>Ga0066905_100000008_pt1 | contig 39291 bp, 57 predicted proteins | sample PanSoiMetaPlot36_FD_67483 | JGI IMG/M metagenome (GOLD analysis project Ga0066905, IMG submission 67483) | Tropical forest soil microbial communities from Panama analyzed to predict greenhouse gas emissions - Panama Soil Plot 36 (version 2) | ecosystem: Environmental > Terrestrial > Soil >... | reverse complement strand
GGCACTACTTGTGAATGAATGTGAAACGAGAGCTTGCACGGTCCCGATTTATTGTGATATTTGGTTGATTCTGTTATCAGATGTGAACCCGGGTGAACGCTTTGAAAGATTCTGAAAAACCCTTCAAACTTCCACCGCTCACCCCTCGATCATGCTGTTTCCACTATCTTTACGCCCGCCGAGCGTTTAATTCGACGATCTCGGGAGTGGTAATTTCGTGGCAATTCTCCCGGTAGTTATTGAGCCGGGCGATTGCCTGCTGCTTGCTGCCTTCAACGATGTGGGCATAGATCATCGTGGTTTTGATGTTCGAGTGGCCCATGAGCTCTTGTACTGTCCGCAGGTCTACGCCGGATGCCGTGAGCCGAGTCCCGAATGTATGCCTGAGCGTGTGGAGCGTGACGCCCTGGATGCCCGCTTTCTCACAGGCCAGCTTGAGCGACAAGTCAACGCCTCGCATCTTCCCCCTGGACAGGGGCGAATGAAAGACCCATTCGCCCCGGCCACGGGTGAGCCTCGAGAGCACAGTGAAGGCTGGGCTCGCCGGCGCTACGGGTACGGACCTTGATTTGCCGCCCTTCCCATAGACTACGTTGACCAGATTCAATCTCAGATCGACATCTTCTTTCCGCAGTGAAAAGAGCTCATCCCGCCTCAGTCCGGTCGCCAGGCCGACCATGATCAAATCCTGCAAATAAGGCCAGGCAGCAGCAGCAGCAAGCAATCTCCGCTCCTCGTCGGTTGAGAGATACCTGAGCCGTTTGTTGTCTGTCCTCATCATCGCAATCTTTGGTCGGTCTTTCTTCGCGATGAGCCCCAATTCTTCGGCGAGCGTCAGGATCGATCCGAGAACGGTCAGGCATTCATTGACCGTGCCGGCAGTAGGCGCCCGCCCCATTTTCGTCTCCCGCTTGAGCTCGCTCAGTTTGAATCGCTCGACGCCGAACGTTGAAACTTGCGCGAGATCGAGCGAGCCGAATGCTTTAACGAGCCGGGCCGAGCGCCACTTATAACCGCGGTAGGTCTCGGCCGCCTTATTCGTCTTGATGAAGGGCAGGAAGGTTTCTTCGACAAACACTTTAAAATTCGTGTCCGCCTCGGCTTTCTCTTCCCGGCCTTCACGGACGGCGATCCGGCGCCGATCACGAGCGGCCTTCGCCTCTGTCTTGTTCTTTGCGTTCGGGACCGTCCCGAAATAGCGACGGCCTTTGTGCATAAACCGATAGCGCCAGACGCCGGAATCTGGATCGAGCCAGACACCGCCGAGGCGCTTTCTTTGGGTTTTCTCCATATTGCCTCCAGTAATAAACCGAAGACCGTGCGCGGGGATTGTGCCCCGTGGCCGCGCGCCGGGTCAATTCTTTACGGAATCAGTTCCATCCCTTTAATTCTCTGATCCGATTTCGAGCGTGAAGCGCGTCTTGAAATCCGCTCGTGCTCCCGCCTGCCGGCGCCGTATCGCTGTGGTTGCGTCGAAACGCCTCTGTCCAAACCTTATCGAAGATGGTTTTCTCTGTGAGAACCTGAGAAGGGTAATAGCCGACACAGGCCAAATTGATGAGCTTCTTAGCTAGCTCGGTCGCTTCGTCCACCGGCGCCGACGCCGGGAGCTTCAGCCATCCCGTGTACTGTTCTTGCTCTTCAGTGGTAACGCCGTAGCGCTCGACGGCGCGCAAGTGCTCGAGGGTGAGAGCGATCGCGCGGAGGTTCGCCTCCCAGTCCGTGAACTTATCGCAGGGCATAACCATCCTGCCCTTCTTCGTCCCAAAACTCAGAATGACGCCGGGCTGATTCGGCCTGGCGCTCGACTTCGGCCAGCCGTCGTTGCGAATCTGCGCGTGAGTAAAGAATCCCTCGATGATGATATCTTTCGCTTTGAGGCGACTCAGTTCTCTTTCGAGCAGATCAAGCGTTTCTGTCCAGCCTGCTTTGAATCGGCTGTGTTGCCGCCCCCAACTCGGCGTTGGCTTCGACGGCCATTTTTCTATTGGCTTAAATTGGCATTGAATCATTTACTTCCTTGTCCCCTTCCTTCAATTCCGCCGCCGCCTCGCACAATGCCGCCACGACGCGCAGCACATCAGCCGTGCATCCGCTTACGCCCCATCGGCAGATGTACGCCGCCGCATCCATCAATTGGCGCTCCGGCGAATCTTCGGTGACCTGGCCTGAGCGCACGGCGGCGAGATAGGCGCGGGCGAGGGGTGAGATTTGGATGTTTCCGTTATTCATATCACTCCTTCGCTTCGATCCTGGCGATGGCCTCGCTCAGCCATTTCTTTGCTGCTGCGATGTCAGCCGGGAATGTTTTATTTTGAGTGAGTGCTGCGAGCGCACCCTTCGCCGCTATGAGTAGCCCCGGCATCGCCTCGGCCGCCGCGATCGGGTTCTCGGTGTTGATCTCCTTGCAAGCCTTGACGGCCTTTTCTCGCAATTCCTGATTGCGCTTCTTCGACTCGAGTGACTTTCTGACAGACTCTTTTATGACCTCTCGATTCATGCCGCCTCCTCCGGCCTCGCCCACTCGAGCAAAGCCCGTTTATCGAAGATGTATATCCTTCCGACCTTCTTGCATGGTATCGCGCCGTCGCGTACCAGTTTGTAAATCGTATTCCTTGACCTGCGAAGCCATTGCGCGATCTCGGCGACAGTTGGCCGATCCGGCAATTTCCTGTCTGTGATCGGCGCCGACGTTGAGATATTGCGCTTTTGCTGCTTTGCTGCTGCCTTTGCTTGCTGCTGCTGCATCTTTCCCCCTATTTTTGATAAAGATAAAGTCCGAGTCCGAATTTGCTCGCGGCTCGCTTGAGCGCCATCGCTTCGCTATTGCTTATGGCGTCGCCATAGCCTTTCGCGTCCGCATCCTCGCAGCCCGTCGCCTCGCGCGTGATTACGCCCTCGGCGGCGGGGATCGAGATCGAGGCGATGACCGTGACGAGCGAGCCGACGAGTTGCACGCTCTTGACGTAATAGGACCATCCGGGCGCGAACAGATCGAGGTATTTCACTGCCGTATGCCATTCGATATAGCTGAGCATAGAGCCGCCCTGCTTGCGCGTCTTCAAATGACGCTCGGCTACGGGCTTCTTGAGATCGGAGATGATCTCGGCGATCGGTCTCGCGTAAATGATCTGCTTTGCTGCCGCTTGAGCCTCCATTGATTGCCCCTTTCTCGAAAAACGCCCGGATCGCCGATCGCTCTCCCGTTAGTCCACTTCGCAAGCGAGCAGCGATCCGAGCTCCAGTTGCGCCGCGCCCTATAAGATGGTGAACGCGCGGCGCTCGCCCGGCCCTATATCCGGGCGATCTCGTCAGTAATCCAATGCGCGCGCGGCCTTCGAGTATTCGGCGCGGCGATTGTGGTAGCGGTCATGAGCGGCGCAAATCGCCTCGCCCCACTCGTCGCCCTCGAAGCTCGCGCCGCTCACGATCGTGTAAATTTCCGGACCTCTGCCGTCGCCATACCAGTTGATGTGGATTGCGATCTCTTCGAGCTTCGGCGCGTGTTTGATATGCATTGTCGTCGGCGCCCAGGTTCGCGCATCGAGCAGGTCTTTTGACGGCCTGCAATAATCGTAGAGGACGTAAGGCCGGAGCGGCTCCGGTATCAGGGGCTTCACGGCCTCAACGGCCCCTTCCAGTAGCGAGTGAAAGATGGCGTCGTATCTCGCCTCTTCCACCGCAGCTTCGGCCTCTTCCTTCGCGATCTTCGCATCACGCGCGGCGATTGAATCCGCGATCAGTTTCTCAAGTTCGGTCTGCTCTTTCGTCTCGTTGACAAATGTCTTTTCGATTACTGCCGCCGTCATTATTTCTTCGCTCAAACTGTTCATGGTTTCCTCCGTTGTTGATGAAGCGCGGCGCCTCAGGCGGACGTCGCGCGGTTGATTTATCGCCAGTCGCAGCCGAAGCCCGGCCATGGGCGCGCACTCTCGGCGACCGGCCAGCTCGCGAGCTTATGGAAATACCGCCCCTCGTAGAGCGGTCCATCATCGGTGTAGTTGCGCAGTTCCGTCAGGAGCACGAGCCGCCCGCGCACATGCACGGAGATCGGCCCCTCACCCGTCGCGCCGTCCAGGGCTTCCGCCAGAAACTCAATGAAGGCTCGGCGCTCGATCTGGCGCTTGTGGCGCCGCACGATCCGATCGCGCAATCTCATGGCGCGCTCGGGCGCCATAAAGCTCGAACTCCAGGCGTCGAAGGTTTTCCCGTTTCGCGCGCCGTAGAACGCGACGTATGCGCGCCCGTCGCCCTTGCGCAAGTCGTCGCGGTTGGCGGGGATCACAAGCAGGTTGTTTATCAGCAGATTGCAAGTCGCCATATTCCCTCCGGTTGTTATCGCCGGGGCGGCTCCCCCTGAACCGCCCCGACCGATGGGCGCCTCAATTCACGCGCAGGCCTGGCGCCCAGGGGCCTCGCGCGCGCCGGATGGCCAATCCGGGGTCTTAAACATCGAAGCAGCCCACGCGCACGCCCTTCGGTTGCGGCTTGACGAGCGGCGCCTCATTGCGCTCGGCCCTGTCGTGGCAGGTCTTCGAGCAATAGACCGACTTCTCGTCTTTGCTCATATAAGCCTTGTCATCAATGAAGAGCGGATATGCGCAATCCGAGCATTCGGTCTCTTCATCGCGTCTCTTGATTGTGTAAGTGGTCATGGTCATGGTTCCTCCGATTGCTTCGATTTCAATAGGCGTATAATAGCAAATTGCTAGCACAATGCAAGAGGAAAAATAGCAAAAAGGAGAAAAAAGAGCATTAAAAGTGAATAGACGGCAATAGCAGGCAGGCAGGCAATTGATCGGCAGAGCGATATGATTGGAAGTATTCAGGCGCTATGATATAGAGAAATCAGTTTCAGGGGGATGCGGGGGAGACGCGGGGGGAGCGCGGGGGAAAATACCCCGCTTTTTTCGAGAGAAATTATGTCGTCAACATCTATGGCTCGAGGCAGTTCAGTCGAGATTAAAGGGCTATCAAAATCACTCTACCGTTTATTCAAGCGGGCGACGATGCTCGACGGCGCGCCGTCTACATCGGCATGGCTTTTTCGGATGGTCCGGCGAACGATCCTCGAGCAAGAGGCGAAGCATGGCGACCTGCTGCATGCCCTGACGCCTGATGAGCGCGACATCCTCGAGGTAATCAAGGCGGGCGCGAATGACCCGGAATATATAGCCGCCGAGACGATGCTCCCGCCGAGCCGAGTCGCCCCGATCCTCGAGGATCTCGTCGAGCGCGGCATCATCGAAATGCGCCGCCAGGGCGGAAAGACCGAACAAGCTCGAGGCGCTCGCCGGCCGCTTTATTTCTTGAGCGAAAAATATCAATCGCGCTCCGAGTAATATCCCCGCGCTTTCGATGCCCTCAGTCATTTGTTTCTCCGAAAAGGGCGCCTTCCCGCGGGCGCCCGTCCCCTCTTCAAAATAAATCTCACCTTACGGGTAGCCTTTCACCGCTGAAGCAAATTCCGCACGTCCCCTTTAGAGGCGCGCCAATGGAGAGAATCGAAACGATGAATCCGACCGAAATCTTCGGAGAGGTAGTCAAAGATTTACTGCTCGCCGCGATCGGCTGGCTCATCGCCTCATTCAGCTTTCAGCGCAAGCTCGACGATTTCGACAAGCGCATCATCGCGCCGATCCGCGATCGCGTCACGGTCTTCGAGGGCGCGGCGAAGCAGTTCGCCACGCGCGAGGAATTGAAATCGGAGATCGCCTCATTGCGAACTGACGTCAAGGATGGATTCATCGAGGTCAAATCGCTGATTCGAGAACTGCGCACGGAGAGATGACTATGCTTCGCAATTTCCTATACCGCCTCGGGGAGTATGCCCGAGAGAATCGCAATAAGCTGATCAAATTTGCGCTCATCATTGTCGGCGCACTACTGGCCGGATTCATTATCTACGGCATCGCTGAGAGCATCGAGCGCTCTCGCTACTACAAAAGCCTGGATGAGTTCGATAAGCGAATCGAGCAAGCTGAAGCAAAAGCGAAGGCATTGGAGCAGCAGGCAGGCATTCTGAAAACCGCGCTGATTGCCAAATATGCCCGACTGGCTGAGCTCGAGCTTCAAGCGAAATCCGCTGATGTCAAGCTGCAAAAGACCCGCACGGTCTATATGCCGCTGGAGAAAATCTATGAAGAAATCCGCAATGCTCCTGCTTTGCCTGCTGCTGCCATATCCTGCGCAGATTTATGCCGCCAGCTTTCAGAGCTCGGCTACCCCTGCGAGCAGTCAAGCAAATGACTGCGAAGGGGCGGCTCGAGCTTGCTCTGCTGCTGCAAAAGAATTGAAGGCGGCCCGGGATCTGATCAAAGCCTATCGAGAAGACATCACGGCGGCGGATGAGCGCATCGAGCTCGCGCGCAAGGAGATCGAAGCGCTCCATCAGATTGGAGAGATGCAGAGCGAGCGCGCCGCCAAACTTGAAGCAGTTATCGCGGCCGAGCGAGATGCGAAGGCGATTCTTATCAAGGCTAAAGCCGAGCAAGAAAAACGTCTCGTAAGTCTCGAAAAGCGGCTCGGCCGCGCTCGCAAATTCGCGCTGATATTCGGAGTCGCGGCAGGCGTCGCGCTCATCGTCGGCGCAAGCAAATAACCCAAAGGAGTTTATGAAACGCATATTTTTCTTCATCTTCGTCATTCTTGTGACTGCGATTATTGCCGACGCTCAGACCGGAACCTTCATCGAGGCGGGCGTCGCCGCTTCCTACGGCTCGAACGATAGAAAAGTCGGCTTCCCCGACGCTTATGGCGCCATCGGCTTCAAGATTGCCGAATTCAAAGACTCGACTGTTCAATTGCGCGCCCGCGGCAAGCTCTCGAAAACGGCCGAGCTCGGCGATCTCTTCACGCGCGACGGCGGAATTCGCAAACCGAGCGGGGAATTGAAGATTGCGCCCGAAGTGCGATGGAATCTCTCGACCGAGAGTTATTTCAAGCCATTCGTGGCGGCCGGCTTCGAATATGGGCGTCAATTCGGCCTGGGCGACGCTCCATATAGCACGCTCAATCCTACGCTCACATTCGGGGCTCGCGCGGGCGGCTACGAGGTCTTCTATACGCGGCTCTTCGAAGACAGACTCAACCGCGAGAGCATTCCCGTGCAGCTCCCGAGCGGCGCGCTTTCGAGCTATCTGGAATCATCCGAACTGAAGGGCGACCGGATCGGCGCGAGTTATGTCTTCAAGCTGAGAGGCAGACTGCACATTAAGATCGGCGCCGAAGCGGATCGCGTCTCTTATCGAGCTTGCGCAAATACATCCTGCGACGCTTACCGGGAATATGACTGGATCGCCCGGCCGTTCGTGGCCTTTTCGATCTTTTGATTAACGTGTGCCCGATATTATCGAACTCGCAAATCAATTCAGAGACGTCGCACTGCGAAATGAGCGCGGCGCGGCGTCTCGCCTGATCGCGGCCTATGATCAAATCTCAGCCCGCCTTCTAAAACAAATCTCCGCCCTCAATCAGCAAATCGCAGAGGCTCGCGCAAAAGGCGAGATCGTAAGCGAGGGATGGCTCTATCGCCAGAAACGCTACGGCGATCTCTTGCGCCAGGTTGACGAGCAGATGAAGCGATTCGCCCAGATCGCAGATTCAACGATTACCCGGCAGCAGCGGCAGGCAGGCAGGCAAGGGCTCGCCGATTCTGCCCGCCTGATGGAAAAGGCGGCTCTCGATGCCGGCATCGGCGCGACATTCAATAAATTGCCTGCTGCTGCCATCGAGAACATGGTCGGCTTCCTGGGAGATGGCTCGCCGCTCAAATCACTTCTCGATGAATTGCCTCGAGACGGCCGGCAGATCGTCGCGAAGGGCCTCGTCGAAGCCGTCGCGCTCGGATGGAATCCGGCGAAGACGGCGCGGGAGATCCGCGAGGGGCTCGACTTCAATAGAATGCGCGCTCTGATGATCAGTCGCACAGAAACGCTCAGGGCGTATCGCACGGCGAGTCATCAGAACTATAAGGCGAATGCAGACATCGTGCGCGGCTGGACCTGGCGCAGCGCTCGCTCGAGCAGGTCCTGCGCCGCCTGCATTGCCCTCGACGGAACGTTTCACCCGGTAAGCGAGCCGCAGAAATTCCATGTGCGCTGCCGTTGCACGATGATCCCGAGCGTTCGAGGTGTCGAAGTAGACCGCGGCGTCAATTGGTTCGAGCGCCAGGATGAGAAGATGCAGCGCGAGATCATCGGGACTAATGCCGGCTTCGAGGCGTTCAAGGCGGGCAAGCTCAAGCTCGAGGATTTCGTAGGCCTCGAGCAGAATCCGAGATGGGGCGACAGTTATCATCAGTTGAGCGTCAAGCGGGCTCTCGCCGGCGAGGGGCGCTTTCCTGGCGACGCCGCCCGGCCGCCCGAGCCCGCGCCGCCGCCTGCAGAAAAGCCGAAAAAGCAGGCAAAGCCGAAACCGTTCCCCGATTCAATCGAAGGCCTCGAGACCGTCAAACCCCTGGGCGGCTCGACTGGCGCCACGCTCATGCGCGACCCGGCGACCGGCAAGCAATTCGTGCTCAAGCGCGGCTCGAGCGCGGAGCACTTGCGCGAAGAATTTACCGCGGATCAGGCATATCAGGCGCTCGGCATAAATGTGCCGAAGGCGAAGCTCTATGAGACGGCGACCGGCCCGGTGAAGCTCGCCGAATTCATCGAGGGAAAGCCGCTCAAGAGTTTGACAGGGGAAGCTCGAGCCAAAGCCGAGGAAGAACTCAGGAAGCATTTTGCGGCCGATGCCTTGCTCGGAAATTGGGACGTGATCGGCCTCGGCGAAGATAATATCCTCCTCGGCAAGAAGGGCAAGGTCTATCGGATTGATAACGGCGGGGCCCTCCGGTTCCGGGCTCAGGGCGCGAGAAAGACGGCGGATGAATGGAACCAGTATCCCTCCGAGCTCTGGTCGCTCAGAGAAAGGGGCGTCAATCGGCAGACCGCGAAGGTCTTCGGCGGTCTGAATATTTATGACATTGGAGACCAGATCGAGACCATCGCAAAGAAGCGCACGAAGCTCATCAAAAGTCTCCCCGAGGACCTGAAAGAGACCGTCAAGAGTCGGCTCGAGCAACTGCAGTATATCGGCAAGACGGCGAAGACCTTCAAAGAGGATAAATGGGTCGCTGATTATACGGACGGCTTTACGAAGCATGTGATCGGCATTCGCAAAGATGGGATTGTGGCCAGGATGCCGAATTCATTGAAGCAGGCAGGCTCGAGCGTCACGCCGAAAGACGAAAATGGGCTGCGCTTCGATCATCTGCGCGGGGCTGGCTCGCTCATTAGCGATCTGGCCGAATATATGCGCCGCTCTGGAACGAATCACGAGATCATCAGCCGATTCGCCTCAGATCAGGCCGGCAATTCGTGGAATAATATTCCGGCCGCGATTAAGGCCTTTTGGGTCAAGCAGCGCGAGGCTGATTCGTCAAGTTATTGGTGGAAAACGAGTTTTGAGAGCGCAACGGAGCGCTATGCGAAGGCAGTCGAGAAATTGGGCGAAGACCGGATCAAGGCGGCATGGCAGATTCAGCACGCTTTCCATTTTGAATTATTAAACAAGGTCGATTTGCGTTATAATGACCGCAAGAAGAAGCTCTTGAGGCTGATTCGCACGGAGAATATTCAGGTCATGCAGTTCAATCAGTTGACTCCCGGGGCCAATCGGCTATTGCTCCGCGGGGCGCACGAGTCGGCGAGCCTTTACAAGGCCGTTTTCCCCTTCGGAACTGAAACGACCGTCCAATATGTTCCTCATTACCGGATTACCTCGAGCTATTTACTTGAGCGGTCGCCGGGTTCCGGCGACAGCATGTTCATGGGCGATGGAGAAAATGAATTCGTCTTTTTGCCCGAGGGCATCTCGTTTGAATATTTGGGCTATCGGAAAAATCCCTGAGAGAAATGAATATAACGTCGGCAAAATATAGGGTTGATCGAAACGGTTATCCGTTCCTCGATCTGGTGATCGATGGCATTCGAACGCCGATCAGTCGCTACGATCTGAAATCCGCGGTCCTAACCGCCGGATGGATCCCACTCGCCGGCGAGTGGGAGGACCGCGCAGACGGCCGCGAGGTCTTCGCCGAGATCCGGATCCCGCTCGAGGGCGAGCCCCAGGTGACGATCACGGGCGCCTATACGAATGATCCGGCCCTCCTCGAGCTCGCCCGGCGCTTTATCAAGGACGCCGACAGCAATCAATTTCAGGCTGGAAAAGAGCTCTTATAGCAGGCAGCAGGCAAATAATCTCACCTTTTCGCGCCACTTCCGAAATAAAGTCAATCCTTCCGGTATCTTGCGCTTATCATGTCTAAGGGCAAGCGAACAGTGCGAACACCTAAAAAGAGCAAACTCTTTCTTAATGGCTTGCGAAAAACGGGTGTTATTTCATATGCCTGCGAGATGGCGAAGATTGGCCGAACCGCGGCATATGCATGGCGCGCCGATGATGCTGAGTTTGCAAAGGCCTGGAATGAGGCGCTTGACGAGGCGCTTGATGCGCTGGAATTGGAGGCCCGGCGACGCGCGCATGACGGCCTGATCAAAAAGAAATTCCATGAAGGCGCGGCGATTATTGATCCCGCGACGGGCGAGCAGTATTACGAGCGGGAGTATAGTGATACGCTGATGATCTTTCTGTTAAAGGGCGGTCGGCCCGAGAAATATCGTGATCAATTCGACGTGAATCTACGAAAACTTTCAGATGAGGACCTTATCGCCGCGGCAAAGGGCATACTTGCAGGAGATGATGCGTCGGGGTCTGACGCTCCCACAAGCGGCAATAAATGAGACGATCGCGGCCGATCCAGTCAGTTTCCGGCAATTTATTGCCAGAGTCTCGCCCCGCTACCGTTGGTATCGCCATTGCGAGGTCCTCGCCGATCTACTGCAGCGCGTCGCCGATGGCGAGATTAAGCGGCTCATGGTCTTCGAGCCCCCGCGCCACGGCAAAAGCGAAACGATCTCCCGCCTCTTCACTGCGTATTTCCTTCACCGCTATCCCGAGAGATGGGTCGGACTGAGCAGTTACGCCGCCGACCTCGCCAATACTCTCTCCCGCAACGCCCGTGATAACTACAAATTGGCCGGCCATACGATTAGGCCCGACGCGGCCGGCGTTCAGCACTGGGAGACAGGGCAGGGCGGCGGATTATGGGCGACCGGCGCGGGCGGCCCGGTAACGGGAAAGGGCGCGCATCTTCTCGTGGTTGATGACCCGATCAAGAATGCTGAAGAGGCCGCATCAGAGGTCATTCGCGCCAAACTTCAAGATTGGTGGAACTCGACATGGTATACACGCGAAGAGCCTTGGTCCGATACCGACCCGAGCGGCGCCATAATCATCGTCCAAACTCGATGGCATGAAGACGATCTTGCCGGCTGGCTGCTCGAACAGGAGCGCAAGGCCGAAGATGACGAAGATTGCGAGCGCTGGCATATCGTCAATCTGCCGGCGATCGCTGAAGAGCCGGACCCCAACCAATTCCCGGCGAACTGTACAGTTGAGCCCGATTGGCGCCGACCCGGCGAGGCTCTATGTCCGGAGCGCAGGCCCCTCGAAAAATTGCTGAAGATCGCAAAGCGGATCGGACAATACTTCTTCGATGCGCTCTTTCAGCAGCGACCGACCGCCAAAGAGGGTGATTTCTTCAAGGTCTCGAAGCTCGAAATCGTGGATGCGGCCCCGGCAGATTTGCTGATGTGTCGCGGTTGGGACTTGGCGAGCACCGAGGGCGCCGGGGCGTTCACGTCTGGCGTGTTGATCGGCGAGGATGGCAAAGGCATCTGGTATGTGCTTGATGTGGCCCGCGGCCAATGGTCGAGCGATGATGTTGAAACTCAACTCCTGAGCACTGCCCGGCGCGACGGAATCGGCGTGCGAATTCACATCCCGCAAGATCCGGGGCAGGCAGGCAAAAAGCAAAGCATTTCACTCGCGCGAATGCTCTCCGGATTCAATGTGAAGACCGAGCCGGCCAGCGGCTCGAAGGAGGCGCGCGCCTTCGCATTCTCGGCTCAGGTGAACATCGGCAATGTCAAACTTCTCAATGGCGGATGGAATAAAGCCTTCATCGAAGAGCTTCGCCAATTCCCGCGCGGCAAATACAAGGATCAAGTAGATAGCGCCGCGGACGCCTTCAACGATCTCGCGCTGAGCGGCCAATTCGAGCAGTGGGATTACTTCAGATAAAGGCGGCAGCAGGCAGGCAAACAAAAACCCGCGCGAATATGATAATCTCCCTGCGGGTTATCCTCCAGTAATTGATTGAGAGCGGCCACGGTTGATGGTTCGACGTGGCCGCTTCTTTTTGCCTGCCTGCTTCAAAAATAAATCTTCAGCCTGTCTTACTCTCCCGCCGTGCCAGATGAAGCGAAAAATCAAGCTGATTGGAAGTGCAAAGCCTACAAGGATATGGCGCCCGCCTGGGAGATCATGTCCGACACAGTGGCCGGCACTCTCCGGATGCGCGAGAAGCGCGAGCTCTATCTGCCGAAGGAACCCGGCGAAAAGCCCGAGCATTATGCGTATCGCCTGGCTCGCGCCACTTTCTTCAATGCCGTCGACAGGACGCTCAACGGATTGACGGGCATGGTCTTCAGAAATGAGCCGAAGCTCGGCGAGAACGTTCCGGAATTTATCCGGGGCAGGGAATCGGCAGGCGACGAGGCAACCCCCCGAGTCGAGGGCCAGTGGGAGAATATTGATAACGCCGGAACGCATGGCGCTGTTTTCTGCAAAGAACTCTTCAGCGATGCGATGCGCGACGGTCACGCGGCGATCTTCGTTGATTATCCGCCGCCACTCGAAGAAAGCGCGGATGCGAGCCAGATTCCCAATCAAGCCGATGAGAATCGAGCCGGGCGCCGTCCGAATTGGGTGAGCTATTGCGCTGATAAAATCATCAACTGGCGCACGGAGATCGTGAACGGCAAGAAGCGGCTCGCGCTCATCGTGTTCAAAGAAGAGACCTATGAATCTGACGGCGAATACGGCGAAGAAAAAGTAATTCGCTATCGCGTGCTCAGGCCCGGCAAGTGGGAGCTATATCGTGAGATCAGTTCAGCGGGCGCCAAAAGAGAGATCAAATTCGAAAAGGGCGGCCCCACATCGCTTGCCGAGATTCCCGTCGCCATCGTCTACAGCCGAAAGACCGGATGGCTGACCTCGCAGCCGCCGCTCTTAGACCTGGCCTTACTCAATATCAGCCATTATCAGAAATACAACGATTTTTCGATCTACATTCATCTCTGCCGCCCGATCCTCTGCCGCAAGCCGGCCGCTCCAGCTAAGCCGGTCACGGACCTGAGCGCTTATGCGGTGATGGAGACTTCAGATAACGGCAATATTTGGTATGCGGAACCGACCGGCGCCGGGCTCAAGCCTTCGAGCGAGGACCTCAAAGACATAGAGCAGCGGATGTCGATTCTCGGGCTGTCATTGCTCGTCAAGCAGACCTCCGGACCGATCACGGCGACCGAGGAGAAAAACGATCAGCTCGAGGAGTCATCCGACCTGGCGACGGCGGCCCGCAGTCTTCAAGATGCGATCGAGCAGGCGCTCAAATTCCATGCGCAATATCTCAATTCATCCGCCGAGACTGGCGGCAATGTCGAGCTCGGCGCGGCGCTCGATGATCTGATCCTCGCGCCGCAAGAGGTTCAGGCCTATAGCGCGATGGTCGGCGCGAATCAGATTACGCTCGAAACGCTTTGGAAGATTTTGGCAGCAGCAGGGAGACTCCCCGCCGATTTCGATCCGAAGAAAGAGCGTGCGCAGATCGAAAAGGACATGGACGCGGCGACCGAACGGATGGCGAAGACCCTCGATCGCGCGCCCGCTCCAGATGAGCAATGACCCGGGGAAAATAAATATTTCCCTTGATATATCGTGTTTTCGCTGCTGATTGAGTCGGCAGCATAACGCTATCGGTTGGGCCGATGGCAATTTTATCAACGCCTTTGCCGGTTGGGCCGGCAACAACCCATAGGTGATTCACCAAAGTTGGGCTGAGGAAAAATCACATGGCCGTTGCACACGAAGTTACCGATCTCACGACCGTCGAGGAAGAGATCAGAAGCGCATACGTCGAAAAGGATGGAAAGCACATTCTCGACGTCGAGAGATATGCCGAGATAAAGGCGAAGCCTTTAGTCGACAGGAATAAAAAACTTCTCGACGAGAAAAAACAGCTCGAAGAGAAACAGAAGACGATTGATCAAAAGAGCAAGAGCACGAGCGAGGACATTGATAAACAGCTCAAAGAAAAAGATGACCGCATCGCGGCGCTCGAGATGGCAAATCGCGAGCACGAGATTTGGGACCCGGTTCGAGGACTCGCCGCGAAATACGGGGTGATGGGCGATCGGCTCGACGCTGTAATGACCTTGCTTCGCGCTCAAAACCGTTTCGATCTCGAAGACAAGACTCTCGTCTTCAGAGACAAAAACGGAAACCCGACGAATATCAAGCCCGAGCGGGCTTTCGAAGTTTACTTGAGAGAAGAGCTCCCATGGGCGTTCGAGGCTTCCAAAGCGGCAGGCAGCGGCGCTCAGAACGGCGGCAAAGGCAGCCCAGGACAGCGCACGCTAACCCGCGAGTCATTCGAGGCAATGACTCAGGCGCAAAAGGATGCGTTTATGGCTGATCACGCCAAAGGGACTGCTCGACTCATTGATTGAAGTCCCGCTTCATAAAGTAGGGACTTTGGAGACGTAGCAATGCCGTTGCCGAATACGTTGACAGGGCTAATCCCTACTTTCTACGCCGCGCGAGATGAAGTCTCGCGCGAGCTTGTCGGATTGATTAATGCCGTCACTATTGACGCCTCTTCAGCTCGCGCCGCGCTCAATCAGCCCGTGCGCGTCACGATCACGCCTCAGGTCCCGGCGCAAGACATCGTCCCGGCGATGACGCCGCCCACTCCGAATAGCGTGCCCATCACCTTCGTCGAAATGGCGATCACGAAAATGAGGGCCGTGCCCCTCCCATGGTCAGGTGAAGAGCAGCAATCAGTTGATCAGAACGGGCCGGGAATCAATAACATTCTCAAGGATCAGACCACGCAGGCGATCAGAACGCTTGTGAATGAAATGGAATCCGATCTCGGCGGATTATATATCAACGCCTCGAGAGCTTTCGGAACCGCGGGCACTGCTCCATTCGGCGGCGCCGATCTCGGCGACAGCGCGCAGTTGAAAAAGATTCTCGACGACAACGGCGCGCCCGAATTCGGCCGGCAACTCGTCATCAATACGAGCGCCGGAGTCAACCTGGGTAAGCATACGCAGCTCACGAAGGTGAGCGAAGCGGGGACGGATGTGACGCTCAGACGCGGCGAACTGCGCGACCTTCACAACTTCTCGATTCGCCAATCTGCCGGCATCAAGACGCCGGCGAAGGGCACTGGCTCAGCCTATACGACGACGGCCGCGGGCTTTGCCATAGGCACGACCTCGATTCCGATCATCACGGGCACGGGTACGATCCTCGCCGGCGATCGCGTGACCTTCGCGGGCGACCCGAATATCTATGTGATAGAGACAGGAGTCTCGGCGCCCGGCACGATCGTGCTCGCAAAACCGGGCTTGAGAGTAGCGATCCCCGCCTCAGCGACCGCGCTCACAGTCGGAAACGTCGCCGCTCTCAATATGGCCTTCCATCGCTCATCGCTCATTCTGCTCGCGAGAGGCCCATATTTACCGGGCGGAAGAGACATGGCGGTTGACCGGATGCAAATCTCAGACCCTATCTCGGGCATTACTTTCGACATTGCGATGTATCTCGGATACCACGCCGAATTTATCGAAGTGTCGGCTTCCTGGGGCGTCAAGGGCATCAAGAGCGAGCACACCGCTCTGCTGCTCGGCTAATTGCAGCAGCAGGCAGGCAACGCGGCTCGATTAATGAGGGACTATGGCAAAAAGAAACGATCAGGCGGGCGCCGAAGATAAGGCGCCCGTCAAATCGCCTACAGAGTGGACACCCGAGGGGCTCGGGACCCGGCACGATGCGCGACGGCAAGAACGGCGCGAGCTCGAGGCGGAGCTCGCCGAGATAGATGGCAGCATCCGGACGGCGATTCAAAACGGCGACGTGGAAGGGCTCGGGCGATTCACGGCGCGCAAGGTCGAACTGCCGGGCTTATTCCTCGCGGCCTCGCTCGCCGAAACGAATGCGCGGCATGAGCTCGCGAACGCCGAAGACGCGGCGAATCTCGAGCGCCTCAATGAAGCGGAGACTCGGCGCGATGCTTTGCGGAAAGCGCTCGCGGAGCGCGAGGCCGAATTCAAAAAGGAGCTCGCCGCAAGAGCGGCCGAGCTTCAGCAGGTCGAGAACGAGCTCGGCGCGGCGCTCTCCCACATCGCGAGCGCGCGGGCCGAGGGCGCCTCGAATGATGCGGGCTTTCATCGCAGTTTGGCGAAGCTCGCCGGAGTGTAACGATGCTCATCCGAGACTTTGCCGAATGGTCAATTACAACCACCGCAGACAACGCCGCGGCGACTGTCACGCGGGCGGCTGAAGCAGGCAAGCAGCACTGCATTTTGTCAATTTCCGGCAGTTTTAGTGCGGCGGTCGCGGGCAAACTGATGACGCTCAAAGACGGCGCGACGATCATCGGCAATTTTCACGTACACAATCAGCGGGATATCGTCTTCGAAAGACCGCTCAAGCTCTCGGTCAATTCGCTCGCCGAATTATCGCTCGCCGCCTCCGGGACGGCGACGCAGATCGGCGCCGTCACTATGACCGGATTCACGATTGGATAATGCCGAGCACAATCATTACAACAATAGGCGCGGCCAATGCGAACTCATACATCGATGTCGCGGCGGCCGATTCCTATTTCGACGATCAACTCAATGTGACGAAGTGGACGGCGGCAATTACGGCGGACAAACAGCGGGCGCTTCTTTCGGCGGCGGCCCGCCTGCAGGATGAGAACTGGCTCGGCTCTCGGGTCAATTCGATTCAGCGGCTCGCCTGGCCGCGAATCGGCGTCGCAAAGGTTGACGGAGTGGGGCCGGGCTATGGATGGGGTTACGGCTATGGCTATTACTGTGGAGAGCATTATCGAAGCGATGAGATCCCGCAGCCCGTCAAGGACGCTCAAGCGGAGCTCGCGCTCGTGCTCTTGAGCGGCGGGGGCGGGGGCGCGAGCGCCGGCGCGATCGAGTCATTCACGGTTGACGGGCTCAACGTGAAATTCGCCGGACAGGGCGCGGTCGCTACGGTTGATGATTCTCGCGCTCGAGCGCTGATCTCGGGGCTCGTCGCGGGAAATGAGCTGATGAGGGGGTGATGATGTGGCGGCGGGACACATATCGAAATCGAGTAACGGGGCGCATCGTCGCTATAGAGGTCGTGCCGGAAAAGGATAAGAAGCCTCATATCAGCGATGAGATGTGCGAGTGCGGCCCGAAGGTAGAAACGACCAATGGGGTCGCAATGCTCGTGCACAACTCTTTTGACGGCCGCGAGAAGTACGAACGGCTGAGAGACCAATAACAGATGGCGCTTCTGACAAAAGCGATCTTGAACTCGATCACGAACGCGCTCTATGTGGGCGCGGCGATCGCGTTTTATAGCGTCTCGCCGACAGCGGGTGAGGTCTTAATCACTACGCTGACCGAAGGCTTCGTATTCGTCCGCGAGCGCAAAGCGGGCGCCGAGATAGACGGCTCGGGCGTGACTGCCATTATCGCGGGGGACGCTTCAATTACTCCCACGCAACTCAAGGTCGCAGGCGTCGCCGTGATCACAATCGGGAGCTCGACGACGCGATACGCGATCGTCAAATGCCTGCCGCAACAGCAACTCGGCGCGGGCTATATCCTGCGGCTCGCTCCGCAGAAAGGGGCGGCGGGATGAGTGATTTTACGGTCAAAGTGCAGGTCACGGGCAATGATAAGACAGAGCTCGCGCGAATCGTCAAAGAGATCGCATTCGGAATCGAAGCCGAGATAAAACTCTCGATGACTCAACCAAAGCACGGCAGGCAATACCCTCGAGGGAGCCGCACTCATACGGCGAGCGCGCCGGGCGAAGCGCCGGCGGTAGATACGGGTCATCTGATCAATTCGATTCAGTCGAGAATCATCTCGGACACTGAGGCCGAGATCACGATCCCGGCCGAATATGCCGAAGCGCTCGAGTTCGGCACATCGAAGATGGCCGCGAGGCCCTACGTCGAGCCCGCAATCGAGGGCGTGATCGAGAGATTCGAGAGGGGCGGGATTCTTCAAAGCTCGAGGGAATAGATGACGGTCGAGCAAGAGACAAAGAACGTTAAAGCCGTGGCCGATGCGGCGCGAGCATTTCTTGATGCTTATGATGAGTTCGATGGCGATCCTGGCTGCTGCGGAGGCGAATTGCTCGATACGCTGATTGATGCAGTAGACGGCCTCGGCAATGAAGGCGATGAGTAGGGGAATAGATGCCGGTCTTCACGGAATTGCAAATCAGAGACGCGATCAAAACGGTACTTGCTGCCGCCGCGCCGAACGCCGTGATCTTTCCGTGGTGGGTCCTCGGGCATGACCCGAACCAATGGCCGGGCGTCCTGAAACCCTCGAGCGGGCCGGACGCGAACAAGGTTCATGGCTACATCGTGACGCGGGTCAACAGCGAAGGGATTCGCAGGAATTCGGAATGCGTCAGGCGGATATTCACTTATGCGATTTGGGGATTCCGCTATTACGACGAGACGAGCACGAATGCGAGCAGCAGCGATGTCGTCTTCAACGCCGAGCTCGATGCGATCTCTCAGGCGTTCGTGATCGCCTCGAGCCTGCCGCTCGAGCTCAGGCGCGTGAGAGAAGACGGAGAGCCGCAATTCAAGCTCGATCTGGCGGTCTTAGGCGGCGAGCTTTTGCACTACGCGACGGGGCGACTCGTCGTCGAGCAGATTTGAAGAGGTAAGAAAGATGGGCAATCGTTTAGTCAGGGAAGTCGGGATATATATCAGCAAGCGGCCTCAATTGACGATGGGCGGCGATTACACTTTGGGCACTGATTACCTGAAGACCGTATTCGAGCCCGCCGCATTCATCCTGCCGAAGATCAATTATCGAAACGACGCCGGGCGCCCCGGCAACTCCCATGAGTTCGCCACGAAGCAGTGCGCGGAGTTTATCAGGCATCCCGCGATCACGATCTCGGACGAAGTCAATTCGACCTATGCGGGCCGGCTCGCACTGCGCAACGTCGGCGGCGCCGTGGTGGACACTCAGCAGGGTGGAACGGCGGCATGGAAGCACAAGGCGGTGATGCTCGATGCGCTCATCACGCGGCAATTGCCCCTCACCTCGGTCATTTCGATTCTCGGCGGCGCGGATTACAGATTCGCCGATTTTGTCTGCGATCGCTTCAGGATGGAGCAGACCCGGAATGACGTCCCGCGATACTCATCCGATCTGATCGGCTCGGGCAGATTCCTGACTCCGAACGGAATTGACGTCAAGCAGGTCGAAACCGCGACAGCGACCGGGACAGTGACCGGCGCCGGATTTGGGAAGGCCACCGTCACGGCGGCGGGCATGCCAGGATCGCCCCGCGTCGTGCGATTTGCCGTCAGCTCTTCCGATCCGCCCGCGACCTGGGCGATCAGCGCCCGGGCCGCGCTCGCCGCCGATGTCGTGACCGGCGCCTTTTTCACTATTTCAGGCACGAGCACGGCGATCGCTCTGACCGCGGTAAAAGCGGCGGCGAATGACGCCACAATGAATGTGGCCTTAGACAATGATACGAGCACCGGCATCACTGCGACGCCGACCTCGGCCAACACAACCACGGGCGCGCAGACGCTCCCGACGACGGCCCTGACTCTGCCTTGCTTCGATGGAAATTTGACGGAATTTTTCTGGACTGATCAGAACGGGCTTCAGCAGCTTACCGGCTCGGGCTGCACGATCATGTCGATGGCGATGGAGAACGGCAACAACACGCGCCTCAACGACCGATGCGCGGGCGATCCGACCATCACCGTCACAGACGGCGCGCTCACGACGACGCCATCTCATGTGCGAAAGATGAAGCATATGGCCCGCGGTCCGGTCGCGCAGGTCACAATCCTGATGGACGATACTATCCCCGATTGGTTCACCTATATGACGAATGATCAGCTCACCGACGTCACATTCCGCGCGAATGGGCCAATTATTGCGAGTTCGTTCCGGCATAGCCTGGCGATGATCATGCCGAAAGCCCGAGTCTCAGACCTCAGCGAAACTGAAGTCGAAGGCGAGGCCGCGCTGCAACTGACGATCGAGCCGTTTTTCGATACGACCTCGAATAGCGCGCTCACGATCGAGGTCGTAAACACGGATACTTCGAACTATGACTAAGAGAATGAGACCAACAGAACTGGAAGAAATCTCCGAGCCAGAGCAGCAGCAGGCAGGGCAGGCAGACCCCGCCGAGCGCGTCTTCGATTTCACCGGGGAAGTGGAAGGCTTCGACGATGAATCGAAGCGCGTCTATTACCTGCTTCGCCGCGCGGCGATTCTCGTCGGGGATGAGAGCACATTGCCCAATGGGAAGATATTCACGCAAGCGCAGGCGATCGAGATTCTAGGCGAGAATTATGAAAAGGCTCTTGTCGCGGATACGAAATGCTGCGGATAAAGCTCGATTGTTCCTGCGCGCGATCTGGTCGCTCCGGCGCGGCCAGGTCAGCTTGCGGACCTATACGCTGCGCAAGGCCGAATGCCTCGACTGCCCAGAACATATCGAGACGCAATCCGGCATTTATTGCTCTGCCTGCCGCTGCCCTCAATGGTTTCTATCTGATCTGAGAACGAAATGGCGAATACTCGATGTCAGATGCCCGCTCAATAAATGGTGAATAAATGGCTGTAGGGGTAATCAATTTTCCGGCCTCGCTCGATGACGCTGATACTCTAATCCGGGCGGCGAATAACGCAATCACTACGCTCGCCTCAGGCATTACCTCAGGCTCAACGACCATCTCACTCACGTCGGCGACCGCATTCACGACCTCCGGCATAGCCACGATTATTGATAATCCGGCCTCGCCAACGCTGATCGAGATAATCACTTATACGGGAAAGAGCGGCAACGATCTGACGGGTGTCCTCCGCGGCCAATACGGCACGACGGCGAGCGCATTCTCCGCAGGCGCCACGGTCGTAATGCGCCCCGTCGCCCGGCATCATACGGCGCTCGTTGATCTGCTGCTCGCCATCGAACAGAAAATCGGCTATGGCACGCCGCTCGGCCCCCTCGACGTGAGCGGAACGAATCAGGCCGGGAATAATTTCCGGATGGCAGGAGGACGCGGAACGGGTAATGCCGAGCCGGGACTTGTACTCGTAAAGTACCCGCTGAAGGTGGCCAGCGGGACGACACTGCAGGCGCTCAGCTCAGGCGAATTTCCCGTAGTGACGTGCCTCTATAGCAATACTAGTCTCGGCACGGCCGTCGCCAACAGCACAGCGGAAACGTCTCTATTCACCGGGGCATCGGTATCGCCAGGATCAACGCGGACAATAGAGGCGGGAATGACGGCGGCAGGCAGCATATATAGGCTGCGCATTGAGGGAACTTTCCAAACCACCGGAACCCCGACCATTCAATTCCGAATTAAGTTTGGAACTACAGTCGTCGGCGACAGCACGGCGATTACCGCTCCCAATAACTCAAACGGCTCATTTGTAATTGATACATATTTATTCGTCTATGTCGTCGGCGCGGCGGGGAGCGTTCGCGTCGAGATGATCGGCGCTATTTCTCCCGCCCTGACCGGAATCGTGACGCTCACCAATTTCAGAGGCAACAATCTCACCGGCGTTGATTTTACCGTGTCGCAGACCCTCGATGTGACGGCCCAGTGGGGGACTGCGGCGGCCGGCAATAGCGTGCAGCTCGTCGGCGCTTCGATTGAGAGGTTGAGATGAATGAAGGATGGAACGGCTTTCAGTGGAATGGCGCCGAATGGAACGGGCGCGAAACGACATACGTTTTGCTCAACACTCAATTCATGCTCTGCTTCCTGCTTACGGCGAAATGGGACCCGATTGACATCAGTGCGGCGGCGCCGGAGTGCTAAATGGCGAAAATAACTGGAATATTTCGGGGCAATGATCTGGGGTTGAAATTCACGATTACGACCTCGAGGGCGATTCCTCGCGCCAGGTTCACGGCCAAGCGCAAGCCGGAGGATTCGGACGCCGGCGCGCTCTTCTCGAAGCAGATCACGACGACCTTATCGGCGGACGGGCAGATTACTCAGCAGGGCGGCAGCGGCTCCCCGGCCATTATGACCTTCACTTTTACAAAGACTGAGACGGCAAACGCCCTGGCGGATGTCGAGTATAAATTCGATCTGGAAGTCTTCGATGCGAGCAATGTTTCGACTATGGTTTTTAGCGACGTCATTATCTTCGGCCCGCGTGTGCGCACATCGCTCGGATAGAAAATGTCCGATGCTCGCTGAGAGGGGACTCGAACCCCTATTGGTTTCCCCGCCCATCGGAAGGCAGCCGGATTTAATCACCCGACTTGACGTTGCGATAAATCGCCCGCCTGCGTATTCCAGTTCCGCCACTCAATTTCATTCTATCACGCGCAAAAATAAATCCAGCGTCCTCGCTATCCTCCGCCGCATGGAAAATCAATTATTCGAATTCGACGAACAGATTCATGAAGTCAGTTTTCCCGCCACGACGAGGAAGGGCGGAACCCGTACCGTCTCTCATCGCCTGCGCTCACCGACCCTCGATGAATTGCATAAGCGAGAGAACCTGATCAAGACCGAAACGGAGAAAGTCAACTCCCGGGCGACCGGCGTCAGGACCTATCAGAACCCGGCAGACATATGGCTGTGGGATCAGATCGCTGAGGCCGTCCGAGGGTATGAGAACTCCGATGAATGGCAGGAACTAACCGACGAGATGAAGAGGATTCTCAACCCGGCGCATAAGGCGGACGCAATCGCTTTTATGTACGCCGCGCGCTCCGTGATCGAGGGCGAAGGTGATTACGTACCCCTCGGCCCGACCGATTGGACCGTGAGGCAGGAAATCGGATGGGCTAAGGAACCGGATTACATTATCTATCATATCCTGCGAGAGCCCGACGAGGATGAGCGGGCCAAATATGACCGGGCAAAATCAACGACGATGTTGATCACGGGCGCGAGGACCGAGCAAGGGCAAGTGCAGACGCATCTCAAGCCCAATATCGCGCTTTATGACGCGCTGATTCAGGACATCAGAGGCGCGACAGTTGCGGGCGAAACTTTCTCTTCCTCGAATCGCAGGGAATTTCTCGCCGCGATCGATCCACTCTGGAAGCGCAACGTAATTCAAACCCTCATGGGTTCATTTGAGGCTCAAATATCGGACTGACGGGGGCGCTTCGAAAATATCTGGACCGCTATTTCGAAGCGCGACGCAGGAAGGGCGGGGAAGTGTGCAAGGGTGAAGAGGTCTGCGCCGTCACTGGACCCCTGCGCGACAAGTCGAGGCCGATTGAGGAGATTTGCGCGGGCTGCGACCTGCTGCCGACGAAGCCGAGCAATATTCCGATGCGGGTCGCACAGCTCGTCATCACGGCATATCGAATCGAGGCGCTCTCTGAGAGCAATGTCGCCCCCAAATACCCGAGTTTTTTCACGCCGCTCGAGTGGGAAGCCTTCCTGACCTTGAAATACGCCCGGGCGAAAGATCAAGAAAAGGATCTCCAATCAAGGAAGCGGGAGCAGCAGCAAGGCTCGGCGCAGGCGGCCCTAGAAGCGCGAATGATGCGCGGATGACCTCGCGCGGCTGATGAAATAGGCGATCGCAAACCCGATGAGGCACAGCCCGGACATAAAGAGCATAAAGGCCGTGCGCACTATAAAGCCGTGCAGAGCCATAGTGATCGCATAAATCAGAAAGCCCAGGCAGCCGGCCATCAAACAAGCGGTGAATATTTTCATGGTCTCTGTCTCCCGAAATTAAAGGGGTGTCGGCGGGAATTCTGCCCCAACCCGGGCGAAAAATAAATGGCGGGCCTGGGGGATACTCGGGCGCATGGCGAGAACAATCAAAATCGAGATTGTCGTCGACTCGAAGCAGGCCGACGCGAACCTTAAAAAGTTCGAGCGCGAATTCAAAAGCGCGATTGATTCGAGCACGGGGAGCGCCGGCAGACTTCGCTCATCGCTCGGCGATCTGCGGACCGCGCTCAACGCGCTCGGTATTGCCGCCGCCGTCACGGCGCTCAAGCAATTCGGCGAATTCGCGCTGCGGGCCGCGATCAATGTCGATCGTCAGGTGAGCTCACTTAAGGCGCTCACGGGCTCAGCCGAGGCCGCCACGAGGCGATTTCAAGAGCTCTTCAAGATCGCTCAGCAAACACCGGGGCTAACAACATCTCTCGCCACGACGCTCGATGCTCAGTTGCGCGTCTTCAACGTTAGCACTCAGACGATCAATAAATTACTGCCCGTGGTCGGCAGATTGAATGCGATAAGCCCGCTCGGCGATCCTCGACAGTTCGTAAACAACCTGACCCAGCTCATCAGCCAAAACTTTGAGCGCGCCGATCTGAAGGAACTTGTCGGGCAATCGCCGATCGCCGGCAAACTGCTCGCGCAAATCTTCAATGTCGATAATCCGACGAACGCCGAAGCGATTCGCGCGGCGGCGAAGCGCCTCGGCGTCACTACCGTCGAAAAGCTCGCCGAGGAACTCGTGAAGGCCGCCGAAACAAACTCCGCGCTGAAAAACGCGGTTGAGACGATCGGCGGGCAGTTCGACAAATTGAAAGATCGCCTCGAGGTCGCGCTCGCGCCGGTCGGGGAACAAATCGCCAAAATCTTAATCCCCACTTTCGACGAGCTGATAAAATCAGTCAAAGAATATGGCGCTACCTCGGCCGAGGTTTTTCGTGACAATAGAAACGACATCATCGCCTCGACGAAGCAGATCGCGCAGATGACAGTCGAAATGGGCAAGGCGACTATCTCGCTCGGCGAGCTCGCGCTAAAACTGAAGATCCCCGAATTTTTGGGCAGGGCCGCCGCCGAATTTCAGGACATCGTAGACTCTAGCGGGGGGAACTTGTTCACCTTCGAAAAGGGACCGAAACTTCTGGAATTCGAGCGCCAGCTCGCCGCTATCGAAGCCGAGCGAAAGCTGACCAAGCCAGACAGCAGACTCTCCAACTTCATTGCGACCATCAACGCGCTGGGCGAGCTCAGGGGTGGCGGGAAGTCCGCAGCCGGGGGCGGCGGCGGGGGAGGCGGCGCCGGCGGCGGTAGGTCCGCGGCAGTCTCGGCCGAGGCCAGGAAGCGGGCGCAGGAAATCAAGGACATGCGGGAAAAGATCCGGGACGCAATAATCGAAGACTTCGCCGATTCGACGCTCAAAGACCTTGAAGAGATTTCGAACATAATTACCGGCGCCAATATTGAAAATATTCGCAGGGAGCCGCGCGACCGACAACTGGCGGGATTCAACGTGGCTCAGGCCGAGCGCATTCGCAAGATAGACATCGAAACGGCCAGGCTCGAACAGAATACGAGGCGCGCGGAGGCCGAGGCCCTGCTGCGCACGTCTCGCCGAGGCTTCGGCCGTTCGGGAGCTTTCATCGAAGACGCCATCGCGCGCGGCCGGATCACGGCCGGCGAGGCCGAGCTTTTGAGGCAGGGCGCCGCGGGCAGACTTGCCGGCCAATTGCGCGAGGCCCTGCCGAATGTCTCGCCGGACAAGCTCGACGATTTGCGCGATGAAATAGAACTGATGGATCGTTTGAGCGTCTCGATTTCGAATACCGAGCGCTTCATGCGCGGCTTCAACAGCCAGGTCGAGAGCGTCGGCGACGCCTTCGACCGATTCGGCGCCAACGTCGCGCGCGCATTCGGCAACGTGCGCGACCTTTTCAATAGTCTCAAGCAGGCCGTCCTCGGTTTCTTCAACGACTTGCTCGGGTCTGCGCTCCAGAACCTCGTGCGGCAGACGATCGGGCCATTGCTCGGCGGCGCTTCAGGGCTATTCTCATCCGCGTTCGCCGGGAGCGGGATTACGGCGCCCCCGTCAGTCAGCGCAATATCGGCGGCCGGATCCACTGCCGGTAGTGCCATAGGCAACGCATTAAATCTATTCGGTGGCGGCGGCCGCGCGGCCGCCGCCACGGCCCCTGGCGTTTCATCCGGCGGCTTCTCATTCGGCGCGCTCGGCAGATCATTCGCCAGCGCGGCGCCGCTGCTCGGCCTATCATTCGGCTCATCACTCGGCGGGACGTCCACAGCCGGCAAGATCCTCGGCGGAATCGGCGGAGCGCTCGCGGCGTTCAATCCGATTCTCGCCGCGCCGCTGCTGATCGGCAGTTTCTTTCTCGGCAAGGCAAGCCAGCGCAAAAACGACGAACGGGTGTCAGGGGAATTTCTCTCGCAGGCGCTCGCGTCCATAGAGCAACTGATGTCCCAGGTCTCGAGCGGCTCGATCAGCGGCAGCCAGGCAACGGCAATCTTCGAGAATCAGATTCTTCAGCAGTTCATACAGCAGATCAAAACGCTCAAGACTAAATCCGTGGTTCAGTCGAGGCTCAACAATCAAGTCAACGATCTGCGCAACGTCTTCGAATCGCGCCTGCCCGGGGCGCTCGCGCAGCAGGCAAGGCTAAGGCAAAACGCGGCCATTGATGCGCGCCTCATCCCCGAATTCGCAACCGGCGGCACGACGATAGGCGGCCTCGCGTTCCTGCATCGTGGCGAAAAGATAGTGAATTTGCAGCAGCAGGCAATCATGCGCTCGATCGCGGGGGCGAATATCTTCGAGCGCGCCGGAGTGCCGGGCGTCAGGCAGAATGCCAATTTCGATCAGGGCGGGACAATGGGCCGGGGGCTCGATATGGGCGGCGACATCATTATCGAAAAGCTCGTCATCGGCATCAGCGCGGAAGATGTGTTTGTCGCGGGCGGGAGCGGCGAAAAGGGGCGCTCTGTCGTCGTCAAGCAAATTCAAACGGCGCGACTCAACAGGGAACTCTGATATGTCGAGAAAAATGCCATCGGGGTGGATCGAGCTTTCGAAGCGAAGAGATAAACAGATCGAGTCTCACTCGACTCTGAAAATCTCGGTCGAGACGCCCTCAATTATTCGCACTTACTATTTTGCGACTGCCCGCCTGCTGCTGCAAAACGTCACCTGGCTGCCGCTCTTGCGCCGGGGCGATCAGATCAGGGCCTCGCTTTCGCGCGCGGCCGATCAGGCGACGGCGGAACTATTTAACGCGGATTCCGCGATCGGGCTCGAATTTCTCTCGCTCGGCTCGGCGATCTTCGGCGCCGAGTTTCAGCTCGGACGATACGAGCGCGATCTTATGAGCGGATTCGAGGGCCATAAAGTCTTTTTGACCGGGCCTGTCGTCGGCTTTCGAGTCGCGGAGGATGCGGTAAGGCTCGCCGCCGTCTCTGAGGCCTATGCGAATATTTCGGTCGGAGCATCTCGGAGCGTCAGTCCGATTTGCCAGTGGATCTACAAAGACCTTTCTACCTGTCAATCAACTAGCACACTTGCAACCTGCAATCTTTTGCTCAATCACGCGGACGGCTGCTCGGCGCGCCACAGTGGAAACGACAATCTAGCCAAGAACGGCGGCATGGCCTTTCTCAATAGTCAGAATCGGCTGAAGACTTTATAAGATGGCCTTTCAACAGTCAGATTTCGAGGGGATTGACCCTTTTGAGAGCTTCCAGCCGGGGCCGGCTCAGTCCGGCGCCTCGCCCGCGATTGATCCAGGCGACGTGAGCGGGGGCTCGACTTCTGCCGCTGCCGAAGCGAGCGCGCAACTCATCGAAGACTACACCGCGGAAGGCGGCGGAAAGCTCGCGATTTTCTACGGCGAGCATGTGATCGCCGGAACCGAGCTCGTGCGGAAATTCACCCCCGGCGTGCCTGACGTGCTCATTGCCTTAATCGGGCTAGGCGAAGGGCAGGGAAATCTCGGCCAGCACGGCGAATGCGAGGCCGCGCTCGCCGTCTATTATGCCGGCGATGCGCTCTCAGTCTCGCCCAACGGCTCGACTGACGGCTATCGCTTTTACAATGGATTCATCAGCACGGGCGTATCGAGCGGGCCTCAGCAGGTTGACGCGTTTCTCCCAAATGGGCTTGCCTATTCGGGGACCTGTTATATCGCAGTCAGATTGTCGGATTCGAGGGCCTCGGAGAACAGACCGGATAAAATCAAGGGCAGATATAAAGGGCGCCGAATCAACACCTATGATGGCTCGGGCAACGTCATTGCCACGAATGCCTATTCGACGAATCCGGCATATGTCGCCATAGACCGGATCAGGGCTTACTATGAGTTCAAACATCGCGACAATATCGCACTCGCTCAAACGAAACTTCTCGAAAAGGTAGATTGGCAGTCGGTAGATGATTGGGCGAAATTCAACGCCCAGGCGATCTCATGGGATAACGGAACGTCGGTTGTTTCAATTCCTCGCTTCGAATGCCATATCGCATTCACGGACGATCTCTCGCTCGCCGACGCCCTCGATCGGATATGCGCCAGTTGCGGCGCGTGGTGGCAGTTCGACGGCGAGCGGTTTGTTTTTTATTCCCCGGCCGATCAGACGCCGATTCATTGGTTCAACGAATTGAACATCGTCGGCGCGCCATCGGCAGAACCGCGCGATCTTCGCACTCAGCCTAATGTGTTAGTCGCCAGGTATCGCGATCTTGATGACACCTATTTAGGATTCGCGGCGACGCCTCCAGTTCGCGCGCTCGATCTGATCAAGCAGGTCGGGGAAGTGAAAGAGGTCCGCACGCTGCCGAATATGAATCAATCGCAGGCGCAGCGGATCGCGGATCGCTGGAAGCGCTTAGAGTGCGACAACCCGGTGATTTGCACGCTCAGCGGGGATGAATCCTCGGCGCATATACTCCCGGGCCGATTCGTGATGGTCACTCATTCGCTGCTCGATTGGGATTATCAGCTCTGCCTCGTGCTCTCGGCGAATCTCGTGAGCGGCGAAGACGGCGCAGACAGGAGCGATTTCACATTGCAGCGGATTGACACGGCGCTCTATAGCGATATCGCGCACGGGCCGAGACAGGGAGCATTGACGCCATGAGCAGAATACAACTCAAGCCGGCAGGGATTACCGTCTTGCCTCAAGATAAGCAGATCGTCTCGATCGAGGCGTTTCCACCCCCGCCGCTATGGCACACGATCTCGAACGGGCAGATACAGACCGACTCTCGCCTTCAGATCGTCACGGCGCCGGGAACGGTCTCAGGGCTATCGGGCAATGCGCTCTATAGCGCGGGCGGGCGCCTCGAGTGGACGATCAACGATAATCAGAAGCCGACGAGCACGGGCGCGCTCACTTATACGGTTTCGAACTCGAGCGGCTCGCTCAAATTTCAGGTCCAGATTACGAGCTCCCAGATCATCATCAAGGATGAGGCGAGCATCACGCTCTTCACGCAATCTTACACCCCGACGACGGGCGATGTTTTTAGTGTTTATATCGGGGATTTCTTCCGGCTGACAGTGAGCGGATTCGGCCAGCTCTTCGCGCGAACCGGCACGCCCGCGATTTCTTTTCCATGCACATACACGGCCTCACTCTTGACGCCCGTTGTCGGCGGCAGTCCGGCGATCGCGCCGCCCGCGCTCATCGGGGATTGGAGAATAGATCCTAACGCTCCGGTCGTCTTCATAATCGGTGGGGGCGGCTCGACGGCGCTGATCTCGCCGACGAAGATCGAATATACAGGCTCGCCCGCGCCCGGCGATTATCTGCTGCTCGCATCTCTCGCCTCCGGACAGGACCCGAATAATATTCAGCGGGCAATCGCGCTGATGTCGACGCCGCCGCTCAAGATCCTCGGCGAGAATGCGATTACGCTCCAGCCAGGCGCCCGAATCAGGCCGAAGACGAACTATGACGACGCGCAAAATACGATCGTGGCGCTCTCAATCTTTTCCGGAGGCGGGTCGCTCAATCTCGGCGAATACACGGCGCCGACTACGCCCGGAACTTCAGTCATAAGGGCGACGTCCGCCGTCACGAATTCAATCGCCGACCTGACAATCACCGTGCCGGCAGTGATCAATCCCGCATACACCGCGGTCGCGCCTGGCCAGGCAGTCGATCTGTCCACGAATATTCCAAACCCGGCATGGACTGCCGGCGACGGCAAGATAAATGCTATTACCGGATTCTGGATCGCGCCGAAGGGCGCAGAGAGCGGAATTGATCCGGCGACAGGGAAATGGATTCAGGCCGGGGGCGTCGATCGCAAGATCCGCATCACGGCATCGGGCGGGGGATTTGTGGCGACGCGCGATATTGAGATCCTCGAGGGGTTCGTCTTCGATGATCCTTCGGCGCCGATCACTGCGGAGCATCAAAAAACCGCGATCATCGAGACTGCCGAGGACCGCACGCGCACGAGCCGGGTCAAAGATAAAGACGGTCTCTCATTCCAGACGCGCGAGGTCTCTTTCATCAACAAAGACCTCGCCGATCTGGAGCGGGCGCTCGCTTTTTGGGAGTTCTATTATCCGGGGAAGCGATTCATCTTGCTCGATCGCTTGAGAAAGAAATGGATCGTCTGTTACTTCGACTCGAATCTCAGGTGGGAAGCCGATTCAAGCTGCGCGGTTGATATTTCCTTCAGGATTAAGGAAGCGTAGAATCTCGGCCCATGAAATCACGAGGCGGCAACATCGAAGCGGAGCGCGAACACGGCAAATTGCTCCTTGCCGGGGGAGCGAGCGAAATATGGGGGTGGGGAACTCCCGCAGGCAAAGAGCGCGTCAGGCGGCGCGTCGAGTGGCTCATCGAGGCCTGCGATTTGCGGCCAGGCATGCGCGCCCTCGAGTGCGGATGCGGTCTAGGCCTTTTCTCTCGAGAGCTCGCGCGAAGCGGCGCCGAGATCACGGCAGTGGACATCTCGCCCGACCTCTTGCAGCAGGCAAGGCGGCAATGCTCGAATCCCGGCCTTTCATTTGTCGAAGACGATCTTGAGAATCCGACTCAATTGAAAGATGGCTATTTTGACGCGATCCTCGGCGTCTCAGTGCTCCATCACCTGAATCTGCCTGCCGCCCTTTGCGCATTGCGATGGAAGTGCAAGCCGGGCGCACGATTCGCATTCTCAGAGCCGAACATTCTGAATCCGATCAACAAATACTATAACTTCGTTGCCGACCTGGAAAAACGAAAGGCGCGAGGCATCAGCCCTGATGAGATGGCTTTCCATCCCGAGGAATTGCGCGAGGTCTTCGAGGATTCGGGCTATGCGGTGGAAAAGCTGGCGATGAGAGACTTTCTGCATCCGGCGATTCCGCGCGGGTTGATAGGGCTCTTCGACGTCGCCGGGCGCATAGCTGAAATGACGCCGCTGCTCAAGCTATGGAGCGGGTCTATTTGGATCGAGGGCAGGGTCAGATGATGAATAAAGCTCATAAGTCGGGCTATATCAATCGCGTCCGATAATAGTTGTTATGTGGGAAAAAGGGAAGCCGCCAGTAACTCGAAAGTCGCTGGCGGCTTCTTGGGCCATTGGCCCTTTTTGCGTCTGCCTCAAACGGGCTGCAAAAAATATCGGTATGCCTGGAAGATAAGAAGAATAGTAGGTAGCAGGCAGCAGCGTCAATCAATCGCCGGAATCATTCTCTGAAGTACGACTATCATAGAGCGCGTTGGCGCTTGCAGTCGGGCTTGTGGCCTCTCTTTGAATACTCAACCCCGGTTGAGTCGGGGGAATTCTTGCACCACGGGCAAATCAATTCCGTCATCCCGGCCTGATTGCTCGTGCCAATCCACAGCCATTCCACCTTTTCCAACGCCGCGCGCATTGCTGCCGCCTGCGCCTCGGCTTTCTCGGCGCGATCGACGGCGGCTGCGAGTTCATTTCGCAGTTTTTGATTTTCTTCTAGCAGTCTCGCGCGACTATCAGCAGAGATCCGAAGAGCCTCATCATGCTCTGCGAGCGCTGCTTCAACTTCATTGACGGTCGGAACTTGGCGACGTTTTGCCAATTCGCGCAAATTTGCGATACTCATAAATCACCTTTCTTTTTCGCTCGTTTTGCCTGCCTGCTGCCACCTAAACTCCCTGAATTCTGCGATGACCGCCATGCCGGCATTAGGCCTGCCGGTGAGCTTGCTCATAAACTGCATCAGGAAAGCATCGCTCTTTGCCGCCTCGGCCACGTCGATCAGATCGAAAGCGAGCTCGCGCGCCTGATCGGCCGTAATCTGCGCGACGTGCGTAAACCATCGGAGCATAACCATCGGCTCGCCCGTCAAAGAGGCGACCATTGAGCTGATCATGATCATGCTCGGGTCGAGTCGCGCGTCTTCGGGCAGTTTGCCGTTTGCGCAGTTGGCGAGTTGGCGCTCGAGTTCATGGGTGCGCGCCGACATACGTTTGAGGTCGTTGCGGAATTCTTCGATTGATTGTCCTTGTTTCATCTGCTTTCTCCTATGCTGCGATTTTCATCTGCCGATTATATCGCTCGATCAGTTCCCCGACGTCCTCGGCGATGCTCGCCGCGAGCGCTTGCGCCTGATCGAGCTCATTGGCCGCCTGGATCTCACGCGCGAGCATGAAGATCGTTTCTAATAGCAAACCCGAGCCTCTCGGCAGCCGCTCGGGCTCGCTCGGCTCGCCTTCCCTCGGGGGAGCAGAGGTCCTCGACGTGTCCGAAGATTCGATCCGCGATGAGCCATTTCGCTCTCTCATGATTCGCCTCCTTCAATGTTTGAAAATGCTCCGCGCTGATCCGCGGCATCGGTAGCTTACGCTGGATGCTCCCCTCTCGCCATCGGAGGCCGAGCTTCCACCCTTTACCATCTTCGGCCACATCCCACCATCCTCCCTTCGCCGGGGGGAGCAGAGATTTGAGCCATTCGACTTCCCTGCTCCCTGGGGAGCTCGAGCGCTTTGCTCCCCGGGCTTTCTTCTTTGCTTTCGGGCTTTTAGCTTGCTTTGCTCCCTGGGGAGCAAAGGGCACGACATTTGAGGGGAGCGGTCGCTCTTTTGCTCCCTGGGGAGCAGATTTCGACGATGGTAATTCCTGCTCCGGACCTGATATATTTGCTCCCTGGGGAGCAATCGGAACTTGCTCCCTTTTTCCGGGGATGCGGACGTCCGCCGCCTCTATCGGCGGATGTCTTTTCCCGATAATCGCCCGGTCTCGCGCGTCGCGGCCTCGAGCTCGGGCGGGAAATCGGCTTCGCCGACGATCTGATCAGCCAGGCGATCGGCCTCATAAGTCGCGCGCTGCTTCATCGCCTGCTGAATTTTCCCACTTTCAAGCGCTTCGGTCTTTGCTTCGAGAATCTTCTCTTCCTGTTTGCCTTTATATCTGAGCTCGAGGCGAATGAGGCGAATAACCGGGTCCGCCAGGGTAATGAAGAGCACGACGAGCAAGACGGCGATGAAGACCGTCACGGCGCCCCAATCAATCCACTCCAGTTGAAATTGGCTGAGCTCGGCCTTTTTGATCATCATGAAGTGAGTCACGAGATTGATGAGCATCACGGTCACGAGAAAGCCCATGCCGCCGAGGGCAATCAATCGCTCGAGGCCGGATGAAAAAGCGCGAGTAAAGCCATAGACGAGCCAGACGAAGGCGCCCTCGACGACGACGACGGCGAAGAGCGCGAGCGCCTGCTGAAAGATGAATGGCATATCGCCGAAGCCGGCCCGGTAGATCATAAATGACGACACGCAAGAGAGAGCCGTGATGCAAATCAGGATGACCATGCCCCCGACGATCACGTTCTTTCGAGCTTTGTTGTACTTGAAAGCATCTTGAACTGAGTTCATTTTCTGTCTCCCCTAAATTTAAGAGAAGACACGGTAATCTTGACTCCCCTTCCCTGCTCGGGGGAGAGTATCCGCGCCGCTTTTGCGGCTAGCGGTCAACCGTGCCTTAACCTGCTGGTTGATCGTGAAGCTCCGGCTCCTGTCGCAAGCAGGGGCCGGGGCGGTCGTTTAATTTAGATTGGGGTCAATCGAAGGCGGCTCGCAGTCGATCGTTATTCGAAATGATTGACCCGTCTTGCCGGTGATTATGCCCCATGCTTGTATTGGCAAGCCGCTTATTTCTTCGGCGGCCTGCCGGTTGATTTCGTCGATAGTCTTTTTCAAGACTTTCTCGAAACAACATTGAAGAGCCGCTTCGATTGTCGGGGCTTCGAATCCTTCGACTTGCTCGATCACCCGCGTCCATCCTTCGCGCAGTTCCGGGTCTTTCAGACCTCGCCTGAATGATCGCTTATTCATCGCTCCCTTCCCCCTCATCTGAGTTTGATTGTGCCGTAGGCGTTATAGAGATCATTGACCGTTTTCTCTTCTCGCTCGAGCTCGAGATTGATCTCATCGGTGACCGCCTCGATGTATTCCTCTTCGGTGAAAATGCCCTTGGCGATGAGCAGGCGCACGAGGCCGGCCTGATCGCTCTTCGAGGCGTTAAGGCCCACTCGAAGATGTTTCGGATTCGCGCACATCGAGCCCCGCTCGATCTCGAGCGCGATGCCGGTCTGAATGCCGTGCAGCGCATCGGTATAAGAAAGTTTCTCAGCCATAAAATTCTTTATCCCCCTTTATCTGTCGATTGCCTGCTCGACGAGCGTGAGCCCGCCGCGCTTCGATTTCTTCCCCTTTGGCTCGGCCTCGGCGCTGTTGCCTGCCTGCCGCTGCTTCCATTCTCGAACAAACTCATCTTGTCCGGGATCGCGAATCAATTCCATCTTGCGCGCATAGCTCGCCGCATTGGTTTTATACTGCGTCTTGCAATAGCCCAAGTAATCCTCATAGGTCAGCCGATCGGGATTGTTCGGGCATTCCTTCGTGTGCGCGCCGTCAATCATCTTGCATTCATTGCAGCGCGGGGCCGTGAAGTCATCAGCTTGGGCTGCCGGCCTGAGCTTAAAAATTGTCTCCGGTCCTACGATCACCCACGGGTCCGGTCGCTTCTTCGATCCGCAATTGATCCTTCGCCCGATGTAGACATCTTCGCCTGAGCTGAGTCTTGCTTCTTCATCCTCGCCGACGTTCTGAAGCGGCAGGATCGGATAGGCATTAATCACGCGCGCGTCTTCACTGTCGATGCCGACGATGATATGTGGCTGGCCAAGCACCTGGCAGATTTTGACCGGCTTATGCAGACCGTCGAATCCGATCAAATGGCTTGCTATCCGCTTCATTGCCACTTCATCGAACTCAGTCGGCAATGGCGTCCCGCCGTCGTCTTCATCTTCGATCGATGCAGGCCTCTCTCTGCGCCAGGTCGCAACGGCCTCCCTGTGCAGGCGCTCGCGCTCCTCCTCGCTCGGCTCCGCCTGCTCTGGCTCAGGCGGAATGGGCGACGCCCATTCGGGCCGCTCCTCGGCCTCAATCTCGCGATCGCGCCCGACGAAGGTCCCGATCGGCTCATCATCGTCTTCGTCTTTCGCTTTGACCTTCACGTTTTCCTGATTGCTCAATTGCACAATCAGTCCGTTATAGCTGTAATAGGCGCGCCCCTTGTTTTTCATTACCTGAATCAATGCCGCCTTCGCTTCGCTCTCACGCTTCGACAATGCGCATCGCTCGTCCCTGATCTGGCGATAACTGTCGGCGGCCTGTTCGATCTCCGGCACGTCGCGCCGCTCCATGCCGGGCAATTCGTCTTGCTTCGCTTTCTTTCTTCCCATTATTTCCTCCGTCTGAATGAGTGAGCGAATTTGCAGGTCGAAAAGTGATTCGCCCCATTGTCCACTTCGCAGAGCTCGAGGCTAATGGTTTTCTGCTCGCCGTCGACGAGCTCGAAATAGCTCATTTTCATTCTGCCTCTTATTTCGAATCCGGCCTCGAGCGGCGCCATCCTGCCGGCTTTAGTTTTGCAAAAGACGATCTCGGCGCCGCACTTGCATTTCTTCGGATGCGCGAGCGCCTCAGGCTCGGGCTCATAAATCCACATCGGCTTTCTTCCTCCTTCCGCGCCTTGTCAGGGCCGGCTGTGGTTCGGCGCGCTCTTCGCACGTGACGTAATGCGCGGCCTCGCGCGATATCAAATGTAAATAGCCGTCGTCGCCGAATTCGAGCGTCTCAAGAACCTTGAAGCCAGGATTGATCGCGACGTGATTACCCTTCCCTGTCTTCGCCCAAATGATCGGCTTGCCGCAGTCGGCGCACTGCTTCGGGTGGGCCAAATCTTCTGGCGCAATCGGAAAAATCCACATCACGCGCCCCCTTTCTGCGTGGGGAACGCTTTCGCCCCATTTCTCGCCCCGACCGCGGCGCAGGCCAGATTGATCGCCGCCTCAGTCTCGAGCCCCTTCACCCGCTGATACCACCAAATGCGAGCATTGACCTCGAGCGTGATCCACTTCGAGAGGCGCCATTGCTTAAATCCGCGCCTGGCGTAGCGCAGGATCGCGAGCGGCCTCGGCATGAATACTTCGAGGATCGCATAGGCCTCGGCCTCGATCATGCCTCGCCCGCGCTCGCCTAATTTCTCCGCGAAGACCTTCAGCCGGCTGGCGTGAACTACCAGGCGCTCAGTTTTCTCATTACTGGTCAAGATTTTCTCCACTGGTTACCTCCTTGTTGTGCGGCTTCACTCGCCGCCCTGTTGTTGAAATAGGCGATGATCTTGCGCTCGTAATCGAGCTTCGGCCCGCCCTTGGCTTCGATCTGCTCTCGCTCGTTCTCGAGCTGAGCGATCCAGTTATTTGCGATCAGATCATCGATCCAATCGTCCATCGAAAAGTCCGCCGCGATTTCGGGCGACGGTTGCCGCTCTTCGATCTCCTGGCGCTTTTGCTGCCGCTTCGTCCATCGCTCGATCCGCTCGTCTTCTTCACCGCTGCGCCAGATGATTCGAGCGAGGCCCCCAGGATTCTTGATGTGCGGCTTTGTGGCTTCAACGAAGGCTTCGACATCCGGGAATGGAAAGCGGGATGAGTGAGCGTCATTGTAGGCAGCAGCAGGCAATTGCTCGGGCGGGTCTGCTGCCTGCTGCTGCAATAACGGATTTGCAGGCAAACATGACGGTTTATTCCTTATATGCGCAGTTTCTCGTTTACCCTTTTTCGCCCGAAAAGAGTCATCCCCCTTGACCCTTTTCGGTTTAAAAGAGTCATCCTCGTTTACTCTTTCCGCCCCCTTAAAAGAGTCATCCTGCTTTACTCTTTCGGCCCGCTTCGAGGACCATCTTCGGGAGAGCTCTCGGACGGCCGCGCAGTATTTCTCGGCGAAGCGGAAATGGTTCCGCTTCCCCCTGCCGCCCCCGGCGCTATGTTCAACCATTACGATTTCGCCGTCTTCGATCATTGCCTGGATGATGCCGATCGCGCCCGGCCTCGTGATGCGGGCTTTCTCGGCGATCTGCTTGTATGTCGGATGAAATTCGCCATCGAGATTCGACCAGTCGGCCAGGGCGAGCTGTACGAGTAGTTTTTCCGCGCGATATGGAGATGAGCGCCAGACGATCGTAATGAATTCAACAGCCACGGCAGAAAAGAAAAATCCGGGCCGGGCCAGCGAATGAAGAGATTGAATAAGCCCGCGGCCTCAGCCCGTTATGAAAAAGTCATAAAGCAGCCGCCTCGAGCGCGCGCTCGTAACGCCCGCGGCCTGAGCGTTCAATCCTTGCGGATCAAAATCTATGCATGGGCTCGGGATTTGCGCCCGACTTGGCGGGGGTATGAGTCCTGCCGGCACTTCGCACCCATGCAAGCGCGAGTAGAAACCCCGGCCATTCACAAACCGGGTAAACCATCCCCGCGCAAACCTGAAAAGATCAGGCCCCAGTAATGCCCGCTGAGGCGCCGGGATCGCGGGCATCTCGGGAGCGCTGCCTCCTCCCCCATTTGGCATGACAGCGATCCCCGAGCGTCCCCGCAGATAGGAAGCCCGCGCGAGATCGTCTTGATTATTGCCCCGTTCGATCTCGCGCGGGAGCGCGCCTTGATTGGATTTTGCGGTCGGCGCGCGTGGAGATTGGCGGGGGCCGGAGAGATCACGTATCGATACTCGTGACCGCGAGCGCTCGCATTCCAAAAGCCCCCATAATTCAAAGAATGAAGGCCGGGGAGTTCCACCGGCAACTGAAAAACCGCCCCGGCCCCCTCACTCGCGCTCGGTCAGGATCTTCGGAGGAACCGACGAGCGCGAGAGCTTAAAGTCTAGCCGCCCTTTTTCTCTTCTTCGTCTTGGGCAGATTCGACCATGCGGCGAACTTTGGCCGGAACTGTTTTCGCCTTCTTATCGGGCTTCGCCGCAAGCCATTTGACCGTACCTCTCCTCAGCCGGATGTTGACCTGAGTCGTTTCGAGGTCATCGTCTTGAGCTGGAATTTGATCTTGCTTTTTCATTCCTTCCCTCTCCTGCTTGATGTAGTAAATCGCTATGATTCTTAATAGCATTTTCCTATCATACCTGTCAACACTTTTGTTTATTCGGCTATTCGTCCATAATCGACGCCACGGAGGAACCGACATGGCCGAACTGACCGAAAAGACCGAAAAGCGTCAATGGAATTTGCGCGCCCCCGATCAGCTTATTGACCGATTAAACAGGCTTGCGCCTAAGGCTGGCTTCGCCTCGGCGAATGAATTTGCTATTACGGCCTTAGACCTTTATGCGGAGACGCTCGTCGACTTGATAAACGAACTTCGAAAGATTGAGAAAGCCACGATTCAACGTCAACGAGCAGACCTGCTCGCCAAGCTCTCTCAGGGTCAGGAATCCGGATCTAGTCGCCGGAAATCTTGAAGATGCTCCGCCGCCTTGATCGCCGCTTCCGCCTCGGCGGCGGCGACCTCGATTATTGCCTCGGGCGGCAATTTTTTCATTATTATGCGAATCATTTTCTTCACGCCGCGACGTAAAGCCTTAGGTGTCTCCGGATCCGCGAGTATGAGGTAACTGGTATGGGCAAGGGTCCATAGGTGGGCATGAAACCCAAGATCATGAGGGAGCATATAGTCTCCATATCCTGCGATTTTATTGGTTGATGTTTTCTCTTCGCCGGCGTGCGAGCGAAGGCCAAAGAGCAACGATAGTCGGGGCGGCTGCCAAGGGGTTAAATTGCGCTCAATAGTACATTGCTATTATTGTGCTTTCAAGGAAAACGTTTTCGACTCAAGAATTTAATACCTCGGCATCGGATGCCGAATGGTAATTTAATGGTAAAACTCTTTGGCACTACTTGTGAATGAATGTGAAACGAGAGCTTGCACGGTCCCGATTTATTGTGATATTTGGTTGATTCTGTTATCAGATGTGAACCCGGGTGAACGCTTTGAAAGATTCTGAAAAAC
>Ga0066905_100000007_pt1 | contig 40226 bp, 50 predicted proteins | sample PanSoiMetaPlot36_FD_67483 | JGI IMG/M metagenome (GOLD analysis project Ga0066905, IMG submission 67483) | Tropical forest soil microbial communities from Panama analyzed to predict greenhouse gas emissions - Panama Soil Plot 36 (version 2) | ecosystem: Environmental > Terrestrial > Soil >... | reverse complement strand
AGACCGAGATCGCTAAGATGGTCATCTCCGCCCTCGGCGCCAAATTCCCCATGGCGATGTGCCACACCGACGTCTTGTTCGCCCAGACCCTGCGACGGGTCCCGACCGTGCGCGTCTACACGCCCCAGTCCCTGATCGCGCCCGGCGCCGCGGGGGACAAGCGCCGCGCCGGGCTCGCCCGCCATGACCTCTGCTGGGTCGACGAGGCCCACCACCACCTGCTCTCCTGGCGCGCCCCGCTCGATGCCCTGCACGCCCAGGGAACACCCATCTTCGGCGTCACCGCCACCCCGAAGCGCGCCGACGGGACGCCGCTCGGGGACGTCTGGGACGAGATGGTGGTCGCCGCCCAATACAGCGAACTCGTCGATGAGGGGTTCCTCTGCCGGTGCAAGGTCATCCGGAGCGACATCTCCCGCAACGGTCAGAAGAAGCAGAAGGTCCGCCCGGACGGCGTCGCGCTCTACCTAGAGCATGGCCGAGTGCAGCCGGACGACCACCGCTACCATGGCGGGGACGTGTGGCGCCCCGGAATCCACTTTGAACTCACCATCGAGCAGTGCGAGGCGGCCGTTGAACGCTACCGTGCCGCGGGCGTGCGCGCCGAGCTGGTCTGCTGCGACACCAGCGCCGAGGAGCGCCAGGTCATCTTCGAGAAGTACACGAACTATGAACTCGACATGCTCTGCTCCCCAACCGCGCTCGCCGAAGGGTTCGACTCCCCGCGCGCCGAGGTCTGCGTGCTCCGGCGGATGTGCGATCATCTCGGCGACTACCTGCAGCGTGTCGGGCGCGTGCTCCGCCCGTTCCCGGGCAAGACCGAGGCGCTCCTCATCGACTGCTGCAACGCGAGCCAGAAGCACGGGCTCCCCACCGACAACCGCGTCTACTCGCTCGACGGCGACGGCATCGCAGCCGTGCCACCACCCGAAGAGGAGAAGGAGCCGATCGAGCGCGCCCCCGTCGGGGTCACGGACATCCAGAGCGGGTGGAAGGTCGTCGCCGACACGCTGCTCTCCCGCTACCGCGACCTGCAGGCCATGGCCGAAGAACTCGACTACCGCGCTGGCTGGGTCTGGCATCGCTTCACCGAGGCCACCAGCATCAGCCCGCCGCGCACCTTCGAGGCCAAATACGCGAGCGTCTGCCTCCACTGCCGCAAGCGCCTGACCGTCGGAGAGACAATGTTCTGGGAGGGCCCGAAGCGCGTGTTCCACGAGGAATGCTGGTTCCACGCTCTCGATGGCGCCGAGCTCCAGAAGGCCAGCGACCTGCTCCAGGACGCCGAGTATCAGGAGGCGAAGAGGTGGCGCTCGAGCAAGCTGCGTTCGCGCAAGACGGTACAGGACTTCCCCGACGGGATCCCCTTCTGATGGGACAGCAGCTCGAGCTAGACTTCGCCCCCCGCGTGCTCACGCACTGGTGGTGCCGGTACGCCGCTGAAGCGCGCTGGGCCTGCTTCAGCGCTGCAACACGCGAGGAGGCGGGTGCCCTGTTCCGGGCGCGCGAGAACGGCACCCTGCCCGCCTACGTGCTCACCAGCGACGAGATGTGCGACGACTGGGAACGCGTCGGGGAGGAGTGGGTCCAGCGGCAGACCCAAAAGAAGCGGCCGGCGCGACGGGTCGGAGGGGGGGGACAACCATCATCGCGCCGGCCCCCTCAGAACTGTCCCAAGCCCACCGAGGAGAATCGGAGCTGCGCCAAGCCTGCCCGGAAGTCTCCCACCAAGTCAACGAAGAAACGACAGAGGAGCCGGCGCGGCGCGTAACGCCCCGATTCCTTTTGCCACCGTGTGACCGACGTGTCACATTGTGAGCCGGACCTCATCGGTTTCGCGGCCCGGGTAGCTCCCGGGCCGCCCTCGGTTCCTCCGACTCCGATGAGCCAATAACCGAGAGGATTCGATGAAGTCCGATACTACCCGTCCATCGGCGGGATCAGCCGAGTTGCGCTTTGACACCTCGACAGACGAGGGGTTCCGCCAGTGGCTCATCCAGTGCGTCCCCATCACGCCGGCGCCGCCGGAGGGGGACCCGTTCTATTCGCAGCCGGAGACGCCGCCTGAATTGATGGCGGTCAAGCGCGAGCGCAGGTTCGCCCGCTTGCTGAAGAAGGCCCCGCGTGACCTGGACGACGACGCGCTAGAGGCCTGGATCGCGGCCGCGCTCGCGGAGGAGTCATGAGAGACCGGGAGCCAACGGACGCCGAGCTGCAGGCGCGGGCTGACGCGATCACGGCCAAGGTGTTGATGCAGCGGCTCAAGCGCGAGCGTGAGGGCGCCCCAAAGCCACCGGCGCAGGCGCAGCCGCCGGCTCCAGCCATCCCCATCGAGCCCGAGCACATCACGCCCGAATGGGAAACCTGGTGGCTCCCGGAGCCCGTCGGCATCTGGGTCGAGTCCTGCCATGCGGCGTTCGGTGTGCCCCGCGTCATGGCGATCGCAGCAGCCCTCTGCTCTGCCTGCGCAGTCCTGCAGGGCAAGGTCGAGGTCGAGGTCAAGCCCGGCTGGCGCGAGCCGCTGTCGCTCTACTGGCTCGTGTTCTCCCCAACCGGAAGTCGCAAGTCGGCCCTGCTCAAAGCCGCGACGGCGCCCGTGCGAGCCCTGCAGGAAGCCCTGCGGCGCGACACCGAGCGGGAGCGCCAGGACAACCTCGATGAGCACGCGCGGCTCAAGGCGCAGATCGAGCGCATGCGGCGCGCCACCAAAGCCCACAAGTACACCGATGGCGCGCAGGAGCACCTCCAGCAACTCCGCGAGCTCCAGCACGAGTTCCACCAGCTCACCAAGGAGCTGCGCCCGCCCGCGCGCTGGCTCTACGACGACATCAACCCGACCATCGTCCCCCGCATGATGGCCTACTCGGACGAGGCCGAGGGCATCCCGCGCGTGGCCGTCCTCGATGCCGAGGGGACGTTCCTGGCGAACCTGCTCGGGCGCCACAGCGGGCACATCAACGTGGACCCGCTGCTCAAGGGCTACATGGGAGAGCCCATCGACATGGTGCGCGCCGTCCACGGCTCCCGCGAGACGCAGAACATCCACCTCGATGCTGCGCACCTGACCCTACTCCTGCTCATACAGCCCCACTACCTGAACAAGATTCGTGCGCAGCCAGAACTCGGGGAGAACGGCCTGCTCGGTCGCTGCCTCATGACGCAGTGCGACCACCCCACAGAGGACCTGTCCTGGGACGCGCCAGCCATCCCTGAGAGCGTCCAGGCGGGGTACGCGACCTGGATTGCCGACTTGGCGGCGATCGCCCCGGAGACGGTCTGGCAGGTGCCAGCGTTTGCCCATCCCACCCTGAAGCGACTCCACGAGCAGCTCGAGCGCGACCGACGCACCGGGAAGGGTGCCGTCGGATTCACGGTCCGCACGCTGGGTCGCATCTGCCGAATCCTGGCGATTTCGGAACTGTCCCAACTGTCCCAACCGTCCCACTCACTCCGTGAGTCCGCGCGTACGAGGGTGATTTCTAAACTTACTTACTTAATTAAATCCTGTTATTCCGAGGCTGTAGAGGCGCAGCGACTGGTTGAGCCACCCACCGACTCACTCCCCCGCCTCGTGGGGCGCACCCTCAGGTGGCTGGGACAGTGCGGCAGTGAGACAGTAGACCTCAGACAGCTCTGCAAGTTCCTGCACGTCAAGAAAGACGAGGGGTTATCTGTTGGGGACAGTCTCGTCGAATCGGGGCACCTCGAGCAGCTCGCGCCGGTGGTCCGCGCCAACCGGACGCTGAGCGTTCGCTACAAGGTTTTGAGCACCACGCCGGACCCGCGCGAGCCACCGCCGCCCGCTGTCCTGGCGCCGCTCCCGACCGGCCCCGAGCTGGACGAGCCGCCCGAGAGCGCGCCGGAGCCGGAGGAGTACCTGGGGGACGAGGACTACGAGCCGTAGCTGGCTCAACCACAGAGGAGTCATCATGCCAACGAAAGTCGACCATGCCCGGCGTAGGGCCAAGAGCCGGAACACAGCAAAGTTCAAGGCGCGCCGCTGGGTGTGCGTGCTGGCCCTCGACATGCCCAATCGCCAGGCTGTCGAGTGCGCGCGCGACGTGGACAGGTTCCGCGCCGAACTCGTGTTCCGCGGCTTCGACCCGGACGAGCTGGGGCTCTTGGCGCAGCGCGAGATCGGCGGGCGCCCGCTTGGCCCCAACGCGGACATGGCCTGGGTGCGTCAGCGGCGCGAGCGGTACGCTGAGTTGCGCCGGCGGGGGGTTAGCGTCGACCGGGCCACGTCGGCGTGCAAGCGCGAGCAGGGCTACCAGGCGGAGATGAAGCGTGCCGGTGCAGAGCGCTGACCAGCCCATCGGGGAGGAGGCGTTCCTGCGCCTGCTCAGCAATCCGAGAGCTTACGCGCAATGGTGCGAGGGCGTAAGAAAGCGCTGGACAGCTGCGCGTGGGCGTGGGAGAGCTGATGGCGGCGCCGGTGCGGGGAGTTTATTCCTTTCGCCCCAATCCGGCGCCGGCAACACCAAGGAGAAGCAACGATGATGAGGGTTACTCAGAGGGCATGGGACCGCGCGATGTGGTCGCTGTGCGTGCTGTTCGTCGGCATCGGCGTGATGGCGAGTTGGGGCTGCGGCGGCGACATCGAACTCGGATACGGCCCCGAGCCGGAGACCACGCAGCACGACGTGACGGTCGGCGACCATCAGATGGGCTGGATCAGCAACAACGCGATCGGCAGCGGCAACCCGCGCTGCGCCGACCCGCACACCGCGGCTCAGGTCTGCAACCTGCCCGGCACCAAGAACATGACGGTCAAAGCGATCAGCGGCTGGAGCGCGACCCAGCTCACCGACGTGAACGCGCTCATCGACGGATGGATCACGCGCTTCGATGAGGACTACGACGACGGCGGCTGGTCAGCGTCGAGAATCACCGGCAGCGGGCCCGTGCTTCGAATCGACAACGTGGACGACAACCCGGCGACGAACAAGAACAGCATCCACACGTATGCTTTCGCCTTTCCGGGCGCCGCCACGACGTTGACCGAGTCCACGGATCAGCCTGGCGTGTGGCAGAAGTTCGGCAACGTGACCTGCAAGATCGACCGCAACAACATAACGCGCGACTTCACCGCGGTACAGGTCCCGATCGTCCTGTCGCACGCGATCGACTACTGCATGTGGAAGGGCTTCGGGCAGGGCAGCTCGAGCGTGTCCACCACCAAGTCGTACGCCATCGCCGTAACGCCGTCGGCCACCAAGAGCGAGACCATCAGCGCCACGGTGGCGTGCGAGCTGAACAGCTATGTCGCCACCGGAGGGGCCTACGGGCCACTGTTCTGCCTCGACACCACGACATGCCCATGCATGGGCCTCACTGACAACTGAGAGCAACGCGCGCGGGCGGGTGAACCCGTGACGCTGAGGGCCCGGGGTGGCAGCGAGAGACGCCCCGGGCCCGTCCTAACCGAGGGAGAGAGAACCATGGAAGACCGAGAGCACATCTTAGAAGCCTGGCAGCGGGTGGAGTTTACCCTGGCGTGGCTGGAGCTGGAGTCACTGCTGACAGCCGAGGTCCGCGTGACGAAGCGCTGGAGCGGCGGCAACGGGCTGTGGACGGCGCAGCTCGTGCCGGCGCAGCGCGAAGTGAATCGACGGCTCAACGGGATCGCGCTGAACGCCATGAAGGTTGCAGCTGACGGTGACCGGACGTACACCAGTCGCCACGTGCGCAAGGCGAAGGGCATGATCGTGAACGGGCTGCAGGCGTATGCGCGGCCGGACCCGTGGCTGTCATGAGCGCGCCAGAGTACAAGAGGCTGTCGATGCAAACGGGCGACCTCATCGGCGAGAAGGGCACGCTGCGCATGGTCGTGGCGTGCGACCATGAAGCCAAGACATTCAAGACGGAGCCGTTCCCAGATACCCACTACGATCAGCGCGCGGATGGGGGGTTCGCCGGTGAGTACGCGGGGGCCCCCATCGCCGATGGCTGGACGGAGGTCACGTGACCACGTTCGTCGTCAACAACTGCCTGCCTCCGGGCATGGTGAAGCGCAGCGAACTCGACCCGAGCATCGTCTGGGTGGGCTCACGGATGGCGAAGGACCCAGCGATCGAGCCGATCCTCATCAAGCAAGACCGCGAGAGGCTGGTGCAGCGTGACTACGACTGACGACCCGCGCTGCTGCTGCCGGACGCACGGGCGCCGCGTCTGCCCCATGCACCAGCCCATCTACGACCCGGACGCGGACACGATCGAGCTGGACCCGAAGGAGCTGCTCCCGGTCGATGACAGCGAGGAGCCGACACTCCCGGGAGAGACGACATGAACCAGATGAGAGCGCGCGGGCACGTGCTCCGTGTCTTCCGTGAGCTGGCCGAGGACAGGCTGGGCAAGCGGTTCCCGAGACGAGCTCGGTGGCGCCAGCAGGTGCGCATCCTGGCGCGGCAGCGTGGCTGGGGATTCGCCGACGCCTTCCTCTGGACCATGTACGGCGGGGGGCGGATGACACGGCTCTGCGAGGCAGCCACGCGTGACAGGTTGGTGCTCAGTGCGCCTCCGTAACCCGCCCCGCTACGGCGCCGTGCCGCTCTACCGGCTCATCGCCTCGGTGCGCGAGGGCGCGCCGGTGGAACTCGGGGACGCGAGCCTCGAGGGTGGGCACGGCCGGAGGGACCGGCTACTATCGGCTTACGCGGGCCCAGCTCGCACCCAGGATACCCATGACCCAGCCCAAGATTCGCCCCCAGCAGTCGACCAACCCCAGCCCGAGCCCGCTCGAGCGCCAGCACGGTAGCGGCGGCTTCCGGGCCCCCGACGAGCTCCCCGAGCGCGCGTCCGCCCCGGACATCGGGGGCAGGCTGGTCGGCGACGAGGCGGCCGTGGACGCGGGCGTGAGCGGCGGGCAGGCGTTCGTGCCCCTGCAGCCGCCGGGGTTCGGGGGGCTCGCGCCGGCGGACCTGCGCCTGGACCCGATCCGGGCGGCGAGCGACCGTGCCGAGAACGCGGCGGTGCAGAACCGGCTCGGGCTGCCGCTGCGCCCGAACCTGGCGGAGCAGCTGCTCGCGAAGTACCAAGACACGCTGCGTCGTCACCGCGAACGGTACGCGAAAACGCGCGACAACTCGCTCGAGCCCGAGTTCCTGGCCATCCGCGAGGAGTGCATCAAAGCGGGGCTGCTCGTCGGGGAGCCTTGACACGGTGAGGCCGTTCGGTCAGCCTCATCGGTGAGCGCAAAGCTGGAGCGTCGCTCACCAGCACGGCCCGAGGACGTATCCCGGAGCGGCAGGAGGTGCACGTGCCTCCCGGCCCAGCAAACGTGAGCTGGTGGTAGAGACAACCTCCCATGCAGCTCACTTCACGTGTTTCCAGGTCCAACCGCCCAGAATGGCCTTGATAGGCCCCCGGCTGACGCCGAATCGGCGCGCGATCGCCTCCTGAGACCAGCCCTCAGCAGCGAGCGAGCGCACGACCGGTATGTCCGCCTCGGTGAGTTTCGCCTGCCCGTGCTGCGAGCCGACCTTGGTTCGCCCGCGCTCGATCGCGTCGCGCATGTTCTCGAGCTGGCTCCCCTCTCTGAGGTGTGCCGGGTTGCAGCACAGCGGCGTGTCGCACGAGTGCAGGATGAGACCGGAAGGCCAGCGCCCTGTGGATTCGAAGAAAGCGAACCGCGGCGCCTTGATGTTGTAGGCCTTCCCGGCAACGGTGATCGTCATGATCCCGCGGCCATGAGCGTCGGTGCAGGCCTTCCAGAGCCAGCACTCATCGGGGCCCAGGTTGGCGACGTTCTCCCAGAAGCGGAGGATATACTTGAAGTGCATGCGCGCTCCTTTCGCGTGTGCCTCGCCCGCGGTCGGTTGCAGCCGATGCGCGGGCTTTCTTTTGGTCCTGAACGTCTACCCCTCACGGCTGGATAAAGTCAAGGCAAGATGCCTACTCCAGGGCAGTATACAGATAACTTTCTGCACACGGTGTACCCGGACCCGGGCACCATTGGCGACCTGGCGACCCGCGATCACGTGGGCATGATGCTGCTGACGCACGAGAAGGCGCTCGGCAAGATCACCAGCTACCCGTTCCGACTCCAGGGCGGCCAGGGTCACGCCGGCAAGCGCCCCGACTCGCAGTTCGTCACCACGGCTGACACCACGGGCCTGCTCGCGGGCGGCGGCGGGCGCGCGGTGGTCGGCGAGTGGCTCGTCCAGAACGGCGACTACACCGGCACGGTCCTGATCCGCGACAAGGACGCCGAAGAGGGCGACGCCTCGAACGAGGCCTCGTACCTGCGCGCCGTCGTGATGGAGACCGATGCGCTCATCGAGGAGTTCGGCGAAATCTTCGAGACGTACCTGATGAGCTTCGGCTCGGGCGTCGCGGCCGGCGCTGGTGTCCGGCAGCCGAAGAGCCTCGGGCGGTTCACGCAGGCTGGCATCGGCGCGTCGGGTCTGATGACCATGGACACGCCGGAGGACGCGCACAACTTCCAGATCGGCATGGCGCTCGTTGGCATCGACGAGACGAACGCGACGGTCATCCTCGGCGCTGCTCCGGCCACGTCGGTGAGCTGGGTGGTCGCGGTCGACACCGAAGCGGGCACCATCACCGTCAGCGGCACGCAGGGCGGCGCAGGCACCACGAACGCGGCATGGGACGCGGCTGCGAACGCGGTCCAGGTCTTCCGCTACGGCGACTACGCGAACTACACTTCGGGCTCTCCGGTCGCGGCAGGCACGAACAACTCGGGTGCGCAGTCGGGCGTCTACATCATCGACGGGTTCCAGGACTGGATCACGCCGACGAGCACGCCGGGCACCAAGTTCAACGTCTCGCGCAACGTCGACTCGCGCCTGACGGGGGTTCGCCTCAGCACCGCGAAGAGCGTGGGCTCGATCGAGAACCGCATCCTGCAGCTCGCCACCGAGATCCAGATCACGAGCGGCAACAAGGGCCCGCTGAAGTGCATCGTCAACTCGCGCCAGTGGACCAAGCTCGTCGGCGAGCTCAAGTCGCGCGGCATCACCCCGCACGAGTCGAGCGTCAAGGGCGCTACCACGTCGTTCGGCTACTCGGCGATCTACGTTGACCTGCCGCAGGGGCGCTGCGAGGTCATCCCGAGCCCGCACCTGCAGCAGACGCTGTGTCTCATGCTCAACCTGAAGAGCTGGCACTTCTGCGCGACACGGGGCATGTTCCCGCGGGTGATGAACGGGGACGGCCTGCGGCTGCTCCGGAAGGCGTCCAGCGACGACTACGAGTTCAGAACGACCTGCTACGCGCATCTCGCGTGCCAGTATCCGAGCTGGAACGGGCGCGCGACGCTGGCGGCGGTGTAACGCGATCATGAGCAGGGCGCCGCGTCGGGATTCCGCACGGCGCCCCGTTCACCAACTGCAACACGGAGACAGCTCATGATTCAAGACGCACACCCGATCCGCAGCGGCATTCCCGACTGCTACGTCGCGCGTTACAAAATCGACATCGTCGTCGCGGCAACGACCTGGACCGTCAACACGGAGCGCTTCCCGAGCGGCTTCGGCGGCACGACGCAGTCGCCCCCGAGCACGAACGCCTTCGTCGCGACGGGCCAAGGGCGCCTGACCTATCCCCCCGGCATGCGAGTGCGCGGGGTCCAGATCTGCTGCGACCACAAGAACGTCGCGAACGGCACGCAGGTCCTCACGTTCCCGGGCAACGTCAACGAGACGAACGGCACGGTGGACTTCCTCACGACGCTGACGACCGCGCCGTCGACGCTGGCGAACCCCAGCGCAGGTGACGTCGTCTACGTCGATGTCACGCTCGAAACCGTCTGACATCCACCTCCAAATCGACCTATCATGAATGCGACTAGCTATGCGTTCGGGAGTCCGCGCGGTGCTACCATGATGCAACATGTACAACGAGGCGTTGCAGTGGGGGCGCGAGCACTGGGAAGTGCTTGGGGTTGGCTGCGCCTATCTGATTCGTGGCTGGATGGCGTGGCGCCGGAGACGGTGGCTCGAAAGGCTCTTGGAGCTGCAAAGGCGGGAGCATATCTCGCAGCAGAACGGGACGATCGAGATCATGTCCTCGGCCTACAGCAGCGGGGAGCCGCTCACGCTCGAAGACTTGCTCTCGCGAGCCGAGCGCGACTTCAGTCTGAGATCGTCACGGAGCGGCTCCGAGCGGCACTCGACCCCGCCGAGCGGGAGCATTCCGGAGTCCGGGCCAACCCATCCCTTTCGTCGCACGAGAGGGTGAGCAACCAGCGATAGGAGTCACCGATGGCAGAGCCGACACCCCCCACCGCCGAGGAGCTCGGGCCGCTGCTCGACATGAGCGGCAGCGCCGTGCTCGACGAGGAGCCGCCCGACCCGTACGCGGACGAGAACCCGGCGTACATGGCCGCGGCGCGCACGGCGGTGGGCAGCGACGCGAAGGCCAACGCCCTGAAGGACGCGATCCTCGAGTGCCTGCGCGAGCACGGGCTCGTGGGTGGCCCCGCTGAGGACGAGGACGAGCCCGCGACGGACGTGGGCGAAGGGTTCGACGACTACTGACTTACCCGGGCGCCGTGGCTGGGTGACTCCTTCGCGGCGCCCGGGGTAGGACTGGACCATGGCAGGCCAATACAACACGCTCGGTGAGGTCCGGAGCCGCGCCATCTACCGCGCCGACCTGGAGGGCCTCGATGATCGCCACCCGACGGTGGACCTGAACTTCGAGGCCAACCTGTCGTGGCGCGCGTTGCGGGTGATGCTGGCGAACAGCGACCTGCAGGTCGTGCTGACGCCGACGGCGATCGCGAACCTGCCCACGACGGAAGCGGTCGCGGGCGGCGGCTACTCGGAGATCGACTGGCCCACGGATGCGGTGAGCGTGCACGGCATCGACGTCAAGGTCGGCGGCTACTGGTGCCCGCTGCCGCAGGGGCACTTCTCTCAGCGCCGGCTCGGCCCCGTGCGGAGCGAGCGCGGGGACTACAGCTACGCCGACGAGGGGCTCGCGTTCTGGGTGCAGCGCACGCTCCCGACGACGAGCGGGGCGACGGCGGTCGCGGGCAAGATCGCGCTGTTCCCCGTGCCCCAGAGCGGCCAGTACGTGCTTTGGTACTTGCCCGAGTGGGTCGACATCACGCTCGACACGGACCTGTTCCCCGGGCAGGAGAGCTGGATCGAGTGGGTCATCTGCGACTTGGCGTGCAAGGCGCTGACCCGTGACATCGGGCCGCAGACGAGCGCGCAGCTGGAGAAGCTCACGGCTGAACGCGAGCGGGCGTGGATGCGAATCCGCACCAACGTCCAGCGGCTGGCAAAGGACGGCCCGATCGAGCCACGCTCGAGGTACGGCAACATGCTGGGCGGGCGGCCCCGGATGGTGCCGTGAGGACCGTCGAGATCGACATGGCGCGCGGCGCCGACGCGACCATCGACCCCCGCGTCGCGCCCCAAGGCACCATCGTGCGCGTTCAGAACATGCGCATCGACAAGCTCGGGCGCCTCGTGCCGCGCAAGGGCTATGTCAGCCTGGGGACGACGGTGCAGAGCCCCGCCGGGTCGGGCCCGCTCGTGCCGCACGACCTGTACACGCTGGAAGACAGCCTGATCTGCGCGGGGAACCATTCGACGCAGCAGACGGGCACGCACGCGCTCTACAAGTACCAGAACCAGGTGGGCGCCGTGTGGCGCACCGAGTTCGGCGTCGAGTCCTCGGAGGACCCATCGGCAGCGTTCAGGACGGTGCCGGCCGCGGACTCGATTCGCATCGTCTCCAGTGCGCTTTTTGCGGCACCCAGCGACATCATCGTCGCCGACTGCGCGGCGCTGTCAGACGGGACGGCGGTCGCGATCGTCTACACGTCGAGCGTCAGCAGCACGGCGATCATGGACGTAATCAACCCCACGACGGGGCGGATCATCAAGCGCGCGGGAACGGCTAGCGGCACCAACCCGCGCGTCCTGGCGATCGGCACGGTGTTCTACCTGTTCTACCAGCCGCTGGCGGGGACCACCATCGAGGTGCGAACGCTCACGACGACGACCCAGGCTGACATCTCGGCGGCCACCACGGTGGCCACTGGCACGAGCGCTGCGCCGCTGTTCTACGACGTGGCGAACTACGAGGGGACGACGGACTACCTGCTCGCGTTCCCGACGGGGACGGGCTACTCGTGGACGCGTCGCTCGTCCGCGCACGCGGTCGTGACCGGTCCGACAGCGGTCGTGTCGCTGGCGAACGCGCCCGTGAGCATCTGCGGCAGCACGGGCGAGAACATCAGCGTGCTGAACGTTCGCACGACGAGTGGTGCCGAACTGCGGACGTTCAACTTCAGCACGGCAGCGCTCGCGGTGGGGCCGACGAACCTCGACACGAGCGGGAACGTGATGGACTGGGTGGGGCTCTGTCGCTTCAGCGCGACCGAGGTCTACTTCGCGATGCACACCACGGCGCCCGCGATCCGCGTCTACAAGGGTCGGGCGACGATTGCCGCTCACACGCGGACGAGCGACCCCGACTCCCACAACACGCGCCCCGCGTCGAAGCCGCTGATGGTCAATAGCGAGGTTTTCATGTGGGAGGCGCTGGGCTCACTCGAGCCGGCGCCGTATGGGCTGACGAGGTGCTCTGCGACAACGACAGCTCTCTCCGAGTTCCTGTCGGGCGTCGCATTGGACGGCGCAGCCCGTGTCACCTACAGCGCGACGACCATCGGGTACGTCTCGCAGATCGCCAAGGGCAGCGGGCCCAACTACTACGCTGCGCTCGTCTCGCTCGACCCGCGCGACAAGACCTACCGAGCCAACCTTCTGGAGTTCGGGCTCAACACGGGGCGGCGGCGCCAAGGGGTGCAGGTGGGCGGATCGCTGCTCATCGCTGGCGGCACGACGATCCAGTGGGATGGCAAGGTGTCCGCCGAGATTGGGTTCGAGACCGCACCGAGGATCATCTCCCAGACAGCACAGCTGGCGGGCGGCCTGACGCTGCTCGGCGCGTACACCTACCAGTGCGTGTTCCGTTCGGTGGCGAGCAACGGGGACGTGTCGCAGAGCGCCCCCAGCGCGCCCAGTTCGGCGACGCTCACGGGCGGAAACCAGGGCTTCGTGCTGGTGGTGTCGAACGCCTACTCGGCACGTCGCTACAACACGAATGCCGCGCAGGGGTCGGCGGTGTTCGTCGACATGTACCGCACCGAGGCTGGCGGAAGCATCCCGCGGCTAATCCGGAGCGTGGACGCGACGGCGTTCAGCGGCTACGGCGCGCAGGTCACCATCACCGACACGGCCACGGACGCGACCCAGCAGACGGGGGTGGCCCTTTACACGCAGGGCGCCGACGGTAGCGTGTCTGGCAGGCTGCCGCTCGGCATGGCATCGCCCGGCACGCTCATCGCCGAGAGCAACGGTCGCGTGTTCGTGGGCGGAACCGAGCGCCGGCAGGAGGTCCACTTCTCGATCGAGGGCCGTCCAGGCGAGCCTCCAGGGTTCGTCAACGACAACCTGTTTTTCGTGAAAAACCAGCTGCCGGTGACTGCCGTCGTGGCCGGTGACGGTGGGCGACGGTACATCTTCAGCGCTCAGAACGTCCGCGAACTCGTCGGCGAGGGCCCGAACGCTGCGGGGGTGGGCGAGATCAGTGAACCCGTCGAGATCGAGAACCGAGTCGGCGCTGTCGACTGGCGCTCGGTGTGCAAGACCGAGCACGGCGTGTTCTTCCAGAGTTCGGCGCTGGGCGAGCCGAAGATCTACCTGCTCCCGGCGGCTGGGGGTGGCGCCATCGACGCGGGGCGCGGAATCCAGGACCTGCTGACGCTCTACCCAGTCGTGACCAGCGCCACGCGGCACGACGAGGACCAGCTCCTCACGTTCACGCTCCAGAACAACGCCGGCACCGACGGGCGCATCGTGCACCTCGACCTGGAGACGAGCGGGATGGGCCCCGGCGGCTGGCAGGGCATGTGGCTCGTCGACAGGCTGCAGGAGCTCGAGGCGACCCAGTTCCCGGAGGTCATCGAGCAGCGCATCGACCTGTTCCCGTTCGTCGCGGCGGGCGGCACGGTCACGGTGCAGCTGCCGCGCGGCAAGCGCATCGGGGACATGACCATCCTCAGCATCGCCGCGCAGGGCACGAGCGTCGGCGGGCAGGCGATCGGGACGCCGACGAGCGCGAGCGGCACGTGGACGGTGCTGGTTGGCAGCGCCGCGGACTCCCCGTTCGGGCGGGTGGCGACGTTCAGCCAATTTGCGACGTCGTCGGCCATCTCCAACAACCAGACGGCGAGCTTCACTGTGGCCACGGCGACGGTGGTGCAGGTCAAGGTGTGGCTCATCCGCGGCGCCAACAACACGCTGCCGGAGTGCTCGGTGCAGAGCTACACGAGCCTGTCGACGGCTGCGCTCGCGACGCTCACCCCGAGCTGGGGCGCGGCGGCAACACTCTGGCTGTCCCACTGCGAGAGCGACCTGGTATTCTCGGTGCCAAACACGGGGCAGATCGTGCCGCTCATCGGGCAGCCACCGATCGGGTTCGGTGGGACGCAGGACAGGCCGCACACCATCCCGGGCAACGCGGCGACCGTGAGCGTCGAGACAATGTCAGCGTTCTCGCAGCAGAACGTAGCGAGCCTGTCGGGGCTGTCGTGGATCCTCACGAGCAGCACGAGCGGTATCGCGAGCATGGTGGCGGTGCGCCCGCAGACGACGCTGGCAGCCGGGACTCCGTGCCGGTCGAGCGTGGCCTATCAGGGGCGCCTGGTCGTCTGCAACAGCACGCTCGTGCTGCAGTCGAGCCCGACGGTGCTCGGTGACATCAGCAATCGGTTCGTGGAGACCGAGTGGGAGAGCGCTGACTTCTACCCGATGGGCGCGGGCGGCGCCGGGCGGCACCTGTGGGTGTCGATCCTGGGGGAGGTCCTGGGGCCCGCGGACATCGTCGTCCTGCTCAGCTACGATGGCGGGTTCACGTGGACGGAGCTGCGCAAGGCCCGCCTCATCCCGGCGTTCACGCTGCCGTCTGGCGGCGAGTTCCGCATGCGCTGGGTCCCCAAGAGGCGGAAGATCGAGCGCGTCCGTGTGCGCGTCACGTCGAACGAGAACAACAGCGCAGGTACCCCGAACGGCGCATCGCTCTCGGTGGCCTACATGAAGCTGTCGCTCGGGTTTGAGGACCTGATCGGCCCCGTGCGAGGGCGCGGCTACATCCAGGGACGGAATCAGGTATGAGCTACTACGCAGCAGGCGCCTGGTGGGCGAGCGACGGTCAGGCCTTCTCGAGCCAAGCGGAGGCCGAGCAGCACGAGCGGGCGGTGGCGAACGGTCAGGCAGGCTCGGACGACGACGCGTTCGCGCAGGCGATGGGCTCGCGCCCGAACTCCGGCGTGCAGGCCCCCGCGGGCACCCAGCCCGCGCCGGCGGGGGGCAACACCGGGCCGCTGTCGAGCGGGCGGGTGAGCGGCTTCCAGGGCAACCCGAGCGCGCCCCAGGGCACGGCGGCGCAGCAGCAGGCGGCGTTCCAAAGCGGCAACATCGGCGGCGCGGGCGGCGCGGGAGGCAGCAACCAGGTGCTCACGGACCGCGCGCGCACACCGAGCGACCCGGGCTTTTTCCGGCAGGCGGCGAGCACGGTGGGCAGGTTGCTCGACAACCCCGTCGTGAACCCGATCGGGTACGGCCTGCAGCGCGCGGGTCGGTTCGCCAACGACACGGCGGGATTCAACGTGTCGGGCTACCTGCAGGATCCGGTGGGGCAAGGTCTCGCGGATCTGGGCGCGCCCGATGCGGTCCAGGCGATCGCGAACCCGACGGGCTACATCGCGCGCACGGCGGTGAACGCGAACACCGGCTACGGCACGGTGCCGAGCCAGATCCTGCAGGGCGCCGCGAACAGCTTCGACAACATCAGCAACGACGCCCGCAACGTCTACCAGACTGCGGCGGCCGCTCCCGGGGCGATCGCGAACGCTGCGCGGGGGGTTGGGAACGCCTTCACGAACACGCGCCCAGCGGGCTCCAGCGCCACCCCGACCTATGCCGCGCCGGCGCCGCTCCCGACGCCCGGCATGACGCCCCAGCAGATCCTGGGGATGAACACGCAGGCGGCGCGCCCGAGTTCGGCGCAGCAGGACGCGCTGGTCCAGCAGATGATGAACCAGGCGAACGTTCAGAGCGGGTACCAGGACTTCAACAACGCGCAGTACGACGCGAGCCGCGGCGCTGCGCAGGGCTACACGTCGCAGCTCGCGGGGCTGGCCAACAACAACGTAGCGATCACGGGGCTCGACAGCGGCCGCTACGACCAGAGCCGCGGCACGATGAACCAGATCACGGGCCAGCTCCAGAACCAGGCCAACAACAACGTCGCCGACATCCAGGCCAACTCGGGGCAGCGTGACGCCAGCCGCGCCGCGGTCATGGGCACAGCGGACCAGCTCCGCGACACGGCCTTCAACGACGTCCAGCGCATCGACGCGAGCCAGGGACAGCGGCTCGGGGCCCAGAGTTCGATGGTCAACGCCGAGAACGCGCTCATGCAGCGCGACGACGTGGCCAACATCGCGGCGAACGCGGCTCAGTACAACCAGGGGCGCGAGAGCCAGAACGACATCATCGCGCGGCTGCTGGCGGCGAGCGAGCTTCCCGACGACCAGAGCGCGGCCCAGGCCCTGATGCTCAACGCTCAGGAGCGCGCGGTCCGAAACGCCTACGGGGACGCGGGCTCGCTCTCCGGCGGGTGGCGCTCGCAGCTCACGGGGCAGCGGCGGGCGATGGGGCAGGCGGCGACCATGCAGGCGGACATCGCCGCGCAGATGGGCGCGCTCCGGGCGCAGGAGACGCAGCAGAACCGGCAGCGCCAGCTCGAGGCGCTCGGGCTCGCGGGAGGCTTCGCGGGCGACATCAGCGGGCGGGACCTGGCGCTCGCGCAGGGCGACGCCGCGCTCGCGGCTCAGATTGCGCAGGGCAACCAGCTCAATCGGCGGGAGTCGGTGCTGGGCGCGGGCAACCTGGCGGGGCAGCGGATGCAGAGCGACACGGCGCTGGCGATGAGCGACGCCGACCGGGCGCTCGCGGCGGCGCAGGGCAACCAGCAGAACCGGCTCGCGGCGCAACTCGGAGCGGGGCAACTCCAGACCGGCGCCATGATCAGCGACACGGGGCTCGCGCAGAGCAACGCAGCGCTGCTGGCGCAGATCCGCCAGGGCAACCAGCAGAACTCGCTCGCGAGCCTCATCGGGGCCGGCAACAACGCGGCGAGCGTGCTCGGCGCCGACCTGGGCTTCGCGACGAACGACGCGCAGATCCGGACCCAGCGTGAGCTCGCCAACCAGCAGAACGCGCTGCAGGCCATGCTCGGCGCGGCGAACGCGGCGAACGTCACGGCTGGCATCGACGCGAACATCGGCATGTCGAACGCCGACCGGCGCGCGCAGGTCGACCAGAACAACCGCGCGAACAGCATCGCGGCGCTCCAGAACGCGGGCGTGCTCTCGTCGACCATTCGCGGGCAGGACGTCCAGCTCTCGCTCGGCAACCAGCAGGCGCTGACGAGCCAGATCAATTCCGCGGCGGGGCTCGCGGGAACGACCTACGCGGCGCAGCTCGACGCGGCCATGCGCCAGCAGGACATCAACCTGCGGCAGCAGCAATTCAATGACGCCATCTCGCGGATGCCGCCCGCGGCGGTCCAGCAGTGGCTCTCGGCGGCGGGCCCCGCGCTGGGCCTGCTCGGAGTGGTCCTATGACGATGCAGATGCCCGGCTACGAGGACCCGCAGGAGCGCATCCGGCGGATGCTGGAGATCACGCCTCCGCCCCCGCTCGACCCCGACGTGACGGCGGCGACGTCCAGCGACATGAGCCAGCCGGGGCAGTACGGCGCGCAGGGCGGCGGGGCTCCAGCCGTGCTCGACTTCGTGAAGCAACTCGAGCAGCAGGGCGCGTTCAAGACCCAGGAGCAGACCAAGCCGAAGGGGATGGTGACGGCGCAGCAGACCGTCAAGAGCGAGCAGGGCGGGGTGCCGGCGGACGTGCGCGCGCGGGGCGTTGCGGTGCGGGGCCAGGCCGAAATGGACGACGCCGCGGTCGAGCGCGACCGGCGCATCGCGCAGGCGGAGGAGCTGGAGAAGCGGGCGGCGTACCTGCGCCAGGATGCCCAGGTCGAGCAGGAGACGCGCGAGCGGGAGGAGAGCGAGAACGCGGCCCGCCAGAAGCGGCTCCGGGAGCAGCAGCAGGAACTCGCTGAGCAGAAGGAGGAGCCCGTCAACCCGCGGCGCTACTTCGAGAACATGTCGCTCGCGGCGAAGGGCGCGTCTCTCCTCTCGGCGGCCATCTACGGCTACCTCGGCGGGCGCGGGCAGCCCCCCGTGGTCGAGAGCCTGATGCGGCTCGCGCAGGAGGACACCCAGGCGCAGATCACGAACAACGCTGCGAGCCGCGACCGCCGCAACTCGCTCATCGACCAGTATGAGCGGCAGTACGGCGACACGACGCTGGTAGCGAAGCGGCTCGAGGCGGACAAGCTGCACACGCTCGCCAAGGTCGCCGACAGCGAGGCGCTGAACGCCAAGAGCGTGGAGCTGCGCGACCAGGCCGAGGACATCGGGAAGAAACTCCGGAACCGCGTCGGCGTGTTGCACCAGGAGATTCAGGAGGCGACCTACGGCAAGCCGGTCGAGGTCACGACCACCTACCAGCCTCCCAAGCCCGCCGGCGGCGGGGACCCGGGCGCTGCCATCAAGAAGGCGCTGGAACTCGACAAGCTGCTGGAGGAGCGCGGGTACACGCCGGAGCAGCGCGCGGCAGCGATCAAGGCGGGAGGCCTGCCCGTTGCCGGCGGCGAGAGCGCCCCGACGCGCACCAATCGCGAGCAAGCAGAGGCCGTCGAGCGCGACAGGTTGAAGCTCACCGAGAAGGAGGGACTCGCCGAGGGCGCCACGCAGGGCATCGAGCAACTCGGGAAGGCGGCGGGGCTCGTGCGCAACCCGCAGACCCACCAGTGGGAGCCGGGACCGGGGGCGTTCCCGCCCGCGCTCGGGGAGGGCGTCAAGGGCTTCTTCGGCGGCTCGACCCCGGTCAACGACGCCATGGACGCGGCGGTCGAGGGCTACGGGCGGTTCCGATCGGGCGGCGCCATCCAGGATGTCGAGCGCAAGGCGTTCCGGGACCAGCTGGGGGCCGGGACCACCACGCGCGCGCAGCTCGCCTCGAAGCTGAACGCCGCCGAGACGCTCATCGAGACGAGCCGCAGCACCAAGAACCGTCTCGACGACGAGGAGGAGCGCAAGCGGCGTGAGAAGCGTAAGGTGGTCACCGGGAGAATCGAGTGACCCTATTCAAGGACCAGGCGGGGCAGATCGTCGAGAGCGACGAGTCGGAGGAGAGCGCTGCGCAGGATGGGCTCGTCCCCGCGACGCCGCAGGACATCGCCAAGCACAACAGCGACGTCACCTACGACGAGAAGGGGCTCGTCGGACAGGCGGCAGAGACGACGCGCGAGTTCTTCGCCGCCGCCGACCGTGGCGCGATCAAGGCGCTCGACACGCTCGGGGTGGACACGGGCTACGGGAAGGACGCGCAGGGCAACCTGACCGACCCCGCCGCGGCGCCGGGCCTGTTCGACGACGAGGCGCGCTTCTCTGCCGAGCGGCACCCGATCGCTGGAATGGCGGGGCAGGCCGTGCTTGGGGCACCCGTGGCGGCGGCGACGGGCGGCGCGGGGGTGCTCGCGGGCATCGCGGGCGAGTCGCTGGCGGGCGGGTACGCGAGCGAGGCCGAGAACGCATGGCTCGAGGACCGCGAGTTCAGCACGGAGGCGGCGCTCACCAACGTCGGCGCGGGGCTGCTCGTGGGCGGCGGGATTGCCGGCGCGGGAGCGCTCGCGGCGAAGGGCATGGGGCTGCTCAGCGGCGCGCGGCGCATGGGGCGGAACCTGCTCACCGAGGCCGAGCACGCGGGCAGCGCGCGGGCGGCGCGGGACCTGCTCGATGAGGCGGGCTCAGCTGGCCCCAAGGCGACCACTGCCGACGAGGTGGCCCGGCGCGGCGCGGACGACGCCGGCGTCGCCTACATCCGCCAGAACGCGGACACGCTCGCGGACGAGCTCGCGACGAGGCAGGCCAAGGCGGCGCAGGACCTGTTCGACGCGTACGGCGAGATGGCCCCCCTCCGCCAGAGCCGGGACGAGATCGACCAGCTCATCCCCGCGAACCCGACCGAGCAGGCGCGGTGGCTCACCGAGGCGCGCGGGGCGGTGGCGCGCTCGCTCGAGGACCTGCCCCCCAACGTGGCCGCGCCGCTCCGGGAGCGCCTCTCCGAGCTCGCCGAGGGAGCCGACCCGGCACGGTGGTTCGAGCGCTCGAGCGAGCTGTCTGACGACCTGCTGCGGGCCCGCGCGAAGCTCACCCGGGCGGGGCAGGAGGGCGGGGAGGGGCTCGACGCCGCGCGGGGTGTGCTCGACGAGGGGCTCGGAAACGAGGGCCTGTGGGGCGCCGCGGCCCGGTTCGAGCGGCAGCGGGCGGCGGGCTACGCGAAGCGCTACGGCGAGCACATCGACGATTTCGAGACCGCGTTCGCTGCCGACGGCAAGATGGACCCGATCAAGTTCCGGGCGCTGCTCGACGACGCCGCGGACCCGGCCCACGCGAGCGCCCTCCGATCGACGCTCGACAGCGCCAAGGCCACGGCGGACGTGGCCGCCCGTTTTGGGCGCAAGGCGGAGGCGGAGCGCATCATGGCCGCCGCGGACACGCTCGAGCGCACGGCGGCTCAGGGGCGGGTCATCGCCGCGGCGCGCAAGGCCGTTGCACGTGAAACGCGGTCGGCGTCGGCGCGGGCCCTGGACTGGATCGCCAAGCAGGGCGCCGACGAGCTGATCGACTACGGCATTGGAGTCGCGAGCGGGGGTCTCGTCCCGAAGTTCGCGCGGGGCGCCGTCGCCAAGGGGCTGCGCCGGGCCGTGAAGGGCCCAGGGCTCGACGAGAAGCTATCGGCCGCGGGCAGGGGCGCTCTGGAGCGCGCGCGGGCGCGAGCCGGGCAGCACGGAGGCATGGGCCTCAGCTCGAGGATCTCGAAGGAGGCCGGGTACGGGGAGCTGAGCGGCGGCGCGCGGGGAGCGCTCGACCACGCAGCGCTCAGGGTCGAGGGCGAGGCGCTGAACGATTCGAACCGCCTGGCTGTACTCCAGGCCATCGATGAGACGGCTGCTGTGCGCGAGCGACTCGGGCTCGCGGCGCAGATCACTCCCGACGACCGGCGCGCGCTCGGTGCTCTGCTGGGCGAGGACGCAGCGGCTCCGAGTGGTGTGCAGTGGAACGCGCGGCTCGCGAGGAAGTACGGGCAGCTTGTCGGGCAGCGAGGGTTCGAGGGCGGCGACGAGGCGCTCTCGATGCTGGTCAGCGACGAGACCCTCGCGAAGCTCGGGGCGGGCGGCGAGCTTCAGGACGCGTTCGAGCGCGGCGTGGCCGAGGGCGAGCGTGTGGCGGCCGGGGGCGCGCCAGTGAAGTCGCGCGCGCTTGAGACGCTGCGGCGGCGCCGCGGGCAGGGTGGCGCGATGGAGATCGGTGCCAGCGACACGCCAGGCCGCATGGTGCGGCGCGGCCAGTGGTCGCCTGAGACCTACTGGGATCGCGTTGCGGATGCCGAGTTCGGCGCATTCGATGATCTGGAGTCACTCGGTGGCTCCGGCATGCCAAGTGAGGCAAAAGAGGCGATAAAGAAGCAGATATTCGACGATCTGTCGGACCGACTCGAACTGGAAAAGTCCTCCGATCTCAACTCCTTGAGACGGTCCGTTGCCGCAGCTGCGGACGACGTGGACTGGGACGCATCCGTGGCGCCGGCATACCGCAAGGTATTCGGCGAGGACCTGCCGAGCGAGGCCGGCAGCATGCGCCTCGGAGCGGGCCCCAACTTCACCCTCGGCGACGTGGCAGCGAGCCCCGCCGGCGTCGTGACGGGGCTCGGGGTGGGGGCGCTGGGCGCTCGCGAGCTGTACCTGGCCCAGCAGGACGAGGCGCGGCAAGGGGCGTTCCAGAGCGCCGTGGGGATGGCTCGGAACGCGACAGAGGCGCTGCGGGGAGCGGTGCGCAAGCTGCTCTCTCCGGCCACGCTCGGGGGCGGGAGCGCGCGCGACACGATCAAGGTCGAGCCGCCCAAGGCGCCGCTGCTCACGATGAGCAACTTTGACGCGACGCGCGACCATATCGACCGTCTCTCCCGCGACCCGGACTACTTTGGTGACACACTCGCCAACTCGTTTGGCAGCATGCCCGAGGCGGCCCCGGAGGTGTTCAGCGCGCTCTCGGCGCAGGCGGCGGGGGACATCAGCTACCTGGCGGCAGTGGCACCTGGAGGTTCCAGCGGCGGCCCCTTCGGCCAGCGCATCCCGGTCTCGACCGACGACCTGTGGGAGTTCAACGAGCGGTTCCGCGCGATCGCCGACCCCGACTACGTCACCGAGGAGCTCGGCGCGGGGCGGCTCAGCTCCCAGGCCATCGAGGCGTTCGAGCAGCGCCGGCCCCAGCAGTACGCGCGGCTCCAGCAGGAGGTGTTCGCGCGGCTCGGGGAGCTGAACGAGGCGGGCATCCCGGTGACGGTGGCGGCGCGGGAGCAGCTCGACGTGCTCCTGAACATCGACGGCGGCGGGGACCCGGCGCTGACCTGGAAGGTCGCCGAGCGCGCGTATGCTGCGCAGGCTCGGAAGGCGTCGGCAGCCAGCGCGATCGACGCGCCGAGCAACCAGGAACACGTGAGCGCCATGACCAGCGGCGCGCTATCAACCCTATCGAACGGAGCGTCTGCCATCGCGCAGACGGGATGAGCCATGGCAGAGAACGCAGTCATTGAAGTCGGACGGTGCATCTACGCGAAGAGCCACATCATCGGGGCGCGGACGGCGTCACTTGCCGCCGCGACGATCGGCGTAGCCAACGCGGTGTGCGCGGCCATCCGCAACATCGGGCCCCAGGAGCTTTCGGTCGACAGCATCGAGCAGGGGTTCATCACGACGACGTCAGCGACGGCCTTCACCGGCATCGGGTTCGCCGTCTACAAGGTGACCGGCTTCACGGTGCTTCCGGCGACCGGCGGGCGCACGACGGCTCCCGACCCGCCGTTGCCCATCCGCAAGCGCACGCTCGATCACTTCGAGCTTCGACCGGCGGTGCTCGCGGCTACCGTTGTGAACATCCCCGACACGTTCGCCAGTGTGCAGATCGCGACCACGGCGGCGCTCACCGGCGGCACATTCACGGCGCCGGAGTTCGCGGACCCGATCGCGAACTTCATCCCACCGGTGAGCCTCAGCGCCACCAACGCGACCTTCGCTGGCGTGCAGAAGTGGGAGCCCAAGAACAACATCCCCATCTCGCTCGCGCCGAACGAGGGTCTCATCTTCGTGAACCAGGTGGCGTGGCCGACGGCGCTGACCGGCATCTACTCGATCGGGGTTGACGTCCGCATCGCATGACCATCCGTCGCCGAAACTCCATCCCGGACCTGAGCGAGCGCGCGAACCGCGAGTTGATCGCGCTCCAGGACGAGATCATCCAGGAGCAGCGCCAGCTCCGGGACGAGGCCATCGGCATCACGACGGACACGAAGCAGCGCACGCCCTACGCCTGCAGGTTCAACGAGCGGGTGCGGTGCTCGGTGCCGACGGGCGTGACGCTCGAGCTCACGTTCCCGGGCGCGACGCCGCTCACCCAGAACCGCTGGATCGAGGTCCTGAAGCTCACCGCGGCGGGCACGGTGCGCATCCGGGCGGTGTCGGGGCTCATCCAGGGCGCGGCGAGCCTGAGCCTGACAACGGCCGGCTTCTACTACTTCCAGTCCGACGCGCTGACAGGGTGGTGGATGCAGCCGGCTGGCTCCAGCGGCGGCATCAGCGACGGCGTCTACGGCGACGTCACCGTGTCGGGCGGTGGCACGGTCTTCACCGTCACATCGAGCGCGAACCTGACGGCGCAGGCCAAGCTCTACGCCAGCATGAGGGGCTGACATGATCGTTCTCAGCAGCACCAGCGACATCATCCGCATCGTCACCGCGGCCGCGACCACGCTCGCCGTGCACGCGAGCTTCGTCGACAACACCACGACGACCTACGTGCCGGGCCGCCAGAACACGGCCATCACGACGGCGACCACGACCACCGTCGTCTCGTCGCCCGCCGCGAGCACGCAGCGGCACCTGAAGCACCTGAAGATCACGCAGACGGGCGGCACGCCGGGCGCGATCACGGTGCAGCACTTCGATGGCACCACGTCGTCGCAGCTCGGCGCGTCGGTCACGCTGGCCACGCAGGAGAGCATCGAGTTCAACGACCTTGGCGGCTGGAGCGTGCTCGATGCCAGCGGCAACCTGAAGACGACCGGCGTAGGCTCTGGCCGGCTCCTGCGCGCGCCCCAGGTGCTCACCGCTGGGACGAGCATCACGCACCCGAACGGGACGACGCTGATCAAGCTGCGCGGCGTGGCTGGCGGCGGCGCAGGCGGTGGCCCGCAGGCAACGGCTGGCTCTGTCGGCGGCAACGGCGGCAGCGGTACCTACGGTGAGCGGGCGCTGGCCATCACGACGCTCTCGTCGACGTATGTCGTAGGCGCAGCCGGCACGGGCGTGTCCGGCGCGAACGGCGGCAACGGAACGAACAGCACGTTCACGAACGGCGCCACGACGGTGACGCTCCCAGCGGGCTCAGGCGGCACTTCGATCGCTGGGGCTGCCACGGTCGCGACCGCCGCCGGCGGCGCGGGCGGCGGCGCGGCAACGAACGCCGACGTCAGCATTCCCGGCATGGCCGGTGGCGACGCGATCCGGACCGCCGCGGCGACGACGCCGAACGATCACACGTCACCTGGCGGGTCGACGCCGCTCGGGAACGGAGGTCGCGGGCGTTCCGTCGGGGCGGCGGGTACGGTCAACAATGGGGTGGCCGGAACAGGATTTGGCTCCGGCGGCTCGGGCGGACTGAACGGTACCACCGCGGTGGCGTCGGCCGGCGCGAATGGCACGCAAGGGATTTGGATTGTCGAGGAGTATTCCTGACAGCGACAGGCGGCACCTGGGTCGGTCAGATGTGGCATATGGCCTCATTCATCGACCGGTTCACTCACCTGAACGACTGGGACACGGACGGCGGCGGCATCGAGCCGAACCAATTCACGCGAGCGATGGACCTGTACGCGACGGGCGTCTACAACGCGGCGGCCCTGAAGTCGATGTTCAACTGTACGACGGGGCAGGGGAATCAGCTGGACACCATCCTGGCAACGCAGCCGGCGTCGCTGCTGACTCTGGTGAACGCCGTGTCCCGCGCGCAGTGGGCGGCCAAAGTGTCGGCGATCCTCATGTTTGCGGCAAACGGGGTCGACTTCACGACGGACGCTGCCGCGAAGACGGCACTCGGCATCTGAGAGACCAACGCCGGCCCAGGCGCGTTTCAGAGGGGTATGTTACCCGGGCCGGCGTTGCTTGCGTTCTTGGTTCTGCTCGGCATCGCAGCCGCCGCGTGGGCGCTGCTGCACCAGCACGACGACAACTAGGAGCAGATGAACGTGATCGCGACCCCAATCGCCATCGCGTACAGCACCAGCCCGAGCGCGACCATCTTCATGGTCATGCCAGGGTCCTGCGTCGGGACCGGCGAGCGGTAGGGCAGCACCTGGGTCGGCATCCGCGGCGGGGGCGGCAGGATGACCGTGCGCTCCAGGGGCCGCGTCGTCTCTCGCACCGAACTCGGCGTGTACGTGTGCACGTCGGCGTAGGCGGTGAGCGGGAACGGCAACTCGTCGTGCGGCAGGAACGCGGGCAGGCCGATCAGGGTTGGCTTGGTGTCTCGGTGGGGACGATTGGGTCGGTCTGACATGGCAGGCTCCAGGGGTGGGGGACGGTCGTTTCGGGCTCCTCTTGCGGGTCGGGCTCGAACAGCCAGGCCTCGCTCCCATCGGGGAGCTGGAGCGGGCTGCACTGGGCCCAGGCGTGCTCGCGGTTCGTGCACTCGGCGGTGCAGTCGATGCAGATCCAGCGGGTGGTCACTTGCCGGCCCTCCACGCGCGCACAGCGACTGAGAGCACATCGACGGCGTCGAGTTGGACCTGGAGAGACGGCGCCGCCTCCCACGCATCCGCGGCAGCGAGTACAGCCGCAGCGCGCTCGTGGTCGGTGCGCGCTGGGGCCTGGCCGGAGAGGTGGGCGCGAGCATCCTGGCACAGCATCTCCGGCGCACTGTCGTCTTTCAGGAATCGCTCCAGCAGCGCGTTCGCGGCGGCGAGTTGCTTCAGCGTCGCCTCGTGGCGGTCGCGCATGGTGGCGTCCGCGTCGTCCCCGTCCTGCAATTGCGCCCGCAACCGCTCCACCTCCGCGCGCAACTCGTTCGTATCCACGAGGTTCGCCTCGTACGCGGCCACCTCCGCGCGCAGGGACGCGGCTTCGGATTCGAGTCGCGAACACTCGTCTTGTGCTGCGTTGGCGACCCGCTCGTTCAGGGCTTGCTTTTGCTCCGCCGCCTCCGCCCGGGCCAGCGCAGCGTCGCGTTCGGCAATCAGTGCCCGTGCGTCTTCTCCCTTCAGAAAGTCGCCAACCCACGTGAGCCGGTTCACTGGACACACTCCCCGCGCCCCAGCGCATCGGGCTCGACCATGCCGGCGCACGTGCACTCCTCGAACGTGTCCGCCTCCGCCGCGGTCAGGCCGCAGATGGCGTCGCAGCACCAGCCGGCGGCCACCTGCTCGCCGCAGCTCGGCTCCGGACCGGGCGAGCACCGCTCGGCGGCGGCGCACTGCTCGACGGTCACCCATTCGCCGCACTCCAGCGTCTGAAGCTCGGCTGCTCCGGTGCAGCGGTAGTGACCCTCCAGTTCGTAGGCGGACCGCTCGCACCCGACGGCGGCCCGACCCGCGCAGCCATACCCGTCCACGCACAGGAGCAGGACGACGGCCAGGGCCAGGGCTGTTTCACGGATGCGCATGGGCAAGCTCCCTCATCTTCAGCGCCGCGCGCTCGAGTTCGTCCGTCTCGCGCTGCAGCTTCTGAATGAAAGCACGCCGCTGGGCGACGCGCTGCAGGATGTGGTCCGCCGTGTCGGGCGGCGGGGGCAGGGTCTTGGCCTGGCGACGGTGCGCGGCGAACGCTTCGATCGACTTCGTGGACATGGTGACTCCCTCTGCTGGCTGTTCGTTGGCCTGACGCAGGCTCTGTCGTCTTGACACCTGCCCGGACTGCCCGGCGTTCCGGGGAGGGCGAGGGCGGCAGACAGAGCCTGGGGCAGGCCCCCGAAGGGGCCGGTCAGGTCAGGCGCGCGCGCGTCCCGCCTCCATGTTGCGGCGCAGGATTCGGACGGCTGCGTCGTCCATGCCCTCGGCGCGGTCGACCGGGAACTCGCCAGCCCAGGGCTTGTCGATGGCGTCGTACGCCGCAGCGGTGCGGCGCATGCAATGGGCTCCGTGGCACAGGGTTCCGTGTGCGGGGCACTCCGTCGTGGCTTCCGGCTCGCTCATCTCGTGCGCGTAGCCGAGCAGGTTGCCGTCGCGGTCTGTGACGGGGCAGGGCGAGAGCCGGCGCGCGGTGCAGATGTGCACGCTGTGCGACGAGTCCACGGCCTGAACCGTCGGCTCCACCTGGAGCACGTTGACCGCGCGAGCCCCGCGGCGCCCGAGCGAGAGCATGTACTTCTTGCCGACCTGGATGTCTGATTGCTTCATGATGGCGTCTCCTGGGTTCGTGTCGCCGTCGACAAGAGAGAGCATGCTCCCTGGAGCGCGGAGAGTCAAGCGCTGTCTGGTAAGTTTTTTCTGGTGACGCAGATGTGCCCGGAATGTCCCCAGATCTTCCGTGCACCGCCGAGGTCGGCGATATGCTGGTCCCCGCCTGGCATTGTGGCATCGAACAGCCCGCCGAGCAGGTTGTCGAGGTCTGGCTTGCTCCGATGCCCGCGCCCGTAGTGTTCGCGCTTCTTGGTGGCGCTCCAGCTCACCGGCACGGGCAGGATGAACGTGATCTCGTCCCCGTCCTGCACCGTGATCCCGAGCGCCTGCACGCGGTCCCGGAACGCGCGCCATTTCGCCACGGCCGGCCGCACCTTGTCCCCGGCCCAGGTGTCCCGGCGCGTCATCCGCACCTTCGGGCAGGGGGTTACATCGTAGACTTTCGTCTCTGGGTGACTCATCGCCACGTGGTAGCATTGCACCGGTGGACGGGCCAGGGTAAGGTGGAGCTGTGGCCGAGAGCGACATCGCCAAGCACGTGCGCGCAACCCGCGTGCATTCGGCGCGGGAGCTGCTCGTGAACGGCGTCATCACGGCCGAGGAGTACGAGCTGCTCGCCCAGCTCCACGGGTTCCACCCCCCGACGCTCGGGCAGCGCATCCGTCGCGTGGCGCCCTGGATCGGGTACCTGTCGCTCGGGCTCGCCGCCGGCGTCGAGATCGCCGCCCAGCTCCGCCCCGAACTCCGCGGCCCGCTCGAGCAGCTACGCGACGTCGTCAACCTGGTGGTGTCGCAGTGATCATCCCCCGCGCCGAGATCGTCGACCGGGCCCTGCGCCACCTGGGGCACGCCGAGGTCAGCCCGAACCGCTCACCGCTCATCGACGAGTGGCTCCGCCGCTGCGGGCTCGACCCGGGCAACGCCTACCCCTGGTGCGCTGCGTTCGCGAGCTGGTGCATCAGCGATCGGCTCTCGGCCGACGGCGGGCGGACGCAGGTGAAGACCGCTGGGGCCCTCGCGCTCGGGGCACTGTTCCAGCAGACGCGCGAGCCGCGCCCGGGCGACCTCATGTTCTTCCCCACGGGCGGAGGCAAGGGGCACTGCGGTATCGTGGAGCACGTCTCCCCCGACCAGGTGCTCTGCATCGAGGGCAACTCCGAAAACCGCGTCCGGCGGGTCCGGCGCGCGCGGGCGGAGGTCAGCTTCGCGATCACCCGCGGCGTTGACGGCGGCGCCACCTACCACATCGGCGCGAAGGACTGGCCGCCGGCGCCACTCGTTCACGTCACCGGGGAGGGCACCCGTTGATCCGCGCCGTCCTGCTCTGCATGCTGCTCGAGCTGCGCAATGACCTGCGCCTGTTGCTGGAGCGCATCCTGAGGCTTATCGTTCATGCCGCGACCTGAATCCCTACTCTGGTACCGCCAGACCGACCCTGCCAAGGCCGCCGACATCGGGCACCGCATCGCGCTCGAACGGGACCAGCGCAACGAGCCGCGTCGCCAGGCCTCCGCCGAGTGCGCGAGCATGTACGAGGGCTCGCAGGTGTCGGGGCTCGACGGCGACTGCTTCGACAGCCTCGTCCCCGTCACCTACGACGGCGCGCCCATCATCAACAACCGCGCCGCGAGCATCATCGAGACGCTCACCTCGAAGCTCGCGGGCCTCGATGAGCCCCGCCCCCAGTTCGTGGTCACCGACGGGACCTACGAGCAAAAGCGGCAGGCGGTGTGGCTCGACCGCTTCGTCGAAGGCATCTACTACCAGCCGCAGATGGGGGGCCTGTTCTCGAACGCGTGGGCGATGTGGCGGCACGCCTTCCTGATCGCGGCGGCGGCAACCGGGAGCGCGGCGGTCAAGGTGTTCCCCGACTTCCACGCGAAGAAGGTCCAACTCGAGCTGCGCAACACGCTCGACATGTGGGTCGACCCGTTCGAATGCCGCTACTCGGGGCCGCTCACCTACGGCGAAAACACCTGGTACGACGCCGAGCCGCTGCTGGACCAGTACAGCCGCTCGCAGAAGAAGACCCAGGCCATCCTCGCGGCGCAGTGCCACCCGCCGACGCGCAACGGGCGCGACAACGGGGACGACCCGCTGCAGGTCCGCGTCGCCGAACTCTGGCGCATCCGCCCGACCCCCGAGGACAAGGGGCGCTACCTGCGCTGCGTCGGCTCGCAGGAGCTCGAGTGGGACGACTATCCCTACGACTCCCCGCCGTTCGCGATTTATCACTTCCGGCGCCGGCTGGGTGGCTTCTGGGGCGCCTCCGCCATGGAGCGCATCTTCCACGCGAACAAGCGTGAGAACCAGGTTCTGAACCGCATGGACTCGGCCGAGTCGCGGATGGGCACCGTCTACGTCCCCTACGACCCGAACGTCCAGGGCTTCGACAAGCTCCTGAAGGCGCTCGACGTCATCCCGGTCCCGTTCGACTCCACGCAGGGCGCGCCGGCGCAGCCCTGGTCCCCGCCCTGGTTCCCGCAGACCGCGCCGCAGCTCATGGCGCTTCATGCTCAGAACCAGCACGACATGCTCGGCGCGAGCGCCATGCAGACCGGCGGCTCTGCGCAACAGGGCCTCACAGCAGCGGTCGCGATCCGCACGGTGCTCTCGCTGCTGAACGAGCGCCTCGCCCCGCAGCAGCGCGACATCGTGCAGGCCGTCGCCGTCGACACCGCGAAGCTCATCGCCCGCGCGGGCAAGGAACTCTACGACAAGTTCGGCGAGTTCGACAGCGCCTGGTACGGCAAGAGCTTCGTCTCGAAGATCCCCGGCAAGGATTGCCTCGGGCTCCCGCAGGAGATCTTCACGGTCAACCCGCGCCCCGTCAGCGAGAAGAAGAACTCGCCTGAGGACCGCATCCAGCTCGCGCAGGAACTCGTCAGCCAGGGCGTCATCACCGGCGGGCACTGGCTTGGCATCCTCCAGCACATGGACACGATGGGGGCCACGCGGCAGTTCGCGAAGGTCGAGCAGTGGTGCGAGAAGCTGTTCGATCGCTTCCTGTACGCGCCCGATGGCGACCTGCTCAAGCCCGGCTTCTACCGCTCGCCGCCGAAGTACATGGATCTCGACTACGCCATGGCGCTCGCCGTCGACGCGCTGCTCTCCGCGCAGATCGACGAAGTCCCCGACGAGCGCGAGCAGCTGTTCCTGAAGTTCCTGGGCGACCTGGACCGCAAGATCGACCAGCGCGACGCGCGGCGCCAAGCCCAGGGTCTGCCCCCCAAGCCGCTGCCCATGCCCGGCGGCGCACCTGCACCGGCTGCTCCTGCGGCAGCCTGACCGATCCCGAAGGAGTCACCATGCGACGTCTCATCTTCGCCATCCGTGTTGGGTGGCAACTCATCAGGGGCATCCCCCGCACCATGCGGCGAGCCTGGGCTACGCACGGCATGAACTACGCGCAGGCGCTCCAGTGGGAGCTGCGCCAAAACGGTACCGAGTGGACCGTTGAGCAATGCGCAGAGGCCCTGCTGCGCCCGAAGGAGTCACCGTGAATGGCCGATCAGACCCCGACCGAGGCGAACCAAGCATTCAACCAGGCGCGAGCGGACCGGCTCGGGGCGGCGATCAGCCAGGCCCTGGCGGCGAAGGTGCCGGCGGCCCCCAAACCATCCAAGGGTGGTTCGACGCGACCTTCGACGGCTGGCGCGGCCCCTGCCTCGAGCACGGCTGCCGCGACCGACGCAGCTGCCATCCCTGCATCGACCGAGTCATCTCCGACGCAGCCAGACGACTCGACGCCGGCATCTGGCGCGGCCCCCTCGCCCGCTGAACTCGGGCTCGACACCGCGGAGCCTGCCGAGGGCGAGCCCCAGGACGGGGCCGCCGAGGGGCCGGAATCGGGCCCCGACGCGACCGCCGCGGCGCTCGGGAAGAAGCGCGACCTGCGCGGCCTGGAGAAGCACCTCGGCCTGCCCGAGGGGCACCTCGGCACCCAGAACGGGGACTGGGCCAGCTACCGGCGCCGGCTCGGGGAGGTAGAGGCTCGAGCCCAGGAGGTCGAGGCCACCCACGCCTCGAACAACGCCACCCTGATCGGCAAGTTCGGCCCCGTCGTCGATCTGATCGGGCTGGCCCAGAAGGGCGACCTGCAGGCCTACGCCCAGCTCGTCGAACGCACCACCGGCGTCCGGATCGCGCAGTTCGTCGACCACTGGTCCAAGAACATGCCCCGGCTCGACCCGCGCGTGATGCAGCTCGAGCGCGAGAACGCCGAGTTGAAGGCGCAGCGCCAGCCGGCGGCCACCCCTGAACCGCCCGCGGCCGGCGCCGTCACGGCCGACGCGGCCACCCAGCGCGCCAACACCTACCTCTCCGAGGCCGCCAAGGGGCACGCTGCGCTCTCGCTGAAGGGCGGGCTCGACGAGGTCCGGGCGAAGTGGCTCGGCTCCTACAAGCCGGGCAAGGGCTTCGGGCTCTCCCCCCAGGCGGCCGCCGACGCCGTCGTGGCCGATCGCCGAGCCCAACGCGAACAAGAGGGCTGGGTGCTCAGCGGCAAGACCCCGCCGAAGAGGCCGGTCACCCGCGCGCTGCCCCGTACCGGTGCGAGCGAGGCTCGAGTCCGGGAGCGCCCCAAGGTCGACTTGAGCGCCAAGGAAGGCCGCGAGCGCCTCATCGAAGAGGGCGCAGCCATGGTCCGCCGACAGAAAGCACGCGACGCAGCCCTCGGGACCCGCCGCTGAACCAGAACGAAGGAGTCACCACCCATTGACCTACAACACCACGATCCCGGACGGGTTCGTCCCGCCACAGTTCCGAGACGACAGGTTCATCGACGCGCTCGAGCGCTACAGCCGCCGGCACCGCGCGGCGGGGCCCAACATCATCGCCCTTCCCCGCCCCGAACTCGACCCGAGCAGCCGCGTGCACTACTCGCTCGGCACGGGCTCGAGCTACGAGATCGACGCCAAGACGGACCGCGTCGCCATGATGCACGTGCTCAGCGCCGGCCCGGGGCGCGTGCGGCTCGGGTACCGCGAGCAGGTTCCGGTCTCCACCGGTGACATGGTGCTCGTGAACCTGCGCGAGGCGGGGCACTGGCTCCACATCGAGGGCGTGCTCTGCTACACGTTCACCAGCGACGTGGCCATGGCGCGCGTCTACCGCACCGACAAGCCGGAGGTGTACAACGACGGCAAGGGTGGGCAGTCGATGACGCTCCAGGCTGAGGCCAGGGCCCGCTGGCAAGACGCGCTGTTCTGGAACCTGCGCGACGTCCTGAACGACTACGTCGTTCTCGGTCGCGACCCGAACGCCGAGGTGCTCTACCGCAAGGGGCCCGGCACGCTCATCGAGGTCCCGGACTCGGTGCTCTCCGAGGGCACGACCAGCGACGACGGCCGCAACAAGCGGTTCCCGATCGTCTACCGGCGCGTGCTCGGCGCGGGCCCCGGGCGCGGCTTCCGGCGGGAGAGCGACCTGGGCTTCCCCGACTACGTCCACTCCCGGAGCGAGGCCGAGCCGGGCGACATGATCGCCTACACCACCTCGGTGCGCGCCGCGACGCTCACCTTCCAGGGCATGCCGCTCGAGATCATCCACGCCGCCAGCGTGCTCGACGTCCAGACCGACCGGGTCCGGGTCGAGGTCCACGAGTCCGTCCCCGTGCCCATCCCCTGGGACGTGCCGAACGAGACCGATCGGGACGAGGACGACCAGCTGCGGGGCAGAACGGGGTGACCCATGGCGGGCGAGGTCACCCGCGTCCCTGACCTGAGTTGGTTCACCGCCGAGGTCCAGAACGACATCATCGAGGCCGCGAAGTTCGGGCTCAAGGTGAAGTGGGTGGCGCTGAAGTGCGGCGTCAACCCCAAGGCGCTCGTGGCCATCCTCGACACGGGAGCCCGCCGGGACGCGCCCCCCGAGCTCAGGCGCTTCTTCCGCCGGTGGATGGACGGGAAGACCGCGCTCATGTCGGAACTGCACGAGCGCTGGGTCCGGGGCGACGGTGGCGCAGGCACGCTCCTGCGCGAGCTCTTCCCCGAAGCCTACGGGAAGGACGCGGAGCCCGACTACCAGCCCTTCAGCGGGCAGAGCAGCGCCGAGGACCTGGCCCAGCTGAAGGCCATCGTCGAGAACCCCGCCGCATTCGGCGACGAGGTCTACCAGCTCTTCGAGGCCGCGGGGCGCCTCCGGGCGGACGGGACGTAGTGCACACCTGGTGCAACCCCATCAGCGCGGCGGTACGCGGCGCCGGCCAGGCGAGCCCGTTCGCGGCCACGCTCCAAGGCCTGTTCCCGAAGCAGCACGCCTACGTGATGTGCTCGGAGCCGGTCATCACCAACCACGGCGCGCGCCGGTGCGGCAAGTCGAGCGCCAACGCCCGCCGGCTCCTGCGCCATGCCCCGCGCAACCCGGGCGGGCTCAGCTTCTTCGCGGCGAAGGATGGCAAGACCGCCAAGCGCATCATCGGCGCGACCATCCGCGAACTCAACAACGAGTTCGAACTCGGGCTCCAGTGGTCTGCCAGTGACAACACGTTCTTCGCCCCCAACGGCTACGGCGTGTGGCTGCTCGGGCTCGACGACGACGGGGAGGCGGACAAGCTGCGGGGCTCGGCGCACGGGCTCGTGGACGGCGTCATCGACGAGTGCGCGACCATCCGGGACGACGTCCTGCGCTACGCCGTGCTCGAATGCGCCCTGCCCGCGCTCGGGGAGAACGCCGGCCGGCTCGCGCTCAGCGGCACGCCGGGACCGCTGCTGAGCGGGTTCTTCTACGACCAGTGCCAGGCGCGGCGCAACTTCCACTGGGACGCGCGCGACAACCCGTACCTGAAGGTCGGCGGCGAGCGCTACCTGCAGAACGCGCTGAAGAACAACCCCGGCTGGACCTGGCGCACGCCGCAGTTCCAGCGCGAATACCTGGGCCTCTGGTGCGAGGACGTCGACGCGCTCATCTACCCGTACCTCGCGGCGCGCAACCTCATCTACGAGGGCAGCGAGTTCCCCGCGGGGCGCACCATCCTCGGCGTTGACGTCGGGTTCGAGGACGGCATGGGGTACACCGTCACGCGCAGCCAGCCCCCGAACAACCCGGAGATCCACGTCCTGTGCTCGTACGAGAAGCGCGGGCAGAAGTACCCCGCCATCGCCGCCGAGATCGAGAGCCTGCGCAGGCACTACAACTGCAACTACATCTTCGTCGATGAGGGCAACAACGGCCTGCTCGTGAGCGAGTCGCTGAAGGAGATGGGCATCCCGTGCCGCCCGACACCCAAGGGCCTGAAGCGTCCACGCATCGAGATTATCCGCGGCGCGCTCGCGAGCGGGGCCCTGAAGCTAGTGCGCGGCAAGTGCGATACTCTCATCGGGGAGATGGGCATGATCGTCTGGAACGAGAAGCGCACCGACGCCGACGAGCGCTACTCGAACGAGTGCACCGACTCGCTCATCTACTCGGCGCTGTGCCACCGAGGCTACTACGAGGCCGTGCTGAACGAGCCTGCCGAGGGGACGCCGGCGCAGATGCTGAAGGCTCAGGCGTCCGACAAGGAACGTGAGGAGAGGGAGAGCATCACCGCCGCCGACGTCGCCAAGATGGATGCTTGGGTTAACCGGGCCCGGGGCAACGTGCAGCGGTTGCAGCGCCCCGAGCCCGGCATGATGGGTGGGTTCAGGCGGCGGTGATCAGCTCCCGCTTCTGCTCCAGCTCCAGCTTCTGCTCCAGCTCCGGCTCCCGCTCCAGCTCCAGCTTCTGCTCCAGCTCCGGCTCCCGCTCCAGCTCCAGCTTCTGCTCCAGCTCCGGCTCCCGCTCCTGCTCCCGCTTCTGCTCCAGCTCCCGCTCCCGCTCCAGCTTCTGCTCCAGCTTCTGCTCCCGCTTCTGCTCCAGCTCCCGCTCCCGCTCCAGCTTCTGCTCCAGCTCAGCGCCGCGGGTGTCACTTAACGTCCCGTGGCAGCGGGTGTGGCCAGTTGCGGACGATGTCGACGATGGCGCCCTTCAGCACCGAGACGGTCATCCCGCTCGGGTATGGCTCCACCTCCGAGAACTGGCCGGTGATGAGCGCTTGGCAGAAGCGCCCCGAGTCGGCGATCCAGGCAGCGTCGTCCAGCTCAATCTCCGTGTCGGTCTCGCGCACGACGCGCCCCGTGTAGTGGTAGGTGACGGTGCGGATGAAAACTGCGCTCCCGACGTTGTTTGCTCGCTTGATTGTTGGGCTCTTCTTCGTTGCCATGTTGTGACTCCTATAGGTACTCGGTGATCGGTTCGAACCAGTGGGCGATATCGCGCCACACGGTCATCACCCCGCGATGCATCGCGTCCTGGCCCTTGCTCGGCATCCCGAACCCGGGGCGGTCCAGGACGATGATGCGGTCGGCGGGGAACTGGTGCTTGGTCGGTACGACCTCGTATCCGGTCTTGCCCTTGCGCATCTCCGTCTGCAGCGGCGGGCAGGTTCCAATCCACCGGCGCAGAGCCCTGGCCATGACGTGCCCCTCGCAGATCCACGGACCCGGCATCGAGAACCAGTTGTCGGCCACCCACTGCGCGGCCCCGTCGTCGCCCGAGAACGGGAGGCCTTCAGGGAGGTAAGTCACGTCAGGTAGCGGCTCCTTCACGGTGCTGAGCGGGTCGCCGCAGAAGATGGGGACACGCGGGCGGGGCTGGGGCTCGAACTTGTCTCCGGAGAGCTGAGCCGCCAACGTGGATTTCCCTCGCCTGGGGCCTGCAACGATGATGATGCGCTCGGTCTTCATGGAAATATGCGGTCCTCTCCGGGCCCGGCGCCAAACACGCGCACGACGTACACATCGGCGAAACCAAGCCCAACCTGCTTCGCCTTAAGGCGCACGATCGCCCGCCACCTCTGACGCGGGCGCTTCAGAACAGGCTTGCAGGCGTACCCATGGTGAATCAGCTCGCGCAGGTCACGGAGCAGTTGCCGTCGGAACCGCTTGCTCACTGCGCAGTCTCCTCACTCGGGCTGAGCTGCCCCTTCCGCTTGTCGAACCACTCCAGGAGCTCGGCGGTCTCCTCCTTCGTCAGCTCGCTGTCGTTGGCGAAGTCGGTTGCGATCGGGAGCAGGTCTGCGCGCTCCTTCGCGGCGGCCATGCGGGCCAGGTAGGCGCTGACCTTGAGCGATCGCTTGGGCTTCTCGGTGCGCTCCTGACGCTGGCGCGGCTGCTCCGGGAGCCTGTCCCGCACCCGCATGCAGTCGACCATCTCGCCGCCGAACCGGGTCTTGGTCGGGTACAGCTCGATGCGCTTCCCGATCCACTCCTTCGGGTTCGCGGTGCCGAGCACCATCTCGATCAGGTCGCAGTTGGTGACGTTGCTGGCCCAGGGCTTGTCGGCCTCGGCGAGCGTGATGAGCAGCTGCTTCTTGCTCTCGCCCGATCGGCTGTTCTTGCTGACCAACTCCTGGACGTTGGTGATCGTGACCACGCGCGGCTTCCCTTCCAGCCAGAAGTGGCGCAGGTAGCGGCTGTCGAACGCGTTGCGCCAGTGTCCCGCGCCGGACAGCTCCTTCACCTCGTAGTCGTCGAACGGTGCCCGTTGGCTCATGGCTCCTCCTCGTCCAGCGCCTCGATGGCGCCGCCCATGACCTTGTACCCGGCGGCCACGTCGTCTCTCAGGTGCTGAGCCATCGCCTTTGCGGTTGGCTCATGGTGATGCCCGAGCCGGGGGCAATCGTCGCAGTAGAAGCCTCCGCTCGTGTGCTTGTAGACGTACACGTCACTCTCATACTCGGGACCCAGGTACCCGTACCCTCTTCGCGCATAGCTCATGGTTCCTCCTCGAACTCGGTTGCGTCGTATTCCTCCAGCGTCCGGACCACGAAGTGGCTCGGCCGCACCGGTCCCTCGTCGTACCCTGGCCATGTGTCGCTGTCAAGGCAGCGCTTCCACTCCAGCTGAGCTTTCTCCCAGCGCTTCTGCCCGACCGCCAGGTAGATCGGGTCGAGAGCGCGCGCCACCGCGGGCAGGCAATCCTCGATGCTCGACGTGCACACGAGCCAGTGCTCGAGGTGAAAGGCGTTGTCGAGTTCCTCTTCGGCGAACGCCACGGCCCCCTCACGGTAGGCCGCGCCCTGGACGTCCCAGCACTGGTCGTACACCTGCCGGCTGAAGCGCTTCGGGTTCATGAACCCTGTGTGTTTCACGTCGATGGTGCACACCTTGACCACGTCCCGCATGGCCACGATCACGATGATGTCGGGCGTCCCCTCGCACTCGATGCCGAGTTGGCTCGTCCACTCGACGTGCTGCTGGTCGTAGCGCGTCACCGGGTAGTCGCCCGCGATGTCCGCAATGAGCCGTGACACGCGCAGGTTGATGGCGTCCGCAGTCTCCTGCGCACGCTCCAGCTCGACCTGCAGCACCGGCAGCAGCCCCCGCGCGCGGATCTCGTCAGCCTGCTCGCGGGCGTCCTTCCCGGTCCAGTCCTCGGCGGGCTGCCCCTCGCGCGGGCCCGACCGGTAGCGCGCGTCGACCACCTCGAACCGGTCCGTCTTGCCGAACACGAGCATGTCCACCAGCGAGCCGCCGTCCATGGCCTTGGTCGATCGCCGCCCCTGAACGATGTCCCGCCGGAGCTTGGCGGGGCAGCTGTCGATCAGGGTCTTGGCGTAGCTCTGGCGAAACCTCGGTGGGATGCCGGTCATCGTTGCTTCTCCTTCCACTGCTCCAGCCCCAGCGCCACGACGACGAGCGCCTCCATGGCAGTCTCAGCCGCCAGGCACGCGCTCTCGCTCTCGAACTCCACCTCGGCGAACGCTGGCGCCAGATCCCGGATAGCGCGCGCCAGCCCAGCCAGCTTGTCCTGGTCCGGCTGCAGCGCGGCGAGCCGCCGTTGCCGGACCTTCTCCGCCTCCAGCGCGTTGATGCGCTGCTCCTCGGCGCGGACGCGGGCGGCCTCGGCGCGCTCCTCGGCTTCGACCTTCTGGAGCGCCTCCCGATCGCGCGCCTGCAGCTTCGCGAGCGCCTCTTGCTGGGCCAGCTGCTGGCGCTGGAGTTCGGCTCGCTCGGCTGCCATCTGCGCCCTCTCCGCCGCGAGCTGGCGCCGCTCCTCTGCCAGGCGCTCCTCCTCGGCCTTGCGCTGCTCACGCAAGGCCTGCTCCTCCGCCTCACGCTTCGCGCGGATCTCCTCCTCGACCCGGCGCCGCTCGGCCTCTGCCGCGTCCCGTTTGGCCTGCTCCTTGGCGTCGTCAACGAGCCGCTTCGCATCCTTCAGCGGCTGCTCCACGGCCTCGATGATGGCCGTCAGCTCCTTCGCAACGCTATCCACTTTTCTGCCGTACTCGAGGCTGTCCTGCTTCAGGAGCTTGCGGCGCTCCTCGATCTGGACCCGGAGCGATCGGCACGTCCCAATCGCTTTCGTCCCCTCGCGGTAGAGCGCCGGCGTTCCGAAGCTGTGCCCGCGCAGCGCGTCGACCTGCTCCGCCAGGTTTGCGTGTGTGAAGGGGTAGGCGACTACTATGCTGGTGGTCATTGAGTCTCCTTCCAGTGCTGGATAGCCAGGAACAACTCGCGCTCCTCTGGCAGGTCATCGGGTGGCGGGGCTCCTGCGCGGAGCCAGCTCTGGTACCAGGCTTCCAGCGCGGTCAGGACAGGCCTGAGCCCATCGATGTCTGTGCGCAGGCGCTCGCGCTCCGAGCGCAGGTCGTCAAACGGAATGGTCACTCGCCCTCCAAATCGTCGCGTCTGTCATCCCGCGTGTCGTCCCTCGGCAAGAACCGCGCGCGCACGGTCCCCTCGTCGTCCTGGTCCACGTCGTACACCCCGAAGCAACCGCACTCGCCCATCGTGCGCAGCCCATCGAGCGAGTCCGGGCTGCCCGTGTACGTGCCAGCCACCTCCCCGCAGCCCTCGCACAGGATCTCGCGCGGGTCGTTCATGCCGCCGGAGCGCTGGGTGATGGGTGTGACCTCGACGCGGTAGGGCACGAGTTCGACATCAGCGGGGTCCCCGCCGAGCGCGCTCGCGATCATCTGCCCGGACCGCTCGATGAGCAGCCGCGTCGCCGTCGCGAGTTCGCTCTTGTGCTCTGCCTCGCACGTGTCGCAGCGGGTCGCGCCGGTGAACACCAGGCACGGGTCGCCGCAGTCGATGCAGTCGAGCGTCACCAGGGTCTGGGTCTCGTAGCTGCGGTAGTCGGGGCTTGGGGCGTGTTGTGTCACGAGCGCTTCTCCTTCGCTTTCTTGGTGCCTGGTTTCTTGGTGTCGAGTGGGTTTCTGACGAGCCCTCGGTTGTACGGGCCCGGATCCGGAGGCCCGAACGCGAGGTCCTGCGGGTCCATGTCGAGCGCAGCAGCCCACCGCCGGATGATGTGGAGCCCGAGCGCGCCGTCCGTCTCGAGCTGCTGCAGGCGGTTGGTCGTGATACCCATGGCCTGGGCCACGGTCTTGGTGTCGCGGCCCAGGCTGAGCCGGCGCTGTCGCCCGCGCTCGGCCATGTCCCGGTCCGGTTCGCTGATTGATGCCATGAACGGTGGTCTCCCACGACCAGCTTGCGCCGTCAAGCGCTATCTGGTAAAGCGTCCAACATGACATTCACCCCTCGCCCCTACCAGGCGGCCGTGGTCGAGAAGGCCGTGCCCCTCATCCGCGCCGGCAAGCGCACGCTCATCGTCGCACCGACCGGCTCCGGCA
>Ga0066905_100000006_pt1 | contig 44163 bp, 49 predicted proteins | sample PanSoiMetaPlot36_FD_67483 | JGI IMG/M metagenome (GOLD analysis project Ga0066905, IMG submission 67483) | Tropical forest soil microbial communities from Panama analyzed to predict greenhouse gas emissions - Panama Soil Plot 36 (version 2) | ecosystem: Environmental > Terrestrial > Soil >... | reverse complement strand
TGGCTGTGGCTGTGGCTGTGGCTGCGGCTGCGGAGCTAGCTGCGTGGTGTTGGCTGCGTTCGCGCGCCGCTCGCGTTCGGTTTCTATCTCGCGCTTCATGCGAGCGAACGTCGCATTACCGTGGTGATCCTGGCAGTTCTGGTGCGTCGCACCCTTGCCCGCCATTTCGCCCTGACGTGCCCAAGTGATTGGGTCGGCTAGTTCGAATTCGACGCGGCAGCGTACGCAGCCTGCCCCTGCGTACCTGCCGCCTGTGTGCGTCTGGATGCGCGAGCCGAGTCCGAGTCGCTTGTATTCGTCGGCGATATTGATGCGTTCGCTCGCGGTGTAAGTCGCGGTCTGCGTTGACTTGCTGAACACGCGGGCTATCTCCCTGGCGCAAGTGGCGCCGCGCGCAGTAGATCATGCGTGGGCTAGATTAGGCAAGGCTAAAGGTGGCTGTGAAGGGCCGTAACGGGGCATTTTGAGATTGGAAATCTCATACAATACTCTAACGTTTAGGGTGGGCTAAAGATGAACGCCAGATGAAAAATAAGGGCGTTTTCGCCATGGTGCAGCATGGGTGCGTACGTTAAGGTGGCATGGTGGCTAAGTACCTAGGTACAATGCTTAGCCTAAGGCTAAGCATTGCTTGGGTGAGTCGGTGCGGAGTAGTGGTACGGGGTGTGGTGCGTGGTACCATGCTACTAACCCCCCACAATGGTTAGATGGGGGTTTCCGGAGTCCTAGAGGTTTTCCTACGTATATACACACCTTGGTATCACGTTAGCTAACTACGTTGTATGTTTGTGTGTATATACATAGATTTTTCTCGTTTACTCTAGAAAGGGGTACCTAACCATTGTGGGTAGTAAGCGGTATGGTTCCCAGTCCACTGGCTGGTGTGACTACTAGGTAGTATAGCACCTAAGCTGCATGGTAGTATGTTACCTAGGTAACATACTGGCGCATAGGCTTACCTCTGTGGGTGCTTAGCTCCGTAGCTCCGTAGCTCTGAATGCAGGCTTGGCTGCGTTTAAGCAGCCTACCGAGCTAGGGACTGCTTGAGCTATGCGTAGTATTGCTTGTAGTCTTGTACCTAGGTAGCATGACACCACGACGCCATGCTACTGCAGTGGCGTGGAAGGCATAAAGTTAAGTCTAAGGCTAAGCTTAGCGATGGAACCTACTAGGATTTAGTGCGGGCTAAATGCGTATCCACCCTTGCACCGAGCCACACAAAACCAAAACATACCTTAGCTAAACCTCACTTTAGCTGCCTAAAACCGCATTATTCTCTTGTTAACCCGCCAGAGCCACCACAAAACCGCTAATTAAACCCCATGTTAAAATAGACTATAAAGTAGTCATGCTAACTGGTATACTCCTAGCGCATGTTCCCTCTTGACAAACCCGCACTCATACCCTAACATGAAAACGCGGTGAGTAACCCGGTGGGTTCAGCACGCGCGCGGCGGGCCTCGTGCCAGGGATGCGGGGTCTGGGTGACATGTTGGCTAGTAGTAAGCCAAGGTAGCAATATGCATGGTTTTAGTGGCGCAGATTATAAGCTATGCATAAACTGTTACCGTGCGGCGTACATGACGCAAAATGCTGCTACAGCTAACACGCGTAGCCCAGGGGGAAAAGACGCATGACCATACCACGCACACAGGCAGCGGACGCCACACCGACTGCCACATCCGCATCCGCTACGGCGGTTTTAGACATGGATACCATAACACGCGCTATCCTAGAAAACGAAGGCAACATGGCGAGAGTAGCCGAGCTACTCCTAGGAAGTAAATTTAAGCAAGAAGAAATACTTAGTACATTAAGCGCAGACAACGCAAGCATAGACGCATTCGCCGCCAAAACCCGAGCATACGCTCTAATTAAGATCATAGGCATATTCAGCGCGCTACACATCCATAGCATGCAAAGTATAGTCAAACTTGAGCCTGAGGAGAGCATCAAGGCGTTCATTAAGCTAGGCGAAGTGATGGCTGCACTATCGCGACCAGTGAACAACACTCAAACCAGCAACATCAATATCTTCGAATACATCATGAAGGCCGTACCTCCGCCTATCGCCGAAGCGCTGCGTGAAGTTATAATCGTCAACGAACGCGGCGAACTAGTAGCGTCGGATAACACGCAAGCCCCTCACAACATGCTCAACGGTAACTAAGATGCCTAGTCCAGGTGTTCTTTACGATCAAGTAAGCACAGCACCCGAATCGCTGCTAGCCGGTATAAACGCCGAAACCCAAGATTTAGATTTAGACGACTCAACCCGTGAAGCACTAGAAGCCATCAAGTCGCGCATCGTGCAAGGATTATACCACAGCGACTACGAGGTTGTCAAGGAGCTGCGTAAACTCAATCTAAAGGCTCTTGCTCAACATGTACAACTACAAGATTTCAATCCCCGGTATAACAAACCTTATACTCATCCATCTACTTTCGTGCGGTACACTGCGTTTCGTACGTCCGCAGGCATGGACAAGAGCAAACTAGCTTTAAACCCTAGGGACAGCTAGCCGCATGGGCAGCGTGCCTACCGATCCGCAGGACGGACAGCCGTTGGGCACGCTGCCTACGTGCGAGCTTCTCGCTAGCGCATTAGAAGGCGAACTACTTTTAAATCTAAGAAGCCAAGAAGTAGCCGCAGCTATTAAATTCTTAATACGTCGAGCACGCTCCAACTATTACCATGATTTCTTCGGTGCTCTCGCAACGCCCGAAATAGACTTAGTAAACACACTACGCGCGCTAAAGCTTAACAAGCTAGCCCAACGGGTTATAGACGGCGAATTCGATTCTTCACAGGAAGAAAGCGATCTTTGGGTGAAGTCCAAAGATTATGAAGAAGCTATGAAAAGTTTGTTTCATAAGAAATGACACTCACCGACAAGGAACAACGCGCGGTCAAGATCCTGGGTGACTATTTTCGGGCGTCTGTTCCCGCGCATACTTTAGCTAAAACGACGCCTCCTATACCTAGTGCGTGGATTAGCCGCAACTATTACATACCAGAAACAGGCCGTACGATTGAATTACAACCACACCAGGCCGCCTTCACTAACTTAGCACTAGACGAAGCCCATAACTTTAGAACAATTATATACAGCACGATCAAGAAAAGCGGTAAGAGCGCATGGGCCGGTGCTGTATGTCGTTACCTTGCTGAACACAGCGGACACCGTGCGGAAATACTTACTGTAGGCAACGACTTAAACCAGGCACGCTCACGCACGTATAACAGCCTGGTAAGTAGTATAGAGTTAACACCAGGCTTCGATAAAGCACGTAACGCGCTTCCTGGTAGATGGCGCATTATAGAGAAGCACGCCGTACATTTACCAACCAATTCTACGGTACGCGCCATCGCAAACGATTTCGCCGGTGAAGCAGGCGCTAATCCTGTGTGCGTAGCTTTTACCGAGCTATGGGGTTTAAACACCCCTAAAGGTAAGAAGCTATGGGCTGAGCTTACAACCAGCCCTATACGTAAGCGAAGCATGCGTATCGTAGAAACATACGCAGGCTACGAAGATGAGAGCGACATACTTCTAGATCTATACAAGCTAGGCTTAGAAGGCCGTCGCCTCACGCATGACGACATAGATTGGCGTTTCCCCGATCAGCCTCCTATATGGATAAACGAGCGCGCACGTCTTATAATGTATTGGGACAGCGGCTATGAAGCGCGCCGTATGCCATGGCAACAAGGTCCAGAAGCAGACGCTTACTACGAATCGGAGCGACAAACGCTCGATGAAGTAGACTTCAAGCGTATGCATCTTAACGAATGGCAGTCGTCGCTCAACGAGTTTATACGCCCAGAGTGGTGGGCTTCTTGCTATGATCCAAACCTCCCTGCATTACGTGATAGGAACACTCCTTGCGTTCTAGGAGTTGATGCTAGTATTAGCAACGACTGTACCGCTTTGGCGCTTGTATCGAGACACTACGATCCATCCAAGCAAAGTACCGATGTGGCCGTTCGCGATTACCGAGTTTGGTATCCTTCTCTTAGTGCTGGGCATACTATAGATTATAGGGAAGTAGAAGAAACCATACGCTGGTATTGCGCGAATTATAACATCGTGCAAATCGCGTACGATCAGTTCCAGCTATATCATATGATGAGTAAGCTCACCGAAGATGCGGTTGCATGGTGTAAAGTATTTGGTCAACAGAACCCGCGTGCTATAGCCGATAAGCAATTATACGATCTAATAAAAAACCGTCATCTTATACACGACGGTAATCCTGAATACCTACAGTTCGTTAAGAATGCGGCTGCTAAGAAAACCGCGCTCACGCAAGAGAAGCTACGCATAGAGAAGAAAGACAAGAAATCTCCGGTGGACTTGCTCGTCGCTATAAGTATGGCTGCATCGGAGTGTCTTAGGCTAAATTTATGATGAGGCAGCTAAATGCATTCTTGCGTAGCCAAAACCATTTATCAAACCCGCGATATAGTTTAGTAATGCGCTGCGCTAGGCTATTCCTGTGGGCGCGGACCCATGCCTAACATACCTAGCGCACCAGCCCCGCAGCCTGCTATAAACGGTTCTATAAAGCAGCCACCCGATAACACGAGCGGTCTTAGCGATTATGTATTCTATCTCGCTAGTATGGCCGATGAGATACCGCCTTGGGGTACTGCTCCGCGAGAGCGTGACCGTAAGCTTAGAGAATTCTGGCATACGGAGCCGTTCTTAGCTGGTGCTATCTTCACGACGGTTGCGAGGTACGCTGCGTTTGGTTGGAGCTTAAAAGGCCCCACGCGCGTTGTTGAGCAAGTAGATAAAGTATTAAACGGTGTGGAGCGCGGCGGCGGTTGGAATCCATGGATTTTAAAGATACTCACGGATCTTCTAACGCAGGATAACGGTGCCTTCTTCGAAACCGTACGCGAAAGTGATGATCCTAGGGCGCCTGTCGTAACTTTACAGCATTTAGATTCTAATCGATGCATACGTACTGGTAGGCCGATGGAACCTGTGATATACAGGGATCTAGACGGTGTTATGCATAAGCTTAAGTATTATCAGGTTCAGGCTCTCGAAGAATTTCCTTCTCCTATAGAAGAAGCTCGCGGTATGCAATATTGCGTTGTAACGCGCTTGCTTAAAGCCGCGCAAGTCATGCGCGACCTTCTTGTGTACCAGAGGGAGAAAATCTCCGGTCGTCGTCCGCGTGCTGTGCATCTTATAAGCGGTGTGCAGCGTCAAACTATAGAAGATGCCATGCGGCGTGCGGACTTCAGCGCAGACTCAGCGGGCTTAACGCGCTATATGCAGCCTGTGATCGTTGCTAGCTTAGATCCCACCTCACAAGTTAGCAAAGAAACTATAGAGCTAGCTAGCTTACCTGATGGCTTCGACTACGATACATCGATGAAATGGTACATCAGCGTGCTAGCTTTAGCTTTCGGTGCGGATTACCAGGATTTCGCTCCGCTACCGGGCGGTAACCTGGGAAGCGCTCAACAAAGCGAAACATTGCATCTTAAAAGCCGTGGCAAAGGTCCACGGCTTTTTATGAATCTCCTGGAAAGTAAGTTTAATTATCAAGGTATAATGCCGCGCAGCGTTACTTTCAGTTTCGGCGATCAAGACATCGTTGAGGATATGCAGCATGCTCGCGGGCGAATGTTACGCGCTCAGGAACGTGCCGCACGTATTAAGAGCGGAGAGATAACTCCTGAGGTTGCACGTTTGCTAGCTGTGTCGCATGGTGATCTGGAAGAAGATCACTTGGCCTTGCTTAAGGCTAGTGATGCCGAGACAGCAGCGCATCCACCTGCGGCACCTCCTGGTAATAATATAGATTCTGATTTGACAAGACAGCTAGAGAATACGCATGGTCAAACTGCGGTTTGAGGCCAATAGGCCCGGTCAACCTAAGATAGACTACGCTGGCTTCTTAAAAGCTGCTGGTATCTTAACTAAGAAATACGCGCAGCAAGCTGTTACGGTTCTTAAAGTTTACCCTCCTGAGCGTCCTGGTCAAGTTTACAGACGGACGTTTATGCTTCGTAATTCCTGGTCTACCATAGGCCCACAGATGATACGCGGAGGCGTAGAAACCTACTTCGTCAACGTCGCTTTCGAGAGCCGTCCACAAGGAAGATACTACCCTCCGTATGTTATAAACAACAAGCGTAACTTGCAGGCCGCTATACACCGTGGACGCTGGCATGATTTAGTCTATGATAGCGATATCATGGATCAGCGTAAGTTTGGTCAGGATTGCCAGGAATTATTCGATAAGTTTATGATTCAGGGTAGAGGTACTGTAAGTGCCGTATAGTTCAGTTGATGATATACCAGACAGCGTTAAAAAGAGATTAACCAGCGCTAAGAAGCGTCGGCAATGGATGCACGTTTTTAACTCGGCGCACAAAAAATACAGCGACGAGGCGCGCGCTTTTAGAATAGCTAATGGCACCGTTAAGGCTGCTTCTAAGGGCTATCTAGGATACTACGATGCTGAGATGCGTCAAGTCCCTCAGGATGCCGCTGGCTATAATTCTCTTGGGGCTAATGGCGATAGGGGCTGCGCTAACTGCCAATGGTTTGTTAGTCCTAATTCTTGTGTTCTTATTAGCGGTGATATCAGCCCGACTGGACTAAGCTCGTTGTACGTTAAGAAACTGGAATACAACACGCCGCCCATGCGCGTGACAGTCGTGGATGACACCGAACCCGCCGAGCCGCTTAGCTTCTTGGGTAATAAAAGCTTAAGTAGCTTTTGGCAGAGCATTAAAAGCGCGTTGGGTTTCGGTGCTAAAACATCAGAGACACCTAAAACTTTCACGCTATACGAGGATGCAAACGATGATTTGCGGTTCTTCATAGCGTACAGCAACATATTCCAAGATTCGCATGAGGAGATTTTATCGACAGATGCTCATAAAGATTATGTAGCTTGGGCAACTAAGTCTAATATTTATCCCGAGCTACAGATATGGCACAGCGGTCCTGGCTCTAAGTTCGGTCAATGTGACTTCGTTGATTTCGTAGATGGCTTTTGTATAGCTAGCGGCAAGATCGATGAGGGCAAAGAAGATCTAGCTTATCAGCTAGAATCGCTGAACCTCGGCGCTAGCCATTCCTTTGTGGGCATCACAACTAAGGAACGTGGCGTATGGAGTGTGTACAGAACATTTGAGATATCCGTATTGCCCGTTCCTAATGCGTCTAATAAAGTGTTAGACGTTTTATACACTCCAGGCGCCAAGGAGTACGAAATGCCGTTTGCCGACGATAAGAAGGCTTTACTGCGGAGTCTTGGCATTTCCGATAGCGAAATCACGACATGGGAAGATAGCATCAAGCAGCAAGCTGATATGCTTAAGGCTGCTGGTGTTAGCTTTAAGAGCGAGATTGCTCCTGTTGCAGAGGAGCCTGCGGCCACGCAAGGTGACAGCAGTGTCGGCGCTGGTGGCGGTGCCGCCGCTGCTGTCACTTCTAATGCTACCACTACAGTAGACTTCGCTACCAAGAGCGAACTAGCTTTCTTCGGTAAGGCCGCTGCTGAGAACGCGCAAGCTTTAGCAGGCGTTTTAAGCAGCGTTTCTGCTCTCACGACGCAAGTTAAGGCTCTGGCTGAGGGCCTAGAAGCCGTCAAGAAGCCCATTGACGAGCAAGTTGCGATGCAGTTCGCTGCTAGGAACACACCTGTTTCTACTTCTACGGTTTATGTTGCTTCGCAAGCTAAGGACAATGAGGCTTCTCCTGCCGAAAAGCAGCAGAGCGACGACTTCTTTGACCGCATAGTTATGTCCCAAGCCAACAAGGCGCTTGGGTTATAACTTAAGAGGATAAGGCGGGAGAGCATGGGCGTTTTAGATCAGCTTTTAGCGGAACTCAGCCAGCGTAAGACTAATCCACTCTTAGCAGGTTCGCGTGCTACAGGCTTCCCGAGCGGCGTGCCGGATCAGCTTACCTATCTTGGCCCACGTAGCTTGTTCGGCGTACAAGGTTTAGAGCGCGATCTTATTAGCTCGCGTATCCAAGTATTCGGCTTGGCCGATCAGCTTCCTGCTGTCGGTACAAACATGATGAATCCTGTGTTCGGATATTTCCAGGGATTCAGCATGGCGACCGGGCCTAATGCTAACGGCGTTTGTGATGATCCTCCGACAGCCGGGCCTGGTAGCACATGCTTTCAAACAGCGCAGTTTGGTAGGTATAGCTTTCAAACGCGCGAGCTAGAAGTCAACCATATGGGGCAGATCACGAACAGAGGAGAGTTTCATGATCTGCGCTTTATAAACGATCCTCTAGCCGGCAATCCCGGTGGTATAACGGTTCCTAGCAGCGTGCCAACTAACATACAGCTACGCCGCGAGGCGCAGATGCGTATGATTGAGCTAGGCTCATCGTTCCAGCTAACTCTTGCGCGTCAATTGTACGAAGGGAATCCCGCTAATAATACCGCCGGTGGCGGTTATAAAGAATTCCCTGGGTTAGACATTCTAATCGGTGCCAACAAAGTAGATGCCTTCACCAACGTTCGCTGCCAGAACCTAGACAGCGATATTAAGGACTTTAATAACCAGCGCATCAGCATAGGCACCGGACCATCTAGCATTATAGAAATGCTCAGCAACATGATGCGTTACCTGAGGTGGAATGCTGAGCAAAGCGCGTTCGGTGCGGTTGATTGGGCTATAGTTATGCGGCCTGGGTTGTTTTGGGAGCTAAGCGCCGTCTGGCCTTGCTCTTATATGACCTATAGATGTACTACCTTGAGTCCAGATGCAGTGCTGAACTTGGAAGCCAGCAGCATGATCGCCATGCGCGACGGCATGCGTAACGAACAGTATATCCTGATTGACGGTATTCGTTATCCTGTCATCTTGGATAACGCTATCCGAGAGGATACGCACGTTACGGTACCTGCTATTCCCGCTGGTGTGTGGTCTAGCGATGTTTACGTGATTCCATTGCGTGCGCGTGGGGGTATTCCTGTGACTTATTGGGAATACTTCGATTACAATGGTGGTCCTATGGATGCTGTTGGTGATGCCAACGCTAGTGCGTTCTACTGGACTGACGCCGGTCGTTATCTATGGCATCTTAAGCCACCTATTAACTGGTGCTTGCAGTGGATGGCTAAGATCGAGCCTAGACTTATTCTTAGGACACCTCATCTAGCTGGTAGGATCTTAAACGTAGCTTACAGCATGCTCCAGCACGAGCGTGATGCGTACCCGACCGATCCGTACTATGTTTCTGGTGGTGTTAGCACGGGTCGGCCTGGTCCTAGCATGAGTGCTGAGTGGGGACAAGTTCGCTAGGCTAAGTTAGCGGCTAGGTGGACGATACCTAGTCGTTGTTTAGCAGGAGGCTAGGCTAGCCATGTACAGGCGAAAGGGAGTCTTCCCTGACTCCTTGCCTAGCCTCTCTTATAATCAGGGCTTAAGTGAAGGGAGCTTAAGATGCTAGAAGGTAAAATCCTAATCACCGGCGGTAGCGGATTCATAGGCCGCGGTATAATGCGTCAAGCCATAAGGGAAAAGTGGCCCTGCGAATTTACTATTTACAATAGAGATGAGCTTAAGCAGGATTTATGCAGGTCGCGTTTCCCTAACGCAGAGTACGTCTTGGGTGATGTGAGGGATGGCGAAAAGCTCTCTCTGCTCCTTAGGTTTCACGATATCTGCATCCACGCCGCCGCAGCTAAATACGTGCCCCAATCCGCTTACAATGTCAACGAATTCGTCAATTGCAATATCGACGGCACGCGCTCTCTTATTATGGCTGCTTTTAATTCCAAGCAATTAAAATGTGTGGTTAACCTTAGCACAGATAAGGCCGTACAGCCAGCGAACCTGTACGGCCTAACTAAAGCTACAGTAGAGCATTTATTTTTAGAAGCCTCACGTTATCCGATTGGACCCCGTTTTGTGCAGACCCGCTACGGTAACGTGATAGGCAGCACGGGTAGTGTTATACCAGTCTTGAAGCGACAATACAATGAGACTGGTAAGGTTAGTTTAACCGATCCTACAAGCACCAGATTCTGGCAGAGCGTGGAAGAAGCGGTAGAACTTATACACTATGCTGTTAACGTTCTAAACACTGGGCAGCTTATAATACCTTCTGCTAGAAGTTTATCTCTCAGTGATCTAGCTTGCGCTGTTGTACCTAAGGCAGAGCAAAATATTATAGGCTTGCGGCCTGGTGAGAAGCCGCATGAGACTCTACTGCAAGAGTCTGAGAGCGTGAGATCAAGATCAGTAGAGACATTAGATCAGGAAGCCTATGTTTACGATCCAGACGATATTGCGCCGCATGATTCTTCGTTTAGAGTTACCAGCGATGTAGCGAACAGCATTAGTATAGAAGAATTTGCTAAGCTCGCCGAGGAATCCGAGCGTGTCTGACAGAGATCGTGTAGTTATATGTCTAGCGACATATAACCGCCTGCACTACGCTAAGACAACACTACGAAGCACTCTGGATAACCTGGAAACCCGGCATGAGATAAGCGTGCATATAGCCAGCGACGGTGATCCTGATGAGTACATTAATACTCTAGCTGAGATAGCGTTATCTTCCAACAAGGTTAAGCATGTAACACACTCTAACTCCCGCCGTCGTGGCTACGGCGCTAACATGAACGAAGCTATAAAAATGTACTATTCTCTCGGTGATTATGTTTTAGTCCTGGAGGATGACTGGAAGCTAATACGATGCTTACAGCTAGATCCTCTTATAGACGTGCTTAAGAGCACCGAGACTATAGGTGCGATCAGATTAGGCTACCTTGGCTTCACGCAGAAACTACAAGGTTGGCTGGAATACCATTGTGAACAGATGTTTTTGGTTCTCGATCCTAATTCTCCTGAACATCATGTTTTCTCGGGGCACCCTAGACTTGAGACTCTTAAATGGCAGCTTAGAGTCGGCCCCTGGCCCGAAGGCAGAAAACCGGGTGAAACCGAATTCCATCACGCTACCAGTAATCCTAATACGAGAATAGGTGTGGCTTGGCCTCTAAACTTAATACGTACGTGGGGAGATTTGTACACGCACATCGGTTCTATATCGAGCTACATTCGTGACTAAGATTTACTTACAGCCTAGCTTTGAAGGCCCCGACGCTGGCGAGGGAGGTATTCGTCGTGTTGTGGAGGCACAACGTAAATATCTGCCTGAGTTTGGTATCATACCCACGAATAATTTAGGCGAAGCTGACTTAATATCGACTCACGGCGCGTTACTTTTTCCTGAAATTAGGCTGCCTAAAATACACCACTGGCATGGTTGTTATTGGTCTGAATACTCATGGCCGCGATGGGCTTTGCACGCTAATCGGTACGTCTATGATTGCATCCGTTTATCGGATGCTATAACGGCACCGTCGGAATGGACCGCTAGAATACTACGCCGTCATTTGTGGATCAACCCCGCGGTTATCTTCCATGGCGTAGAGCCCGATGAGTTCGAGATTGGTACACCACAGGATTACGTTCTGTGGAACAAAACGCGCGTAGATCCTGTTTGTGATCCCGCGTCGGTTAATAAGTTAGCTGCCATGGCTGGTGACGTGCAGTTTAAGACAACGTTCGGTAATAAGTCTTACAACGTAGATGTGTTGGGGCTTGTACCGTACGATCAAGCTCTCGACCTCGTACGTAATGCTGGCGTTTATCTTGCTACGACGCGGGAAACGTTCGGTATAGGCGTATTAGAAGCCTTAGCGTATGGCGTGCCTTGTCTCGGTTGGAATTTCGGTGGCTTACCGGAGATAATAACTCACAAGAAGCATGGTTGGCTAGCTGAGCCAGGCGATTATAATTCCTTGTTCGAGGGTTTAAGATACTGCCTTGAGAACCGTGCTAAGCTTAGCAAAGCAGCTAGGGCGCACGCGATCAAGAATTTCGCGTGGCGTGATAAGATCAAGTTGTACGCTGACGTTTATAACAACGTGTTACGTGAGCATCGTACTAAGCGTCCTAAGGTCAGCGTTGTAGTACGCAGCTATAACGATGCTAAATTGCTACCTAGAGCCGTAGCAAGTATAGACCTAGAAGATAGCGAGATAGTAATAGTTAACGATGCGTCTACGGACGAGACTGCCGAAGTGGCTACGGCGCTTTCTAGTAAAGATAGTAGAGTCCGTGTTGTTACTAATAATGTTCGCCTTGGGGTTTCTGGCGCTCTCAATTCTGGAAGCAGCGCTGCCAGAGGACACTATATTCTCAATCTTGACGCGGATAATGAACTCGTTCCTGGTTCGCTTAGGCTTTTAAGCGATGCATTAGATAACAACCAGCGCTTGGACATAGCCTACGGTGCTATGCAAGTTATAGATGGACAAGAAAATTATGTATCCAATTGGCCGCCCAGAGAATTCAGCTATACGGCGCAGATAAGTCACAAGAATCAAATACATAGCTCGGCCATGTGGCGTCGTAAGTGGTGGGAGCGTGCTTGTGGATACAGACGGCGTTGTAAAACTGCTGAAGATGCTGACTTTTGGTGTCGTATAACATCTTTAGGTGCTATGCCTGGTAGAATAACCGACGCACCTACGTTGATTTATCATGTGCGTCAGGATGGCGTTAGCAATACGACGCCGGATTGGAACTGGCATGATTGGTACAGTTGGCATAGGCGTGAGTTTAGCCATCTTATGCCTATTGCTGTTTCACCGGAACGGGTATCGACATTCGAGCCCGCTAGAATTACCGTTGTTATTCCCTGTGGACCGGGCCACTCAGACTTCTTACTCGATGCCATCGATAGTTTGGTCGCGCAGAGCTTTACTGCCTGGGATTGTATTGTTGTTAATGACAGTGGTAAACCGCTCGGTAGACTACCGTCGTTCGTATATGTTATCGATAGTCCTGCTCCTGCCTCGGGGCCAGCGGTTGCAAGGAATATCGGAATTAACGCTAGTAAAACTGAGCTATTCGTCACGTTGGACGCTGACGATTATTTGCAACCTGAGGCGTTGGAAGCTTTATACAAGAACTACGAACCGGGCTATTTCGTTTACTCTGACTACGTTATAGACGAACGTAATGAGGTTCGTACTACATCAGAGTTTAACTGTGAGGATCTGCTGCATATAAGTCCTTATCCTGTCACTTGTTTATACGAGAAGTCAGCTTGGGCTAAAGTCGGCGGCTTCGATGAAAGTATAAAGTCTTACGAGGATTGGGACTTCTTTATAGCTCTCGCCGCTCAAGGTGTATGTGGTAAACGTGTGGCGATGCCGTTGTTGCACTACAGGGTTTCTACCGGCATGCGCCGCGAGACTATGTACGAGACTATAGAGTCTAACAAGCGCGAGATAAGCGCTAAGTGGTATAAGTTTATGAGTGGAGAAGAAAAGTTGCCTTGTGGGGGATGCGGCTCCAGGCGTGATACACCGGGATACCGTTCAGTTTTAAACGCTACCAGCACACCTGTTGTACCGAAGCTGGAAGGCGGTAGCTCCGAGGCGGTTATGATCGAATATGTCGGTGGAGATGCACCACGTACTTTTAGAAGCAACGTCACCGGCGCAGAATATCGTTTCGGAAACACCACGTCTCATAAGATTAAGTACGTACTTGTGCAAGATGTAAATATCTTTCTTAACCGAGAAGGTTTTGTGCAGCGCGACGGCAACGAAGTAAAGCAGACTGAGCTATTAAAAGCTTAGTATACATACTGGCCGTGTGGCGGTTAAGCCACATGCTAGTCTTAGAGGTAGGGCCAGGTAGAGTCTTTCTTAAGCTACGAGAGCTTACTGGTATAGAGCATGACGATAGCGACAAGATAGTGTCATGGAATGATTATAGCCCGCTGTACTGTGTGGCATGCACTAGCTTATACGTCGCTGCGTTACTGTTGTTGGCGCCCGAATCTGTGCATAAGATTTTAGCTGCGAGCGCAGTAAGCTCTCTCATAGAGGCTAGGTATGGCACGAGCTAGCGTTAAAACTCTCTTACCTCTAGATGAATTTGCCAAATTGATCGGGGTGCATCCACTTCACTTCAATCAAGTTTATGTTCCTGACATAGCGGATGCCGTTATCTGTGATGTGCCTATCTTGCAATACTCATGGCAGGCTTCGGCTAGAATAGGGAGGGAAGATCTAGCTGAGGCTATAAGCTTAGCTGAAATGAACCTCACCGAGCAGCTAGGTTTTACTCCGTTACCTGATTGGGTTGTCAACGACGAAGTGGCGCCGGGTAAGTCGTATAATCCTCTTGTAAATAAAAGCTATTTTGGTCTAAGGCACGAGCTAGTAACCGCACAAGCTAGTCGAGGCTATATTATAGCCGGCGGTGTGGAAGCTAAGACGCTTATACAGAGCGGCGTTGGTGTGACTTACCATGACGATGATGGCGATGGATATAAGGAATCGGCTGTTATAGTCGTTAGTAGTATAGGAAGCATACCAGCTACTGAGATAGGCGTGTATTATCCGGGTACGAACGGCGACGACGCATGGGAAGTACGACCTCTACGTGATGTACAGGTGGGAGTAGACGCCGTTATAACCGTGGATAGGCATCAGTTAGTCCGTCCAGAGCTGTTAGAATCGTTCAGTCCGCGCGGCGTGGACGGCATGGACGACACTAGCTTTCTTACCACAGTGGATGTTTACAGACACTATAACGATGTGTCTAGGCAAGTGACGCACATATGGGATACGACGTCAGGTTACTGCGGTATAAGCTGCTACGCTTGTCAGCATGGCAGCGTGGATGGTTGTTTAGGCATACGAGATTCCAGGCTAAGCGTCGTGAGCACTTCTCCTGCTGTGTGGGATGCGACCTCAGGCAAATACATCTACGATTATTGCTCAATGTGTCGTGCGCCTGATCGACTTAAGTTGAATTACTACGCGGGTTGGCAGGATTCTAGCTTCAAGCGTATTATAGCTAGATACGCTATAACATTTTTGCAACGGCCGTTGTGTAGTTGCCAACCCGTGGAAGCTGCTATTAAGTATTGGTCTGCGGATCTAGCTTACCAGCATAGTACTCCTGTGGAAAGCATTAACTATCGTATGAGTACGGGTATGCTAGATTGCCCGCTCGGTACGTCCAGAGGAGCGGTACACGCCTGGAATTTTATATCCAGATATAAACTTGGCTACGCGGTGCTAAATGCGTGAAGTAGAATACAAGGACGATCAAGGTTTCCTATATCGTGTACTTATTCCTGATAATGCTCCACAGGAACATGCTGAACTAGGTGTAAGGTTAGGACCGCCGGGTTTGGATGGGCTAGATTTAACTCTAGACCAAAAGGTGCGGCTGAACAACGAGCTATACCATAGGAGGCTGCTTACAAAACAAGATGTACTGCGTCGGCACAACGAGATTACGAGCGCGTTGCAGGCTGCACTTAAGATAGACGCGAACCAAATCTTAAGTCTATACGGAGTGGGTTAGAATGGCGCTGCGTGACCATCAGTTAGCCGGCTACTCGCGTATATTCTTAACCGAAGGCAAAGCGCGCCCCAGCTTAACGCCAGCATACGAAGGTTTAATGCGCGCCGGTGCGTTAAGTTGGGGCCAAGGCGACGTTACGCTAATCCGAAAACCCGATCCTGATCGCTACGGTAAGTTTCTCGTAGTTGGTAAGGTCGTCGGTGAGGAAGGTAACCCGGAGATTACGATCACAGCGCGCTACACTACCGATCTAAGCAGGTTTTTCAAGCTTGCACGCCGACGCTGCGACTTCGATATTCAGATTCACATGGGTGAGTGCCAAGACCCACGAGACTTTAATCGCGGTTGGGATAAGATCCTACTGCTTGAAAGTGCGCGTGTCGTAACCTACGGGACCACCGATCTAGGTGCGTTGGAGCCAGGTGAAAACTCGGTTGTCAACGAAGAAGTGCCTATCAGCGGTGAGAATGCGTACGAAATCGTCCCGCTGGTGTTCAGTCGTCGTGCCGATAACCTCATCAATGCAGAGGTCGTTGACGTTGAAATCTGCGACACAGAAGCCTGCGGGGAATGCGGTGTCGAAAGCGACGGATGCAACATCGTCTTTGCAATCTCGCGTGGTAGTGGCGCAAGCCCCGGTATATTACCAACTGTGCTTTATACCGCAGATGCGGGCGCGACATGGGGTCGTACGGATATCACTACGCTGGGAGCCGGTGAGCAACCTACCGATGCAGAATGTGTTGGTAGTGACTTAATCGTAGCTAGCCAGGTATCGGATAGCCTGCATGTTACGCACATTAGTGATCTGCTGCTAGGTACGCCGTCCTGGGTGGAAATGTCCACCGGCTTTGTGGCTTCTAAAGGCCCTAATGCTATGCATAGTGTTAGCAGTATCCACACTTGGATTGTGGGCCAAGGCGGTTATATCTACTTCAGCGAAGATCCCGCGTCCGGCGTTGAGGTGCAGGACGCAGGCGCAGCTACTACACAGAACCTGCTCGCTATTCATAGCATGGACGAATTGCGTGCTGTGGCTGTGGGTGAGGCTAACACGGTTCTTTACACGGCTGACGGTAAGTCGTGGGGTCTAGTTAGTGGGCCTGCTCCTGGTGTTAACCTCACTAGCGTGTACGTTGTTGACGCGCGTACATGGCTAGTCGGTACAGCTACGGGCAGACTATACTACACAGAGGATTACGGGGCGCATTGGTCGGAGAAGGCTTTCCCTGGTCGCGCTAACGGCGTCGTAGCTGACATTCGTTTCTTCTCTCGCAACGTTGGTTACATGGCCTATAACTTCACAGGAAGCACACCTAATCAGGGTAGGCTTTTGCGTACCATCGACGGTGGTAACTCGTGGTACGTGCTGCCTGAACGTGCTGGACTGACATTCCCGACTAATCCTAAGCTTAACAAGATCGCGGTCTGCGCTGACGCTAATACCGTATGGGCGGCCGGTCAAGCGCCGGGCGGCGTAGACGGAATGCTAGCTAAGGGAGTAGGCGGCTAATAATTTATGCTTGATAGTAAGAACACGAGGGCGGCAGCAAAACTGCCGCCCAACCCTAACATCGATGCGATCATAGAAGAAGTAGCTGCCAAGCATTCAGCGGCTGCTAAGCAGTCTAATATTTGGCGTAGCAAAGATAGGCCAGGGCTAAACTTTAGACTGCTTAAGATGGCTCGTATGGTTCTAGTTGACGCTGGTAATCTCATCAAAGATCCCGAACCTCCTACGACTTTTATAGAAGAAAAGCAGCGTAGCGAGCCTAACATCTTAGATCCCACGTACCGTGCAGCACTACGGGAAGCGCAATATCAGCGCAGTGTGACTTACATCAACACAACTCTAGCGTTGGGTACGGCGCTGCAAGATGCGCCTGATGACATAAGCCTGCTGGACGACGACGATTGGGTTGAGCGTGTAGCGGTAGCGGGTTTGACGGTGCCCACAGGGAAATACAACAGGTACGTGGCATGGGTGCGTTGGTACCTGCTAGGTGAGGATGAGCTAACCGATCTAGTACGTGCAGTTCAGATATTCAACGGCGTTACTATGGAAGCTGAGGTAGACGAAGCGGTCGAACAGTTTCCAGGTGATGAGGAACGGAGTACCGATCAGGGAACACTTTCTGAAGCAGAAAGTTAACTCCGGTATAACTGTAGATAGCCTTCCAGGTATAGTTAGCGAGTACGAGTCGCGTGAAGCTTGTACTTTCTGCAACTATAACTATATGCAATGGCTGGAGCTAGATTCTATAGAGCGTGCTTTCTGCGTAGCGCAGTATAGAATTCATAACCTTATCGAAGCTCACGTGAGCGACGCAGCGGATAAGGAAAGCGAACGCCGTGGCCGCAGACACTCCAAACGATAGATTAATCGGTGGTCGCGTACGTCTTACCGGCGTAGAGAAGTTCGTCGCCGACTCTAAGAAAACCACGGCTGCCTTAGGGCAGCTTGATAAAGCTATTCAGCAGGTAGCTGAAACCGGCGCTAAGTTTCCCGACGTACTTCAGCAGCTTAGAGCCGGCACTGCTGCGAGGCCCACCCCTTCTAGGGCTTCCGCTGCGGCTTTACGCGCCGGAAGGCAAGCTATAGCTGCACAACAAGGCGCCGGTGCTGGCGCTGGTGCTTTTCGTTCTGGCGTGTTTGCTGGCGGTAATTTAGGTGGTTTGCGCGTATTCGCGGGCTTGCCTATACAGTTAACTGCAGCTACGGCGGCAGCTTTAGGTTTAGCTACGGCTATAGGTAAAGTAGTACAGAGCGCCGCAGAGCTAGGGGAAGTTACGAACGCTATACGTGCGTTCGGTGGTGCGACTCAGCAACAAGTAGCTGCTATAACAGAGACTAGCATAGGTTTATCTAGGCAGTTTGGTATAACTGCTGCTGATGCGGCTACAGCCGGTCGAGAACTCATCAAAGCAGGCGCTCCTATAGAGCAGGTTAATGCTTCTTTGGAGAAGCAAGTTGTTATACTTAATCAGGTATCTCAAGGTGAGATAACCACGGCTGAGGGCGCGCAGCTTGTCACCCAAGTTATGAACACCTTTTCTAAGAGCGGTTTAACGGCCGCCGATACTGTGAATATCCTAACGGCGGGTGTTCAGCACTCAACCGCGACGTTTAGCGACTTTCAGACGCAATTTAAGACACTAGCTCCTGTCATGGGCTTGTTGGGCTTCACCGCCCAAGATACAGGTGCTATACTTGAGGTCTTAAACAACGCTGGCCTGCGAGGATCTTTAGCAGGCACTTCTATGCGTAATGCCATGCTTTCCTTGCTGCATCCCACAGCGGCAGCAAGAGACATCATGGAAAAATATCAGATTAGCTTACATAAAGCTAATGGTGAGAACGTTACCGCGCGGGAGCTTGTACAGCAGTTACACAACGCTTTCGGCGATCAAGCTATAAGCGAAGGTAAACTCACTAAAGCCACGCGCGATCGAGCTATCGCTACGTTGTTCGGTGAGCGTAGTGTCCTATCCGCCATCGTCTTATCTACTGCGGGTATGGATAAGCTAGATGAAGCTTACGCTCATCAAAAAGAGAGCGCTGAAGACTTAGCAAACACATTGAACCAAAACTTAGGCAAGCAATTAGAGATATTAGGCGCACAATTTGCCGCTGCTGGTCTTGCTATAGGTTCGGAGTTTGAGCGTAGCTTAGTAGGTATAGCTACGACCTTTAATCAATTATTCCAGAGTATAGATTTAACGCCATTTACCAACTTCGGCAAGGCTATAAACGATATTCTAAATGGAACTAATGCGTTTGCAGCGCAGTTAGCGACCTCCTTAGGGCCTGGTTTAATATCTATAGGCAATATAGTAGGAACGACTGTCGATACTTTCTTAAAGATAACTGGCGCTATCGTACCTTGGAAGGGACTCGGTGATGTTATAATTGGTTTTGCGGCCGGCTGGTCACAAATAATGGTGGGATTCTCAGTCGGCGTAGAAATGGTATCTGAGCTACTTGTAGGATTAGCTAAGCAGTTTGAGTCATGGCGTGACAGTGTTGGCGAGGCACTTGGCCTGACGAGCGAGAGACTGCAAGGCTTCGGTAAGCTAATAGGTAGTATGTTTACGTCCATAAATTTAGGTGACGTAAATGCGGCTATTAGCTCGGCTTTAGACACTGTTGTAAACGCATTCAGTACGGTTTTCGGTCAAATCATAGATCTAGAAATAGACTTCGTTAAGAACGTTATAAACTTCTTCGATCAAATGTCCAGTGGTGTTATTAACACAGTCAAGGATTTGTGGCAGGGACTCTTAGACTTTAGTGCCGTTGCTATAAAGGGCTTGATTGAGATAATAACTAGTATTCTTCCCGGATTCAACGCTGTAGAAGAAGGACAGAACAACTTTAATAAGTTCTTCTCCGATGCCTGGAATAACGTAGTTCAGTTCGTTAAAGATCGCGTCAATGACATAATTAACATCATACGCGGTCTTGCTACCGCTCTTTCGGGACTAGATATACCGGCATTCCAAGCTATAGGACAAGCTATAGAGAGTGGGGCTAACGCCGCCCAGGCTGCTGCGGATTCTGTTATAGGTGCCGGTAAGGCTATAGCTACTGCTGCCATAGATTCCTCTAATCTGTTAGACCAAACCTGGCAGCGGACTATACAGGCTGGCGCTAATGCTATCAGAACTGCTGGCACTACTATAGCAGGTATTTACACCGACTTTACTAGGCGTGTGGCAGAACGTCAGGCTAAACTAGCTGAAGATGTTGCTGCCTTCATGAAGAAGGCACAAGAGAACATAAAGAAGGCGCAGGAGGCGCCGACTAAGGGGAGGCCTCCCGGTGGTCCTACTGTAGAAGATACAGGCGCGCCGCTTGATATACCACCCGGTAAAGGCCATAAGGAAGCTAAAGATACCCTAGCTGAAATACGCGCGCAGATAATGGCGCTGCTATCCGATATTCCGGGTATCACCAAAGAGTTAGTTGACTTCCTTGCTACCATAGCCAAGGACTTCCCCGAGCGCCTTGCACCTATGGTCGGTGCCGTACGGGCGACTAAAGATCAACTTCTTCAGCTACAACTAGTCAAGCGTGATATATTGCAGACCGACCTAGCGCTTATACAGTCCGAGCGCAGACTTACCGAGCTTGGCGCACAGCAACATAAAGTAGAGCTTGAGCAGGCTCAGGCTACTATAGGCTTCGATAAGCAGCTACTCGGTCTTAAGTTCCAGCAGCTTGTTATAGACCGCCAAGAGTGGCCTATTAAAGACGCTATCGAGAAGATAGACCGTCGGATAAGCAAGCTCCAAGAAGAAAACTTACAGCTTGCTATCCAGCGCACCGAAGCTGAGATAGCGCTTATACCTCTTAAGGCACGGTTGGTTAACTTAGATGAGCAAGAAGCTAGGTTAAATCAACGTAATTTCGCTCAAGAACGCGAAGTTCTAGATCTTAATCTGCAGAGTCTAGATGTTAAGAATCAAATAGCAGACATAGAAGAACATATAAACAAATTAGTAGATAAGCGCGCTCAGCTTATGAGCCGTCGTTCGGAGATCCATGCTCAGATTGATGTTAATAATATCCAGAAGCAGGCCGACGACGTATCTACTGCACTCGATGAGGCATGGTCTAAGTTTAATATACCCGATATTCTGCGTCTAGAAAAGCAGCGCACAGACATAAATAAGACTCTAGAAGATGCTCAGAAGAAGCTCAAGGGCATCCAAGACGAGCAAGAGGCTAATAATCAGCAGACCGAGCTAGCAAGTATAGAACTAGAGTTACAGAAGGTAGCTCTAGAAGAAATGCTAGATCCGCTTACCAAGCGTATAGAGGCTATAGATCGTACTACAGAGCGTCAAAAGATATTAGATGATATAACTAAACTCGGGCTTGATGAGCAACGTGATGCCATAGAGAAGCTCATGAAGCCTATGCAAGATAAGATAGCTGCCATCGACCGAGAAGTAGATGCGGAAAAGCTGCGTAATCAGCTTGTTGTACAGCATTTAGAGATAGAAAAACGTGCTCTTGAAGATCAGTTAGAACCTCTAGAAGAAAACCGCAAAGCCATAGAGCGTATCACAGAAGAAGTAAACTTCCTGCGCGCTCAGGCATCCCTGGAATTCGAGGAACGTAAGATAGAAATCCAGGGAATGATTATACAGGAGGAGCTACGTAAGGCCGCTCTTGAAGAAACACGTCAGAAGCAAGCTGATATGTTTCAAGAGCTTATCATGGGCTATATAGAATCCCTCAAGAATTCTAAGGCGTTCAGCTTGGAAGAAGCTGGCGAAGTTGCTAAGCGCCTTAAGATGTGGGATGAACAAGTAGCTAAGATCATGGAGAACCGTCTAGAATTCGAACGTCTCGCCGGTGCTGCTGAACTAGCTGCTAAAGCTATCGATAGCATAGATAAGAATCCTACGATTACTATTACCACCATTCATAAAGATGTGTTCCAAAGCTCGGATCAGGGCGCACCTGATACCGGCGGTGGTGGAAGTAACGTACCTGTTATGCAGCGGGGCGGCATAGTTCCTGGTTGGGTGGGACAGCCTAAGCTTATCCTGGCACACGGTGGTGAGCGTGTGCTAACCATAGCACAAGCTAGGCGTTTGGAAGCTATAGCTGCACGCGAGAACACGGTTATGCGTCAGCATACAGTTACTTATAATTACACTAACACGTTCGATATAGATCCTCACTACTCTGAGGTACAGACGCCGACACAGCTAACCGATGATATGCGGATGTTACTCGTTATGACGAGGCGATAGATGCCACGCGAACGTGATATATTTATAGGCCAAGATGGCTATAAGTATTACCTTGAGACTAGTGCTCAGCGGCGCGTGCTTATGACCGAAGAAGGCACAGGCATGCCGCCCATAGATTACATCACAGAGCGTGGACCGTACCAGCATGGAGAAACTGTAACAGGGTATTTCCTGCGCCCGCGTGTGGTGCAGCTTCTAATACATGAACGTACGTGCTCGCGCGATGAATACTGGCAAGCGCGTGCGGATATACTCAACGCTTTCAGACCTAACCGTGTGGAAACCAGCCGACCCGCTGCTACGTTACGTAAGATACTATCTAACGGTACGAAGCGTGATCTAACAGTGACTATCTTAGAAGGTCCACGCTTCGAGCCTAGAGATCCTAACGCATGGGCTGAGTGGGATATACAAGAAGTCTTAAGGTTTATAGCTAACGATCCGTTGTATTTCGATCCTGACGAAAAAAGTGTAAACTTCGGTCAGTTAGTTTGTGCAGGTTTTACTTATACGTTCCCGTTCAACTTCTGCGATCCTCCGCAGTTAGTATTTCCGTTCATCTTTCCTATAGTGCAGTTTAATGATTGGGAGGCGCATGCTGTTGTTGATTATCAGGGAACGTGGATAGAATACCCCAACTTCTTGCTCACCGGCCGTATGACCGGGGTCGTCATAGAAAATCAGAGTTTAGGGCATAAAATAGACCTGCGGGGGTTTATGCTAGCAGAAGGTGAGACTGCTATTATAGACTTAGCGTATGGTTCTAAGATAGCACATAAGAACGACGGAACTAATCTTATACCGTACCTAACTTCTGATAGCGATATCAACGACTTCCACTTGAGGATGGGTGAGAATGAGTTTAACGCCCGTGTGACGTTCCCCGGCGAACAAACCAACGTGGAAATGTTCTGGCATGAACGTTTCATAGGTATATAGATGGCTGAATTAAGCTACTTTTGGGACGGTACTACAGAGGGTGACGCCACCCTAGCACCTTATAGCTCCGATGAATTCGTCGCTATACTGCGTATGCTATCCGGCGCAGGATCGGCACCGTACAAAAGCGGCGTGTTCAAAGACGAGCTAAACGAGCTAAACATAAGTATCGGTACTAACTTAGCGACCATAAACACCGGACGTGCTCAGATATTCGGTCGGCACTACGTTAATACAGTAGCGGTAAATATAACGGTACCTAGCTCGGGTTCCAGCACTCGCTACGATGTTATCGTAGTTCGTTGTGATTGGGCGGCTAAGACCGCAAGGCTTACGAGAATAGCCGGTGTAGACGGCGGTAGTATACCTCCTATCACTAACACAGAAGGTATTCTGTGGGATCTGCCACTCTTTACTATAAGTATTAACACATCCGGTACGATAACTGTTAATCAGGATAACAGAGTTTACGTACCTTACATCGCCGATATAATAGCTGGTTCGCTTCCCACTGTCACAGATATACCTAATCTTGTTCTTAGTACGTACACTAAAAACCTAATTACAGCGTTGGCTAATCTGACGAGTGCGCCGCTGCTGTTACTCAGCACTTATACTCAGGGTTTTATAACTAGTCTCGGTAATTTAATAGCTGCTCCTAGTCTTAATATAGATGGCTTAACGTCTTTTAAGTTACCCATGCGGGCTGTAAGAAATTCTAGTGTACAAGCAGTAGGCGCTCCATCTTCCGAGCAAACCGTTCAGTTTGATACTGTTGTTTTCGATTCTGAGGGTGGTGGTGCATTATCTCTTAATAGACTAGTGGCGCCGATTACAGGTATGTATTTGGTAAGTGCTGCTATAGGCATAGACATAGGTGACACCGGCGGTGTACCGAACGGTGGCGTGATTAAAGTCTGTAAGAATGGTAGCTTACTATCTCCGTATGTTGGTCTTGCCTCGGGTTCGGATACTATTTACGGGATCGGTCCATGGCCGTATAATTTTACGCGACTAGTTGTCGGTCCCGCTCCGGTTTATTTAGCTGCCGGTGATACAGTTCAGCTTCAATTCCAGCCGAATGATACAACCAATAGTTACGAGCTTGATGCTACATTCAGAAATTCATTTGTGCTTCAGTTCGTTGGATATGCTGCGGGCGGCGTCGGTGAGATTGCACCATAATGGTAAGACACGCGGATGTGGGTCCAGAACTATCGCGCGTCGAATGGATAGACGATAGCATTCACCAAACTAATCTACCCGCTGGTCAGCTATTAGGCTCCGATGGCACACATATAGTAGCTATAGATCCCGCTACTGTTAATCCTATACCTGTAAATTTAAAGTACGCTGAATTTATATTTACTTTAGGTGACGGTGCTAACGCTATAGTCGCTGCCACAGAACCGGAACAATGGTTAGAAGTACCTTTTGACTGTCAGATCGCTAGCGCAAGACTCACGGCAGATGCCGCAGGAAACTTTGAAGCCGATATCTGGAAGTCTAATTATGCGAGCTATCCTCCTGTTGTCGCCAATAGCATAACCGCTTCTGCGCCTCCTACGTTGTCATCAGCTATAAAAAGCGAGAGTGGCCTCACAGGTTGGATTTTAACTATAAATCGTGGGGATTGGCTTAAGGTTCATGTTGATATTGCCAGCACCGTCAAGCGTGTAGTGCTCGCTATCGGAGTGACAAGAACGTGACTAGGATAATACAGTGCGGCTTCGAGAGCGGCGATACGGCGCAAGAAGGTGCAGACAGTACGGGATCTGGTACTCTGGCTTCTAACGTCTTAATTGTTACTGCGACACCTTCTCCACGTAACGGTACGTACAGTTTAAAATGTATAACTAATAGCGTATCCGGCCAATCGTACGCTCGTAAGCGTATAGCCCATGCTACACTAACGGACTTATGGTATGCTTTCGGTTTTCAATTTCATCATATTTCGGAGCCAGCCGCTACAAGTGGCATGTTCAGAACCGTGGACAGCGCCGGTAACGCCAACTTAGTTCTCATAAACGATGCCGGGATCATACGAGCTTATTATTACACCGTCGCCGGCTTAGGCGTCGGCACGAGCAATATCACGCTTATAGGTTCGGCATCCGCGAGCATATCGGCCGATGCATGGCATTTAATAGAGATACACCATATTCCACATTTGAGCGCCGGTACTGTAGAAATATACATAGATGGTACGCAGGTTCTCAGTGCGACCGGCACACGAACAGCTAACACTAATGCCAATAACAGTGATTTTATTTTAGAATTTCAACGTTACGGCGCCTCCACAGGTAATGCCGGAAGTTACCACGCTTTTGATGACGTACGAGTTAATAGTACAGCAGGAAGCGTAAACAATGGTAAGCCCGGCGACGGTAAAATAATAGGGCTTATACCAACAGGCGCCGGTAACTACACGCAACTGACTCCTAGCGTCGGTAGTAATTTTCAATGCGTTGATGAAACACCACCTAATACTACTGACTATGTTTCCCATAGTACCGTAGGCAATAAAGATACGTATGCTATGAGCGATTTAGCTCTAACAGGTATTATACAATCGGTTCAGCAAATAGCGTACGCGGAAAACTCGGACGGCGGTGGTGGAAGCATAGGATTCTTGGTACGTTCCGGTGGTGTGGACAACGAGGCTACGGCGCAAAATATCACTTCTTCGTGGACATATTATAAACGTATAATGGAAATAGATCCCACTGATAGCGCTGCATGGACTACAGCTAAAGTGAATGCCCTAGAAGCAGGCATGGTCGTACGATAGCTACATGGCCTCTAACTTAACCGCACCTGTAGATATAGGTGGTGGTACTGCCGGTGCCGGTTCCACACTTGCTTTTACGACCACAGCCGATGTTCTACCTGGACAGACAATATTAGTTTTCGTTGCTTTTGCTGATACAACCAGAACAGTATCGTCTATTACTGATTCTAGCGGTAATACATACGCATTAAGCGGTCCTGTGGACGGCGGCAGCTTTAGATTTTATATAGGTCTTGCTACACCCATAGGTACTCCGCTCGGTGGCATGGGCTTAAAATCCGGCGATACTATTACTATTAACAAAACAAGCGCCACGTACGCTGCGGCAGCACAAGCTGTTAAGGTAGCTGCTGGTTTTAAATTATCCTCGCCTTTGGATGTTGCTGGCACAGTAGCGACAGGAACTAACACCGCACCGACTTCTAACGCATCCGGTGTACTGGCTCAAGCCGATGAAATTATATTCGGCGCTCAGGCTTCCGCTTCTACTAGCAGCGGCCAAACAAGCACCGTAAGCTCTCCTTTTACGGCCGTCGGAAATAGACAATTCGTATCCGGTATAGATTTACGTATCGGATATCAAATAGTTACGGCTACAACTTCTCAAACCATGGTTGGCACATTAAGCACGAGCCGCGCGTGGGGATCATGGTTAAGAAGCTACAGAGCAGGACCGGTTCCAGATACATTAAGATTCTCCAGTAGTACATTATCAGTAGATATAACTGGACCAACTCGTACGCTTACTAGCATGCGACTGGAAGTCGATATGTTAGAAACGGCGGTACGTAATTCGTTCTTGTCTTTGGAAGCTGATACAAAAGGTGGACCTACGCTGCTAGGCCAGTTTTTAGTAGAAGTAGATATTCAGCCGTCGCTCGCCACTAGGGTGCCCCCGAGGATAATATCATGATATTATCGCATTCCGTTGTTGGTCCTGACCTTAGCCGCGCCGATTGGGAATCAACGGAATCACACACGCTAACCGGAGGTTCAAGCTCCGCAGGTAGCGTGCTGGCGTTCGACGGCGCGCATATCCTTGGGGTTCCTGCGCCGCCTGCTATGGGCGCTGTGCTGACTAGTGGTGCGGGATCGGCTTTGCCCGTGTGGTCGGCCTCAGGGAACACTGGAGAAGTGTTCATGAGCCGTGGGAACGCCGCCACGCCGGAATGGGGGTCTTTGGTCGCTGCGGGGGCACCCACAGGAATAGCGTACTGGAACGCAGCTACCAATGGTTTAAGTGTTGTAACTCCTGGTGCAACAGGCGCATTTCTACAGCAAACAGGTGCAGGCGCCTTTGCGTGGACAGCGATAGCACCCAGTATGAGCAACCCCATGACAGCGCTTGGAGATTTGATAGTAGGTGGCGCATCTGGAACACCTACTAGGTTATCTATAGGTTCTGATAGTAGGGTTCTAACCGTCGTGTCAGGCAACGTGGCATGGGCTACTTTGCCGGCCAGCATTACTAACCCTATGACGACCGCCGAGGATATCATTAAAGGCGGCGCTTCCGGTACACCTACACGCCTGGCCGTGGGGTCGAACGGCAACATTTTAACTGTAGTGTCTGGTGCGGTAGCGTGGGCCGCACCTTCTACGATGACAAATCCGATGACTACCGCGGAAGATATTATAAAGGGTGGTGCATCGGGCACGCCAACAAGATTGGCTGTAGGATCTAACGGGAACATCTTAACTATAACAGCCGGTGCGGTAGGCTGGGCTGCGCCCGCCAACGTTATGACCACGGCCGAAGATATGATAAAAGGCGGTACGTCCGGTACACCCACGAGGTTAGCTGTAGGTTCTAACGGAAATATTCTAACTGTGACAGCGGGCGTTGTTGGTTGGGCTGCGCCTGCTACTATGACGAATCCTATGACAACCGCTGGGGATATCATAGTAGGTGGGACTTCAGGCGCACCTACACGCTTGGCTAAGGGCTCTGATACTACTATTTTAACAATGGTAGCCGGTTCGGTGGCATGGGCAGCACCGGCTACTATGACTAACCCTATGACAACATCGGGAGATTTGATAGTCGGCGGTGCTTCCGGCGCACCTACAAGGAAAGCAATAGGTACTAACAGTCAATTTTTGACCGTACTATCCGGCGTTGTTACATGGGCTAATCTTAGTTTAATAACAACCGACAGTTTAGTTATAAGCTCCGCTATACAAGAAGCTATCTCAATCAACCGTGCGGCCGGCGATTTACGCTTAGTAGCATTCAAAACTAGCAATTCATACCGTTGGGCTATACAAATAAATGGTACGGGGGAAGCGGGTTCCAACGCCGGTAGCGATTTTGATATTTTACGGTACAGCGATGCTGGTGCTATAATCGGTAGTCCAGCGCTCAGGATATTCCGCGCCGACGGTAGCTGGCAAACATATGCTACAGGGCTTTATACTTTCATAAGAGATACTACCGACGGATACGTCATGGCGCTACAACATTCGACTGCTACCTTGCAGACCGGCCTGGTTATTAAAAACTCTGCCACCACCAACCGTCTAGCTTTTACGCATTATAACGCAAGCTACGCTTCTACTAACCAGTTCAGCGTATCTTCTGCTAGCACGAACGAGATCGCGTCGCTTGCCGTGCCGATATACATAGGCACCACCGGTACTAATGACATAAATATTTACACCGGTACAACGCAGCGTATGAATATTTCGGCGTCTACTGCATCCACATTCTTATACGGCACCGGAACTAACTCTACTTTCGTAGTACGTAACACGGGTACTACTAATTACACAGCTATAGCAATACAAAATAACGCAGCTAGCATAACAAATACATTTTTAGTTTATAATTCTGCCTACGTTGGTACAGGTAACTTCGGTCAGACCGCTGCTGGCACCGTAGAGCTAGTAGCAACCGCTCCGTTCTATATGGGTACTAACAACGCTAACTCACTGTTTTTAGGTACGAACGCCGTAACACGCATGACTATAGACAGTGTTGGCTTAACAACGCTCACTACTGCTACTAATAACACCGGATTCGTTGTCAAGAATACGTTGACTACAAGTTATTCTTATGTTCAAATACAGAACAGTAGCGCGGCTAACCTTTTTACCTGTTTTGTGTACAACGGCAGCTATTCCGGCAACGACAACTTCGCACAGGCTGCGGCTAACACTGTGAATATGACAAGCAATGTTACGTTCACTGTGGGTACGACTGCATCGGCGCATCTTTGGTTCGGTACTAACGGTACTTTACGAGTCGTGGTGCGTGGTGATACCGGGCATGTACAACCAGCCGCGCATAACACGTACGATCTAGGTATTTCCGGTGGTGGTGGCTCGTGGCGTGACGTGTGGTGCCAGCGTGGTGCGTTCAACGGCTCCCACAGCAGTCTTAAGTACAGTTTCAAGTCGTTGCCTGGCTCTGTAGCTCTAGAGATAGTCAAAAATACCGTAGTTGGTACGTTCAAGTATTACGCCACGGACACAAACGACATAGTGTCCGATTGGACTCGCGTCGGTATTCTGGCGGATCATTCGCATAAGCTACTATCACCCGATGGTTTCAGTGTCAACGGTCAAGATACTGCATGCCTCGCGTTGGCTGCAATCGTGGGTGTGGATGATAAAATGGCGCGACTTGAGCATGAAGTAGCCGAGCTACGCGAGCGCATTAAGACATTGGAGGCTGCGTAATGCCAGCAGGATTAAACGCGCTTCTCGATAAAGGTACTATAGACGTTACTATAGGTCAAGTATCGCAAAGCTTGAATAAGGCTATGATTGCTATACTAGAAACTAAGCGCTTTATAGATGCGTACCAGGACGCGGATTTTACGGCGGTAGGCTACAGCCCACAAGATATAGCCAACATAAGATCAGCATACGGTGACCTAGATCAGCTTCGTACTATTTACGAAGGCTCAGCGGCGTTAGGCGCAGCCAAAGACTTCAGGACGTTCGCTCAGAGGCTATACGGCATCGGATTCAACGTTCCGACCAACGGAGTTTAGCGCGTGGCACGTAACATAAAGCTGGACGGTCGCGCTATACGTCAGCTTTGCATGCTGCTCACCCGACCCGACGAGAAGCGTAATCTCAGGGACGCTAAGACAGCGCAAGAGATAGACAACAAGCTGCGTAATCTTAACGAGCCGTACGACGAACGTCTAGAAAATATAGCTCGTAGAATGCAAAAGCTGCGCGCTACTTACCGGATGGACGATCCCGAATTCCAGTTAGTAGCAGCGCAGCTTCAAGACGAGGTAAACTCACTCGACGCAACGGCCGAGGATAATCTTATAGAATTCGTGCTAGAAGATAAAGAGTACGACTACGTAGAAAATATGCTGCGCGAACTGCGTGGCGTGCCCACAGATCGTGTGAACGGCCCGGTTTATTTGCGAATGCAAGAAGCCTTCGACAAGGCCGAGAAGGTACAAGTTACTAAGGTAACATGATAACCGCGCGTGCCCTAGCCGACTCACCGGAAGTACATATTACTTCTGGTAGTATCACGGGTTTCCTGTTAGGCTTATTGTTGCTATCTTTAGCGGGTCATCCTGTGGTTAGGCGTGTCACGGTTACACCTATACCCAGTGTGGCGTCACCCGAAGCGTCTATAACAGAAGAAACAAACACGGGCGCAGGTAACCTGTCTCCGCTGTTCGGCAGCGAAGCAGAAGCGGCTCTGACGGCCGTTGCTATAAATATAGCCGTAGCAGAGATTCAAGCCCAGGGTGGACGTATCACGCAAGGTGAGTATGTTGCACCTGTTAGCGACGAAGCTGAGTCTGAAGTAATACCAGAAGCCACGATTACGCCAGTACCTGTTGTATCTCCCGTGTCTATTGTACCCGTGGTCAAACCTCAGGTACAATCGCAACAACAGAGAGCCGCACCTACTTCAACACCCACCGTAACACCGCGCGCCGTTACTGTTAACAGGCCCGCTCCTGCACCCACACAGCCGCAGCCTCAACCTGTTGTGGCACAACCTGTTACGCAGCCTCAGCCTCAGCCTGTGGTTAACAAGCCAGCACCAGCACCAGCACCAACACAGCCAGCGCCCGTAAAACCCGCGCAACCCTCACCAGCACCGGTACAAGCACCGACACAACAACCTGTAGCACCTGCGCCATCTCCACCATCAGCCCCTCTACCGGACAAAGGTAACCACAAGGACAAGGGAAATCATACGGGCCAAAACAAACCGCCTAAGAAGTAACATGCTTTGGAAGATTCTGCTGTTTCGTTAGGAGGGTCTACCCTAGTCGCCGCCACGACTGTTATAGGCGGTTTGATAGGGACTATTTCTATATTGTTCCGTTCTTTAATAGCGTCCAAAGACTCCGAGATAGCTGTTCTAAAAGAACGTATAGACTCTATAAACAAGGAGCGAATGTCCAGAGAGGAATCTCTCACAAAAGAGCGCGATTACTTCAGGGATATAGCATTCGATTTACGTGACGATAGACGTAAACAGCAGCAACAGGTTCCGCGTCGCCAGGAAAGGAGCGTATAATGCCCGCTAATTATATCAATATAAATAGGCTGCTAGCTTTACTCTCGCTTCTAGCAGCCTTAGTGTCGCTGGTTGGAATTTCGGCGTCTGTTCCGCTTATACCGATTGCGGTTGTGTTATTGGCTCTAGCTTTCCTGGTTCCTTAAGTTTATCTCGGCATTCTTTGCATAGCATCATTCCTAGAGATTCCTCGAAGTCTGGTTTAAACTTCTTGTGGCACAATGTGCAGGTACTCAGATTCATATAGCTCCTTCTGCGCCCACGGCTATCTTATGCATGTCTATAATATACTTGATAGCGACTCTAAACACGTCATCAGCATGTCCGTACTGGTTGGGCATATTATCTACTATGTTGTAGATAGGCCCCCAGGTTACTCTCTCATATAAATTATGCATGCTTTGCTCGGTGTCCGGCATTTCGTCGTTCATATTATTCTCCCTACTGCCCGCATCGTCGTGTTCGTTTGGACTATCTGACTGCTTCCGCTTCCTCCTGACTTAAGGGCTACTAGCTCTATAGTAGACGGTTCTGATAATATCAAACGCCACACTTGCGATACGGGTGAATAGACCTCGTTTCCGTGATCAGGACTGAGCAGACTAGTTATAGCTAACGAAGTCTGTAGAACGCCGTTTATCCTTAAGCCACCATTTGCGGTTTGTCCAGCATCGTTGTTGTGACCTAAGAATAGGAAGCTACCTATAAGAAGGAAGTCTCCCGGTGGTACGTTAGTTACGGTTAGTCCTGGTATCACTTGCCAGGATGTGCTTAGCGTTAAATTACTCGTAGCTTCTACGGTCGCTGATTCCAGCGGCCCGGCGGCTGCGGGTATTTCTATTATCTCTAGCTTTCGTATACGTTTAGCTAGGTTCTCTATAGCCGTCATCAAATTTTTGATGGCATCGCTATAAGTTAGTGGCACATTAGAAGTCCATGAAATCCAAGTCTATAGTTTCTCGGCCTTCTGTCATTTCTATAGTCACACCTGTTATCTTCTTAACCGTCTCTACGCCTCGATAGGCTGCTCTTACTTTATCACCCAGGAAGTATTCGCCGCCGTACTTACGTACGTCGGTCTGCAACACTTTGAAGTTATAACTTTCCTGTGGAGCTAACTCTTTAGCGGCGGTTTCGGCTTCAGTTTGAAGTTCTTCTACTGTCGGTTGTGATCTACCGTCGCGGTTGACTTCTATTACATTCCATGGGCTATCGTTGGCTGTTTCGGCGTTAAGCATTCTAAAGATACGCCTATCTTCCGCTTCACCCTGGCCGCCCACAACGATAGCGTTAGCTTCCTCGGTGCGTGATACAGCATGAACTATATCGGTCATGTTAGCTAGCTCAGGTGAAAATAGAATGTATGAGCTTCTGTCCGTACCTAGCTGCGGAAAGTAGCATCTGAATTCGAACGTGAGCGGAGCGATACGTACTATATTGAAATCCACACTAGTTGTTAAAGATATCTCACTTATAACATCCAGTACGTTTTCGTAGGCTTTGGCACCTTTCCATATGGCACCACGACCCGCGTTGGGTTCTAGCTCTAAACCTGGAATTACGGCGGTCCAGATTCCTGTGGATAATCTTAGACTGCTATTAGCTCCAGGTCCGCAGTTCTCATCTACGAATTCTTTTATAACTGTCTCGCCAGGACCACCTTTAAGCGTCTGCGCTGTAGTAGCGAAGTACTCTATGTTTCGTCTATGTATAAGATCCAGCAGACCGCGCGAGTAGCTGGTAAAGATTCTGTTTTGGCCTTCGGTGAAATCATGCTGTGATGTGCGGTGCAGCAACGTAGTTTCTAGATACCATGTACTACCGGGACGATCCAGCCTACGCCACACTTCTATGATGGCATCTAGAACGAAATACTGTATCTCTGGCGCATCTTCGTTAAGCGTCAACTGCATATTGTCGAACGTGTTTACGTGTCGTTCTAGGTGCAGTGTACGCCAGTTGGTTATAACGGCTCTAGGTTGGCCGTCCCAAGGATCGTATACCCTTAACTGGTAAGAGGTTGGCATTCTCTTTCTCTTACCTGACGCTCTATCTGCTCGCGTAAGAGACTGCGTATCTTGCCTTCCGGTCCGTACCAACCGGGCGGCTTGAGGATCTTTCCATCACCACGGCGCCTAACACCGTCTCGCACCTTACGCATGTTAGCGTCGTGTACCGCGTCGAATACGGGGTGTATGTCTATACCGAAAGTTATTGCAGCCCCGTATGTTACGTACAGCAAATCTGCTATGGCATCGGCGAACGGCAGTAGGTATTCTACCTTCTGGTCTATGTTTAGCGTGCCGTTCATGGTCTGCACACTATTCATAAACTCGCTGGATTCCTCGAATATAAGCGTCGTACGTAGTTTTATAGTTTCCAGATCGGGGAGCTTAGGCTTTATAGGGGCGGCTAACCCAGTCGCGTTGTGAAAGTCTCTTACTTGTGCTTGATGATCGCTAGGCATGCAGTCTGTTTCCTCCCGCTGCTTCCTCGCCGATATCCAACCCCCACGACACCCATCCTTCTGCACGCCTCCTAGCGAAAAGTTCTATCTTGGTTGTTTGTTTTCCGAATAGCCTAACTATTTCGTTTCTAAAGATAGCAGGCTTAGTCGAATGTATACCGCGTCTAGGTGCTAATATAACCTGTCGTACATCACCAACGTTTCTAGGTAGCGGCTTACCGCGCCTGGCTAGTAAGCAAAACTCCGTACCGCTATTACTGTACCAGCCTAATCCTGAATACAGATCGTATTTGTTTATATGAAGGGGATCAGTTTCGCAGTTAGGATTAAGCTTAACCCACACGAACAAGCAGGTTAAATATCTAAAGCCCCATGCTTCTATGACTTGTATAGCTTCTTTAAGTTTAGGCCACGTCGCCCAGGTGCAAAGCATGCAGTTCTCTGCAGCTATGCTTCTCACTGGCAGCGCGCACAGTTCTTCCACGGACATAGTGGGGTACTGCGCTCTTACCGAACCCGTGCTTTTATGCGTGCGCGTGTCGTCGTAGCGCCAGGGCGGATCGCAGAGAATTACATCAAACTTCTGGTTGGGGAACGGTATCAATTACTTCGCCTTCGTCGTCTTGCTTAGGCGGGAAAGTATAAACTCTAACTTCCTCTTTGACAGTGTTATGGCGTATCCGTTCCTTGTCGATCATCTGACCGTACGTGATTATAAAAGCGTGTTTAGGAGTTACGTTTATCTCTACGCGAACTTCCACGACACGTAGATTATCGTCGGAGTATTCCATGGGATTCAGAAACTTAAGTGTTTGTGCGGCTTTAACTGCGTCACCTAATTCCGAGAATCCGTGTTCCCCTGTGGAATCCCGTAGCTTAGCCATACGCTCTGCGAGCACAGGTGGTACTACGTACGTCCATCCAAAGCTGTTTTTGGTCTGTAGTGCATAGTACGTGAAAGAAGTAACGCCGTTCTGCGGTAGCTTCATGCAGCGTGCATCCTCTCGTACGCTAGAAGGTGCGCTAAACTGTCGATTTGATGATCCATCAAAGCCGGTACATCCTTAAGCATAATCGCCGCCTGCTTTAAGCATATGACACGATGCTGTGGCATGCGACGCACTAACTCTATCTTACGCAGCCAGCAAAGCGCCTCAATGCCACCCACCAGTTCCGCGGTCCTTAAGCCATACTTGGATATAACATTATTAGTAGCAAACTGCTCCACTAATACTTTGTCATAGTTGTACTTAACTACAAACTCGTATACTTCGCTGTTCTCGTTGACTACGCAAGTATGATAATCTCCGGTGGGTAGCTTTATAGCTATACCCGTTGTTCCTCCTGGATCGATAGCTAATATCGGTTTCATTCTAGCCTTCCGACGGGAAATTGAGCCTGGCAAATTCACCATATCGTTCTTTGGCGGCCTCATCATATGCTTTAGCCGCCTCAATCTCGTTTTTAAAGTAGCCTATACATTTTCCCTCTTTACCTATACGAACCCTCCACATATTACTGTTAAAATCTACTCCACGATATTTGGAGCGACCTCCTCTTTCTTGGCTGTTGGCTATGTTCTGCGCTCTAGTAGCATATCTAAGATTTTTGCGTGTGTTATTCAATCCGTTTCCATCGACGTGATCAATGTCTAATCCGGATATCTTAGTAAGTAATAGATGATGCATCCTTATTTGGCGTCCATTCATTCCGGTGCTACTTATGGCATATACGCGATCTAAATTAGAATCTTCGTGGTATCGACTTATAGAGGCACACCATTTAAATTGCATAAGGCGTTCATAATCCTCATCATCTACTATAGCTTCGTATCCCTGTGTTAGAGGTATTGTTTTCAAAGTATCTTCTTGGATTCAGCCCAACTGAGTCCCACTTTAATCTCGACAGGAAGGCCAGGGAATCCGAAGCGCGGCTTTGTCAAGTAATGTTTAATCATTGGTATGGCTTCGTCCAAACAGGATTTCTTGGCGTGAAAGAGTAGAGCATCATGTATGTCTAGCATGGCGTAGCAACCTATTCTACGCAGCGGCCCATATGACTCAATCAGTCCTGCTAACAAATAATCATGTGCGGTACTCTGAATCGGGAAGTTAGCAATGGCACCTAAAGGCTTGGTGTCGCCCTCGAATATAATCGGAAACGGACGCCTACGCTTGGTGACGGTTTCTGTGTATCCTAGTCGCCGAGTCTCATGGTATGCTTCGTCTATCCATTCTCGATAGCGCCAGTATTTGCTCGTTTGGTTGCGTATCCAATACGCAGCTTCGTGGTAAGATTTCTTAGTTTGTCGTGCTAGTTTATCTGGTCCTATGAGGTAAAGCATGCCGAATGTAGTACGTTTAGCGTCACTACGCTGCCCAGGTGTAGGAGTAGACGTGTTAAAGATTTCTATTGCATTTTGCGTGTGAATGTCGCCTGCCAAATCGCGCCCGAGCACCGCATCTTGTGAATAGAAATACGCCACCCATAGCTCGGCTTGCTTAAAATCCGCCTCGATGATAACATAATCTTCGGTTTCTGCCGTGAAAAGTCTACGCAATTTAGGGGCGTATTCCGCGTCCTTTGGATTCTCAGGACGAGGCAAGGTGTTGATGGCTGGATCACCGTAGGAACACCTACCACCGACTGTGCCATGTATCAGCGGCCTAGGATGTAATCTGTTAGTCGTAGGGTTTATAAGTCCAGGCATCGGTTCGACGTACGTGGACATTAGCTTAAACAAGTGTCTATAGTCTTGTAATTGTGCTACGAAGGGATGATCGTTCTCTATATCTTCTAACGCTTCTGCTGTTGTGGACGGCCGCTTAGACTTAGCTGTACGCTGCGTGCTACGTAGGGCTAAGCCACCTTCGTTGTGTGGACTAAACAAGAATTTAGCTAGCTGATCGCCGCTGTTAGGATTGAAATCCTTCGTGCCGTTGTATTGCAGAACGAAGTCGGTTAGTGCCTTATATTTCTTAGAAAGAGTGGGTATCCACTCTAAAGCCAGCTCCGCGAGTCTATCGCGGTTTATCGGTACTCCGTAGAACTGCATATACTTGAATGTGTTCGCCGCAGGTATGAGTATGTCTCTGTAGAGGGGTAGCTGCCCCTCGGCCTCCAGGGTGGGCAGGAACCGCCTGAGAAGCCGGGCGGCGTAGGCGCCGTCTTTGGCGCAGTATTCGTCCCGTACGGCCTCTGGGACGGCCGCCATGCCCCCGTTCTTGCCTTTGCGCGCCTTGGCGACCTCGGCCTCGTAGAAGCCCGCGTAGCAGAACTGGCGGGCCAAAGTCTTGAGATTGTGACGCGCACTAGGGTTGACCGCAAAATGCGCGAGCAAGCTGTCATGAACGATGGGAAGATCCACACCATGCGCTAACATGACTTGCATATCGAACATAGCGCTGTGTGCGCTGTACTGTACATCCTGCGGCCACACGAGTCCTGGTAGATGCTCAGCGTGTATTACCCACGTAAAGCCTCCACCACTAAGGCATAGGCAGCTAAGCTTATCCTTGTGGGCGTCAAGCACATCTTCATCACTGTTGTCTGTCTCAACATCCAGTATGATGGGTCGGTCTTTAGGCAGCGTGTTAAGTATAGCCTGGGCTTCTTGAGCGTTTTTGGCTACAGCGAACTGCACTTTAGCTGTCTCTGTAGGATGTGGAGCATCGCTAAAGAACATAGGAATCTTACAGAAATCGGTGACGAAATCCGCAGCCAATGTATAAGGATTATCCGCTCGCAGAATACCCGCGCTATGATACGTAGGCATGATCCAACAGTCGTATTTAGGCTCCCATTGGATCATACCGCGCGCTTCACTAAAGTCGTGGAAGTATATGAACTTCTCGAATACCTCACGACCTAGCAGGACTAAAAGCTTAGGTGCTACGAAGGTTATCTCTTGCTCTAGTCGCTTCCAGCAGTTTTCTTCTTCCTCAGGGGAAGGATTATCAGTCTGAAAGCATAATAAGTTAGTAAAATAACATCTCTCTACGTCGTAACCTACATCGCGTATGGTGTTCTTGAGTAGGCGTCCGCTCGGTCCCACGAATGGCCTACGCTGAGTCATTTCGTGGCTACCAGGGGCGTGGCCTATAATCATAACCTGCGCGTCTAGCGGCCCATCGCCCCGTATGCCTTTCTCGTGGCATGCGAAGGCTTTAGGTCGTTGTGCTAGTCTCTGTGCTAGCGATAGTTGCTGCACCATTTACATTACCTGCACTAATCATGGCCTTAATCTTATCGAGCGTACGCCCGGTTATGATATCCGCTAGCATATGCGCGTCGATGATCTTGCGGTTTATAAGATCTCTGATGATAAGATTTCTACCGTACTCGCTGTTGCTGAAGCCTTCGCTAGCAGCGACCATGCTAACTAGTGCAAAGAAGCTTGGCTCAAGGTTGATAGCAAGTTGCTTGTTTCGGTGCTCTTTCTCACTAGGCATCTTTAATCCTTATGCGCCATCCGGTCTTATTAGAACCTACGCCCACAGACCCTTGTTCTATATTGAGTACATGACGTAGTATGCTGAGGTTAATATTGAGTTTAATACCAAGCTTAACCGCGTTAGGAATAGACTTCTTGAAGGAATCTAAATCATCTACGTAGGGTTGATGTACTATGTTCGTGGTGACTCCATGCGTCGTTGGTCCGCTAGTAAGGTCGTTGTACAGTTGTCCCGTGGATATGAAACTCGCGTTAGGATTGCGTCTTGCCCATCGCTTAAGTGCTTCTACTAGAACATAGTTATCCTCTATAGCTAATCCTCTCTGCGAATCCTCAGCTTTGGAGAGCGCCCCCTTAAACTCATCCGTGAGGTTCATAGATGTAGCTATCCAATAGCCTATGTCCGCAAAGTCTTGTATTCTGAACTGCGGTATACCATCCGTCGGTCGTGGTGTTCGCAATAGGTTTTGGACAGTGTGCATTATCCCGGTCCATAGTGCGTTACGATGCTTCAATATGTTGTTAAGTATACGTGCTTCGGAGATAAACTCAGGTAACCTATGGTGTTGCAACGTTAAGCTGCGGTCTAGCACGTCCACACGGACGAACTGCGGAGCCATGCTGGTAATACTTACCAACGCCTCACGTTTCAAAGCTACTATACCTTTGTCCGTGTATAGCTGCCGTCTGATACGTTCGCCACCGCCTATGCTAGTAGCTAAGCGGCTCTCAAGCCAGCCTATCTTTTCCTCTACGTTGTCTATAACAACGAATGGACTGATGCTGGTTATAAGATCGAACTCGTTTACGTCACCTATGGATTGTAGATTCCTCATCTTACCGTAGAGCAATCGGTATTGCACACGGTTTAGTACGGACTTACCACTACCTGGCTCGCCTATGTTTAGCAGGAGCGGCCAAGTCGTCACTGTATTGCGTACGAGTAAGTAAATTATCAGCACGCTGAGCAGCGCTACGGCTTCGTCGCGGTCCATGTTTAAGACTGTATGTAAGCAGTCTTTAAACAGAAACTTATACCATGGTGTGCCATTCATCGCTGATAAGGCTAGCTCATCGCGCCTGAACGTTTCTACTACCGATCTGTTAGCGAACAGCACGTTGCTCAGCGAGCCGTTTGAGGTTACACTTATATCATCAGGCGTTATGATGTAAACATCTTTACCGCCGCTGTGTATCATGACGGAGCTACCACTCTCGTCGTAGTAGCCTAGGCTTGTGACTTCGGTTCTGTTGGGTATCTGACTGGCGTATCCTTTAATTTCCTCGCGTGCGAATCTAGAGCTATGTGTAGAGGCGTTTAATCCATATTTGTACGTCAAATATATCAAGAAGTGTGGCGACGTTATATCCATGGGCTTGCCGGTATCTTTAAGAACGTACCACACGGACTCATCGGTATCGGTGATTAACTTGCCTAAGTCTAGCATGTCACGTATGACTTTGGATGATACGTCTAGCATACGTTGTTCTCGGCTACCAAGCTTAACGTCTTTGAGAATATTCTGTAAGAGTTCTTTTAAGTCGTTCTGGTTGTTTCTGAAGTCCATTTCAGCGCGTAATACATCTTTACGTAGATCACGCGCGTGCTCGAATTTATTGTTATCGGACTGGCTGGCTAGCCAGTATACTTGATCCCTGTTGGCACCGGCTTCGAAAAGCTCTTTCATGAGCTTCCATTGAGCGGCGCTACGATCAGGCATCTTGATGTTATAGGCTAAATAGCTGCCATGCGATATTTCACCGGCGTCGAAAAGCTGTTTTATGATCTTCACCGGCGGTATATTAGGCTCATCCTTGTGCGGTAGGTCTACCCAATCCAGGGCATCTTCGTCGTTGATAATGTGTTTGTTGTTAGGTATAGATAGGGAATCTAAGCTAGCCGGATCTAGCTTATGTGTGGATTGACCGACTACTTCAACCTGTGGGCACGATGGGTACTTAAAGTTAGTGGTGAAAGGTAGTCGTACTCTGTGTCCTAGCTTCCAACACATGTCGGCTCTAGGTATATTGTAAGCTAGTATCTTGCTGTAGTTCTCTACTTCGTCCAGAGGTACAGCATCGTCGGCTTTATCACTAAGCATTACGAACGCTAAATGTCTATCTGGACTAGTACGCAGCAAGCGTATGGGTTGAACCGGCAGGTTGTGTATGTCTGCCTCATCTAAATCTATCTGTATAGTACGTGTGGGCAGCACGTACTCGCGCTTAGAATCTCGCTGGCTAAACAAGTGTGCCGTAAAGTAAACATTAAGTGACGTGGCGAAGCGGGCAGCATCGGCCGCTAGCTTCTCTAACTCATTCGGCCACTCGTAATAATATTCTCGCCAGCTAGATTTAGTTACATCTTTATCCGCTGTGCTTAAGTTTACATACGCCTTGCCTTCGTAGTCCTTGGGTAGAGGTGTAATAACGGCCCTTAGGAACGCGGGTATTTCACTCATGTTCCATAAATAGGCTTAGCCCGCCCGGTATACCGGGCGGGCTAACCTTTCTGTAGATTTTTAAACTACGCCGATGTGAAGCCATCCCCATCGGCTGCCGCCGCAACGGCATCACCGCTGTCGCCTCGCCACAGCTTGTAGCGTACTCGGTTGTTCTTCTGACCCTGCTGACTTTCCTCGATAGTAACGAAGATGTTGATTTCGTTCTTGCGCTCTACGATGTGAGCGAGAACTTCCTCAAGCTCGTACCCGTTAGGATCTTCGAGGATTTCCTCATCGATTCCGTACGCAGTAAGAGCGCGCTTGATGTTAGCGATATGCTCCTGCTGCAAGCTGCCGTTATCGTACACCTTGCGGTTAGTGTACTGACCCTCGGTGACTGTGTGCTCAAGCCTATAAGCTGGCTTTCCGCTGCTGCGCGACGGCCCTACGCGCCAGTTAGAAAGATAAACTGTGTAGTCACCCGGAGGGAGCGGCTCCATGCCGATGGAAACGCCAGCGGTATTGATACGCATCTGGAAAACTTACTCTTTCTGCCGCAAAAGGCGGCTATCGCGGTGTGCTAGAGCTAACGACAGGTATGCTACTTGTCTGCGTAGGTGGCTTAAATGCGTACTTATCAGTAGGCCATGGCTTGCCCCCTCTCAACGTGCTCAGTATATCCGCCATGGGGTAGTCTGTCAAGCGCCAGGAGATCCGGTCTGGAATCAGCCGGGCGCGGGAAGTCTCCGACTTTCTAAACTTAGCGACGGTTTTAGACGTAGCCTCGAAGCTAAGCTCGCGTCGATCTGCTCTAAGACCCTTGGTGCAATGACCTATGATATCCAACATACCGGGAAGATCGCCGGCCAAAGCAGGATTAAAGCCGAGTCTGGTGCGAACTACTCGGGTCTTACCTTCTGCGTCTACGTCGGTATCGTAATCCTCCCAGGCGGTACACCATATGTTTACAGGATTCTTACGTGTGTAATCACGTAAGTCGCGTACCATCTTGACTATATCTACGGTTTCGTAACCATAGTGCTGTATCTCAGCATATTCTCGGTTGCCTTTGTGCTTGTTTAAGCTAAGGTTCTTGCCCTCGCTCATGTTATCGAATATGATCGTCTTATAACCTAGCTGACTAGGCGATGTGTTTATGATATCGTCGGCTATCTTGCGGACTTTGTTCCAATCCAAGACTTCCGGCGTGTAGTCAACTAAGTCTTTGATATCGTTGATAGATCGATGACCACCTTCCATGTCTACTATAAGAAGCGGTGCGCCGAACACGCTTTTAGCCATACCCGCGCATAGTGTAGTCTTACCTGTGTTAGACTCTCCGAACAAGAACCCGAACACGCCGTAATCCCTGGGCGTGTTAACAGGCACGGCACCGAACTTCTTACGGATCTCGGTTAAGTCTATAGGCTTCTGTTCACCGTTAGGATTAGGCAGCGTCATGTTGTGCTTCCTCTGCTTCTCTTGGTGGGCGGGTTATATACTTGCGTGCTCTAACATAGTCCACATCTTCGTCGCGCATCGTGGCTATGCATAAGTCTTTGTACATGCATCCCCACACGCAAGATCCATCGTTCATCCAGTTAGGATAGATGAACGGCTTGTTAGCCATTTCGGTGGTTATCATGCGTAGGGTTTGCTCGAATTGTAGTAGCTCGTCTACTCCTGGTCTTATGATCATTCGTGTGAATAGGTCTTGTAGAGTCTTGTTCTTAGGTGGTTCTTCTCGCTTCCACAGCCCGTCGTATGCCACGCCTTCCACGTTTAAACCTAAACGGTTGGCGCCCCACACGTACGCTGTAAACTGCAAGTCGTATCGTAGTGTTTCCTCGCGTGGCTTTATGTTGTATGTCTTATGATCTATGATGAAGTTGTTATGCGTGTTGCTACTCTGACATATACCGTCGAGTATCATCTTCAGGCTATGCTCAGTACCGGGTATATCGACTACTACTTCCTGCTCTGGCGCGATGACCTTTAAATGACTAGGTAGTGGTGTTTGCCAGCGCTGTCGGTAGTTACCGAGCATGGCTCGGCCTAGCTTAACATTGTCTAGGATAGGGCTTAATTCCTCGTCGGTCGGTTCTCTGCTGTATTTCTCCTTGTAAAACTTCTCTACGCCTGCTAGTTCTTTAGCCGTAGCTAGCATATACAAGGCTATAACATCAGCATCAACGTCAACCATCCAGCCTGCTAAGCCTTCGTGTATATTGCGGCCTAAACTTAGCTGAGGCTTGACGATGATTGGAGATAAGCGCTGTCTGTTCGTTGAACTGAAGTCCCACCTTAATTTACACCGTAAAAACTCCCTTATTTCAGATATAGAAAAGATCATCTGGCTAGCCTCCGTTGATTAGCGGTTTAAGGTTCTCTACCTCGCGTGCTAGTTTGGCGGCGCGCACCGTCAGATCGCGTCCCTTGCCATGACCGAGTAGAGCCACACGCATGAGTGCTTCGTACGCTGTAGTTAACTCTGCTTCGCATTCGGAGCGGGTGAGAAACTTAAGCTTAGTTAGATCGAACCGAGATTCAGCCACGGGGTAACATTTCCGTGGTTTCATCTTCCTGGCTGGCGTCGCCTATGGCCTCTGTGAGGCAATCCTCGCAAAACACGAGCACAACGCTCTCGGATTTATCATCGGCTGTGTTAGCGTCGAACACGATTGCGACTGCGTTCTCTACATCTTTGTTGCACTTTAGACAAGTATCGTCGCCGTAGTTGGAAACTTTAAGGCTGCGTGGCATCGGTTTGCTCCTCCGTTGTAATAGCTTGGGATCTCTTAGCATCTACACGAAGCGAAACCACTTCATCTTCAAGCCAACGGGTATACGCTGGCCCATTAGCAAAGTTATAAATCTCTTGTATACAACGCCTGCATAGATACCGCACGCGCCTGTCATCGAACGCAGCGATAACCTTAACGTAAGTACCTGCTTCCGCATGGCAGAGGCTACAGTGATCATGATGGCTATCAAACTCGAACACAGGAGACATTCTAGTAGGTATATTATCTTCGTACAGCTTCCGCTGTCGGTCCACGGTATTCCTACCTTAAATTATAAATAGCGTCGGAGACTCGCCTGCATGCTGCATAAGTATAGCGCAGGCAGCTATACAGCTTTTGCATATCGTGGGTTTAGTTCCGGCTAAGAATCCTCCTTGCAGCGTTAGCATGACCTTGGTATCGTCCGCATCTAGAGCGCGTCCACAAGAGCTGCAAACATCTATGTGCGGCCATAGCTGCACTTCTACTGTTATGCTTTCTGCCATGTTACCTCAGAACGTTGGGCTAAGAAAATCTGCGGGTATCTCGCCGTTTATACTCGTCACAGGTGTATAAATCAATCTCCATAGCTCATGCATCTTG
>Ga0066905_100000004_pt1 | contig 46660 bp, 70 predicted proteins | sample PanSoiMetaPlot36_FD_67483 | JGI IMG/M metagenome (GOLD analysis project Ga0066905, IMG submission 67483) | Tropical forest soil microbial communities from Panama analyzed to predict greenhouse gas emissions - Panama Soil Plot 36 (version 2) | ecosystem: Environmental > Terrestrial > Soil >... | reverse complement strand
ACGAGGCCGGGATCCTCGATTGCGAACTCGAGCGTCCGGTTACGTGGATCGTACTTGAGCACGTCGAGGCTTTCGCTCGTGAGCGGCGTCGCGGCACGCGGGCCAACGCACGTGCGGCCCTCGTAATCGACCCACCACGGCACGCCGTCGCCGGCGACGTGTTCGAGCACGCGCGAGGCGGGCCCGGCGGCGCGCACGTAGTCGACGCCAATGCGCTCGACCGCGGGCGTGAAATCCCCGATCGTCTCGCCGATCTCGCGCGCTACATCCTCGGCGACGAGCCGCGCCTTGATCCGGGCGTCGTTGTGATACGACTTGCGCGACACGTGCCGATACCAACCGCCGCCGCCGGCGACGACACGCACCTTGCGTTGCTCGAGATGCACGCCCGACTGATCGGCGATCACCGTGCCGCGCAGCACGAGCCCCGCGGCGTGGATCTCGACCGCGCCGGCGACGTCGGGTGCGGTTTCGAAGTCGAGATCAGCGATCCACGGCCCGACGTTGGCGACTTCCAACCGAAGCGCGGTGAGGCGTTGCCCGTTGCATGTGATAAAGCCCTCGGTCATGGCTCGGCTAGCAACTCCGCTTTGTCGTGTGCCTCTTGACGCGCCGCCTCGATCTCGAGCTCGACGGGATCGAGCGGTTCGGCTTGGCTTCCCTCGGGCCGCGCGTAGCTGTACTTGAGTCGGCGGTACTCGATCACTTTCAGCTCGGCCTCCCACACGCCGTCTTCGACTTGCTGCGGTGCGACGACGTTTTCAACGACGATCGCCGTGATGCCGAGCGGCTCGAGTAGCGGGTGCCGAATGTCGAGCGCGCGCGGCCGTTTCCCGTATGGCGGCCGCGCTACTGTGGTGTGAAACGCCGTCCAATCGGCGTAGTCGATCTCGCCGTACAACCGAAACTTGATCGCAAAATGCGACGGGCGGATCCCGCGAAACACGAGCACCGCGCCCGACCAGCCCGGGCCCTCCCGTTCCTCCCACTTACGCGGCGAGTCGGGCGCGACGAGCTCGGCGATCCCGGGCGTCATGTGCCCGCCAATGAAAAAGCGATCGACGGGCTCGGCGTATGGATTCCACTCGGTCACGCGGGCTCACCCTCGGGCGGTGCGCCGAGTTGCAGCGCGACCGATTGCAAGATCGCCTCGAGCTGGCGTCGGATATCGCCCTCGAGCTCGGACGCCGTTTCGCCCGTCGTGTGAATGTGCACGTCGCCGACGTTCACGGTCACGGGCGCTCGGCCGGCGGCGGCGGGTACGCGCGGTGCAGGCATGGTCGACGCCGGCGCGGCCGACGCGAGCTGCGGGGTAGCGACCATAGCGTCGACCGATTCGCGCGCCTCGGGCGAGCCTTGCCGCACGCCGACGGCGACGCCGCGCGGGATCTCGAGGCCGAGTTCGGCAAACACCTTGCTCGGCGAAGCGATCCCGAGCGCGGTTTTCCAACCGGCGATCGCGCCGTCGGCGAGCTCGGTCAACGTGTCGCCGATCACCGTGTAGCCCGCTTTGAGCGGCTTGGTGATCCCGTCGAGGATCGCGCTCCCGAGCTGGCCCCAATCGAACGCTTCGAACCACGTGACGAATTCGCCGAGGTACCACCCGAGCTTGAAAAGCCCGTAGCCGAGCAATAGCAGCGGGCCAAACGCGACTGTGAACGCGCCCGCGATCGCGAGGCCGAGCAACCCGAAAGCCGCCGCGAGCCCGTACACCGCGACCTTGCCGATCAGTAGCGCGGCGTTGGCTTTGTCGAGGCCCTTGAAAAGCTCGACGTCGCCGAACACGCGTTTGAACCACAGTCGGAGATCGAGGATCGCGATCTCCATTCGGAGTGCGCCGAGGATCATGCCTTGGAAAAAGCGTTTGACGATCGGTGCGGCCTCGGTCGACGCGTCGATCAGCGGTTGCAACACGTGTTCCAGGATCTGCTTAAGCGCGCGGCCGCTCGCCGTGTTCTGCGACAAAAGCGCGTTGACCTTTTGCCACGCGCGCAAGTGTTCCTCGAGCTCGAGCCCGGAAAACAGCGCGGCGTACGCCTCTTGCAGTTTCTTGGCTTGCACCTCCGACGACATGAGTTGTCGATCGGCGATGCCACCGAGCCGCGCTTTGACGTCGTCGGAAAGCTTGCGCACGTTGCCGCCGGCGAGGCCGATCGTCGCCGCCCAACCCGCGAAGTGTTGCGCCGCGGCGTCACCTTGCGCCGAGGCTTTGATCGCGACACCCTCGAGCGCGGCGCGTAGGTTGTCGCCGCGCAAGCCAAGCCGATACAGTTGATCGTTGTACTTGGCGATCTCGTCGCGCCCGAGCGCGCTCGAGGCGGCAACCTGATCGATACCCGTTTGCATTTCCTTGGCATTGCCAGGGATGCGTTGAAACCAAAACCGTAGCTTCGTGAGCCCCTCGAGTCGGAGCAACTCCGAGCGACGCGCCTCGGCTTGCGCCTTGCCGTAGTCGTACAGCTTGCGCGTCGCGAGCGCGGTCGCCGCAACGAGCGCGACGAGCGCGGCCGCGATCGCAGCTATCCCGAGCGCGATGGCACCGCCGCCGGCGACGAGCGCGCGCAGATTGCCGAGGCGCGACACGACGCCGCCGATCGGCCCGGGCATGCCTTGCATGTTCTTGGTGATCGCGGCGAGGCGCGACTCGAGCGCTCGGCCCGAGCCCGAGCTGATCCGATTGAGATTGCCGCCGAGCGACAGATAGCTCGATTGCGCCTTAGCGATCGAGTCGCGCTTGAGATCGATCTGTTCTTTGAGCTTGCGAAACTGTGCGACGTTGACGACCGAGCCGCCTTGCAAATTGCGCATGGCGCGTTGCATCGCTGCAAGCGCCCGCGTGTCGTCGTCGATCTGTTCACGCAATCGCTCGAGGGCACCCGCCGACGACTTGGCGGCTTGCTCGAGGCCCTCGGAATCGAGGTCAAGGGCAAACTCGGCTTTCTGTTTCGCGTTGTCGGCCACGGTTCGGACCTATCGTGTGACAGTGAGAGCCTTGACTAGTGACACTATGTCGCGCCGGAGTGCTTTGATCTCTGCAATCGCCTCGTACTGTATGACCGCACCCGCGTACGCGCGGGCAAGTTCGGCCTCGTTGGTTTCGTCGTCGATCCGAATCCCGCGCGCCGCGAGCAAGCACTCGGCGGCGACGCCCGCGTTGTGCTTGGCTTGCGCCCGTAGCGCTTCTATTTTTCCGAGAGTTCCTCGGCCTTGAATCCGGCGAGCTTGGTAACCGCGCCGGCGAGACGTAGCCATAGGGCCGGGTACTCGTCGACGATCTTGTCGAATTCCGACGAGCTCGGATACACGCGACACGGGCGCACGAGCCGCTCGGCCTCGTCGACCGTCGCCTTGGGTAGATCCATGAAACGCCGGAATGCGGCGTTGCCCGCACGTTTCACGATGATCAACCCCATGGGTGTTTCGAGCGCGCGGATCTTGCGGCCCTCGGGCCCGTACTCGGCCTCGGCCTTGGCGAGTGCCTCGGCGTCGGTGAGTGCGCGTTCCTCGCGCTCGAGTGTCACCTCGAGCTCGCGCTCGGCCTCGGCGGCCGCCCGTGCCTCGTCGACCGCCGCGCGCCGCGCGCGTACCTCGCGCAACCTGCGCGCGGTTTCGGATTCCTCTTTCGGTAGTATGTCGGTGCCGTTGGTAGTCATGTCACAAACCGCCGATTCGGTTGTCGAACAACACGAGATCGTTGCGACGCATACGCATCGGTTGGATCTCGATCTCGTCTTTGAGTGGATCGGGCGATTCGTCGTGCGACGTGTTGAGCCCGACGACGACGCACCGCTCGTGCACGACGGTGATCGAGCCCTCCGAATCCTCGACGAATTGCGTTGTGATCTGAAACTCGACGTCGCCGAAACTCCGCTGATCGGGCGCTTGGCGCGCGAGCCCCGCAAGGAATTCCTGCACGGATTTTTTCCAACCCGTGAGCTTGACGTTGTCGGGCGTGTACTTGCCCGGCGAGCGGCCACGCGGCGCGTGGTGACGGCCCATGCCGTACGCAAGCACGCGCTCGCGCTTGTCGCCGTACGTGATCCCTGTGAAGCCCGACCAAACTTCGTCGTATGCCTTGCAGATGATCGAGGCCCAGCCGTACTGATTTCCGTTGATTGTGTATTGGTCGGCCATGTGTCAGGTCCTTACTGTTAGGTCCGTTTGGCCCCGTCACACCGCGATGATTTGCAGCGCGGGATTCACGTAGCCGACGTCGAGGTTGATAAACTCGGGGTACGCGAGCGGCACGATCCGCGCTTGCCCCTTCAAAGTCTTGTTCGAAAGCACGTTGTCGTTGCGGTTGAGCGCAAACGCGACGGCCGAGGCTTTCGGCTTGGTGAGTAGCTCACCGCGCAAGATCGCGAGTGCACCGACTTCGATATCGACGGCCTCAGATTCGAGAATGAAGCCCGTGGTTTTCGACACGAGGATCGGCTTATTGGTGCGTCGAATGAAGTAGATCCGCAACGCCGCGTGCGCGAGGTTGATCACGCGGCGGTGTGGGATCAGTTGGAAGTCTGACCCGTCGGGTGAAAACAACCGCGGGCGGTTGACGTACACACCCTGATAGCCGTCCCACGTACGCAAGGTGAGAAAGCGCGCGTCATCGAGGCCCGGGTTGATCGATTCATCGTGCTCGTCGGGGTTGCCATTCACGTCGCGGATCGACACGGCGAGCGCGCCGAGGTTGACGTCGGCAATGTTGATCTCTTCGGACACCGACGCCGAGCGAGCGGCGACCGCGTGCGATATCGGCCGGCGGTACTTGCGGCTGTTCACGCCCGACGACATTTTGCACGCGCCCGCGCACAACGCGCCGAGCTTGGTCGACTTGCTTGCAAACGCCGTCCCGAGCGACGACAGATAGGTCGCTTCGGATTCGGCGGCGTTGGGCATGCGCGCGTTGCCGATCCAATCGTGGTACTTGCCCGCGGCGTGCATGCCCGCGAGCTTGGTTTCGATGGTATCGAACGCGCTCGCGTCGATCGGGCCGACGATATGCACCGAGCCCCAAGTCGCGACCGAGGCGCCGAGCGCGTCGAGGGCCGCGCCGAGCTCGGACGTGTTCCAGTTGGGTGCGGTCGAGCGCGCCGCGTGCGTGTCGCCGGCAACGAGCGTGCCCGCCGCAAGGTCGAAACTCACGCCACCCGCGCCCGTGATCGCAATCGACGTCCCCGTGCCGAGGGCCTTGACGGGGCCATAGTTGCGCCCGTCGTCGAGGCTTTCCTGATAGGTGATGCCCGCGGTGCCACGCGTGCCGCCGGTCACGATCTTGACCTTGATATCGTAGTCGTCGTTGGGCGTCGGCGAGGCCGTGACCGTAACGACGCTCGTGCCCGAGGCCGCGCCGCCGGCGGCGTTGAGCGACGTGACCGACCCAACGGTGCCCGCGACCGAGGCGGCCGTGCCAACGACGATCACGGGCTTGCCATAGCGATCGATGTAGTGGCACGCGGCCTCGACGACCGGCCCTTGCCCGCGCGCGGCGACGACGTCGACGACGCGTGCGAACGTCGCCGGCGTGTTGACGGCCCCGATCGTCGAGGGGCCGACGAGGGCAAAGAGTTTGCCCGCGCTCGGCGGTAGCACGCCTAACGCGCCATCTTGCTCGGAGATGTTTACGGCCGGTTGTGTCATGTGGATCCACCCTGCACGTTGAGAGTTTCAGTAACGTCGAGCTCTGACAGTTCGGTTTCGATCGTCGTGTCGGCCGGCACGCCCTCGAGCACCTCGTCGAGCACGGCCGATTGCACCGAGCACACGACGACGAGTGCGGCGCCGTAACGCCGCTCGTTTTGGCGATCGATATCCCAAGACTCCGACTCGATCGTGAACGTGCCGTGCGCGGCGTGGTAGACCGCGCGTTCCCATGCATCGCGCAACGCTCGCGCGGCGATGTATTGCGCGAGCTCGCTTTCGGCTTTCGCCGGATCCGGATCGGCCGCGCTGATCACACAGTGGAACAACTCGTTGATCGTCGCGAGCGGCCGCGGGTTGCGACCGACGTTGCGCGCGGGCCCGTGCTTGCCGAGGCTGCCGCCCGGATCACCCGGCACCCAAGCGATCCGGCGGCCGACGTGTTGACGTGCGGGCTCACGCCAACCGAACACGTTCTTGACGTCGGGAGTTTCGAGCGCAAAGCGCGCCGCGACGTCGGTGTACAGCTTCACGAGCGCGAGGATCTCAGCCATGGTCGGCCCCGCTCGCGAGCTCGGCGAAGTGTCGGCCAAGCACCTCCCGCACGGCGTCGGCCATGCGCGGCGGTAGCCGACCGGTCGGGATCACTTGCCGCTCGATTCCACCTCGAGCGCGCCCGAGGTGGTGTCGCGCCTCGACGCCCGTAAGCCGCACGTAGATCGTGCGGCCGACGGCGGCGACGCCGATCGCTTTCGCGGCGCCCGTAAGGGGCTTACCGCCCTCGAGCGTGAGTTGCCACGGCGTGCCGTTTGGAGATTGCCCCGCGGTGGTCGTACGCATGAGCTCGCGTTCGATCACGTCGGCCACGTCGGGCGCGGCTCGCTCGGCGAGCTCGGGCAACTGCCGCACGGTCGCAATCATGCGGTCGAGGTCGGCCAAGCTCATGAGCTACCTCGGCGAGCCTGATCCTCGGCGCGGCCCGTGTAGCCTTGCGCGTCGGTGTACACATACGGCGATTGCTCGGAGTAACTAAGCGGCGTTGCGTGTGCGATCCCCGTCGCGGTGACGTCGTCACGCAAGGGCAAGTCGTACAAACCCTTTTCCGAGTCGGCGGCTTGCTGGATCGCCGCGGCCGTGAACTCGGCCCGGCGTTCCATGTATGCGAATTGCTCGTCGGTGGGATTGACGCCGCGCTTCACGAGCACGTCGGGCGTCACGAGTAGCGCGAGCCACTGCTCGATCACGCCCGGAATCGGCGGCTGAAACGGCGCCTTGTACCGCTTGCGAAGCTGCGAATCGATCCAATCGGATTTCGTCTCGAGCTGCGCGTCGACGAAACCGGGTGCTTGCAACTCGACCTGATCGACGTACTCGGGCGGGATCAGCGCGAGCACCTTGTATCGATCTTTGGTCAAGTAGGCCATGGAGCACCAACACGCGAGTGACGCAACACAAGCGCCGCGCCCGCTCGGCGCGTCCGATACACCGCTACGGGCGCGACGCCTGGATCTGTTAGGCCGTTAGGCGGCCTTGCACTTGAACAACAGATACGGATGGCCAGCCGACACCGAGTTGCGGCCGATGCAATGCCACTCGAGTTCTTGAGCGCGATCGAGCTGAGCCTGATCGACGTTCGAGTAATAGTTGATCTTGAAAGGCTCGCGTTGCGTGTAGATCACGGCGCCGAGCTGCGAGGTCTGCACGTTTTCGCACGCAACGTAATACGTCGTGTCGCTTTCGAAACCAGCGAGTTCGTCGACCATGACCGGCGTCGCGTACCCGAGGGCTTTGATGATCGCCTCGACGTCGGCCGTCGCAACGCCGCCCGTTGCGGGCAAACCGAGGATCTTGGCGCCCGTGAGCAACGCCAACCGCGGAAACAACCGAGGCGGGGAAAGGATCGCGGCGGGTCGCAGGAACCGCGGATCCTCGCCGTTGGGCATCTTGATTGTAGCGATGTAGCCCATGATCTTTGCCAAGTTGGCAAGTGCGACGTCGGGCGTCACCGACTCGTCGACGGGCACCGCGCCGGGATACGAGCCGCTCGCGGCGCCCGTGAAAATGTTGTGGAACACGCCGAGGCCCGTGTTGAACGGGTTGACCGGGTGGTTCGCCGCGAAGTACGCGAGCTTGTCGTAGCCCGTGTATTTCGTCGCGTCGTGCCCGTTCTTGAGAAAGTCAGACACGCGCTTTTGAGGCCAATAGGCCATGTACGCGCCGATCTGACTCGACCACTCCGAGCCGAGGTTGAGCCCGTCGCCGTCGGTATCCTCGAGCTGCGATCGCATGAGCTTGAGGCCATCGCCGGCGAATCGCGTCTCGACCTCGGTGTACGTCGAAACGAGATCCTCGAACTGGATATTGCCGCCCTTGCCCTGATCGCGAATCGTCGCGGTCGAAAGCAGCCAGGTCAAAATGTCGCGCCGTGCGCCCGTCTGCCGCACCTTGGCGATGCGTTGCCACCATAGGTTTTGGTTGAGGCGCGCGTACTCTTGTTCGGTGAGCCGCTGCATACGCGACTCGAAATCCATCATATAGCTAGGTGTGAGAGCTGGCATGATTGTTAGTCCTTATTGACCGTCGGTTGTTAGCTCTCAGCTCACGGGCTCACGTGAGCGTTGGCGAACCACTTGCCGCCCTTGTTGACGGCGATCACGAGGTGGCGCTTGCTCGCCGTGAGCGCGGCCGTGAGATTGGTTGGGCCCGTCGCGTCGCGGTACGTGACCGTATGCGCGTTCTTGGTGCCGTCGGCGGTGAAGTACAGGATCGTTCCGTCGACCGCGGTTGCGGGCAACGTGATCGTCGAGGCGGCCGCCGTCGTCGGCACGTCGTACACCGCGTTGGCGTTCGGGTTACTGGCGAGCGCGATATCGTTCGAGCTGAACGCCGCGAGCGCGGTCGATAGAAGCTCGAGGCCGTCGAGGCTCGAGATCACCGACGCTTGCGGGCCGAGCTTCTGAACGGCAACGCCCTTGACCGCGTCGACCGCCCACACGCGGCCCGCAACCGAGCGGCTCGTGCCATCGGCCGATACCGTTTGATCGTCGAGGATGTAGCACGTGCTCAACAGGTTGGTTGAGAGCACGGGCGACACGGTGTCGTTAGCCCACCAAACGACCTCGATTTCGGTGCCGAGATCAACGTTGACCTCTTTGTCGGCGAGTGAAGCGTCGACGGTTTCGTCGAACTTGCCGATCCACACGAGATCGCTTTCGACGTGCCCGGGCTCGACCTTGCTCGTGCTGAGATCCATGCACGCGAGGCCGCCCTTGTACGCTTTGTTGCCCGACGCGAGCGTGAACAGGTGATGCGTCCAACGCTCGATCAGGGACATGCGCTCTTGAATGAGTGCTGTCACTTCGCAGCCTCCTTACCGCCGCTCGGAGCGGCTGCTACAGCTGGTTTTGCCGGCACGACGCCGAAACACAACGCGTTGCGCTCGCGGTACGTGCCGAGCGTCGTTTGCACGATCCCCATGCGCATATCCATGTCGGCGCCGTCGGCGGTCGTGCTCGGAGTGCTGCCGCTCGCGGCGGCGGAGCCTTGCCCATCACCGCGCGTCGCCGCGGGCGTGGCAGCGGCGGCCGCGGCGGCCGTGCTCACGGGGCCGCGCTTCAATGTCTTGACCATGCGGCGCACGGTGTCGATCGGCGTCGTGTCGCGCATGAGCTCGGCGCGCAGCTCCTTTGAAAAATCGGGCCGCTTGCTGAGCAGCCGCTTGCGCTCGGCCTTGGCATCGCGCGAGGCGAGCGTCGCCTCGAGCTCGTGCGCTTTGGCGAGTGCCTCGAGCGCAACCGAGTGTGCGTCGCCCGTGTTCGAGCTCGCCGCGCGCGCACTCGCGCCTTGCTCGCTCGGTTTCTTTTTCTTGTCGTCGTCGCTCGGTTCCTCGGCCGCCGTTGCCTCGGTGTCGTCGTCGTCGCCCTGGGCTGCGGCGTTCTCGCTCGACTCGCTCGACTCCGACTCGTCGTCTTTGTCCTTGTCGTCGTCGCCGCCGCCGTCACCGCTTTCCTTCATTGCGGCGAGCGCGCGTTGTGCCGCGGCCGCGTTTGCGTCGTCGCCCTTGGCGGCTTCCTCTAGCGCCGAGCGGGCTTTTTCGTAGGCACTCATAGCCTCAACCTTTCCGCCCGCGATCCGGGCCAAGAACGACTCGAACGAACCCACGTCGTCGACGAGCCGCGCCGCGCGGGCCGCCTCGGCGTGGAACACTCCGGCTTGCATCGCGGCGACTTCGGCCGCGTCGATCCCGCGCGTGTCTTCGACGAGCGCGTAGAACACGCGCGCGGTCGCGTTCACGATCTCTTGTTTGGCGGCGAGCTCGTCGTCGCTGATCGGTTTGTCTGGGTTGCCGTCGCCCTTGCGAGCGCCGGAAGTGATCAGCTCGATCCGCACGCCCGCTTGCGCGTTCTGCGCGCTGTAGTCGGGCCGCCGCTCGAGCACGCCGATCGACCCAACGAGGCCAATGTCGGGCATCATGAGAAACGACGCCGCGGTCGCGATCGCATAGCCCGCGCTCGTTGCGTGATCACAGTACGCGTACAGCGGTTTGCCCGCGGCCTCACACATCGCGCGAATCGCGCGCACGGTATCGAAGCAACCTTTGCAAGCGCCGCCGGGCGAGTCGACGCGCAACACGATGTGCTTCGCTTCCGACTGACATGCCTCGGTGACGCGATTGCGAATCGCCTCGTACGAGTCGCACCATCCGTCGTCGCGTGTCTCGAGCGGGCCCTCGATCTCGACGACGCATGTGTCACCGACGAGCTCGTTGCCGCGCGTCGCCGGCACAATGAACAAATCGAAAAACGCTTTCGGATCGACCGCGAGCAACCCCGTGCGGTCGTAGCGTTGCGGCTGCGTGCCCGAGCGGCTGCGTTTCATGCTGCCGCCTCGTCGTCGTCGAGCTCGTTGTCGTCGTCGTCGGTGTCGTCGGGATCGGGTACGAGCCGCAAGCCGGGTCGATCGCGATCGACCTCGGTCGCGCCGCCGTCACCTTGCGTGTCGCCCTTGATCGGGATCGCGAAGCGCACGCACATCGCGGGCACGTCGAGCTCGAGATTGACGGCGGCGAGGGCCTCGGCGAGTTGCTTGATCGCCGTGCCGGTCGTCACCATCGATTGCGCCTCGGAGTTGCGATCCTTGGGCGGCGTCACGTCCCAATCGACGACACACGGCCGACCGTTGATCGCGTCGACGCCCCAACGCACGGCGACGAACGGCGGGATGACTTGCGTGTTCATTGCGGCCGCGACGTCGTCGGCCGTAGCCTTGATCAAGTCAGCGCGGATCGTTTTGTGAATGTCCGAGTTTTGAAACCCCGCGCCGCCGTCGACGGTAACCGTTTGTCCTGCCACCGAGATAATCATCTCGGTGTTGCACTCGCTGATCGTCGTATCGAACGACTCCCAACCACGACCGTTAGACTCTAACAGTTTGACTTCGTAGCCAGGTGTGAGGGCAAACACCGTGTTGACGCCCCATGCCATCACACGCTTGAACCATTCGAGTTTTTGATCCTCGCTCGAGCCTTGCGGCGAGTACGCAACGCGTGCGGGGTTGGCGAGCTTGCCCTCGTAGTTGTCTTTGTGTAGCTGCGCGTGTTCCTTTCGGATGTACGCGCGGGCGACGCAACGCCATAGGCCGTGTTGCCACGGCGCAATACGACCGCCCGAGGTGATCAGCACCCATCGGCCATCGCCGGGTGTGATCGGCACGGGGCCCGCGATCGAGCGGAAGTACCAACGGTTTTCGTTCCATCGGTACAAGAGAAACTCGGGATCGAGCCGCACGAGCACCGGGTAGTCGCGCCCCTGCACAGGCACGAGTTCGCCGATCGCCACGCCAAGCAACACGCAATCGGCCGCGAGTAGCGCGAGCTCGGACGGCGGGCACATCTCGTCGAACACACTGCGTGTGTCGCCGTCGCGCGTATCCGCGTGGCCGAGCTCGAGGGCCGCGACGACCTCGGGATCGCCGCGAAAGCGTTTCGGCAACCGCACGAGACCGCTCGTGCGCGTCGACAATACGCCCGACAACCGGCCGTCGCGCCGAGCTGCGCGCATGAGCCGAGCTGCGCGCGCAAGGTCACCCGTATCGGCGTCGAATTCTGCGCGCTCGAGATCGGACAGGTACCAACGCGTTTGCGATTGTGGGAGCGGCTGTAGCTGGCCGCCCATGAGCCGGCGTATGTATTCGACCTCGGCCTCGTCGATACCCGAGCCTGGCAGGTCGTCGTCGGGTGGTGCGTACGCCGAGCGACCGAGCAACGCCGCGGTTGCGGCGGCTACGACGGAACGGCCGGCGTTGGCGAACAATCCCACGAGCGCGAGTGAAACGCGCCGCGCGGGCTAGCGGGTGCAACTAGCGGTGTAAGCCGGGTTGTTGAGGTAGTGACACAACCCATGATCCCGCGCGAATCCCATAGTTTGCCTCGAGCTTGGCGCGGCTCGTTGGGCCCGGCGCTTTGATGCCGCTCGACCACTTAGATACGCAGGACGGGTCGACGCCGCACCGCGCGGCAACCTCGCGCGCGGTCGTCACTTGCAGTAGCGCGATCAGCGATCGGCGGCCGCGGGTCATACCGGACACCACTCTTGCAAGTTGAGCTCAACGATACCCTCGGCACCACCCGGACCAATCGACGGGCACACCGCTTTGTTGCACTGCTCGCAATGCAGCGCGCGCAACATGTCTGCAAACCGAGGGTGTTTGAAACAACGCGCGTAGGCCGTATGCGACGCGTCGAACACGCACGGGCGCGGCTCGGGCGGCGGCACATCCGTTATCTGCAGCTCGACGGGCGGCGCCTCGAGCGGCGGCAACACGTCGGCTACACGGATCGTGATCAGCTTGTCTATCGCCATATGTCACCGCCCGCGTAGGGATCCATGGTGTTTTCCGCATAGGCGCCGTGATCGCCGGCGGCGGCCGAGCGCACCGCCGCGGGTACATCATCCTCGGCCGTGAGGCTCAAAGGTTCCCACACCGATAGCGCGAGCGAGTCGTAGCGATCCGGCGAGCGGCCGAGTAGCTTGCGCAAGATCTCTTTGGGCGTGAGCTTGAATCGGCCGCGTAGCTCTTGTTTCCACTGCAACGCGTGCAACTCTTTCACAAGCTTCGCATCTTCGGGAATCGACCCGCCGTCACGAAACCAGCGCTCGAGGTTGGCGGCGAGCTCGTCGCGCACGCGGCCGTAAAGGTGTGCTTGTCGACGCGCGCCGTCGGATGCGCGCACGGTCGCGAGTTCGAATGCCGCCGGGTGCTTGTCGAGGTAGTCGCGCAACACGCGTGTGAACTTCGCGCCGACCGAGCCCTCGCGGTCTATCACGACAACGGGTGTTTCACGCGGCAACGCATGCGTCGCAATGAATCCTAGTAGCTGCACGAGGGCTTGCTCGTTGTTGAGCTGTGCAAACGGGTAGAGCCCGAACACTTTGAGGCCGCGCCGCGGCGCGAAACACCACTCGTCGCCCGTGCCCGTCTCACCCGCGGGATCGATGCCAATGAACAACCGGCCCGCCGGCGTCGTGTCGTACCAACGGATCTCGGCGGTGCGGATCGTGTGCAGGTTGAAGATCCGCCCTTGCTCGTTGGTGGCGAATCGGCCTTTCACGCGCACGAGATAGAGCGGCGACGTCTCACCCCATTCGTCGCGTTTCTCGTCGATCCACTCGCGCGTAGCGAGGCCCGGAATCACGACGCGGCCCTCGACGACGTTGGGTGTTTCCTCGCTCGACACGTGGATCGTTTTGTACAGCCGCGACTTCGAATGGAACGCCTCGAAAAACTCACCTTCGTTGCGCGTCGGGTTTCCGAACAATGCGAGCTTCGCACCGCCGGCGCGGTTACCCTCGATGCCCTCGAAAATGGGATCGGGAATGCCGCTCGCCTCGTCACCGATGTACAGCACATTGCGGCCGCTGATTCCGGCGATGGCCTCGGGCTCGCGGGCGGTGAAACCAACGATCTCGCGAAAGTCGTCTGACTTGAGGCCCGTGCGCGCGAGCGTGCCGAGCTCGCCGTCGATCAGCGCCGAGTGCGGGCACGGTCGTTTGATCACGAGCCCGTCGGGATCGGCGACACGGCACACGACGCAACGGCCCGAGCGGGCGCGAATCATCATGAGCTCACGCCAAAGGATTTGATCCACTTGGCGCGACGTCGTCGACGTCATGACCGCGCGCGCGTCGTCGAAGCTGCAATACCACCAAAGCGCGAGGCCGGTTGCAGTGTGCGATTTCGAGACTTTGTGCCCGCTCGCGACGGCAACGCGATCGTGATCACGTACGGCCTCAATGATTTCGATCTGTTTGTGCCAAGGCTCGACGCCGAGGATCTCGCGGAAAAACTCGACGGGCCGCGCGCGGTAGCGCTCGCTCGGCCAACGCAACCGCGTAAGGTCGGTGACCTTGGCGCGCAGATACGCCGAGAGATCTCCGACGAGGCCAAGGCGTTGTGCCGGCGGCGGTGCGCGGCGTCGACGCGGCCCGTCGAGGGCCGGCGAGCTCATGACGCCGCGGGTGCCTCGGCGTGCCCGTCGTCGGCCGGCGGCGGCGCACTCTCACGCTTGCCAACGAGCCCCGCGACGTCGGCGTCGAGTAGGCGTTTCGTTTCTTGCGTGAGCTCGAGGAAACGCGACGCCTCGCGCCGTGCGACGGCCTCGAGCTCGAATGCCTCGGCAACGAGCTGATCGGCCTCGACGCGCTTGGCGGCGGCGGCGCGACGCGCCTCAATCAAACGGGCGCGACATTCCTCGCGCGTGCTGAATACCTCGACGTGCTTTGCCATCGGACGGCCTTTCCCTTGGGTTGGGTGCGCCGGGCCGTCCGGACGCGTCGATTGTAACTAGCGAGTGCTACTTATGACACCGCTCGGTTGCGCGGGCGAGATCCTTAGTCCCGGCAGCGTTGGCCTCGACCGCGCGCACGAGCCGCTCGACGAGGGCCCGGTCGATCGCGGGCTCGGCGGCCGAGCTCGCCGACGGCCCGAGCACGTACCCGAATGCTAGCGCGACGATCGCGACGACGACGTCGCGGGCGCTCACTGGCAAACCCCGTGCTCGATCGTGCCGCCGTTGTGCCACGCGGCGCACGTGCCGCCCTTGCTGCACTGCGGTGCGTCGCTCGCCGCGCAAAGCCACGTCGAGGCGCCCGCATTCCACATGAGTTGATACGGGTACAACTTTTGGTTGGCGCACGTGAGCACAACGCCCGAGGCGAGCTTGCACGAGGTCGGCGGCACGGGCGCGGGCGCGGGTGCACCGGCGGCGGGCTCGGGCTCGGGCATCGGTGCGGGCGCACCGGCGGCGGGCTCGGACATCGGTGCGGGTGCAGGCGCACCGGCGGCGGGCTCGGGTGCAGCTGCACCGGCGGGCTCGGGCATGGGCTCGGGTGCATGCGCGCCGGCGGCCGCGTCACGCTCGCGGTAGATCGGCTCGGGATCGCCGTCGGCGTACTTGACCTCGGCGTCGACGCCGGCGTCGGCCTCGGGCTCGTAGGCGGGCACTTCGTCGAGCTCGGCGCGCTCGGGCTCGGCCGGGCACGCGGCGATAAGAGTGGCGAAAGCAGCGATCAGAATCGAGCGGTACAGCATGGTTCAATTATAGCGTGGCCGTGATAAATCGCATGCCCTCACATGCCTAGCCGATCGAGCGCGTCGCACACCTCGACCGCGACTTGCGGGTGACGTGTGAGTACGCGTGCGAGCTCGGCCTTGATCCGGATCCATGTTGGGTGCTCGCGCACGATGCGATCCTCGAGCAAGTCGGCCTCGCGCTGTAGGCGGTGCTGTAGGGCGATAGTGCGCGTGTAGCTGTCGGTGATGCGCACACGGTCGCTCGGCAACAAGTCGGGCGCTTGCAGCTGATCGCGTATGCGCGCAATGAGTGCGGCCGTTTCCGACAACGAGCTCGGCGCGCTCGCGGCGTCGAACTGCGACGTCGTGGACGGCGGCGGCGCGTGCCCGTTGCCGCTCGTAGCGGCGTGCCCGTTGCTCGGCTTTGCCTCGGGCGCGGCCGAGCTCGCGGGTTGCATGCCCTCGGGCAAGCGGCCCCAAGCGTGCGCCGGGATCTCGTACGCGTTCCACAGTGAGGCGCGCGCCGCGGGGCTCGGCGTCTTACGGCCGAAACGCCAATCAATCACGCTTTGGTGCGACACGCCGCACGCGTTTTGGATTTCGCCTTGCGTCGCGTCGACCGCGAGCAGCAAGCGTTGCCCCTCCGACCGCACAACGATCCCGCGGCGTTCCAGCTCGACGCGCGCGTCGTCGCGCTTTCGCGGCGTCAATCCCTTGGACGGGTGCTTAGCGGGCTTTTTTCGTATGGCCATGCGTTGCTACAGGTTGTCAGGTAGCGTCAATTGTTGCATGTCGCCGGGATTTTTCCGCCACTAGCACCGAATCTCGCGCTCGAGGCCCCTCGGCCTTGGCGTCCCCATGACTGTTAAGGTGGGGGTAAGGGCACACACGACCCACACGTGTCGCACACGCGCTGAATAGGTGTGCCTGCATCGCAGAAGAGATGAAACTCTCGGCCGCCGCACGTCGAGCACACGCGTACGGCCTCGGGTACAGAAGCCTCCATATGCGGGCGCATGTGGAGGGCGAGCGCACTAACAGCCGTCGCTTGCACCTCGCGCTCGAGGTCGGCAATACGATTGCGGTAGCGGCGCACCATCGCTTCGAGTTCGGCCACGCGCGAGCGGTCGGCTTGCCACTCGAGTTGACGCACCATGGCCTCGAGCTCGCGCACGCGCGCGTTGCACACACGTCGCTCGCCGCGTAAGTGCCTGATCTCATCTTGGGGACTACGACGGCGACGCGTCACGTCCGATCTCCATGCGCCGTAGCGGCGCCGTGTAGTGGGCACGTAGGGTCGTTGTAATCCTTGCCCTCGGCACACGTGCAATCGCCGTGGACGGGACACCAACGCGCGGATACACCCGTGCACCGTGCGGGGCCGAGCTCGCGCTCGAGGTCGGCGATGCGATTGCGCAAGCGCTCGTTTTCGTCGCGCATTGCGTCAAGCTTGCGTTCAGCTGCGCCGGCCTCTCCGCCCCACATGCGGGCGGATTTCTCGTAGCCGTCGCGTTCGCGCTTGGCCGAGGAAAGCTCGCGCTCGAGGTCGGCGATCCGGTTGCGGTAGCCGTCGGCTTGCCACTCGAGATCGCGCACCATGGCCTCGAGCTCGTCGACGCGGCTCACGGCGAAACCTCACGGGGGGGAGGGGAGTCGCAACAACACTCGACGCGTCCACAAATCTCGCACACGAGATCCTCGCACTCCGGACAAAGCACATTGAACCGCTCGGGCTTTCCGCAGTGGTCACACGTCGTCGGCGTATGTTCGTCGTCGCTCATACGGCAACCTCCAGCTCGACGAGCTCGGCGCACGCACGGGGCCGAGCATCTATCCCCAAAGCGATCTCGGCCCAAGCGCGGTAGTGCAAGGGCGGCACGCCGGCGGCCTCGCGCGCCGTCACGTACCTGATCCAGTTGCCGAGCTCGTGACCGACAGCCTCGACGATCTCTTGCTCGGTGCGTGCCGCCTCAAGATCGCCCGGCGCAAAGCGCGACACCTCGTCGGCAATCAACAACGCATTGGCCAGCTCGGCGACGTCGGTAAAGCGCACGCCCGGAATCGGTGCGAAGTCTACGACCCAACGATTCAACGTGTGCCGCAACTGTCCGAGGTATTGCGTTTGCTCGTCGCTGAACGCCGCGCGCACGATCAGTACACCGACGACTAGCGCACGCGCGGGCCGCGAGTCACGCGATCCGGGCCACGTCACAACGACCTCGTCGGGCAGCTCGATCATGCTGTCGCCTCCCGCGCGAGTTCAGCCTCATACGCGTCGGTGTAGTCGTCGTTGACCTCGATCACGAGCTCGTAACAGAGCTCGGTTTCGTCGGCCGCCTCCCACCAAAGCGCCGCGAGCACGAGCTCGCCGGCGACAAGCTCGTCGAGCGCGCGGTGCAGCTCGACATGGCGTTGCACGTGACATTGCGGATCCTCGAACTTGGACATGGATCCCCTCGGACGTTGGGATTGCGAGGCGCGCCACTCACGGCCGCGCGAGCGACGCGCCTCGGTTTTTTGTCCTAGTGCCCTCGGCCCGGGCGAGTCGAGGCTTTCTCGCCCGTGGCACGCTCGGACGCCGCGCGTTGCGCAACCGAGCGTTCCTCGGCGGCGTCGCGTTCCTCGGCCTCGGCGCGCTCGGCGGCCGTGAGTGCGGGCTCGGCCGTGCGGGCCGCCGTCGCGCCGCGTAGCTCGGCCTCGTTGCGCGGCCCGACGACTTGCGGTTGACCGTGATCACCCGCAATCACTGGCGACGTTGGGCCGGGCACGCTCGGCCCGACGCCAATAGGTTGGCCCGGGATCGCACCCGGGATCGCATCGCCGTAAACCTGCATACGTTGCAGCGCGAGTGCGCCGGCCTCGATTGCATCCTGATACGCCTTGCCAAAGCTCACGCCGAGCGGGTTGCCCGCCGACAGTGCGGCGCCCATTTCGCGCAACCGCGACGCGTGTTCATTGCTATCTGCCATGTGTGTATCCCTCTTTCGACGCACCATGCGTCACTGCGAAACGTGCACACCGGGCCGTCCGGGATCAACCTTGCCGCTCATAGCTGCGCCGGCCCTTGACGCCCTCGCAACCGCGTTTCGGTTGGTGCGGCAGCACATCCCAACACCAAAAGCATTGGTGCGGCTTGAGGCCCCAATACTCGGGCACAAGCGGGTACCAGTGATCGCCGTCGTCGGGCCCGCGCTTGCGGCTGAATTGCACCGCGCGCCGGCCGACGTCGAACAACACACCGCCGATCACGCGGATCGCCGTGCGCTCGACCTCGTCGCGCGCGTCAGCCATTGGCAGCACCCGCGGCGTCGACGGCCTCGAGCTCGCGCACTTGCTCGTCGAGCACGCAAAGCACGAGGTGCGGCGGCACGCCCGACTTGCGCAGCTCGTACAAGCACCAACCCATGAGCGCAAGTAGGTCGGCGTTTGTTGAGCCGTCTGGGCCGTACGCCTCGATCACCTTGCGTTGAATCCCGCGCAACCGCACGTCGTGCTTGATCGTGTACTCGCGCAACTCGCAATACGCGCGATGGATCTCGGCGTCGGCCCTCGCTTGATCGTCGTCGGCCATCCTAGTTCGCCTCCCGCTCGGCTTGCGCCCGAGCTCGGCGCGCGAGAATCGTGTCACGCACGCGGTCGAGGTAGAACCGCGTCACGCCGGCGAGTGCGTAGTGATCCGAGGTCGATACGAGCATCGTGCGGCCCGCGCGTTTGACGATCAGGGCGGCAATGCACATGAGCACCGCGATCGACGATTGCGAGCTGTCGTACGTGGTTTCCCAAAGCGCGTTCGCAAGGCCCTTGGCGCGCTCGAAATCGCTTTCGTCGGGTACTGGGATTGATGCCATGGGTGCGCCGCAATCCGGGCAACGCTCGCCCGGTCGACCGCCGCGGTGTTTCTCGTCGTGACCTGCCATCGTGGATCCCCTTTCACGTACAGCACGCGCGTGTCGCGCGGGCGAGACAATCGCTGATATCACGCGCGCGTGTCAATCAATCCACACCCGAGTACAGGTTGCAGCTCGCGCGCACGTACGATCGTCTGGCCAATCGAGATGGCCGCGCAAGCGTCGGGCCCGGGATCGGGCCTCGAAAATCGCCGTGCGCCGAGGTCGCGGGCTATCACTTGCTCGGCGAGTGCGGCCTCGTACATACGTACCTGTGCGCGTGGTAAACCCGACCAGCCGAACGCACGGCGCCACTCGCCGGCGGTGCGCTCGACGAATTGCTCGAGACGAAACCCGGTCGCAAGCCAGCTCTCACGCCACGCAAGGGCCGTTGCGTGCAGCGATAGCGCGACTTGCACATAGCCGCCCCAAGGCACCTCGAGCACGACGCCAACGGGCACTTGTCGGAGGTACGCCGCTTGGATCGCGTCGGCGAACACACGCGAGCGCTCGGCGGGCACGCGCGCATTGACCTCGCCGTAGTCCCACAATCGCCCGAGCACGTACGTCGCGTAGCCCGTGCGCTTGGCCGAATCGAGCGCGACGAGCACCGCCGCGAGCGGCCGCGACGTCGGGTACTGTGGCGCGGGCCCGCGCTTGCGGTGAATGCCGATCGGCGGCCGCCGGCGGCGCGCTTTGCGTGGTGCGGCGGTCACCGTGCCTCCCAAGTGAGCGGGGCATGCCCGAGGTGCACGACGAGCTCGCCGTATCCAAAGCCGCCGCGCTCGGCGATGCGTTCGGCCGATTGAGACGTGCCGTATCGCCGCGCGTAGTCGCGCCAAGCGCACTCGTGCTCGTGCCATTCGACGGTGCCCGCTCGTTTGCCCGGGCTCGTGTTGTCGGCCTGCACGGGCACACGCCGCCGCGGATCGTGGCCGCTCACCCTTGCGCCCCTTTGATTGCGTCGCGTACCGCGGTGATCCGGCCCTCGAGCACGTGCACGCGTTGTGCGAGTAGCGCCCGATCCTCGCGTGCTGAATCGCGCTCGGCGCGCGCGGTGTCGCGCTCGACGACGAGCTCGGCAATGCGCGCGCCGGCGGCGACCACATCGCGTTGCGCCGCGTCAATCGCGGCGCGCACCTCGTCGCGTTCCGACATGACCGCGGCGATCTTGAGTAGCTCGCCAGTGTCTGGATCCGTCGGGTGCACAGCACACAGCGAGTCGCCGTGCTCCCAAGTGCACTCGCAACCGGGCTCGCGCACGCAACGCTCGCCGCTACGCCATTGGGCGAGCTCGGCTCGGAGCTCACGCACGGCGCGACCGAGCACGCGCGGTTGCTCGTCGTGATCGTAACTACCGTCGACGACTGCGAGCGCGTAGTCGACGTCGGCCTCGGCCTCGGGCGGCGTCACGGCACGGCCTCCCGCTCGGCGCCAAGTGCCACGGCGACGCCAACCACGAGGCTTGTCGCTTGCCTCGCGCGGTGCGCGCTCGACCGGGCAATGCCCGAGGCGGCCGCCGCAAGCGCGTCGAGCTTACGCACCCGCTCGGCAACACGGCGCGTCCGAGGTGCACCGCTCGCCTTACCACCCGTCACCCGCACGAGCTCGTCGACGACGGCGGCGGCCCGAGCGCGGTGCCGACGATTCGCGGCGGCGTGGCACGCATGGCAATACCGTTGGTGGCGGCGCGTGTGGGTGCGTTTGCACTTAGAGCAGTGTTGCACGTGCAACACCATTTCTTGGCCAGTGATAGCTAGGTTTATCTCGATCATGTGTTAGATATCCTCTCCGCCGCCATTGGCTGCAAACAGGTCGGCTTGCTCCGCCGCTGCACGCGGCGTTGTGTCAAACAAGGTTGGCGTGTACCCGCGTGCGATGCGCGCAAGGGCCTTGGCATGTGTGACCGGATCGCGCTCGGCGCCGATGGCGCGTCGGCCCTCAATCGCCGCGGCTAGTAGCGTCGTCGCGCCGCCGGCGCACGGGTCGCACACGACGACGTCACGCCCCAATCGCGAGTAGTCGCGCACGAGCATACGCATAAGCTCGAGAGGCTTGGCGCCGAGCACGATCCCGTCGCGCTCGCGGTGCGACTTGTACCAACCGGGCAAGCTACGCCAACGCATCCACTCACGGGTCGAGGGGCGCGAGACGACGGCGTAGATCGCGCACGTGCCCGGGCCATCGCCTTGCAACCGCGGTGCGTGTTGAATAATCGGGATCGACGCAAACGGCGTGCGCTTGGGCTTAGCGCGCAAATACGCCGCTTTCCAATGCGGCACGAGATCCTCGTCGGTGAGGGCCACGAACCACCCGCGCGTGCGAGGCGCCCAATGCTCGACGAATGCGTGTACGTCGTCGGGCGTCCAAGGCTTGTACGCGAGCTCGTCGCGGCAATCGGCTTGCCCGGCGTGCGTACTCTCACTGTATGGCGGATCCGTGATAAGCGCGTCTACCTCGCCAACGTCGGCGAGGGCCTCGCGCCAGTCACCGCACCGCAGCTCGATCGACGAGCTCATGCGTGCCCTCGCACGAGCGCGCTCACGGCGAGCGCGAGTACGCACACGAGCACGAACAGCACGACGGCTCGATCACTCGGCGGCATGTGACACCTCGTCGGCAAACGTCGCCGGTAGCGGCAACTCGGTGTCGAGGCCGACCGCGCGCAGCTCGAGGCCGTACGCCCGTAGCACTCGATCGATCGTGTAGCCGCGCGGCTCGAACCGGCCCGCAACCGCACCGATGGCCACATCGGACGTCAAGCGCCACGACGAGCCCGCGTCGGCCTTGCGGGCGCACCAAGTGTCAAACGCCGCCGGCGACGCCCGCTCGTGCTCGGCGGCGAGTGCCATCGCCGCGAGCTCGGCGGCCGTGAACGTTGGCCAGCTACGCGAGGCCGTCGCGTACACGGCCGACGACGACGTGATCACAACGTGTGCGCCGTCGGCACGCGCGCAAAGCAGGCTGCAAGGCAACGGGAGGCCCGCGAGCAGGCGAGGGCATAAACCCAACACCTCACGCACGGCGAGCGGCTCGTCGGCGTGAGCGGGCGGCGACGAGGGTTTTACGGGCTCGCTCGCTCCTATGTGTTGGGTTTCGGATTTCTCCCCAACGCTCGGGTCGAATTCTGAAAATGTGTACTGACTATGACTACGCTTAGATTTAGTCATGTGGCCCCGCATGGCCCCGCGGGTGGCCCCGCGTGCCAGATCTGTAAGTGTTGGATATGAAAGGCGAGCCCCGCTGGCCCCGCATGGCCCCGCGATTTAGATAAGGGCTTAAGAGGAAAACTCTCTTTGTGAGACGATCGCGATCGCCTCACGGTGAGAAAGAGATGAATTCTCCTTAAGGCCCTCCTGTTTTCGGCGGGGCCTCGCGGGGCCGGCGGGGCGGCCGGCGATATCACTCGCGTTTTCCGGCCCCGCTTGTTTTTGCTGGCCCCGCCTCTCACGGGGCCGCCTCACTGGTAGTCAGTACGACTAGCCGCGGGCGACCGAGCTCGGCGATACGCACTTTCGTGTCGTAATGGCCCGAGTCGGCGTCTAACCAACCCCGCTCACGCCACCCGCGCAACACTTCGTTGGGCGACAAGCGGTGTTGATCGAGAAATTGTCTAAGCGAGGCCGGGATAAATAGCAACTGGTAGTCGCCGCGGCGGAAACCGTGCACGCGGGCGCCATGTCGCTTGACTTTCTCGCCGCCGTCCGAGCCCGTTTCAAGTAGCGGGAATGCATCGGGCTCGGACATGGCCCAATCGCGCACGAGGTCGAGCGCGCGCTCGGCGAGCGGCAGCACGATCTCTCGCGCCTCTTTGCGCAGATAGAGCCCGTGCATGGTCGCGCCGCCGGCGAGCCCGAGGCCGAGCTTGTGCGCAATGATCTCGGCCGTCACGAGGGTAGCGAAGTACCCCGCAACGCGGCCTTGCAGTGGATCGGGCGCGGCCTCGCGTAGCTTTTTCGTAATCGCTTTGTGCGACGCTCGGAACGGCGACCAATCGTCGATCTCGAGTAGGTGCTCGATCCACGCTCGACCGAACATGCCCGAGTGCGCAATACACGCCTCGCGGATCTCGTCGATCTCGGCGGCTGACAGCCCACCGAAACCAGAAACGGGCAACTGGATCACCCGCACTTGCGCACCCGTCATGGTGTTGTGATCCGCAAGCGGCCGCTCGCCGGTCGATAGCACGACGGTGCGCCACGTCGGCGTTTCGCGTAGTGAGAGATCAGCCTTGCCTCGAGCGCGGCCGCCGCCGTTCACGAGCGAGTACAACATGCGCTCGAGGCCGACGGGATCGGAGGTGCCCACCTCGTCGTAGCACTGTGGCAAGTCGTTCAGTTGTTGCGCGCGCAGCTCGGCGGCGGTTGCCGTCGTGTTCCAGCTCCCAAGCCACGCCTCGCTATTCGGATCGCCGAATACGCTCGCGGCGATCTTGAGCTGCGACGTTTTGCCGCGCGACGAGTCGCCCGGTAGGTGGATCGCGAAATTCGGCACGTCGAGCGGCTCGAGCAACGTCGCCGCGAGCGCGCCGCAAATCATCGCGGCGCACACGGGCTCGGTCGACCATGCGCGCTGCAACCATTCGATGTGCTTGGCGAGCGAGTCGCCGCGCGCCGTGAGCGCCGTGAAGAGTTTCTTGCGATCGCCACGCGTGTCGAGCACGACGGCGCGCTCGCGGTCGTCGGCGAAGCGCGGGCGGTCGAGCACGAATGCGCGCTCGCCTTGGATCGTGTGCCAACCCGTTTTGCCAATGCAGTAGACGCGGTCGAGGGCCGGGTTGACGCGCTCGAGATCCTCGAGCCAATCGACGATCTTGGGCGCACTGTTCGAGGTGACGGGCGCGCCGTACATGCCGAGCTCGGCGACCATGGTGCGCGAGTCGATCAGAGCCTTGCGGTTGCACAGTAGCGTTGCCCATGCGTCGTCACGCTCGTAGCAAATCTCGACCCGCGCCTCGCCCGAGTAGTAGTCGGCGAGGTGCCGCACGATCAGGATCGGGCGCGAAGCGATCTTGACGTCGCCGTGTTTCGCGTCGGCGGCGAGCTTCCATAGTGCGCCGTCGCGCCGGATCTCGTAGCCCTCGGGCAAGCGCATACCCTCGGCGATCGGTGCGCCTTGCAGCGCGCGCACGTTGCGCGCGAGCGTGAACGGCGACGACGGGTCGAGGCCCTCGAGCTTGGTTGCCGTCTCGAGCAATGCGCGCGTCGGGCCCTCGCCAAACGCGGCGAGGTAGTCGTCGATCCCCTTTTGCTCGCGTGTCGGCGGTACGACGAAAAGCACCTCGGCCGCGCCGGCGGCCGTGAGCACGCCGACGAGTCGTTGCGCCGCGTGCATGACCTGATCGTTGGTGCGGGCGTCGGCGTCGAACACGATCACGTGTCGGCGGCCCGCGACCGTGACGTGCTCGCGTATGTGCGGGTGCAAGCGCCACTCGCCGGTTTGATCGCGGTGCCCGACGTCGAGCCAATTCCAAACGCCCGTGAGGCCGATCGTGGTGAGCTCGAGCTGATCGAGCGCGAGCGCTTTTTTCTCGCCCTCGGTCCAAAGCAGCGGCCGCGCGGTGTCGGCATACCAACCAGCCCGACGCGCGCGCGGCGGGAAGTACACAAGCACGAGCTCGGCGCCGCCGGCTTGCTCGTACCGGATCGGTTTACCTTTCTTGTTCGTGCGCGGGTGGTTCGGCCGCACACGGTACTCGTGCGGCTTATCGGCACCCGGTAGCACGACAGGGATTACGAGCCCCGCGCCGTGGTGCCTTGGAAACGACCGCCGGCGCAAGAGCTCGGCGATCGCCTTGGCACGTGTCTCGGTGTACAAGCCCGCGAGTTCGATCGTTTCGTCGGTGAGCCCCGACGCGTGCAGTTGATCGACGTGCTCGGCCGTGAGCGTGCGCTTGTCACCGAACGACACGAGGCGCAAGTGACGCGTCGCCGCGCCGCCGGCCTCGGTGTCGCCGTCGTGTGGATCCTCGGCCATGCGCAAGCCCCCTTACGCGTGTGCCTTGCGCTTCGCTTTCGACTTACCCTTGCTGCCGCCGCCCTTGGCTTTGGCCTTGCCGGCGGCCTTGCGTTTACGCGGTTTCGGTTGTGCGGGTAGCTCGTCGTCGGGCCCGTCGAGGTCGACGTCGGGCAACTCGGGATCGGCCGTGTCGTCGTCGCCGTCGTCGTCGTCACCGTCGAGCTCGTCGTCGTCGATCGTGAGCGCACCTTGACCGGCGGCGTCGCCGTCGGGATCGCCCGGATCACTCGGCCCGAGCGGCAACACGCCTTGGCGATCCGCAGCTGTCATCGCGCGTTGCTCGACGCGGTCGCCCGTGTCTTGGCGGATCAGGTTCCACGCGTTGTGATCGAGGTCGGCGATCCACTTGCAGATCACGGGCCGTACTTCCTCCTCGGCGTCGATCACGTGCGCAAGCTTGTTGCGCTCGTCGGTGCGGGCGAAGATTTTTTTGTTGAGCGCACGCCGCTCGGCTTTGAGCTTGTCGACCTCGAGCTCGGCCTCGGCCATCGCATCGCCGCGCATGCGTAGTTCGTCGTCGGTGAGCTTGCAGGGCAACTCACGCTCGATCGCAATCCCGTCGTCGCTTGGTACTGCACCGTTTCCCTTTGCCATTGTCGGACCTTGCTTTGCAGGGGCGACGGGCCGACCGCCGCGGTGATCGATCAGTTGAAAAAGCCGGCGGTCGCGTGTGCGTTGGCTTGCACGTGCGCGAGCCAATCGGGACCGAGCTCGCGGTATTCGACCGGCATGCGCAGTGAGAACGCGAGCGCAACGGCCTTGCGCATGCCCTCGGTGACACCGAGATCGGTGTACACCGCGACGAGCTCGCCGCCGCGAATCCACGCGACGTGTGCAGCGATGCCCGCCTCGCGGTCGGCCTCGCGCGCGTCGTCGAGCACGCGCGGATACAAGAGATGGCCGAGGAAAGGCGCCTCACCGCGCCGTAGCGAATCGAGCATGCATGCGTCGGCGTACAACACGTTGCGCTCAACCTCGCCGCGCAAGGGCGATTCGATGACGACCCGACGGGCCGCCGACATTACGCGGCGGCTTTCTTCGACCGCGAGGTACGTGTGCGCGCGCGAGTACGCGTTGCCGTGCGCCGGCGCGTCGTGCGCGCGCGCTTGGGCTTGGTTGCAGCTTTTAGCTGCGGCGGCGCACACAGCTCGGCGATCGTGACTTCGCCGTCGGTGGCATCCTCGATCGCCTTGGCGGTCGCGTACGACGCCGCGCGCTTGCCCGCGTAGATCTCATGGATCGTTTGGTACGCGACGCCGGTTTTTTTCTTGAGGCGCATCAAAGCGCCTCGCCCGTTGGCCTTGAGGTCGGCCTCGATCCATTTGTCCAATCGCATGGCCGCGTGTTATATCGCTACCGCGAATAGCACGTCAAAGGGATAAATGGAGATTTGCGAGTAGGCGCGTTGGTGGGAAAACTGTGGATAAGTGGTGTTTATCCACAGCAATCGCCTACGCACTTGTCGTGTTCTATTGCGTGCGCGTGATAGATGAGTTTACGTACTCATCCGAATGGCGCGGCCTAAGACACGCCCGGACCCGAATGCCGACGACCCGTTGAGCGAGCACACGGTCAACCGGCGGCTGCACGCGGCGTACCTCGCACGCGGTTGGACGCGCGCGGAATTCGCACGAAAAATCGGCAAAAAGTATCAAGTCGTTGATCGGTGGGATAGCGGCGAGTCAACGCCGAGTCTCGAAAGCCTCGAGCTCGTCGCGCCACTTGTCGGCTTCTCGGTGCACCAACTCTTGTACGGTCGCAACGGGCACGAGGCGCCCGCGCCGGCGGTCGACGACGACATGAGTGTCGACGAGCGCGCGGCCCTTGACGAGCTCACGCGCGAGATACGCGAGGCCCTCGCGCCGGCGTTTGTAGCTTCATACCGCACCGAACGGCGCACCGGTGTGGGTCGGCCCAAGGCGATAGCCAAGGCGCGCGAGCTGGCCCTTGATACGTGGGACATGACCCGTGTGAGGCAGGGCAAACTACGAGCGCTCGCCGAGGCCGTCGAGTTGGGTGGCAAACCCGCAACCAGCCTCGTGCCGCCGCGCAAGGGGCGCTAGCTACTCGAGCACGCACAACGCGGCGACGAGCTCGTCGACGTCAACCGCTTGCACGTCGTGCCCGGGTACGTGCTCGGCGATGTGCTCTAGCACGCGTTCGGCGCACGCACGTGCAATCGCTGGCCTCGACCGTGCAAAAATCGAATCGTCGTCGCCGTCGTGAAACAGGCACGCTGCGAGCGCGTGCGGCCGCGTCGGTAAGGCTAGCCGCGTATGCTCGGCGACTACGGCCGTGATCGCCGTGACAGTGTCTGTATGCAATCGAGCTGGTTGCATGCGCGGATTCAAGATCGCTTTGGGCTGTTGATCACTAGCCAAATTGCACAAGCTCGAATTTTTCGCGGATTTCAGTAAGAGGATCTCACCCGTAGGTATCCCCTGTGTGACACGCGAGCACTGCACGCGAGCAGCATGATCCCGTGTGCAGTACAAATGCGGGTCTACGTGCAGCAAAAAGCAATATCACCTTGACGTGTCAAACGGTGCCGGAGTATATCGCGCGCTCGTGCTGTTCGAGTGCGGAGGCTACCGCGCATGGCATGGGATTTTCGTCGCTATGGGTCAGCAAGTGACCCGATTCACAAGTCGCACCTCAACGACATTACGGGCGACTACGGTTGCCCGACGCGCTTTCGCTACCAAATGGATGCGCGGGCCGAGGCCGAGGCACTCGATCTCGAGCGACCCGTGCGCGGTGACGCGGCGTGCGGCACGGCGGCACACGAGACGATCGCCCGCGCGTTGACGTCCGACACTGCGCGGCCGCGCATCCTCGCCGGCGAAGCGCCGCACCGCGACACCGTGCGCCGCGCGTTCTTTCAAGAGTTCGAGCGCGAGTGCGGCGGCCGTCGCGTCGAGTGGTACGACAAAGACGGCGACACGATGATCGACGATCGCGTCGACATGATCGTCGGATTGCTCGGCAACCTGCACCGCTACGTCGCCGAGGTGGTGCTCGTCGAGCCCGCGTTTGTCGTCAAGCTCGGCGCGTATTGGATGTCGGGTCACGTTGATCTCGTGTACCGCCCGAGGCGCAATCCGGACGCGATCGCGATCGCCGACTGGAAAACGGGCGCGACGCGGCCCGCGCAAGTCGAGCTCGATCACTCATGGGAGGCCGGGATCTACTCGGTCGCGGTGCATGACGGGTGGTTCCTCGATCGCGCGCAGCTCGAGGCGTGCTCGCGCGTCGACGGCGTGCCGGGTTGGGAGGTGCGTTGCGGCTCGTACGCCGCCGGGCACCCGTCGCGCTACATCGCCGAGCGCGAGTGCGCCGAGCTCGTGCTTTCGGCCTTTGCGCGCGCCGTGGACGATTCGCAGTCGTGCACGTTCGAGGTGCCCTTGCAACGCCTCGAGCGATTCCCCGCCGAGATCTATCACGTGCACCTTGCCGACTACGTGCCGTACAAGCGTGCGGGCAAAAAAGAGGTCAAGCGGCCCGAGGATCTCGCGTTCTACGGGCGTACCGCACCCGGGCCAGTGAAGTTCGAAGCGGGCGCCTTGCGCGGGCCCGCGTGGCTTTCGGTGCGCCTCGGTCAGCACGATATCCCGCGCGTCGAGTACCGCGTGCGCAACGTCGTCGGCATGATCCGCATGGGCCGATTCATCGATCAGATCGGCGACCGCTGCACGCGGTGCCCGTACGCCGGCGATTGCCTCAACGGCGGTTACGCCGTGCGCGGCGACGAGCGCAAAGCCCTCGAGCGCGCGCTCACCCCAGACGACGCCAGCTCGGCCGACGAGCTTGCGATTGACTAGACCGAAACCAACGAAAGTGATCCGACATGTCCAAGGGAAAGGCAGCACAGACGACGATAGGCGGTGCAGCCGATAGCGGCACCAATGGCACGGGCACGCAGCTCGCCCTTGCAACACACGACGAGCTCGCCGGGCTCGACATACCCGACGACGCGCTCGGCGACGAGGGCCTCGCACAGATCGAACGCGACGACCTCAAGATCGCCGCGTACGTGCTCAACATGAAAGGCAAGGGGCCCGACGGCCGCGCGTTGCCGATCGACGCGTACTACAACACCGTCGACGAAACCTCGAAACCCAAGGTCAACGCGGCGTTTCTGCACTTGCACAAGACACACCTATGGTCGCGCTACAATGACGCCGAGAAGCGATCCGAGATCAAGTGCCGTAGCTTCGACCGTGTGACGGGTACCATGGCCGACGGCACGATCCGACCGTGCAAGGGGTGCCCTGATTTCGAGTGGCGTCGCGACACTGAGGGCAAGCGCGTGCGCAATTGCGGCCCGGTGTACAACGTGTTTGCGGTCGACCGCGACACAACGACGCCGTTTGTCGTGCGTTTCAAGCGCACGAGCTTACCCGTATTCAAGGCATACTTGCAGAAGCATCACATCGGCCGTCGCATCATCAGAGGCAAGGCCCTGAACTACCCCTTGCACGTGTTTGCGGTCGAACTCGGCGCTGTGCTTTCTGACAACGGCAACTATGCAATCCCGACGCTCGTGCGCGGTGCAGTGTTGCCGCCGGCGGAGGTGCGCGTACTCGCCGAAAACGCAAAGACGCTACGCGAGCAAGTGATCCCGATCCTCGACCGCGTCGAGACGCAAGCCGAGGCACGCGAGGGTGCCGACGTCGAGGCCGAGGGTGACACGTCATTCGAGCCGTCCAAGTACACCGCCGACGAGGGCAAAGACTTCGCCGGTTGACGCACAACAAAAGTTCGGCACCCGAGCCTCGTCGTTGCTCGCGCGCGCGCACGGATCCTCCATTGGTCTAACGGTCGTAGGCCATGGCACGCGCACGGGATAGCCCCTCGACTCGCGCTCGGGTGCCGGGCCCCAACGGGGCCCAAGGGGTAACCGCATGCCTGCAGTCAGACACGAGATCGTGACAGTGAAAGGCGAGGTCACCGCGTGGCGCTCGCTCACGGGTGACGGTTGGGGCGTCGGCCAAATGCGCACGGTCGACGGGCTTGTGCCGTTCACGGGCAAGCTACTCGCGCGCGTCGGTGACACGGTCGAGCTGCAAGGCACTTGGACCGAGCACGATCGGTACGGGCGGCAATTCAAGGTGCGCACGTGCACGGTCGCGCGGCCCGAGTCGAGCGAGGGGATCGTCGCGTGGCTCGCCTCGACCTTGCCGAGCGTCGGGCCCGGGCGTGCGCAAGCCCTCGTCGATCGATTCGGTCCGGGCCTATGGGATGTGATCGAGCAACGCCCGCACGAGCTCGCCAAGGTCGACGGGATCACGGCGGCGCGGATCGAGGAAATCTGTCACGCGTACTACGAGCACCGCGCCGAGCGCGATCACATGATCACGTTGCGCGGTTGGGGCCTCACCGACAACCAGATCGCACGGTGCCGTGAAGTGTGGGGATCGCCGGCGGTGATCGTCGAGCACGTGCACGCCAACCCGTACGAGCTTTGTCAGTACGTCTATGGGTTCGGATTCAAGCGCGCCGACCTCGTCGCCAAGCGCGCGGGCTTGCCGCACGACGCACCCGAGCGAATCGTCGCCGGGATCGAGCACACCCTCGAGCAAGCCGCCGGCGGCGGCGATTGCTTCATGTGGGGCAAGGCGTTGCAGCGCGAGGCCGCCAAGTTGCTCGACGTCGCGCCCGAGCTCGTCGCCGCCGGGATCCGCGCCGCGCTTGGCGATCGCCGGATCGCCAAGCACCAAGCCCGGTACTACCCGCGGCGACTCGACGAGGCCGAGGAATCGTGCGCCTTGCGCTTGCGCGCCATGCTCGCGCGCGTGCGCTCGGCCGAGGTGATTGATCTGGCGTCACGACGCCAAGCGAAAGGGTGACGGGGATGGATGAGAAATCAGAGGGTTTTGCGATGCAAGCCGTGTTCGAAACCGCGCGCGTAGCCGAGACTCGCGGCGCACGAGCCGATCATGCGGTATTTCGCTTACGCGCACTTGCCGCTCAATCTTGCCGAGGTGTCGTGCTGGTTCGCCGAGGTAGCGATCCGCGTGATGCATTTGCCGCGCTCAGCCGAGCGTACGGTCGCGTTGCGCAAGTTGCTCGAGGGCAAGGACGCGGCAGTGCGCGCGGCGATGGCCGACCAATGAGCAACGAGGACAAGTTTGTGGGCGTCGCGGTCGAGGGCCCAACGGACCAGATCCGGATCAACGGCGACGGGTCGGTTGACGCTCGAGCACGCCTCACGGCACACGAGGCCCTCGACGTGTGGCTCGACCAGTGCGGGGAAAACCCCGTTGCTTGGGACCATGGCAATCACGTGTTCAAGCTCGAGGCCGCGGTCGCAGGCTACGACGACGATCGCCGTGCGGTTTGGGCGATCAACCTCGAGCGGCGCGTGCGGGAGGAACTGTGACGGCAATCGAGCTCGATCCGTCGCAGCTGCACGCGGTCGAGCTCACGTGCTCGGCGCCGCTCGGTATCGTCACGGGCGGGCCGGGCACGGGCAAGTCGACGTGCTTGCGCTTCGCGCTCGATCGGATGGATGCGCGCGGCGAGCGGTACGCGCTCGCGGCACCGACGGGCAAAGCCGCCAAGCGTGTGAACGAGACGACGGGCCGGCAAGCGCAAACGATACACCGCTTGCTCGAGTACTCGCCGCGTAACGGTTGGGTGCGTAACCCGCTCAACCCGATCGACGCCGACGTCGTCGTGATCGACGAGTCGAGCATGATCGACGTCGAGCTCATGCGTCACCTTGGCGACGCGATAGCCGAGAACACTCGGTTGATCCTGATCGGTGACGCCGATCAGTTGCCGCCGGTTGGCCCGGGCCGAGTGTTCGGTGATCTCGTCGACTCGGGCGACGTGCCGACTGTGCGGCTTCAAACGCTGCACCGCGCCGCGCTCGAGTCGTGGGTGTGCAAGAACGCGCCGCGCGTGCTCGCCGGCGACATGCCCGAGCTCAAGCCCGCGCGCGATTTCCTATGGATCGAGGCCGAGCGTGCCGACGACTTGCTCGGCCAAGTGCGTCGCGTCGTGTGCGAGTGGATCCCGCAATACGTCGGCCTCGACGTGCAAACGCTGATCCCCCAACGCCCGGGCGTCGCCGGGATCGTCGCCGCCAACCGCATGTTGCAAGAGGCCCTCAACCCGCGCGGCGAGGGTGCGCCGTTCATTCAACGCGGCCGCGACGACGACGACGACCGGATCGAGCTGCGTGTCGGCGATCGCGTGATCCAAACCAAAAACGATTACAGCCTCGGCGTGTTCAATGGCGAGGTCGGCGAGATCACGGGCATCGCCGGCGGCAAGGTCGACGTCGCGCTCGCGGGCCGTGAGGTAGTGACGTACAGCCTCGAGCAAGCCAACGCGCTGCAGCTCGCGTATGCGCTCACCGTGCACCGCTCGCAAGGATCCGAGTTTCCTTGGGTGGTGTGCGTCGTGCACTCGACGCACTCGTACATTCTGAGTCGACAGCTCGTGTACACGGCGATCACGCGCGCCAAAAAAGGCGTCGTGCTGATCGGCGACGAGAAAGGCTTGCGACGCGCGTTGTCGGACGCCAAGCCGCCAACACGCAACACCGCGCTGATCGAGCGCATGCGAGGTGAGCTGTGAGCGTCAAGCACGAGTGTTGCAGGAACGCGAGCCTGTATCTCAAGGCGCAAAAGTTGCCGGGCCGCGATGCCTACCGTTGGCGCATGGTGAGTGTGATCGTGCTCTTTTGCCCATGGTGCGGCCTCGAGCTCGAGGTGAGTCGCCGCGCGATCGGAGGCAAGGTATGACCCGAGGTTTTCGAGACGAGGATCGCCGGCGTGGCGACGACGCCGAAGATGTGACGATCGACGGCGTCGTATCGATCGGCGAGTCGGCCAACGCGGTGTTGTGCCAAATCGGCAAGCGCCAGATCTGGATCCCCAAGTCTCAAATCACCGACGACTCGGAGGTATTCGCCGACGATCAGTCGGGCAAGCTCGTGATCACGGCGTGGCTCGCCGAGCGGGAGGATCTCCCGTGACGGGCCTCGACAAGTCGGCGGTGCATTGCTGCGCGTGGCCCGGTTGCACGCGCGCCGTGCCCGTGCGGCTTTGGGGTTGCAAGGAACATTGGTACATGCTGCCGCGCGAGCTGCGCGAGCGGATCCTCGCCGCGCATCGGCCCGGGCAAACGGCGGCGACTTGGTCGGCCGAGTATCGCGCGGCCGTGTCGGACGCGGCTCGGTTCGCCGAGGCACTCGTCGCGGTGACGGGCGAGCGCGCCGAGCACGTGCGCCGGCGGTGCCCGTCATGCGGCGACTACGCGATCGACGGCAAGGTGACGTGCGGCCGCGCCGAGTGCGGTTTCACCGCGCGCTATGTGCAGGGGCCGCCGTCGTTGTTTTTCACGTGTCGCGGATGTGGCGCCGAGCTGCCGTACGGCAACGAGCTGTGTGCCAAGTGCGGGGCCCAATGACGACGACGCCGAGCAACACGCCAATCGGGCCCGAGCACATCGGGTACCGCGTGCGGTGCACCAAGTGCGGTGTCGTTGGCGAGATCGATGACGTCACGCTCGCGGGCGAGGTGATCGTGCGACACAACGCGGTGACGTGGTGCACGGTCGGGCCGTCGGCCGTGTTGCCCCTCGAGCTGTGGAAAGGCGTGCGACCGTGAAAATGATCTGCAAGTACACACTGCCACTGTTGCCCGCTCGCTTTGATCTCGCCGTACCGTTTGGCGCGCAGCTCTTGGCGTGCCAGCTACAGCGAGGTGTGCCCGTCTTATGGGCCGAGGTCACGCCGAGCAACGACAAACGGATCTGGCGCCTTGAATGGTTCGGCACGGGTCACGAGATCCGCAACGCGCGGGGCCACGTGGCTACGGTGCAAATCCAGGAAGATCCGCCGCTCGTGTTGCACTTGTATGAGGTTTTCGAATGAATGCCGCTAAGCGGATCCGTGAGCCGAGCCGCGCCGAACTCGACCGCCTCGTGCCGGCGAGCGAGGCGTGCGCTCGCCTCGGCATTTGCGCGCGCACGCTACGCCGCATGATCGACCGAGGCCAAGTACGGGCCGTCAAGATCGGTCACGGGCGCGGCGTGTGGCGTGTGTCTGAAACCGAGCTCGCGCGCGTTATAGCCGAGGGAACCGCGCGAGCGTGATAGAGTTGCCGCCATGCAACTCACATTTGAGCGCTTGCTATTCACCGCGATCAGCGACTCGTTGCGGCCGCTTGTGGCCGAGTCGGCGACTATCACGTGCGAGCGAGACCTGTTGACCCAAAATGTGCACGTATACGTACGATCTGTCCGCGGCCATTTCTTTGCGTACACGTTGCGCGACGAGTACGTGCGCGAGCTGCATGACGCCGATCCGGGCGAGTGGCGGCCATCGGCGCGTGTGCTCGAGGGCCTGATCGAGCGCGCGGTAGCCGAGCCCGACATGCCATGGCCGACGACGCCCGCGCAACACACCGATGCCGCCCGCGTCGCCGCGTTGCGCAAGCACCCGATCGTGTGTGGCCTCGCCGCCGCGTTTGAATCGATTTTTTGCCAAGCTTACAGACGAGGGCACGACTCGACCGTGACGTCGAGCTGCAACGCGGCCTCGAGCGCGCGGGCGTCGGGCGAGATCGTCACGACGCCGACGTAGTGTTTTTCGGCGATCGTGACCGAGTGCCCAAGGCGCCGCGCGCTCATGTACGCCGAGGCCGCGCCGTAGATCGAGGGTGCGCACGTCAAGTACGTGCCGCACGTGCGGCGCAACATTTGATACGTGAACGCCGGCGCGTTGTAGTCGTCGACGAGGCGTGCGCGAGCGGCGTCGAGCTCGGCGACCGTGCGGTCGAGCACGAGGCCCGTTGCCGAGCTCGCGCGGGCGAGCATGGCGGCGAGCACGGGCGTTATGTCTAGCTTGATCACGCGAGCCCGCTTGGTTTTCGCGGTGCGCGCTCGCACGGTGATCTCGCCGGCGTCGAGGTCGACGTCGGGCCATTCGATTGCGAGGCCCTCTTTTACGCGCGTGCCGGCGAGCAGGAAAAACAGGATCACGGGCAACACGGGCGTGTAGCGCGGCGGTTGCACGTCGCGGCGACGCCGACGCTTGCGCGTCACAGTGAATAGCTCGGCGTCGTGCTTTCGAGCGGCGACGATCAGCGCGCGCAGCTGCGCGGGCCGTAGGTACTCGCCGAGCTCGGTTTCGGTTTTGTGCCGTTTCAAACCCGCGCCGATATCCTCGGCGCCGAGGCGGATCAGATCCATGTCGCGCAGGGTGTTTAGCACCGACGAGAGATCCCGCAGCTCGCGGTTGACCGAGACGAGCGACCGCGGCTCGCCGGTCGACTTGGTGCGCTTGCCTCGCCGCTTGGTTGCGCCCGCGAGCTTGGGTGCGCGCGTGCGAGCCGCGGCGAACGACGCGAGATGCGCTTTGGTGAGCTGGCGGCACGTGCGCAAGTCGACGGTCTTTGCCCAATCTAGAAACAGGTCACACGTGCGGCGGTAGTCGGCGATCGTGCGCGGTCGCTTACCGCGGCCCCAATCTTCGAAGTACTTGGCGATCGCCGCGTCGAGTTTCATGTCGGCGGCGGCGTGCGGTGCGGCCCCGCCGGCAATCTCGGCGCGGCGCAGCTCGACCGTGCGTCGCTTGTCGATCGCCCAATCGCGGCGTGTGTCGACCGTTTTGGCGGCGGCCTCGGGGATGGTTTCAACGCGCATGCCGGGCCCCTCGGGATCGCGGTAGCGGGCGCGCCAGCTCGGGTGTTCGGCGTCGGGCGCCAGCAAAGTGATCCCGCGGTACGGGTTGCGGCGCACGCGCGCGGCCTTGGGCTTGCGGGCGGTTTCGGTACTGTTGTCGGTACCGAGGCGCAGTCGAATCACGTCCGCTAGTGTCATATGTGCGATATCCTCTCGGCGCGATAAATCTGATGTGTCTTGGCTATTTATCCCGCGTGCGAGTCATTGTGTTGGCCCTCGGTTTTCGCGTCAAGAGGACTTCGGATCCGAGGGTCAGGGGTTCAAATCCCTTTGGGCGCGCAAAGGATCTCGCGGGGTTAGGTGAGCGTTCGAGGGGCCTCAAAACCCCGTCGGTACCGCCGTCGGTACCGTTTGGCGCGGGATCGGTACCGTGCGACAACGAGCGCATGTCTGGACCGGGCTACCAATGCGACGCGTGCAGACACCGCCCGACGCGTTGCAAGGCGTGCCGTGCTCGCAAGGCCGCCGTGCAGCGTGCGCGACGAGCTCGCAAGCGTACGGCGGGTATCTGCACCGAGTGCACAAGCACGGCCGAGCCCGAGCGCTCGCGGTGCAGGGCACATCGGCTCGACAACAACGCGCGGTCGGGCGCTTCGCATGCCGATGGCCACTGAATAGAAACGGCCCGCCCGTGCATGCACACGGGCGGGCCGGCTTGGCGATCAGGTCACACAGTGCCCCAACACAGGAAGGTGAGAACGCCCCTAGCGTACCTCACTTCGCGGCGGCGTAGGCACGCTCGCGAGCTCGCACGAGCTCGGCGACAGTGATGCCCTCGGCCTCGGCCTCGGCCTCGAGCTCGGCGTACTCGGCCTCGGTGTAGCGCACGAGCACAACCTTGGTGCGTCGAGCACTCGGCGGGCCCGGCTTGCGACCTTGCCCGCGGCCCGCGCCGCCGCGTCCGGGTGGCGTCACCTTGCGGGCCCGCGTCGACTTGCGTCGTCGTTTTTTCGGTCGTCTGGGAGTGAGGCGCACATCACCAGATACCACGCGATCGCACCGTGCACCGAATTTGCGGTATCTCGAATCAAGGTGGCGAGCTTGGCGAGGTAGATCATTTCTGCCCCTCGACGAGCCCCGCTCGGAACGCGAGCGCGAGCGCGGTGCGAACCGCCGTCACGCTCACAACGTGCTCGCCGTCGCGGTGAGCATCGATCCCAAGACACGCGTACGCGATAGCGGCGACTTGCACATTCACGTCGTCGAGCTCGACCGCACGCTCGAACGCGCCCTGCTTTCCACTGCACATGATCTGACTACTCCTGTGTGGCGTTGCGACGACGCGACTACAGCCCCCGAGCACCCCGCCCGAGTACTTGCGTCAATTGCATTACCACCGACAAACAGGCTAGCTCTGTTTTGATTCCGCGCATCTCGAAATCAAAAATAGCCGTGATCCCGCGTTGATTGTCAGCATCTCGGAATCAAACGTTGGGCACCTACCCCTGGCCGCATGGTTTGACACGCACGCGTGATATACGTTCACGCTTGCTTGTCCGCTGCAGCTGCGCTTACTTGCGCGTTCAACCTACAAGGGGTGGAACCATGTCCAAGTCAGCACTCGGGACCAAGAGCGACTTTGTTCGTGCGTTGCCGATTGACTTGCCGACCGCCGAGGTCGTTGCGCGCGCACGCGAGCGGGGAATCAAGCTGTCCAAGAACACTATCCGCTACGCGCGATACACAATGCGCCATGGCAACAAAAGCACCACGTCGCCAATAACGGACAAGCTCGTTGGCACCGCAAGCAAACTAGCGTTACTGCGACGCCTCGTGCGCGAGGTGGGTTACGACGCCGCCGGCGAGGTGATGGACGACCTTGCCGCCGAGCTCGGACGCATCGGGCGCGAGGTGGTGACACATGCCAAGTGACCGCGCACCCGAACTCGACGCCGCGTTGTCGGGTACGCTCGGTGAGCTATTCCAACGGTTCGAGGCAACCTTGCCCGCCAACACTGGCGCGGTGTTGCTCGTGTACACGCGTGACCGTGAGGCAATCGATATCACGGGCCTCGTGTCGGGCGACGCGCCGGGCGAATACCTACGTGTGCTCGACGCCGCACATGCGTTTGCGGTGCAGCGTGCTCGCGTCGGCGCCGTGCAAGCGTATATCCCACCGACGCTACACGGCGAGGATCTACGCCCAACGCTCGAGGTGAGCCGCGTCGAGGTGTCGCAGCTCGCCGGCGGTGGCGAGGTGGCCAAGGTATGGAACCGCGGCAACCTCGCCGGCGAGCTCGTCGTGCAGCAAGGTGACGGGCTCATGATCGCGGCCGCGTTCGGCTTGCTACGTGACGACGACCCGCTCGTCGACGAGCCTACTGTCGAGTGGCACGAGATCCTCGGCTACCGCGTGTCATTCGATGTGCGGCCCGACGCGTCGCGATTCATCATCGTGCGCGGCGGCGGTGGTGAGAGCGACAAGCCCGAGCTCGTCGCCCAAGGCTTGATCGACACCTCGGGCACCGACGGCAAGCCCAACGCGCACTTTGATAGCCAACCGCCCGCGCCCCTCGAGATCACCGCGGTTGCGTTCGAGATGTGCCGGCATTGGGCGGCGATGCGTGAGCGGCTACGTGCCAAAGTCACATCGAGGGCAACGGCGGCGCCATGAGCGCGACGGCCTCGGCCACGGCCGTAATGAACTCGGTGAGCGGAAAATGCGGGCCCGGATCGGTGTGATTCGATTCTCGCCACGCCTCCGAAATCAGCGCGTGTGTAGTGATCCCCGTCGGCTTGGACGTCGCTCGCAACTCGTCGACGCCGACGAGTCGAGGCGGGATCCCCCACACGTGACAACGATCGGCGACGAGCCGCGCGGCAATGCACAGCATGGGATGCGAGAGCTCGTCGAGCCACTGCGCGCGCGTTTGATTGGCGCGGCCGCACAGCTCGACGCCGATCGCGAGGCGGTTGCCGCGCGGCCCGCAATGCCACGCCGTGAATTGCTCGCCGACGCACAACGTTGCCGAGTTGCTATCGCACACCCATTGACACGAGCGTTTCGGCGACAACGCCGGATCCTGAAACATGCGCGCGACGTCGCGATCCTTGTTGAGCCCCTCGTGCCCGTCGGTAGCGTGCAGCGCGATCAGGGTCGGGTGCCGCACCGTGCGCGAATAGTTCTTGAGCGACGCGGGCACGGTCGCGAGCTCGATCGACGCGGCCGCAATGATCATGCGCTCGGCGGCTGGCAACGGCGGCGGCGGTTTCACGGTGTGACCTCGGGCGGTGCCGTCGGCGCGGGTGCGGGCGGCGCGGGCCGCGACGTGATCCGCTGCACCTCGTCGAGCGTCACGCCGAGTTGCTTCACGAGCACACGATCGAGCACGACTTGCGCGGGCTTGAATCCGAGCTTGCCCCAAAGCCACGCACCGACGCCCACGACGCCGGCGGCCGCCAAGGGTTGCCCGCGTAGCACCGTGCCCGCGAGCACAAAGCAACCCGCGATCACGATCACGCACACGGCGTGCACGGCGAGTACGGCAGTGCGGTTATCCATTGTTGACCTCGTCGTCGTCGTCGTCGGCGTGCGGGTGCGGGATCTGGTAGCGGCCCGTCAACTCGTCGTGCACGTCGCCGGCGGGTGCGGGGATCGTCGACCTCGTGTGAGCATGCTGCACGCCCGTCGCGTGGCACTCAAGCCCGTAATCCCGCAACACGCGCAGCAAGGCCGCGTCGACTTGCAGCCGATAGCGGCGGTGCAGCTCGGCGGCGACGCGGTCGAGGGCCGCGCGGATCTCGGATCGTGCGCTCACCGCTCGGGCCTCCATTGTGCCAGCATGGCAAGGCGCGCGGCCTCGGCGGGATCGGTCGGGCGTTGCCGTAGCTGCACCTCGAGCTCGCGCGTAAAAAACGCGCGCGCTTGGCCGATGTACTCGCCGCGTGTCGCCGCGTCGATCTTGCTGTATCCGCGCAACACAACGAGCTCGGCATGTTGCGTGACGAGGATGGCCCAAAGCGCGCGCAGCTCGACCGCGTGCGCCTTGGCGAGCTCGTCGGCGTGGAAAGCCGTGGCTTTCGCCGCCCGTGCCTCGAGCGTGGCCGCGGCAACGAGCTTGGCAACGTCGGCGCGTGACGTACGCGACTCGAACCACTTGAAGCCAACACCGAGCCCCGTAAGCATGCCCGCGAGCACCGTTGGTGCAATCCATCGCCAAATCGCGAGCACGCGTTGCACGACGCTCGCCGGCACTCGGAGGCTACGCACCTCGACCATGCCTATCAGCCTAGCCTAGTGCGTTAGCCAATACACGGCGCCCGCGATAATGCCGAAACCAACCTCAAGAATGAGAATCGCCAACAAGTGGTTTGCGCGCTGCAGAACCTCGCGCGTCGTCGCGAGCTCGCGCGTAAGGGCCCGTTGCGCAGCAAGGGGCCCCACAACCGGCGTACGAGAGTCATCGGACATGCCTTACACCCGAGCGTAATATGGATTGGCTCGACATTTTCATGACGGGCGCAGTGGTGCTTTTCCTCGTGTGGTTCTACTGGGAGACGTGGTGGCGCCGCCGTTAGAATTTGAACGCGCTATGCGCAAGCGCACGAGCCGCCGCACGCCGCTCGTCGGCTGGCACCGAGTAGCAACCCCACCAACCCGCGTGTGACGTGTCACTCATATTTGCGCTTGCGATCTGGTTGCCACCAAACGATAGGTGCCCGGTCGCGGTTGTGAGTGACAATCCCGTGCCGACACTGCCGACGAGCACACCATCGATCTCAAAGCGCAATACGCCGCTCGAATCCTCGTATAGCTCGAAAATGTGCGGCGCCGTCGTATCGCTAAACGTTGCGGTCGCGTTGCCAGATGACTCCGAGCTACCTACCAGTTGGGTTCCACTGCCCGTAATCAAGATCAGACTGTTAGTCGTCGTAGGTAAGTTCGCGATCTTGACCAAAATGTTGAAGCCGACCGGATAGCTGCGAAACCGCGCCACACCCATGATGTAAGGGCGCGAGCCCGCCGGCCAGATTGGCGGATCCGGTGTGAGGACCGCAAGCCCGGCCGAGCCTGCGACCGCACATTGGTGAACGCGCATGCCGCCGAAGTGCAAACCGTCGGCCGCGTACGCGGTCGGCGTCCCGGGCGACACCACGCTTAGACGCCGAGCACGATCAACCCAAATCCCGGCGGCGGATCGATACCGACAGTCGAAGTCAAACGCTAGATTCGACTGGCCGAAGATGCCCGCGAACGTCGCCGGGTTGCCGAAATCCGGCGACCCTTGCGGCGACGCCCGCGGCGACATCTCAGGCGAGATCATTGCGTCGCACCCGCACGCGAGCCTTGCATGTGACCTAACAGCTTTGGACCGGCACCGCCGCCGGTTGGCGAAAGCCAACGCCAACGCAGCCAACCGATCCCCGGCCTCGAAAACGACGCGGCGAACGTAGCCCCGTTTGCGACCGAGGCGAGGTTGATCGAGGTACGGGCGACGGGCAACGTGATGCCGGACGCGTTGGTATGCAAACACCCGTCGGGCAACACGACGCGTGAAATCGTCTTTAGCTTGGCAGGATCAGCGGTGAACTCGAGCGCGAGATCGCCGCTGATCGCCGAGACAAGTGTCAGCTCACACGACAACGAGATCACGCTGTACTCGGACCGAAACCAGTCCCCATCTTGCGGGCGTGATACGTCGACGTTGTCAAAGTACGGATTGCCCTGTGCATTGAGAATGTCAGCCATGACAGTGTCACCTTGTTGTGAGAGCTCTGAAAGTGAAATCCTGCGTCGCGTAGCCCCGTCTATGACAGTGAGTGTCCGATCCTTGGCGAGCTCGAGGCGTAGCCCGCGCAACTCGAACGTCGCCGCAAGCATCACCCTTCACCGAATGGCTCGCCGTCGATTCGAGAAACGAGCATCCACACACCATCAGGCGAACATAGGTACTCGCGATAGGTGCCGCGCGTCGCGTCGACGTCGAGCACTGTATAGGTTTGAGGGTTGCCCGCATCGTTTTCGATCAACATGCCTTCTGCCAACATGTCGATCTGAAACGGTCCGGGCGAGCCCTCGGGCACTCCAACGATCTTGATCGCAAATCGCTTGCCGGCGACGGCCGACGCCGGCGTATCACGCAACTCGAGTAGCCGATCGTCGTCGTATGCTTGCACGCGGTACAGGTACCCCGCGTCGATCACCGTATCCTCGGTGAGCGTCGTCGGGTACACGACGAGTGGATCGCCGCTTGGGGTTTGAAACAACGGGTCGAGTAGCGACATGGTGTCACCCCATGGGCCGAGGGCCCGGATCGTTCCAGTTGAGACTGATACGCCCGATCTGATCGTCGGCGTGCGCGCGTTTGAAAATCACGAGGTACTCGTAATCCCCGTCGATCACATGCCCCGACGCCGTGATCACGATCGTTTGCACGGTCGCCGTTGCGCTCGGCGCGTTCGACCCATCGATCGTTGACAGTGTAGGTAGCGCCGAAAAAATGATGTCGCCCTTGCTGCGCCTCGCGAGCTCGGCGTAACACAGTGACGTGCTCGCTTGCGACACGACGACACGTACGTCACTCGTGATCTCGGCACCCGGCGGAAGTCTCAAAGCGAATGCCGCGCCGTCGGTCCCGACCTTATACGAGCCGTCGGTTTGCAAGAACGTTTCGCCCGAGCTCGAGGTGAGCGGCACGATCCAATCGACGTGCGAGCGGCCCGTGTAATTGAACTCGCCGCCCGCGCCGACGGTCACGTTGCTTGCGAGCAGCGTATCGAGCGCAAGTGAACCGTAGTGCCCGCCGCCCGCAAACCAATTCCAGTGCGGATCACCCGCGGCCTTGCTGTGGATCGCCGTGATGGCTGAGCCGAGGATCAGCGCGGCCGCATCCTGCGAATCGTCGTCGGCGTACCACTTGTCGGAGGTGTCGCTCGAGTACAACGCGTTGACCGTGACCGCGAGGTAACCGTCCTCGGCGCCGCCCGAGGGTGACGCGCCGCTGTATATGCGCACCTTGCGATCGTCCGAGGGCAAGATCGGCGCCTCGAACACAAGTTGCCACAGTGCGCCGGCGGTACCATCCTCGGCCGTTTGTGTCGTGCGCAACAACGGCGTTTCGTTGCTCGGCGTGTTGACGGTTTGGCCTTCCGTGAACGTGTTGGCGACGTCGACCTTGGCTGCTTTCACGTACAGGTGCCGTGTGCGGTCGGCGATGATTTGCAGAAACGCACGCACGAGCGCCGACGACCCGCCGCGAGGATCTAAGCCATTCGGGCCGACGATCGTGTCGTTGTTCCAGCTGCTAGACTCGGTGATATCGACTGGCATAGTTCACTCGTCGTCGATTGTTAGAAACACCGGCGTTCCCGTGCCGTCCCATGTACCTGTTGTGTCCCAAGGCACCTCGGGCGGATAGTCCCACAAATCACCGTCGGTTGGCATGAGCACGATGTAGCCGAGCGCGTGCGCCGCATTCCACTCGCGTGGTACGAGCCGAATGTCGGCGAGCTCGTCGTCGTCGGGCGGTGTGAAAGCCCATTGATCCGTACGCAACATGAGCCACCAACGGGCCCAACGCTCGGGCTCGTCGTCGGGTTCCCAAGTGATGGTGTCGCGCTCGATTGCGATCTCGGGAGGCACGCCCGCGCCGATCGCGTCGGAGTTGAGCCGAAAGCGCCGGCCCGATCGATACACAAGATCGATCGTGAACGTCACCGGCGCATAGTGCCAATACAGTTGCAACAACATGGCATACGGGTTGCCGCGTCGACGGTGATCCTCGAGCCAACGTTGCAAGCGGGCCGCGTAGCTCGCATCGGTTTCGAGGCGGCCTCGACTGATCCGTCGCTCGCGGCCGATCAAGCCAAGCGATTCGTTGGAATACACGCCCGGGAATCGGTGCCGCACCGCGGCGATCAACGCGTCACCGAAAATGTCGAGCATGAGCCCGAGCGCGTACAGATATTTTTCGGCGTTGCCGCGTTGCAGCCATGGCGGCGAGGCGCGTCGCACGTCATCGCGGTATTTCTCAAGCGCCGAGGTCATGCGCCGTAGCCCTCCGCCGGCGGTACTTGGTGGATCGCCGTCGGTGTCACGCCCGCAAGCGTCGGCACCTCGTCTATGTCGAGCTCGACGTCGGCCGCCGGCGACGTCACGACGACGTGAAAGATCTGCGGGAAAGATCCGGAGATCACCGCGCGCAACGCATCCTGATACAGCTTGCCCGACGAGCCGCTCGAGGGCTTGTTGCCGCCGATCGGTTGCGCGGCGATGTACGCGACGAGCTTGGCCAAAATCGTAGCTTGGATCTCGGCGAGCGTTCGCCCGCTCGTGTTGTACATCCACGCCTCATAGACGATCGTTTGCGGTACGGGGATCGCGGTGTCGGCCGTCGCGGTGACCGCGAGCGGCGCCGCCCAACGTTGGATCGCGTCGTTGGCGACGCCGAGGTCGGTGTCGAGATCCTCGGGATCGCCGGCCAACTCACCCGAGGCCGTTGCGCAGTACGCCGTCACGTTGCCGAGGCCGTCTTTTGTCGTGCGTACGCGCGTGACACCGATACTTGACCCGTCGGCCCGGCGCGCGTTGCGCACGGCCGAGGTGTACGCGTCCCAAGGGCCCATTGGCGAAAGTGCGCCGAGGCGTTCCGAGCACCGCGTTTTGAGCGACGTATCGGTTTCCTCGTCGCGGCCGACGATCGCCGCGGGGTTGGTGACGGTGACGCCGAGCAGCGTCGTCACGAGCTCGTCGACGCCGCCCGGGCCCGAGGTGCTCGCCGAGCCAACCTCGGTCGCGAGGATCGGTACGTCGGTAAGCGTTTCGCCCGGGCCGAGCTCGATCACGTCGGCATTGCGGTACGTGCGATTGGTCGCCGGGTTGCGCACGATGAGATCGCCCGGATCGAGCGTGTAGTCGCCGCCGCCACTGTTCGAAAGCGTCACGAGGCCCGACGCAAAGATCGCGACCTCACGCTCGAGGCCGTACACGTAACGCGCAACGAGCGTAAGCCACTTGCCCGAGGTGAGCTCGAGGAAACCCGCGGCCGCGATATCGGCGATCAGCGCGGAAAACGCCGCGAGCACCACCGACACGGCAACGATGATCGCGCGAGGCACCGCGCCCGGCTTCCAACTCGTCGTGCGCACACCGAGCACGCCAAGGGCTTGGTAGATCGTGGCTTGGATCTGTTGCCGTGTGACCGGCACGACGAGATCTGACAGTGAGAAAGTCGCCATAGCTACGCACCTTGGATCGTCAGTGTGTCGAGTAACACTTGCGCGTCAGTGACGGCGAACGTAAACGAAAACGGTTGCAGTGCGGGATCGGCGGGCCAGATCCGAGCCTTGACGTCGAGCTGTCGTGCGCTCGCCGTGAGCTCGACCGTGATGTCTGAAACGCGATCGTCTTTTTTGGCCTCGCCGGCGAGCCCGACAGCAAGCGAGCGCGCATCGGTGGTCGACATGCCACGATTGCAATACGACCGGAGATCGATCCCGTAGTTCGGATCGTCGGCGAGCGCCCCGCGCGGCGTAGTCCAGATCCGAATCACGCCTTGCACGATCGCGCGCGGCGAGTTCGGGTCGATCTCGTCGAAATCTTCTGTCACGTCGGCGATGCAATCGAGATCGATTCCGTACCCGAGCGGGCCCGTCGGAGGCTCGATCACGCGCTCGAGGCCAGCGATCCCAACCGCGATGTATTCGTCGAGTAGCGTCATGACGTAGCCAACACCAATTGCAACGCCGCCCAATCGGCCGGCGAGGTTGCGACGAGGATCACCGCGTTGGCGTGGCCCGGCGGGATCGAGCCATTGATCGCCGCTTGCAGCTCGACGCCGATCACGCTCGAGGCGCCGTCGAACACGTATGCCGACACCGTGCCGCCGGGGATCGCGAGCGCGGCGGCCGCGGTGAGCGTACCGATCGACACCGACAAGTCGCCGAGCTTGGCGAGGATCGCCTCGGCTTGCAGCGTCACGACGGGCCCGCTGATCGCCGCTTGCAGCTGCGCCACAGTCGCGAGCGCGGCGGCGATGGTGTCGTCGAGCTCGGGCGGTGCGACGGTGATTGCGGCGAGCACGTTGCCGAGCCCGTCGAGCTGCGATTGCAAGTCGGGTAGGGAGATCGCCGTTACCGCGTCGAGCGAAGTCTTGAACGTCGCCAGCATGGGCACGGCGGCAACAAGCGAAAGCTCGCCGAGGTTGGTGATCACAGCTTCACCTTGGGCGAGCCCGTCGAGATCGCGCCGAATAGGGGTTTCGCGAGCGGCCCGACGTCGCCCGGGTTGGTGGTGAACGACACGAGGTACGGCACGCCCGTCGTCACGGGGCCGCCTACGGCCGGCGGCACGGGCGCAAGCACGACGGCCGTGCCGACGCCCCCCGACTGCACGAGGTCGCCTTGCCGCGCCGCACGTTGGCTCGAACCTGCGAAAGCGAGCTCGATCGGGATAAACCCGGGCCCGTCGGCGTGCACGAAATGCGTCACGATCGGTTGCGTCGCATCGCCCTCGACGAATTCGACGAGTACCTCGGTGCCCGGCGACAGCTTGATCGCCGCGCCGGCGACGCCGGGCCAGATCGAGATCAGCCGCAAGTCGGGCATGCCGACGTCGCGTCGCACGGCTTGCAGTTCGAGGCGCCCGTCGTCGCGCTGTAGCACGACGCGGTAACGGTACTTGCCGAGTAGCCGCTCGTCGGTGGCGCGCCGTGCGATGGCGCGCAGCAAGCCCGCGAGGCGCCCGCGCTCGCGTTCCGACCCGCCGCACCATGCGATCACGCGCAAGTGATCAGCGTCGACACGCAGCTCGAACTCTCGGATCGTTTGGGGCTCGCCGAGCGGCTGTTCAGCGATCACGGCACCGACTTGCACGAGGCCGGGATCCTCGATTGCGAACTCGAGCGTCCGGT
>Ga0066905_100000002_pt1 | contig 63767 bp, 111 predicted proteins | sample PanSoiMetaPlot36_FD_67483 | JGI IMG/M metagenome (GOLD analysis project Ga0066905, IMG submission 67483) | Tropical forest soil microbial communities from Panama analyzed to predict greenhouse gas emissions - Panama Soil Plot 36 (version 2) | ecosystem: Environmental > Terrestrial > Soil >... | reverse complement strand
CGCCATTGGCACCCCCGGTAAGGGTTTCCCACGAAGGACCCGCGATGCACCATTTTGATGCGTCGCCGCAACTGGGTGCATGTTGCCCTGCGTCATGCCCATTGTGCTGCTGTGCGATTGGGCCATGCGTCACGTGCCGAGACCGCCCAGGGACGAGCCGATGTCGACACCTGTCCGTCGAATCAAAACGCCTCTGAAAGCCGCTGCAAACTCTTTGGGCCAACGATCGCGTGCGGTCTGCTCCATGACCTCGGTCACGATCGAAGTGACGAAGTACTGGGGCACAGAAGGCCCGAACACCTTCTGGATTCGAGCCTCGAGTGGGCCGGGCGGATTGTCCTCGATGCGGACGAACACATGCCCACCCCTGCTTTGCACAATGAATCCTCGCCTTCCTTGGCGTTCGTATAGTTTTCTTTTACCGCCACGCGCGACACGATACTTCACGCCCTGCTTGGTCATGCTCGCACCGTAATCCCGCAATGGGATCGGCTTGCCAGTAGCCAGGATGGAAATGGTCATGCCATTACCAATCCGCTTCACCTTCAGCGCCTGTTTGGCGATCGTGGATCGGATAGCCAACCGCTCCCTGATCTTGGTGGCAGCAGCATTGCGTGTGGTTGTGCCCACTCGCTTGAGTGCGATACCTGCCGCTGCAGGAACATATTTCTTCTGAACATCGTTGGCGTATTTCTTAACCTCTCTGAGATCAAGACGTACACCGTATTTCATTCGACGCTCAGGGCTTTATCACACGCGGATCGTCACGCCAATCGATGTTCGGATCGCGTGGCTTCGGGAGCACAGGTAGATTCGGGGTTTCAGCGAGCTCGCCCGGAATGATGCTCGCCTTACGCATGAGGCGACCGATTTCGCCGGTATCATCTGGCTGCAACTCAAGAGAGATCGTGTAACGTCGCTTCGACATCTCCATAGTGTCGGCCGCGCGAATGGCCAAGCCATGGATGTCAGATCCATACGGAAAGAAAACGGTATTTCCAGATTCGACCGCTTCTCTCTGTTGGACAGGTGACAGCCAAGTTCCATCAATGATCATCTGCTTTCCCCTTCGTTGATCAAGCCAATGCCCAATTGCCGCCGCTTTTGCGAAGGTTATATCGCGTCGTGGCAGTGGCAGTGGGATGAGTGAATATCTCGGTGCCGTCATGATTCTCTACGCGCGTGGTGCCGGTTGAGGTGCCGAGCACGACGAAACTCATGATTTCCTCATCCTTGATTCGAGCGTTTTGCCAGCGCGAGATCGGCGGTGCGAGTCGATCCGACATGTTGATGGTAATGTTGGCCGCATGTACAAGCACCACTGCCTCAGCGTCCACTGACTGAATGCCATAAAGCGTGAGCGAAGAATCGATTCGAAGCTTTGGCTCCTGCACGAATGTTCTGTCGCCGCCGACCCTGATGCTCGTTGCCGCTCGCATGGAAAGATTGCCCCAAACGGCGCCATCCATATCTGTTCCGCCAACTGTGCGACTGATGCGCATATTGTCGCGCACGACAGTGCCGACGCCGTCAACGAACTGAGGAGAGTTCAGAATCAATCTCGCGCTTGATGAGTTGATGCCATCGCTATCGGCTTGATAGCTGATGAAATACGGCATATTGATATTAGAGCTGACGTTATTCACCCAAGTGAATCCGGTAACAGTCGTTATGCCGTCGTTGAAGAACTTGAAGATCGCCGGGATGCTGTCTGTGACCTCTGCCGTGTTGATGCGGCAATCAAGGAACATCAGTCCGTCAATGACTGGTGTACTGATCTCGTTGTAAAAGAAGCTAGCGCCCGCACCTGATAGCGTCACATGCTCCACATGGAATGAATCGATCTTGAACGATCGCCAATTCGCCGTATAGAACATGCGATTAGTGATCAGGGTTTCGATATTCAGCTGGCTGATTGCACTGTCATGCAACTGGGAACCTGTTCCGACGCGGATCTCAACGGGACGTGCGACGACTTGGGCAACGCCGCTGAATCCCACGCCAGAGAAGTAGCAATTCGTCAAGACATTGCCGGTTCCGAAATTCTCAATGTCTAAGAATGATTGATACGGCTGCCATCCATAGATGTCCTCGCCATGGCACGAGAACACAGACGATCCGCCCTGGTAGTAGATGTTGCGGTAGGGTCGCGCGAGCGTGATCGTGTTACCGCAGCGAATGTTTCGATATTTGCCTAGCCATTGGTTGCCAATGACCAGCATATTCGCGCCGGTGTTCCCGGCTTGGTCATTGAGATAATGCAGCGTGGCGCCATCGAAATCGAGTCCGATAACCTGACCGCCGGCACCTGTATCGCCAAGCTGAAGCACCGCGACATTGTTCGAGCGCTGTCGGAGAGTCGTCGAAAGCTGGCCGCGCCATTTGATGCCAAATGCAGTCGCTCGGAAGATGACCGGACCGCCGAAGATTTCGAATATTTCACTTGATACGAAGAGTTGAGCCTCAGTCGCATCAGCGAGGTCAATGAAAGCTTGGATCGCCTGCCGGTTGATATCTGCCTGAGCGTCGTCAACCGATCCTGTGACGATCGTGAGACCGCTGATGCTTGCGCCGTTCTTGATGTAATAGGTCAGGATTCCATCAACGAGAGCCGCTGTGGTGTTTACCCAGTTCGTTCCATTGAACGATAGAAATTGGCCTGCTGATGGGCTTGAAATGACGACGTCCTGGAGTTCATCTAGTAACACTGCTCCTCCGTCTGGTGGTGCCGGCGTGAGTCCTTCAATCGCTGGGCCACGCACAAGCACCTTCTGTCGAGCGATCCGAGTGACGCCATTGAGCGTGAAAGCAAAGACCGCTTCATAATCTCTATCCTCCGCGCCTCCAGTGTAAGCAGCGACGATCTTGCAGTTCTCTCGAACTGCAACGCCGGTGATCGTGATGCCGTTGCTATAAACGGATGGCGCTGTGATTGCTGAGAGTCCATTAGCGCCGGCCTCCACAGTTATTAGCGTTACTGATCCGCATTGCACAGTGAGTCCGAGAGTTCTCGGAAAGAAATTTGGAATGCGCAGGCCGAACTGTCCCGCAGTCGTCACGCGATATGCGTAGCCGTTGGGCTGTGGCGGGCGGAAGTCTTCACCCTCATCCGCCTGCTCACCTGCTTTGATGAAGTTCGCGCACCACTCAAAGAGATCCAACTCGACCAGGATTGTCTCGCTGGGGTGCTTCGTTGCGGGCGCGAAAGCCGTGAAATCAACGGCGTCTTCGTTGAAGTATGGCTTCTTGACCTGGAAGCGTTGGCGGACATCGCCGGTTACGACGATGTCGCTTAACTCTGGGTCGTACCCGTCGGGCTGATATCCCTCTGGTTGGTAGCCGTCTGGTTGATAGCTCATGAGGTGTTACCTCAGTAGCTCGGGCAGGTGATGGTGTTGTTTCGAACGCCGTTAGCGCTGATCGTCGTCGTGATTCTCACCTCTGCGCCGTTTGCATCACGCCACGTAGATGTGCCGCCGGATGTGCCGAGATCGCCCGCGGCATATGCGCCGATGAGAGCCATCATGCAACGAGCCTGCACATTGCCCTGATCTTCGACGACGTAGCTCCACACGGAGAGAGGAATGCCAGTAAGTTGCGTATCGAGGTTCGCAGTTGCGAGCCCGAGCGCCGTGCGGATGCTTGCGCTCCAGGATGCGTTGTATGGGACCGCGGTCAGGCCAGCGCCAGCGACGCCGACCGTATTCGTCAGCGAGGTGAGTGCTGCAGCAGTGGCAAGCGTTGGCGTCGTGCTCGGCGCCGTGGTCACGCCGTCAATGCCGAGGCGATAGCGAATCTGCTCCTTCTCACCTGCAGTCCAATCGCTGCTACCGCCGCCGCCACCCGCCGGCGCGTTTTCGAGCGCATTGGTGGTGAAGCGGTAGACGCTGCCGTCGAGCTCTACGGTGGTGTCGAGCTTGTCGACGATGGTGTCGACCGTTGCGAGAGCGGCGCTCGTTGCCAGACCCGACTGCAATTCGGTCGTCAGATCGGCTGCGGCTGCGGCCGCAGTGATCGAGTTGCTTGCGAACGAGCCAGCGACGATGCCGCCGGTAGCAACACCACCGACTGTGCCTGTGACGTTGCCGCCGACATTGCCAGTGACACTGCCCACGGCGCCGGTGACCGATCCGACCGCGCCCGTGACGCTACCGGTGGAGCCGACCACGTTGCCGCCGACGTTGCCAGTGACAGACCCGACCGAGCCTGTGACGGATGAGGCGGCGCCTGTCGGCGTTGCATTGAGGTCAAGTGTCGTCAGATCTTCGTCGAGCACCTGGATTCCGGCGACATAGTTGCTCGCGTTGACGGTTGGCAGACCGCCGTTGCCACCGGCCGCTGCGTTCGGGATTCGAGTGAGGCGTTCGCCAGTGGTGCCTGCGGTGACATGCCCACTAGTTGCCTCATCCCAAACAGCATCGGCGATCGTTGCCGCATCCGGCCCACTGCCGCCGCTCGCTGGCGCAGTGCCGAAGAGGATGTAGTTCGCGCCGTTGGTCAGCGTGATGTCTGGATCGATCGCACTGAAGGTCGCGATGCCGGTGGCCGTGTCGTAAGCAGTCACGTAGCGCGAGAGGTTGAGCGACGGGAATCGCAGCGTGTGACCCACAACGTCGCTGACGGTCGTCGGCGCGTTGGTGCCGAGATCGGCCGTCGTACTCGAATGTGTGCCGCTGAGCGTCCCGCTTACGTCGAAACCGAGCTCGGAAGCGCCGCCATTGGCTGCGGTGTAGCTCGTCGCGATGCCGAGACCAGAGGTTGAGCCGCCTACGTAGCGCACGCCGCTGCCGGTCGCGCCACCGGTGGAAAGCGTGCCGGCCGCGCTGCCCTGGCCGACGAAGCTTGCGCCAGCACTGTTGCCGGCCGTGCCCGATGCAAGCAGGCCGACGCCGCTGGTGGAACCGCCGACAAGGGAAGCACCCGCACCCGTCGCTCCGCCCGTCGAGAGCAGGCCCGCGGCGGATCCCTGACCAACCAACGATGAGCCGGGGCTGTTGCCGGCGGTTCCAGCCATTCTTTCGCCGGCACCGGACGTGCTGCCGCCGATGCCTTCCAGGCCGTCGCCGGTTGCACCGCCGGTGTGGATGCTGCCCGAGCCGGTGCCAGTGCCCTGCGTGGCGAGGCCGTTGCCGTTGGTGCTGGCAGCCGTCATTGCAACGCCGTTGCCGGTTGCACCGCTGCCAGATGTGAAGGTCGCGCCGTTGCCGGTGCCGGTTCCAGTCGCTGTGAGCGCGGTGCCGTTGGTGCTCGCGGCTACGAGAGCAAGCGCGGTGCCCGTCGCGCCTGATCCGGACGTGACCGTGATGCCGTTGCCGGTGCCGTTGCCGGTGATCGCCACGCCGGCCGTATTGCTGCTCGACTGCGTGACCGTGATGCCGCCGGCGAATGCGGAGTTGGCCGTGACATCGAAGTCGGCGTTGGTGCCAGCGATGAGCAGTCCACCCGCTGCGCCTGGCGTGGCATTGGCCAAGCCGGTGAGGCCCAGGCGCACGCTGTCCTCGAGCGAATAGTCGACGAGGCGCACGCGGCCACCGATGACGATCATGCCGGTGACCGTGCCGCCGAAGTCGACGTAGTTGGCGCCGGTGGCGAATGCGGCGTCTGGCAGGTCGAGACGATATGTGCCATCGCTTACATAGAGAAATCCGCCATCTGTGTGTGCAGTCGTCAGCGCAGCGAGCGTGACCTCTGTGATGGCTGTACGCGCGGCTCCCTCGCGTCGATACCAAAGATCGATGCCGCTGGTGTTGAAGACGACGCCGTTTTCAGGTGTGCCGTCGGTGCTATCGATGATGTCGACGGTGACGCTACGGTCGACGCTGCCTTTTGTGACGATGTCGAAGAGGCTGGTGGCACTCGCATCGACTGCCAGAAGCCCAAGCAGCAGCCATGCTGCGAAGAGATTTTTCCGCATCTCAGTGTCTCCGCCTCTTCGAGATAATTCCGGTTTGTGTGACTGGTGCCTGCAGGCTTGCGCCGAGGATGAAACCTGTAGCGTTGGTACCAGTTGTCCAAGTCATGGCGACCGTGCCGCTGCCGTTTTTCTCGGACGCGCCGAACGATCGCGCAGTCGCCTCAAAGTTATCGGCGTCGATGCGCACCGTTTGCGATACGTCGCCAACGATCGTCGTTCCGCCCCATACAGCAGCATCGACAGCCAGGTCAGCTGATGTCGATGTGATGTTGAGAGGCAGTGTGGTCGTTGCCGAGACGTTGTTCTCAACAGCAGCAGTGAGAGAGCCTGCGCCGCTGTATGTGAGCCAGCCGATGTAGCAGCGGCTCGGCGCGCCTGAGATGGTGACTGCAAACGTTTGTGCGCCTGTCGCCGGATCGTCCAGCCGGTACATGTAGAAATTCGTTGCGGTGTGCGACTTATGCAGCGTGGGCGTTTGGCCGCCGAAGCTCGCACCAGAAACTGTGACCGCACCTTCCCAGTAGATATAGCCGATGCCATAGCGATCGCTGCCAGCGCTGACGTTGACGTTGACGCTTGGCGTCGCATCAGCAGAGCAACCAGCACCAGCAGTGCCTGCTGCGTCATTGGCTGGAACTGCATGCGCGGCGACGCCCCACAGCAACAGCAGCGGAATCAGAAATCTCATTACCTTCACGCGGCGATCCTCTCATCGAATATGGCGTCGTTGGCGGGCATGAAGAATCGCGGCCCGAAGAAGAAGCTCGTGAATCCCGTGGGGCAGCCGATGCGCTGGTTGATCGTCATGTTGGCGGCGAAAGTCATGTGCGAGTACATGGTGTAAGCGTTCGCATCGCCGGTGCCAACCTTGCCACCCCAATAGCCACCGAGATATTCGAGAGTCGCGATATATCTATTCGCGTAGTCCCATGGGTTAGCACCACCGGGGTGCTCGCCATGATCGCGGTTGACGTCCGTGATCAGCTGCTTTGCGTTGAGAACGCCGTCTCGCGTTGTGATCAGCAGTTGAATTCGGCCGTTTGCGTTGCCGCGATCTTGGCGGGCGTCGACGATGAATTCGTAGCAGACCCATTCGCCGCCGATGATCGGTGGATTCGCTGCATGGTTTGCACTCCCGCGCATCTGATACAGCTTCGATGTGTCAGGGCTGGAGTCGATGCCTTCACCTTGCGTGAGAGCATCTAGCGGTGGTGCCCCAAGTGCTGGGAACGCATACACCTGCACCGTGTTCGAAGTGATGCTGATGTATTTCCAGTCAGTCCAAGCTGTGTCCCAATTTTCCCAGACACCAGTGCGTGCAGGCGAACCACCACCAGGTGTGAGAGTTGGGCCTAGCTTGTATCCCGAGAGTTTCGCAGCGCCTGACTGGTTGTAATACGTCGAGCCGTAGTACTGCAGCCAGCGAAAATTCATTTGCGCGATGTCTTTCGATCCGTTACCCCAAAGATCAAGACCATTGAAGATTCCAGCGTATTGGCCTTCACCACTCACGAGAGTTGTCGGTGGGTTGAGTCTCACAGCGTTTTCAGCGCCATCGAACGAACCGTTGGTCACTATGCTCAACGATGCGCCGTTGCCAGATGTGAGCGCCTGACCAAGGTTGGAGAGATTCGTTGCTCGTACGCCAACCTTGCGTCCATCCGTGGCGAGCTCTGGCGCAACACCAGTTACGTTGGTAACGAATACGTCAGCCCACGAACCGCTGCTTCCGCCGGTCGTGCAGTTGAAACATTGGCCAGAGCCACTCTGCACGATGACGCCCGCATCGGCGCAGGCGATCGCAATGAGAGCTGAGCACAGCCCAAGCAGCCAACGTTTCACGTGGATCTTCATTGCACGACCTTCTGAACGACAGACGAATAATCGCTGAAGATCCCAGATTGGGATCGCGCGCAGATCGCGAAGTACCAAGTGCCAGCGGCTAGATTGGTGTACTCGTGCGCACTCGCGGACGGCGCGATGGGCGTGCTGTAGACGAGTTCGGTCGGCAACCGGCCGTAGCTCATCACATAGCCTTGCAGATTATCGAACGTGCTCCCGTCCACTCTGCGCGTGGGTGCTTGCCATGAGAGTCGCGCCGTTCCAGCACCACCGCCGCCAGTGCCTCCGCTCGGACATGTGCGCGTTGCCGTGCGAGATTCGGTCAGTGCTGGGCATGCGGTGCCTCCGTTCGCCGGCTGAGTCGTTACTGTTCGGGTGCGGGTCTCGGTTCGGGTCTGCGTCACGCCAGGCGGACAGGTTGCTGGCCAGGCCGGCTCGCTCCACGCTGACCACGCGCTGACGGCGCAGTTCACCGGTGCGGCGGCGAGCGTGCGTCCAACGACGATACTCGAGTACGGGCCAAAGTCCGTGCATGCGACGTCACGCGCCGCTCGCACGCGATAGCTCACCGATAGGCCAGCGGACTGCAGCGAGGTGTGAGTTGCGGTCCGCACAGTGGTGCATGCGTAGCTCGACAGGCCGCTGAAGCTCGTGCACGTCGCTCCAATGCAGCGCTCGAGCGAATAGGCAGCGGCGTTTGGCACGGCGGTCCACTCGATGCGGATCTGGCTGGTGCTGATGCCAGTCGCCGTGACGATCGGCGCAGCCAAAGGGGGCGGCGGTGGCGGGCAACCGTTGGGCGTTGACGCATGGACGGTCGGGCACTGATCGGCCGCGTCCGCAACACCGTCGCCATCTTGATCGGGTAGGCAGTACTCGGCCGGCGGCGAGCTTGGAATCCACTCGCCTTCGATTTCGCATTGAGGGGCCGGCGCCGCGGTCCATGATTTGGTGCGTGTGTAGCCGCCGACGGTACCGGCCGGGCACGTCATCACCTCGGCGATCGGCGCGCGCGGCGGTGCGCACGCTGGCACCGTCGGATTCGCCGCGAAGGTTGCGAACCAGCTTGTGATCTCCTCGCAGTTGTACTTCCAGCGGCCTGAGGTCTTTGCGGCGCCATCCGCCTCCATGATGTCCGGGATCGCGCGCTCACAATCAGCCTTGCTATCGAACGCCGGCTCGGTCCGCAGCTTGCCAGCGACTCGCAGCAAGACGACGGTGTCGGGCTCGGTCACAGACTGGACAGCAGCGTACGAAACCGACGCGCACAGCATCGCGACCGCCATTACAGCGGATCGGGTCAATCGCATGAAACCTCCAAGGTAGGTGCCGGCGCCCCTCTCGGAGCGAGACGAGAGAGGCGACCGGCGATGCGGGTCAGCCGCCGAAGGGGATTCGGTGTACGGCCAAGCTCGCAAACGGAATGGCTGAGACAAGAATTCGCCGTGACACACAAAACCGATGTAGTCACAGCAGGCATTCGCAGCCGGAAAACATTCCAGCCCATCCCCGAGGAGGAGCACCTCCCCGGGGCGGGCATTGCCCTTGCGGGCTCTCTATGCGGGCGGTTTGTCGCTCAGTTTCAAGGTCGACGACACTAATGCTTCGGCTCGACGATTTACCGGCTCTCCGGATGGTTTACGTCGTAGCGGCCTGATCTCGGAGGGCTCACTGTCGCCACTGCCCCCAGCACACCGGACCTATCAACACTCCCCGCCCTTTCGTGGGGTATCCAATTACTCGGCCGCTTCCGGGAGCCGCAGTTTCGTGCGCTTCATGGCCCGGAAATCGACCTCGGTGACGCCTGAATTTCCTTCAGACGTGACCTCTCGGGGCGAGTTTTTACCATGCAATTTCGGCAATGCGCAAGAGTCGCTGATTTTATTGATGTTTTCTTCACGCTGCTCATACGCTCGGATTTGAGCCGACAGGCCTTCGGTGTCTACCTGCTCATCCTTGAGCCGATTCGCAAGATACCTGCCCGCCGTCTCGCGCCAGCCATGCGCGATTTCGAAGATACGCTCATATCGCCCCGACCAGAAGCGCGTCCAGGTGTCTTTGTTCAGACTGGCGAGCGCAGCTTTGCGTCGACCTGTGAGCACTATCCGGCCTTCGCCCTCGCATGCAATGCATTCGACAGCACAGGACTGCGGATTGATCGCTCGATACGAGCGTGCCATTGCCAATCCGGGATGCTCAGCGATAGCGAAAACCATCTGCTTCGTACCGTTGCATTCGTAACACATGAGATCGTCGATGGCCTCATACAGAGCAACGGCGGATAGGCGCCGCACAGTCATCTCGCCGCCGATCAGCTTCCAGTTTTCCTTTCTTGCCATATGACCAGCCCGTGCCCAGAGATTCAACTCGACCTCTCGAAGAGATCTCATATCGGCAAGCTCGGCCGCCATGCCCATCAGGAAAGGCTCACGATCCAGGCCACCAAGTAACGCAGCCACATCTCCAGATGTCAGTGATCCGTGAGCACCCGATGATCGGTCGAAACTCTTCGAGCGCAACGTGAGTAGCGCCCACGCCTCAGATGGATTCATGACTTCACCGCCTGTTTGAGATATTCGGCGAGTTCTCTGATTCTGTGCGCGCGCTCTGGATCGTCGGGTACCGGGATATCCTTTGGCCTGTCGAGTGCGTTCCTTGCGCTGCTGAGTGCGCCTTCGGGTGATTGAGAAATGGCTGCCGCACCGTTTTGAGTGCGCCATGCATGCGGCTTCGAACTGTCGTCCATTCTGATCGCTGGCGAAGGTTTCCCGTCGATGATTCTGACGAGCCACATCAGCGGAACACTCCGGACGGGCCATTCTCGCGCCATGTGATCTGACCGGAATACTTCACGCGATCTCTGATCTCCTGGCGCTCGTCATTCGTGAGTAGTGACTTCGAGATCAGTGGCCGGGAAAGTTCGGCGGTCAAAGCACGGGACGCTCGCTCAGTTGCGTCTGTGGCAATCTGTTTACGCGCGACTTTGATTGCCTCGAGCTTCGGGTTCTTGATCTGCTTTCGGTGTGCTCCATCGTGGCGCTTGCCGCCATTCGGCGAATTGACCGGTCCAAAGAGCTTTTCGCCCTGCCACCCTTTTCGGTAGCGCTCCATGATGGTGTGCCAGTTCAGTCCAGTCTGTGCAGCCCATGCACGAATCGACTTTGTCTGGCCATCGTGCGTGATGAAGATCTTCGGCTCACGTTGCCGGATTGTTATTTTTCGTGGAGTAGTCATCTCCGCCAGCCTTTCGCGTGGAGCACGCGCATGGTTTCGTTGATGGCCGTTTGATCGGCCACTTGTTTCGTTGTGAAGCGGATCACGGTCCAACCGAGCCGGGCGGCAGCAGCATATTTGATGCAGTCTTCCGAGAAGCCTTCGACGCTTGCATGACGACCGCGACAGATGAGCGTCGGCGTCGTTTTGATGACGTTGCCGGCTGGTCCCATCGTTGCGATGTGAACTCGCTGCACGTTGAGGCCTTCGATCTCCACCGCGGTCATGAACTGCATGAAGGCAAAATCGAACGCCCACTTGCGGCCGAGTTCTTCGACAGCGAACTTGTGGCCGCGAACGGCAGTCGGCAACTTGTAGCGCTGGATGTAAGCCGCAAAGTCCTCCTCAGGCTTCGCGTTCTTCTCGGCTCGCTTCTGCTTGTCGCGCTGGAGTGCGGCGACCATTGAGACCGCCGCGCTCGTCTCCATGCCCAGCATTGCCGCCTGCTTCGGTTGAGCGGGCGGCGTCACCTTCGGCATCGGCGGCGTGCGAGTCGGTTCAGGCAATCCAAATTCATCGGTCAGCAGAGTGCGCGCCCGTGCCGCCGCTCTGCCGCCGAGTTGTCCAATGCTTGGAGAGTTGCGGCGGGTCACTGTTTCCTGCCTTTGCCCCATTCGACTGTAGCCGCTGCCAATCCTTCGACGTCGTTCAACGGAATCTCTTCCAGGACTTGCCGATGGAATCGTTCGCACAGGTAATCAGCAATCCGTGCTCGTTGGTCAGATGTGAGCGTCTTGCCGATGTCGAACTGTGTTTTTTCGAGCAAATAAATCGCCGCACTGATTGCACGCGATTCTGAATCGCATCCTTCAAGCGGGATTGTGACCATCACTGGAGTGGTAGTTATCAATGGTTCGCTCACTCCTCATCCCCCGCGCCATCGTCCTGGCTGTCGTCGGTGCCGTCCGATTCGCCGTCAATGTTCTCAGCGTGTTCGCGGTCGGTGAATTCTTCCCACTGCTCGTCGGTCATGTCGGCTCGCGATTTTCCCTCCAGCCCGCGTGCAGCCTCGTCGTACTGGCGATTGGCGTCGGCCTCGCGGAACTGCCTGTCGAGTTCGTCGCTGAGTTCACTGCGCTGTTCGGCCGCTGCGAGTTCTTCAGGCGTCGATCGCGAGAGTTCCTTTTCCTCGGTCGACTGCGTGAGCGGCAGTTGCTGCTGACCCTTGGTCTTCTTCCTTGCGATCTTCGCGTCGAGCACCGTTATGCGAATCTTGTGATCCTGGTACTCCTGGAGCAGCAAGTTAACGCGATCAAGTTCCGGCTTGATTTGGATCTGGAAGTCGACACGAGTCAGACTGCCAGGAACTCCGCTCAATTCGATATCTCCAACGCGTGATCCTTCGAAGTCGACCACCTCATCGCTTGGAAATTTGATCGAAACTCGAGCGCCTTCGTATTTCTCTGGAAATGAAATCGGTGCACGCAACCATTTCATGGGCTCAACGAATCCCTTGTTGTCGTTGAGTATTGATCGGGTGAAGTATGGATCGCCTGCGATCAGATTCGCAGGATCTTCAGCAGCCATAGCCGCAGGCAGCAGCGCGCCGGTGATTGGAATACAGAAAACTATAACCTCATCGTTTGGACCATTTTTTTCCAAATTGATGGAGATCTTTCCCATCTTGCAGATGGTTTCTTCGATTGCGAATGACGGTTCCATTGTTTCCCCTTCGTTGTGAAAAAATCTGTTACTTCGACGTGCCACGCTCGCCCAAGAATTCCAACAGGTGGGTCATTTCGTCCTCTGTTTCCAGAGACACCGTTGCCCGGTTGCCAGTCTGTGTGCTGACCAGCTTGTTGAGCAGTGGACGAAGTTGCTCCAGCTTCTCCAAGTCTTCGAGCATTCCAATCACGTCGCCGATCTCATCGCTCTTGAGCCAGATGGTGCAGCCCCGGAATCGGTCGTACGGAACTTTCCGAAATTGGCCGATAAGATATTCGATGCGCTGAAGCTGCTTGCTCACGACTTCGGCTCCTCGATTCGGACGAAGCGGCCGGTGCGCCATCTGGCTTCAAGATCTGCGCCTGAAACTCCACGATCGCCCGCCGTAGAGCAGAGCAAAAGGCCACCACGCTCCATCTCGAAAATCTCGACAGCCTGCCAGAGCGAATGGCCTTCATCGTGCTTGAACCAATACACGCCCGGCTGCGGTGTCGCGTGCAGTTTGTTGGAGTCGAAGGTACCGAGCACTCTCAGCTGCTCATCGACTCGGCGAGTTGCCTCAGTGAACTGGCTTGCGTCAGCTTTGATTTCGACACGCGGCGGATCAGGGGCCACCAGTCTCCACGGCGGGCAGATCTTGCATGGACCGTATGTGCTGCCGTGAGGACAAGGCTCTGCAGGTGCGCACTGAGTCGCTGGCCCTGGATCACTTCGAAACCAATTCCAGATTGCTCGGATCATTGCGTTTTCTCTTTCAACTCGTAGCGCTTGAGCACGGCGGCAACCTTCAAGATCTGATCTCGTGTTGGATGAATGTTCGCCTCGATCCTGACGACATCGCCAGAGACGAAGCTGATCATCATGCTCTGCACGAGGCTTCCATCAAGGCCAAGAGCGTCGCAGATCTCTTTCCCAATCTGGTGAGTTGCAACCGTCATTGCGGCTTCTCCGGCTTCGAGATCTCGACGAACTTGCCCTCGCGCTGCATGCGTTCGACGTCATTTGACGAAAGCAAATATGAGTCATAAAAGCCTTCACGATCCGGTACGCATGCGCATCCGTCGTCATAGATTTCAACCAACTGCCAATCGGTGCGGGTTTTCCACCAGCCGATATGGCTTGGCGGTGGCCCGAAGTACCAGTAGACGCCGGGCTTCATGGCTAGGCCTCCTTCGTGCCGGTCGTGCAGCAGCACGGCCATAGACCGCAGAAGCTGCATGTGCCTGACGTGTTGCCGAGCCGATCGCGAATTGCATCTGCGAGCGGCATGCGCGGATGCACGACCTCGCGCGCCTTCGGCAACTTCGCCTCTGCACCGTCGATCATCGCGTCGACCAACTCGCGCGGCATCAGGTCGAATTGCTGGGTCATACGATTTCAATCTTAGGATGGCTGGCGAAGTCTTCACGCAGGCATGCGATCGCCTCATCAAGCAGTGTGTCAAGATCGTGGTGAAAAATCTCGTAGAACGAGACGGAGCCGCGCGGATAGAAGTGGATCTCTATGATCGTGTTTGTTTCGATCATCTTCGCGCGCACGCTGTCTTCGATCTCAGGTGGACATAGCCAATCTTTTTGCTCGTCGAGAGCCCGCGCGGCAGTCTGGCAAATGCTGCGGTGGTTGTTCACTCTCAGAGTCACGCCCGCGCGGCAGTTTCGAATCAGCAGTTGAAGTTTTTCAGCGGTGTTACTCATGCACCCTCCCACAACGGCGCAAACCCACCGCCAGATCGCAACCAGAGTTTTCGACACTTGCGGAAGTGCGACTGCGACATGCCGCGACGACGGATCGGACGAGACCAGCGGGAAACGAAGCGGCTCATGCGGCGACCTGCATACGAAACTTTACTCCAACTCGCAGATGCCTCTCGACCGATTGCAACTCTGTGACTCTGAATTCGATACGTCGACGCGACTCAGAAAACGCAACTACCTCTGCGATTGAGGAATAGAAATCGAAATTTATCTGCTCAATGCAAAACTCCTCAACGACAACATCGTGATTCAGTTGAGTATCGAGCGATAAGATCGGCACCGCGGCCGTCGCTGCGCTCAGGAGTTGCAGAAAAACACGACGGTTCACGCCGCCACCTGCGCGCGCACGAACTCGAGCGACACGCCAGCAGCCTTCGCGATCGTCTCGTCGTCCAGCGTGCCCAGCGCCTGCAACCGCTGCACCTTCTCGCGCTTTCGATCTTCACTGTCGTCGACAGGTTTGATCGCCGGTCGCGGCTCCGATGCGCCGGGCAGAGGCAACCGGTCCTGAACAGCCACCGTCTTGCGCTCATCAGGACACAGAATCACCTCGGCATGTTTCGGCGCATCTCCAAGCAGATTCGCAACCGGTGAAGCCGCAACAGTCAGCGCCTGCATACCTTTCCGCGGATCCCGAAGCGCTGCGAGCTCGCCCTTCGCAGCGATGTGCGGTAACTGCTCGCGCACCGGATCCACGTCAGAGAGTTCCTCGTAGTGATCCAGGAACCGTCGTTGGATGTGCGGCAACGAAGTCTCCACGTCCGCACGACGGATCGCATCCCAGCCGCCAACAGCAGCCACCGCGCGACCGACTCGAGTCTCGGGACCAGGTCGCGACGCTGCGCCGTAAGTCTGGCAACCAGCCATCACCACCTCCCACGCCTCGCCAGCGGTGGGCTCGCCGGCTTTTCGCAGCTCGGTGAAGTCCACCGGGCGCGGCATGAACTTCGCGTGCTGGAGCAAATGCCCGGCCGCGCGCTCGAAGTCCTGCAACGACCAATCGCGAAGCGCGAGCCAGTACGCGTCGAACAGCGCATCGGATGTTTCGCGATTGAACATCTCGGCCATGCCGGTCATAACGGCGTTAAACCGCTTGAAATCACTTGCCTGCATTTCGCATCTCCGGTGGCACCCATCCGCCAGTCGCGGCAATGTTTCGTCGCATCAGCTTGCTTCGGTCAGTGCGGGGAGGATCGGCGTAAAACCTCAATCCCTGGTCGATGTGCTTCGAGTCCCGAAGCATCAACTCCATGCTGTCGTATTTCGTGTTGCGATCGTTCTCGCCCATGTGATGCGGGGAGTTGAGGTATCCCGTGATCGCCTGGCAGAGATCGGCCTCGGTGTAGCCCAAGTCGAGCGCATGGAAGATCAACTTGCGGCGCTTGTCGTCGGCGTTCGCACGAGGATGTTCGTGAGTGGTCTTCCAGTGCTCAAAGACGCGATCGGCGATGGCTCGTCGCTCGGCCTTCGGATCAGGTGCCGGTGGGCTTTCCATGTCGAGATGCAACTCGCCGTTCCCGTTCAGGTCACCCAACGGAGCACCAGCGGTGCTCGGGTTCTTTATGGAGTCAGGAGTCAGAGAAGAGGGAGTCAGGAGTCCGGAGTCCGGAGTCAGAGCGAAGTGCTTGCTACCATTTTGCGAAGTGCTTGCTACCTTGGACCCCTCCAAGGTGTTCCTCTGAGGTGAACCTTGGTCGTCCAAAGGTTGTGCCGAATGTGATGTAAGTGCCGGAATTGTAGAGGGCACCTCATTTACGTGAGGGCGCTGATGCCGACCGAATGCCAAGATCTGTATGTAGCGCTGACCAGCGACCTCATATCGTTCAATGAAGCGCTGCTCGCACAGCCACTCTAACCATTGCTGAACGCGCTTCTCGGTGACGGCTCGACGGTATGGGAACACCTCGGCGCACAGTCTGAGCGGCCTGTCCTCCAATCGGCCATCTCGATCGGCGGAGCACCAGAGTCCCTGGTAAAGGATGCCGATCAACGGATCGGCTCTGCCGAGAATCTCGTTCTTGAAGAAGCCCGGCTTCAGACTTCGCGCCCTCATGCGGCACCTTGAAGCTCGGGCAATAGGCGAACACCCTTTCGAGTGTTGCAGACCGTGCAGAGGATTCTAAGATTGGCGCGCTCATTGGAACCGCCCTTGGATCGGGGAATGATGTGGTCAATGCTCAAATAGACCTCGGGGATTGAGGTGTAAAAGCCATAGCCATTCCCTTTCGGAAATCGCTTCTCGTAACCAACGATCCCGCAGTCACAGCACCGATAACCGCCCTCTCGCATTACGAGACGACGGAGCGCGCCAGGAACTCCCGCTTTCATTGCCATCACATATCACCGACGCCGACATGCACGCCCCGCAGGTATCCGTGTCGCTCAGCCCATGCGCCGAGAGCTATGCCGTTTTCGCAGCCTGACTTTTCGGTAAGGTGCGTGCGGTGTGAGTCGACGGTGCGCGAGCTGATGGAAAGCGCGATTGCGATCTCAGCATGCGTTCGGCCGGCGCAAAGTAGTTGTAGCACTTCGATCTCGCGAGGAGATAGAGAGCCACGCGCATTGTCGGTGGTCATTGTTGGCGCGCTCTTGAGTGGTCAACTATTGCGAGGCTGAGGCTGTTTCCTGCGGTGTTTCTTGCGCGGGCTGGTCCTTCTGCGCGCGGATGCCGTGAGCCAGGAAGTCATGCAGGGCCTGCACTTTTTTCACGCCATATTCTTTGCAGTTCTGTCGTTTGAACGATGCGAGCCACGGGATCGTGATGCCGGTGGCCTTCGAGATATAGGGCAATTTGTAGCCCGTCTCTTTGAGCAGGCGCAGAGTGGTTTGCAATAGGTTCATGATCGGCATCATAAAAGCGATTCTGTTGCAAGGCAATGCTCACATTTGGTGAGGGTACTATTGACAACAGCAGAAATCAGATATTAGGCTATCGACCAACGTAAGCCGATTGACGACTGCAAAGCTTCCAAGGTCAGCCGTGAGTGCATTCAATCCCTACAAAGAGCCATTCGACCGCCGCATTGCTGGCTGGTCCGGTCGGCTGGTGCTCAGGGCTCGCTACCCGGAAATGGTCGTGGTCGGGGCCATGAATGCGCTGGTCTGCGCGACGATCAATCTGTCGTATGAGCTCGCGAAGGTATTCCCGGAAATCACTTTCTGGATGACGCCGATCGAATCGGAGGTGCATGACGCGATCAATGTGCGTTGGACTGACGGTCCGACGGCTGACCAGGTCGAAAGTGTCGTCGCGAAGTACCGCACCGGCCGCGCTGTATTCGACGGCTCGGACTTCGAGCCGATCGACACGATATGGACTGACACGTTTGGCGGTGCGATGTATGTAAGCCTCAATCGGGAATATTCGCCGCACTTGGCTGCTGCGGATGATCGCGAGAACCGAAGCTGCTCCGAGACGCAGATGACGTTCAACGCCGACACAAACGTGACGATCGTCGAAGAGTCAGACACGAGGCACTGATGAGCGCACCATCAAAACTTTCGCCGCGTGAGATCGAAGTGATGAATCTGATCGCCTCAGGTCACACGCCGTCTGAGATTGCTATACGGCTGAATCTCAGCGTGAAGACGGTGAGCACTTACCGTGCTCGGATCATCGAAAAGACTGGCGTTCGTGGAAATGCTGGCATCGCGAATTTTGTCATTCAATCAAAGCTGGAACTCGCGGAGGATTACGCGCTTGTGGCAGCCGCTCTGTGTGCTGGCGTCGCGAGGTGGGACCGTGCTACTGAGTCGATGGGATTCATGATCGTCGGAGGTACCGATTTCGCGACCGATCTGGATGGCTTTGGTGTGCCAATGCTGGATCCGATCTTGCGTGACGCTCTCCGTATTGCGCTATTGCCGCCGAAGCCTGAGAGCGAAAAGGTTGCCGAGACGCAGGAGCCATCAGCGTGAAGTCGCGCTTCAAATTTTGGTTGACGCTTCTAATCGGTGTCATCGGCGGAGTGATCTTTGGTTGTTACGCAACTGAGAGAGATCTCGCGGCTGACTGCTTGTCGAAGCGTCACGCGGTGATCTACGGCGTGCACTTCAGTTGCCAACTCGGACCAGCGAAGAGGCAATGACGATGGGCGCGGTTGAAAGCGTTGGCGTGACACTTCGGCTTGCTGGTACGGCAGAGATGCCCCGCAGTCTGGAAGTGAGCGAGCAGGGAGGCGAACTACGCGTGCTTGCCATGGTTGGTAATAGCGTTGTCGCCTACTCTCAGTTGGACATACGAGAGTGCTGCATCAGAAAGGCACACGATGGGCAAATGATTCTGGCAGTGGGCAGGGCGCGATTTCCGTTGCTTTCGAATGAAGCGGTGCTTTTACAGCAAGAATACAAGGTGCTGTTATGAGCGCCGTCAGAAGCCGCGACATCGGCCCGGTGCAGACGCTAACGACGATGGTGTCGCTCGGCGAGAGGTCCTGGCAGGTGGACGTGACTTATCGTGTCACCTACGCGTCGGTGAGAGCGCGAGGTCTCGGGCTGGATCCAGATGTCACGATCATGGAAGTGACATATGAAGACGGTGTGATTCGTAAACCGTTCCCGATGCTGCCCGGCCTGTACAACGAGCTGACGCGCATCATCGAAGTCGACGAGTTGGGGGACTGATGGGCATCAAGGTCATGCAAGGTCCGAGCGCTAATAAGTGCATGTCGCCCAACTGCAGCGAGCGAGCGCTTGTGCTTAGCCTTTACTGCGCGCGGCATCGGCCAAACCTTGGCGCTGGAATGAAGATGATCACCGGTTATCAGATGGCCCAGATGGTCGCAATGTCTGATCGATTGGAGGCAGCGTTCAAGAAGCATCGCGGATCGCCGCGAACTGAAGCGCGACATGTGCTGCGAGAGGCCTCGATGCTGCTCGACGAGATCGCGAAATGAGAGAGCGCAAGGTAACGCGGCTGTACTGCGACCACTGCAACAAGGGCGGATTCCAGCGCCCTGCAATGGCAAAGCACGAGCGTGGCTGCACGAATAATCCCAACAGGGTATGCCGTGTGTGCGAGTGCGGCGGCATTGATGCAAAGCCTTTGGCGGAGTTGATCGCCTTCGCGAAGACGGCAGTTGATGCGAACGGGTTTGAAGGAATCCTCAGCGATCAGCAGGAGGCAAAGCTTCGAGAGATGGCCGGCGATTGTCCATGTTGTCTGTTGGCGACTTTGAGACAGTCCAGCGTCGTTATGCACGACTTCGACTTCGCTAAGGAGATGAAAGCGTTCTGGAAAATGTACAACGAAGAGCACGGCTACCGTGAGTAACTGGATCCGCAATCTGCTGCGCTGGAAAGTGCGTGTGCCTGATGACGAGACGACGGTGAAGGTGCCGCAGGTCACGCCACATTGGAGTGATGCGGAAGAGTTGGAGCGACGGCGTGCGGCTTTGAAATATGAGCCGCAGCATGGGTTTCTGAAAGATCAGGTTCAGCGAGGTGCGAAATGATGGCGCTCAAGTCTGCACTTGTGATGCTAGTGCTGATGGCTGCCGCGAAGGCTTTTCGCCGGTCGCGACCGTCTGGATATCTTCGGTTCATGGCTGATCGGCGGTAACTTTTCGAAGGGGTCTGTGATGGATATCGGCGATTGGATCGTAGTTGGTTTGATAGTGCTGGTGATCTGCATACCGATCGTGCTTTGCGTCTGGATCTGTCTTGAGATCAAGGCAGCAAGGCAGATGGTGAAGGGGATTGCCGACATCCTGCAATGGTTGTTCGAGACCTTCGTGAAGAAATCGAAGGCCGAAAAGAGTTCGACTGATAAACGTGTTTCAACAGAGGGTGAATGACATGTGGCTTCGAAGAGTGATGGTGATGGCGGCGGCGGTGATGGTGGCGAGCTCGGCCTGTGCTGGTGCGCCAAGCGAAGGGCCGCCGGACGATGGCGCAAATGCGTCAGCGGTTGCGGCTGCAGTCGCGAGCTCGTCATCTCTGGCGACGGTCGAGGTGTTCGACGCATCGCGCACGCTCACATCGAGCGAGGCGAACAACGCCGGCAATCTGCAGGTCATGAATTTTCAGCAGCGTCGTAATGCGCCGAGCGTCGCGCAGGGCGGGCTGTCGATTCCCGGCTGCGGCGGCACCGGCGTGAATGCTGGTGGCTCGCGGCCTGGTGGCTCTGGATTTCTCGGCTGGTCGTGGACCGATGGCGACTGCTACCTGCTGCTCGCCGCCGCGCAGTTCACCGCGATCGGCATGCCGGACTCGGCGTGCGACATGGTGCTCGAGATGGACGCCGTGCAGGAAGCCTACGAGAAGAAGGCGAAGCGCGAGCGCGGCCGGAAAGCGAAGCCACAATTTCCCAATTGCACCTCATCCGAGAATCGCGACCTGACGTCGGCCGCTGCAGAGCTTGATCGGCTGGTGGCTTTCATACTTGCGCAACCTCAGACAGAGAAGTGCGGCGATAAGAAGTGCTTGACTGAGGAAGCACTGCGCCGCGCGTTCGAAGCCTCGCAGAGGAAGTAAACATCATGGCCTACCACCAGGGTGCCCGCGTGAACAGTCCTATCAAAGTCAGGGCGAAGCTGCTGCTGCCAGAGAAAACTCTGGATCAGATCAGGTACGACACGAAACGTGAGGCATACCTGATGGCGCAGGCCAATCGAAACAAGCCGTGGGCACGCCGCTGGCTGCGCATGAACGCTGGATCATACTGAGATGCCCACCCGCTTCACATTCCCGCCGGTGAATCTCGCTGTGGCTGTTGAGCCGCAGTTGGCGAATCGGGCGGAGTGGTGCGGGTACAAGTTGATTCGCATGGACGACGGCAAGTCGGCAATGCGGTGGAAGCTGAAGCGCGGCGACGAGACTTTCATACTTGGATCGCTGTGCGAGGTCGATATGAAACTCGGCGCGATCCTTGAACAGATCGGTGAGCGAGTTGAGCGCGAACAGGTGGAGCGGATGAGAGCTGAGCGAGTTGTCGTCCGCGAGGCCGAGGTGGCTTTGAAAGTTGTGAAGTGAGTCCCGCCCCGCCGCTTACCTGCAGTGATGGCAAGCGTACGTAGGGCCGCACAGTGAGCGGCGGGGTGTTGGGCAAAGGTTTCGATGTCGCGCGTGGCTGAGTGGTCTAAGGCACCGGCATTCCAACGGCGAGACGGAGTCGTCTCCGCAGGTTCGAATCCTGCCGCGCGACGCTTTAACAAACAGAGGTGAGAGATGAAAGCGAAGATTGAATTAGAACTGCAGCCATTTTCGGTGCCGAACTTTGTCAGGCCGGTGGAGAATCCAGATATGAGTCGAGACCAGCTGGCCATTCCGCTGTCGGCTCTGGACCCAATCACACTGGACAGGCTGTGCGACGATTTCAGAACGGCCGTATTCCAAAAGGCTGGCAAGTTGATGCCGCCGACGGCTGGCTAGCGCGACGCTTTAGAGAGTTGTTACAGAGTGAGCGGCGTGGAAAGCAGACACGCAAAAGCTGGAAATATGCCGGGATCATAAACCGGGGAAGAAATGAGTCCATGCGCTTCCAGGCTCGTGCGCGTGGCTGTCTAGGGGCAGACCTAAAGCCCTGCGCCGGAGTAGCGACCGGCCTCACTCTGTAACAGCTTGAGTTGAGTTTGGAACGAAGGGGAATTTGATGAGCGAACTTCTGCAGCCTCGCGCGCGCATTCTGGACGTGAGTGAGGCTGAGTATCGCGACGACCCGTGCGCAGTTCCGTCACTGTCGCAATCCATCGCAAAGGTGATGCTTGAAGAGAGCCCGCGCCATGCGTGGAAGGATCACCCACGCCTCGGCCCAGCGCTAAATCCTGGCTTCATAAAGAAGAAAGAATCGAAGGCGATGGACAACGGAGACGTGATCCATGCTCTTTTGCTCGGCAAGGGCGCCGACGTGGAAATCATCCATGGCTTCGACAACTGGAAGAAGAAAGCGGCGCAGGCGTTGCGAGATGAAGCGAAGGCTGCTGGCAAGCTTCCGATGCTCGTGCATCAATATGAATCGCTCGAAGACGCTGCGAGCTACCTGCACGAATCTCTGAAGTCTGAGTTCGGCATTGACCTGACTGAGGAAGGCGGCGAAAGCGAAGTCGCGATCGAGTGGGAGGAAGACGGCATTCATGGTCCGGTGCTCTGCCGCGGTCGCATGGATCGCCTCCAACTCAATCGCGGCAAAATCTATGACGTCAAGACAATCTATTCCGCACATCCCGACGTCGTTGGCAAGCAAATGACTGAGATGGGGCGGGACATTCAACACGCCGCATATGTGAGCGCAGTCGAGCGGCTTCGACCAGAGCTTGCCGGGCGAATCTCGATGGAGTTCCTTCACCTTGAGATCGAACCGCCGTATGCGATCTATCCCGGCCCGCCTGACGGCGAATTGCGCGAGTTGGGCCGCGTTCGCTGGAACAGAGCTGTCGTGCTCTGGGAAGACTGCCTGCGCCGCAACCGTTGGCCGGCATACGTAGACAAGATCACGCCGATTCGCGGACACGGCTGGTCACTGAAAACTTGGATGGAAAAGGCGCAGGAGTGGTGATGAACGAGAGCACGATCAAATTCGAAGAGTCGATCGGGCCGCGTAACGGCACGCAGCTTCTGATTGGCGTTGTTGGTCCGAGCGGTTCAGGCAAGACAGAATCTTCTTTGCGTCTCGCGACAGGAATACAGCGTGTGGCCGGTGGTGATATTGGAGTGCTGGATTCAGAGAATCAGCGCGCCCGGCACTACGACGATAAATACAAGTTTCGTCACGCAAAGTTCCCCGGACCGTTCACTCCAGCCAACTACCGAGCGGGAATCGAATTCCTTCAGAGCAAGGGATGCAAGACCGTAATCACTGACTCGACGAGCCATCTGCATGAAGGCAAGGGCGGGCAGTTGGAATGGCACCAAAACGAAGTCGATCGAATCATGCAAGCGTGGAAGTGCTCTGAAGAAAAGGCCAACGTTCCAGCGTGGGGAAGGCCGAAGCGTGCGCTCCGAGAGTTCATTGATTGGTTCACGCAGCAAGACGTTCACCTGATCTTCTGCTTCAAGGCCCGCGACAAGCTCAAGCTCGGCGGCGGCAAGGTTGTGAGCATGGGATGGATGCCGATCGCCAGTGAAGAACTGGTCTTCGAACTGACCGCCAAAGTCCTGCTGCTGCCTGGCGCTGGCGGGGTGCCTACGCTGAACTCAAACGAGATCGGCGAGAAGATGATGATCAAGCTCCCCGGTTATCTGAAAGCCTATTTCACTGGTGCGGCAGGCAAGCCCATTGACGAAGATCTTGGCGAGAAGCTTGCTCGATGGTCGCTTGGCAGCAGTCAGGCATCGACTGAGCCCGTGAAGCCGCCAACCGCCGCCGAGTACGAAGCATGCGACAAGGTCGCGACGCTGGCTGCGCTTGAGGATCGTCGGCGCGCAACGTGGGCAACGCTGAAGGGTGAGGAGAAGGCAGCGCTCAAGGCGGCAGCCGACGCCGCACAGAAGCGCATCGTCATCGACAAGCCCGCAGACAAGCCGGCCGACGAGAAGCCAACCGCACCGCCGATTGGCGACGATGCCGCGATGATGACATCGATCCAGGCGTTCACGACCGCACCAGAGCTCGCCGCCTTCATGAAGGCCGCAGTCGACGCGTACGCCGCTGCCGATCGCGAGATGCCCTTCGAGATTTCCGTCAAGGCGAACGAGATGCGCGAGCATTTGGAGGCGATGTGAGTGCCGGCGTAACAAAGCTCGCGAAGCTGATCCAGAAGGAGATCTTCTCGTATTCAGAACGGCCGAGTCAGCAAGTTCGCCGGATTCAGTTTCGCGGCATGAATGAGCAGGACTATGGCGGACTCAGCGAATTCTTGCTTCACCGCGCGATCGCCGAAGCCCTCGACAAGCACCTTCCGAAAGACGCGCGCGATGCGCTGGAGAAGTTATGAGGGTCTTTGAAGTGATCGAGAAACTGCAGCGAGTTCGCAATCAGAGCGCGGAGTTGCAGATCGAAGGCACGGAAGATATGGGCACAGTCGAAGCTGTGATTGAGCAAGACAACGGCGAAGTATTTCTTGCGCGAACAGATTGGACTACTGACGTCGGTCTTGATGGCCGCCCGATTGACAGTTCGAACATGAGAGCGCTGTAACGATTTCACGCCTCGCCCAGCCAGTCGACGACTGGTGGACCCAACCCCCTGAACCACGGGCGAGGCATTTTTATTCGGAGTAGAACGACAATGAAACTTGTACGACTGATTGCAGAGAACTTCCAGCGTCTGGAAGCCGTCGACATCACATTCGGTGACGGCGTTACAGAGTTGAGCGGTGGCAATGATCAAGGCAAGACGAGCACACTCAATGCCATCTTCGCGACACTGAAGGACGCGAGCTTCTCGCCCGATGATCCGATCAGGCACGGCACTGAAGAGGCGGCTATTCAGTCGCATCTAAAGGATGACGACGGCAGCATCCTCATTGCCACGCGCACATACGAATACGACGCGCACGGCAAGCTGAAGAACGAGTTGCGACTAACGACGCCGACCGGCGCCAAGTATCCGCAGGCTGCGACTCATCTGAAGAAGATCGTCAGTGATCACCTTCTGGACCCGCTGGAATTCCTGCTCGCCGATCCGAAGCATCATGTGAGCGTGCTCGAATCCTTTGCGCCTGGCTTCGACTTCGCAGCGAACAAGCGCGAGCACGATGGTGTATTCGCACGCCGTACCGATGTGAAGCGCGAGCAGAAGCGCGAACTTGCAGCGGCCGAGGCGATTCGCGTGCCTCCAGACACACGCGACGCAATCATCGAAGTCAGCGAACTGTCGAAGCAGGTCGAAGATGCAATCGCAAAGAATCTCAATATTCAGGGCCGCAGAGAGAATCGCGCCCGTGCCCGCGAGCAGATTGAGAAGGACAGAGAGGCTGCACGGCTGAAACTTGACAGCGTGCTGAGCGAACTGGATCTGGTGCAGCAGGCGACTGACGAAGCGGCAGACAGGATTCAGCGACAGATCGACGCGCTGCTGCGCGAGCAAGAGCGCATCAAGACCGAGGGCACTGCGAAGCTGGTCAGCAAGCGCGAAACCATCGAAGCCGAGGCGGCAGCGCTCACCGCGAAGTGTGAAGAGACAGAGCGCAAGATTGCCGAGGCTGGTGAGTTACCGCCCGAAACGCCGGCCGAAGCGATCCAGGCAATTCGCGATCAGATCTCGAACGCGACTCGACTGAACAAGCAGTTCGCCGACAAGCAGCAGCGTGAGAAGCACCTGAAGGCCGAAGTATCGCTCCGCCAGACAGTGGAGCAACTCACCGCTCAACTCGAAAAGATTGAGAAGGCGCGCCGCGATGCCATCGCATCGTGCAAGTTGCCGGTCGAAGGTCTCGACTTCGATGACGAGGGCATCAAGCTCAACGGCGTGATCTGGAAGCAGGTCGGCGATGGCACTCGCATGCGCATCGCGGTTGCCCTGTCGGTGGCGAAGCGCCCGAATATCCGCCTGTGCTGGATTCGCAATGCGGCATTGCTGGACGACAACGCGCTCAAGATGGTGGCCGATCTCGCGAAGGAGTTCGATTGCCAGATCATCATCGAGACCGTGCGCCCGGTCGGCGGCGACGCGATCGTGCTGGAGGAAGGGCACATCAAAGGGCAGGAGCCCCAATTCGTTCTGACGGCTCCAGAGTCGGCCTCTTCTCAAAATTCAACTGTGAATGAGGCGACACGGACGGAGGGGATCCCGGCCGCTGAAGCAGTCGAAACGCCGGCCGTGAAGGCGGACGCGCCGAAGCTCGCGACCCGCCCCCGCCGCAAGTTCGTCGGCCCCGGCGATGTGAAGGGAGAGCAGGAATGAGCATGGAATCTCAACTGCTGCGACAACTGGCAGCCGAGCTTGAAAACCTCGACATGCTGATGGAGTTCGCTCCTGGTGCCACTGTGCCGAACTCAATGGAAATCCATTGGATGCAAGGCCGCAGTTTTGGCACCAGCTACGACGTTGCGCGTAATTCAATTGCCGCCGTGGTTGTGAGCAGATATCCAGAGTTGCACCAAGCCGCAGTGATGATTGCGGAAGAGAGGATTGCGGGGACTCGTGCCGAATTGGCCGGTCTTACAAAGGGCAAACAACGATGAGCGATTCATATCAAGCCATCTACGATGCGGTCCGCAGTCGGATCCCAAGTTGCGATCCGAATGAGATCATTCGCAACGCTGTACACCTCGACGCTTCGCATGCCATTGCATGCTTTCAGCAAGACTTCTCAATCGCAGCCGCAGAGATGCAGCGTCCTTCAGTCTTATTTCGCCCAGAGATGCGGGTCAGGCCTTCCACTCAAGAATGGGTCGTCAGTTACAGCGGCGTTAACGGAGTAGGCAAGACTCCAGATGCAGCGATGCGCGCATTCGATAAAGCATGGATCACAGAGTTCGGAAAATGAAGCTCAGTAACTTCGTTCAACATCCAAGTCTGAAGTGCCAAGAGCACGGCTTATTAGCGAGATATCGCACGACGAGCGAGCATGTTTACGGTGGGCGAGATTACGGGCCGATCTGGGAATGTCCGCTTGGCGAATGTGACCGGATCTGCGGTGTCCACCCGAACGGCAAGCCGCTGGGCATCCTGGCGAGCAAGGCGCTGCGTGCGTATCGCATGGACGCGCACGAACTGTTCGACCAACTCTGGAAGCCGTTCATGGCGCAGCAGTTGGCCTATCCAGAGGAGTCTCGGCCGAACAAAAAGCTGCAGGGTGCGATGAGGTATCGCGCCTACGGATGGCTTGCAGAACAGATGGGCATGAAACGTGACGACTGCCACATCGCCATGATGGTGGAGTCGCAGATCGAAGCGATCTTCAAGGTGTTCGCCGAACACAAACCGACCAGCGCGACTATCCGCGCCTGGCACAAAGCGAAGGGGAAATAGTAATGCAGACCGATGGCGAGATTTTGATTGCGACTCTTCGAGAACAATATTCGCTTCTCCGAGGGCAGAAAAGCGCCGCTCTTGATGTTATCGAGGAGCGCCAGCGCCAGATCAGCGCTGAAGGTTGGACGCCCAGCCACGACGACATGGAGCACGACGAGGGAGAGCTAGCTGCAGCCGCAACGGCATATGCGCTGCACGCCGCTGATGTGCTGGACCCGAGCAGTCAAGGCGATGGTGACTGGCACAAAATTCCGCCGATCATGTGGCCATGGCAGGCCAAATGGTGGAAGCCGACTGGAAGCGCCGAGAATCAAGCCGGCGCCCGTCGCGACCTCGTGAAGGCCGGTGCTCTCATCCTCGCGGAGATTGAGCGGATCGATCGTGCTGCGAAGGTGAAGTCATGAAATACCTCATCGTGATTCTGCTGACGCTCGCTGGCTGCAGATACGAAGCGCACAACAACGATTCGATTCCGGTCGCTGACAACGGACCTCAATCACGGCCAAGCGCAGCGAATGCACCCGTGGTGGAGATCTCTGGCAAGACTGTAGATCGCGACCTGCTCTCTGCCGCGGCACTGCGCAACCTCAACGGCAAGCTGATTCTTCTGAACAGTTACGATGCTGCGGCGACCGGCACCAAGGAAGAACTTGAGCATGCGCGACAGTCAATCATCAATACAAGAGCATGGGCCGTAGGGCTGGCTGACAGAGCTTATCGTGAGGCGGTTCTTGATTGGACCGATTATGCCGAGAGGCACGCCAACGAGTACGAGAAGGAGATGAACAAAGGCGTCGATCACTCCAAGCGTGAACGCGAACAGCGCGAATTTTGGGAAGAACGAGCCCGAGTCAACGAGCTTGCCCGCACATTGCCGAAGCCGGAGTGACCATGAGAGCAATTAGCCTTCATCAGCCGTTCGCATCGCTCTGGTTATCGCCGCACAAGCTGCACGAGACGCGGCACTGGCTCACGAACATCCGCGGGCCGGTCATCGTGCATGCATCGAAGAAGATCGAGACAGAGGTCAGTGACCGCGTCGACTTCCTCTGCCGATCGCGCTTCGGCACGAACTGGCGCACTGACCTGCCGCGCGGTGCGTTGCTTGGCCAAGTCCACATCATCGACTGCCTGCGTGCCGAGAACATCTACCCGGTGCAGCCGTCGACGGACGATGACTTCGCGTGCGGTCACTTCAAGTTCGGTCGCTATGGTTGGCGACGTGCCGCCGAGTATCGAATCTTCGAGCGCCCGATCCTGTTCAAAGGCAAGCAGGGATTCTTCAATGTGCCCGACGAACTCATCGCAGGAGCAATGACGACATGAACGCAGCCGCAGTCCCAAAGATCGAGATCGGCGAGCATCCCAGGCGGATGCTGATGATCTTCAACGGCACGAGCACAGAAATCACTGCCGCTGAAATGGCGGTGCTCAACGCACTCATCAAAGAGCCAGGCGAGATCGCATCCAAAGCAGACATCGACATGGCACTCAGCGGCAGAGTGCGCGAGTCGAACTCGATCGAAGTCCTCATCGGCAGACTCCGCAAGAAGCTGCCCGAAGGCGTCATCGTCACAGAGCGCGGCGTCGGCTATCGGTGGCAGGCCCCGAGTGAGACGCCCAGTGCCGATCAAGCCTGAGAACCGCTGGCGCTACCCAGCGAACTGGCCGGAGATCCGCGCGAAGATATTGGAGCGCGCGGAATACCGATGCGAGTGCGAGGGTGAGTGTAAGCAGCACTCTGACTACTGCTTTCGCCTGCATGGCGCTTTGATCGAGCCAGACAGGCCGTCGCGAGTTGTGCTCACCATTGCCCATCTTGATCACACACCTGAGCACTGCGACGACAGCAATCTCAAGGCAATGTGTCAGCGCTGCCATTTGGCCTATGACGCTGATCATCACGCGCAAACGAGATATGAAACCAACCGCGCCGGAAAGGCCGTGGGCGATCTATTCGGAGGGTAATCCGTCATGAGCGAGGACCAAGGATTTAAGGTGTCGGAGTTGATCACAGAGGACGGCACGTGCTACTCGACTACCGCCTATGTGTCACTGCCGGCGCTGCACTTGACTGATGTGGCGACCGTTCGCCGGTTGGCAGACTGGCTGCAGGAGATCACGCCGAAAGAATCGCAGAACGAATCGAAGCAACCACCGCGCGGAGGGGGAGTGATGGGGAAGCAATACAGTTTCGACGAGAAGTGCTTGGAATTGGCGAGGCACTTCTATCCCGACGCGCCAAAGGAATATCTGGACCAACTCGCGCAGGAGTTTCAGGACTGCGTTGAGGGTCGAGATCCGCCAGACACGCGCTTTTGCTATGGCGCAATGTGTACTTGGTTCGGGTCGATATATGAAATAGGCAAGCGAGGCGACTTGCCTTGCTGCCCATGCTGCAAAGGTATGTTGTTCGAGATGCCAACCGAAGAACAATGGTGGAGCGGCGTCGACCGGCATGAGCGGGAAAAGCCGCATCAAGGATATCGCTCAATGCTCGAATGGCAGCGAGCACAGAATCGCTGCTTCACCATGCGTGAAGGTGCGTTCCAAGCGCTCGAATCTGCATACAAGAACTCTTTCGATAAGAAGGAACCGACCGCATAACCCGAGGGCCGCGCCATGTCAGCGAATCTACAGGATGAGAGGTTGGCTTGCTGGTTCGTACAGTGGAGAAAGCCGCTGCGCTCATGGTTGATGAACCGTGGCCGAGTGCCGAGTGCCGAGGCAGACGATCTCGTACAGGACGTTTTCGTTCGACTGCTCCGCTACAGCGATAAGGTCAAGGTGGAAAAGCCTGTCGGATACCTCTTTCGAATTGCATCGAACGTCGCGAACGAGTGGAGAGATCGGAGCAGGGTGAAGGCAATCCATCGCAGCGACTGGCTCGATGAGCTCATCGCCGAATCGGATGAGCCGCTCGACAGCGCGTTCTGGCGTCGCGGACAAGAAGCGGTAATTCACGAAGCATTGCTGTCGCTGCCTGAGCGTCAACATGAGGTACTCAGGCTACATATTCACGATGACTTGACCGTGCGACAAATCTCGGATCGCACTGGGCTGTCAAAGCGCACGGTGATGAAAGATTTGGTTGCTACATATTGGCGACTGCGAATCGAGTTGAAAGAGTTCGCAGACCCGACCGCCGAGCTCAAGACGCAGCATCGGAACAGGAGGAAGGGGCCGCGATGATCGAGTGGCTGATATTTATTTGGGCGATCTGCGGCATTGCGTGGCACTGCGATGCTCAATGTGATGGCGATGATTTACATATCGACATCAAAATTCCGATGGATGATCCGATTAGGATCTCAGCATCTGGGCCGCTCGTGTGGATGATCGCTATATGGTTTTGGACAAACTGAGCGAGGGGAAGGCGATGGGTGAATATCGAAAGAAGCCGGTGGTGATTGAGGCTGTGAAGTTCGACGGTACGATCGAATCGATACTGCCATTGTTCAAAGTTTCCGCTGTGCCTGAGAACATCGACTTGGTGCCGTCTGGAAACCTTGAGATCCAAACTCTCGAAGGAGTGATGACGGCCAGCATTGGCGACTGGATCATCCGCGGCGTTAAAGGCGAGTTGTATCCTTGCAAGCCCGAGATTTTCGCGGCGACATACGAAGTTGCACTCACCGCCCCGCCGGCTGTTGCGGCGGAGGGGGAGCGAAAGGACAGGGTTGCAGATATCTCCGCAGCCTTTAATCGCAATGACACTGCGTTCAAGAACAATGCTCAGTTCTACGTGCGAGATTTGCTTGCAGAGATCGAGACTCTCAGATCGAACATAGACGAGCTGCAGGGAAGGTCATCGCCCGCCCTTCCGCCCGCGAGAGGGCCCGGCGATCCGTTCGCCGATGGGCTTTTGCGACTTGAGCAGATCAGGGCGGCCTATCGAGCAAAGCACGACGCTGACGTTGCATTCCTGCTTTCATTCGTCGATGAGCTTTGGCGGGAGTATTCGCGAACGCTGATGAGAGCAGACGCCACCCCCTCACCGCAGGCCGCTCAAGGGGAGGCGCGAGACGCAGAGCGCTACCATCAGTTACGGCGCGAAGGCGTCAATGGCATCAAAGGAGATCGGCTTGATGCATCCGTGGATTTGTCGCTAGCGAATTACAAGCTTCTATCCGCCACCCCTCCCGCCGCTGCGACGGAGCAGAGAACGATCGAGGTGCCGCCTACTGCCCGGCTGTGCAGTGATTGCAACTGCATGAGAGACGACGCCGGCACCGGTCGCGGCGGAGCGCTCTGTAAATGCGGAAGCTTTCGCTATCCAGTAGCCTCGCCATACCCGCAGCCCGCGCAACGAATGGAGCGCGAACTGCTGAAAGCGAAGATCGTAGCCGATCCAGATCCAGAGCCTAGTTGCGAGGCCGGTGGAGCGCAGCCCGCGCAGGGGCGGGAGGAGGAGCTTGCCTCGATGTTTGACGAGGCCGAGTTGGAGGCACCGCCGAATGTCGTTGGCGTGGTCCTGACGAACGAGGAAGCGAAAGAGATCGCGTCGATCCTTCGCTCAGCCGACGGGATGCGGGAAAGGCTGGAGGCTGCGGAGTCGGCCGCGAAACGATGGCATGCGCTTCGAAACTGTGCGCGAATCACGGCGATGGGAAGTGCAGGGTGTCAGCCTGGTACGCCTTCATTCGAGTCGCCTGACGCCCACGTCACGCTGAACTTCTGGACACACCACCAGGCTCGCGAGACCGAAGCATGGCATCGCGAATGGCTGGACACGTTCGTCGACAAGGCAGTCGCAGCGCTACCCGCCGCGCCGACAGCGGGGGAGGAGGGGTGAGCGCCGTCGTGATTGCCGTTGCGAAACTAGACGCGATCGACCTGCTCGAAAAGATGCAGATGACGAAGGTGTCGTCTGTTCGGATCGAGATCGAATTCGAGTTGCCGCATGGGGTCACTGTGCGCTGTCCTACTGAGGGTGCTCAGGAACTGCTGGAGCTTTTCGCGAAGACTCCAGTAAGCGAATGCACCGGCTGCAAAGTGAGGTGGCCCGACTATCGCAACGGCATCTTCAGTCATCCCTATTGCAGCCAGGAGAAATGCCCGAATGCGGCCGCCGCTCGTCGTCATGAATATGTTGACTGCCCAGAAGGGACCGGCTGTCCAGATTGCGTTTTTCAGTTCATCGTTGAGCCAGACACGGACGGTAGCTTCCATGCATATTGCCCAATGCTGAAGGGCCTACACGTCAGTGGTGAAACAGAAGAAGCGGCGCTGTCTGCTGCGAAGGCAGCCGGAAAAGCTTACGTGCTTTCTTTGCTGAAGCACGGAGAATAAGGGATGCGCGACCGTAGCCTAGTGGACGAGGCAGCGAAATTCTACTTCGCACGACGTGGGTTCGAATCCTACCGGTCGCACCATATGGCGAGTCCAGCGCGAAGTAATACCGGGAGAGGCCAAGCACGGCCGCGCCGGGAAACTGGACACAGCGTACGCGAGCAGTGCGAGGCGAAAGCCGCCGCAGTACGGGACAAGCTGGACGTTGCGAGGGTCGAAGCCAGTGCTATGGCGAGGTGCCCAGATGCCTAAGATCCAATCAACCAGTCAGCGCGTACTGCGGTTTTCTGACATAGATACGGCTTTGTTAAGCCATAGCTATGACAAACAATTGGCCGCCTCAAACTCGGGCGGGTGAGGGGAGATATGAGCGAGACGTCAATCGAAAATCCGCGCGTAGAACTCGGCATGCGCATGTGGAGCATCTTGTCGGATGAATTCTTCAGAGTTGCGCACGAAGATCCGGCCGTGCAGCCGCACGAGCGGTGCCTGATCTGGCTCGGTTTCCTTTCATCGCTCGCGGGCGGAATGAAGGCAGATCTCGGCGGCGAAGTCGCTGAAGTGGTCATGCATCATGCGATGGAAGCGCTCAAAGACATCAACAAACAGACAGCTAACTGAGAGGCCCGCGCTGATGAGTAACGCGAATGAGGGTGATATGAGATACGAACTAGTGAAGGTCGAAGCGTTCACGATCTTCGGCGCGCCCAAGCTTGACCCGATCACGGTGATGACGCAGGACTTCGGCGATGGCCGCGGTCGGCTCGTCATCGAATGCTACTGCGAAGCGTGGGCAATCTACTGGGGTGCGATGGGTGACGACACCGTCAGCGAATTCGTCTGTGACTGCAGTGCAAGCTACGTTCGTGACAAGCTCATGGGGCAGTATCAGAGCAGGGCCGGTCACTTTCGCGACTACACACTTCGAATCGTCGAGGCTGTGCAGAAGGCGTTCCGAGAGCGCAGGCAGAATGCAGCGGTGCGCGCATGATCGCCCCCACGCCGGCGCAGGTGCATGCGATGTGCGCGTATCTGCGGACGAGTAACGACCTGCCGATCGATAAGTGCATGCAGTGCCCTGCGCGCATCGACTCGCCATACGGACCGGGCCAGCCTGGCTGCTACGCCATCGCCGCCGAGACGCTGGCCAAGTCCGCGGAGATTTTGGAGGGATGATGCGCACAACACCGATGTTCGATATCGCTGGCGTGAGCAACGAGAACGACGAGTGGTATACGCCCTCATGGATGTTCGAAGCGATGGGAGTGGAATTCGATCTGGACCCCATGCAGCCCAGGATCGCCGCCGTCAACAGTGCCGGCGAAGCGGCATCTCACAAAAGACGACAACGGGCTGCTCGCGCTGTGGTCGGGTTCCGTGTGGCTCAACCCGCCGTTCAGCGGCAAGCGTCCATGGTACGAGCGGTTGGTGCGGCATGGCGACGGTATCGCACTGATGCCAGCACGCACCGAGACGCATGATCTGCAGGCCTACATGCAGGCGGCTCACGCGCTGCTGTTTCTCAAAGGCCGAATCTACTTTGAGCGCGGTCACCGGCCTGGCGCAAACGGCAACGGGGCTGTGACGACACCCCCCTTCGGCATCGTGCTGTGTGCGTATGGCGATCGGATGGCGGAGGTTCTGATGGCCAGCAAGTTGAAAGGCGTACGGGCAAACGTGTGGAGAGGTGAGCAGCCGTGAGCGAGAAGTTGAGCGAGGTCGAGTTGACAGCGGAGCAAACGAAGCGCGCCGAGAAGCTGTACGGCTGGCTGCTCATGTTCATGGGCGATCCGTTGGCAGGCAGTGCTCGCGAGATCATCTGGCTACGCGATGAGGTGAAGCGGCTTGGCGGGTTGGTGTACGTTCCCGGCCTGTGGCGTTGTGCGAAATGCAAGTTCAACCTCATGCGCAATACGATCAACCTCGCAACCGGCGCTGTTCGTGCTGATGATTCGACGAAGGAGAAGTGCCCCAACTGCGAATCGCCTCTATGGAGAGTTACCGAGCGCGACGCTGGCAACGACATGGTCGATCGCTGCGAACAGATCGCAGGCCAGTTGCAGCAACAGCGTGACCGCGTCGCCGCCCTCGAAGCGGAGCGCGTGAATCTGCTGGAACTGTTGCGCACTGGCCGTGAATGCGTGAGCTGGATATACAACAACATGGATCGACGCCGTCAGGAAGCATCGCTGGCGAAAGGCAAGGTCAACGCGTGGCAAGTCGCCAGCCTGGAAGCGCTCAACTCCGCCCCCTCCCCTGGCAGCGAGCCGGGGAGCGTGGCGAAGGGCTTCGAGCGCAGCATCTACGAATGCTCCATCGTCGGCCTGCGAAATCTGCTCGAACTCGCGCTGTCTCACGTCGATCTGCCGGCGCTTCAGATTTCGCACCAGAAAGATCACGCACTGCTCGCACCGTTCGCGCCTCCGCTGACATGGGAGAAGATGAGACCGTCAGAACGATGTGCAATAACAGGTTGTATGCGACCGCTCGGCGATAGGTCCGATATGTGCGAGGAACACATTGAGGAAGGCAGTGCGCTGTGCAGAGAGAACGAACAGCCCACCAGCGAGCCGGAGGCGGGCGGGGAGGCATCATGAACACGAGGCCATACGACCTGGGGACTCTGAAGAACTGGCGCTGCTATCACTGCGACGAAGTCTTCGTGACCGATGCCGATGCGCGCAATCACTTCGGCAGCACGCAGGGTGCTGAGCCAGCATGCCGTATCAAAGTCGCCGGTGAGTTCGCGCTGCTGAATGCACTTCGCAACGCAGAGGAGGAGTTGGAACGCTATCGCCGCGAAGACAGCGATGTTCTGCGGGCAATGCACAGCATGCAGTCAGATCATGCGATCGCGCTCCGGCGCGAGGAAGAGAAAGGCTACGCACGCGGACTGGCAGACGGTCGAGCAGAGAGCGAGGAGAATCCGTGAAGCGAATGACCGTCACCCAGGCTGGATGGTGGATGCTCAAGGCAGTCGCCATCATCTTTGGATCTCTCGCCGCGATTTTCTCGTTCGGCCACTGGCTGTATGAAATGGCGAATGGAGCGTGAGGGGTTGCCTTATGGCAGACGAATTCGGCGATGAACTGGACCGCGTCGGCCACCGATGCGAGCGGCTATTCGGCATCCTTGGGATCATCATCCTGGCGATGACCGCAGTGACTTGTTGCATTCATGTGTGATTGAATATCCAACGTCAAACGAAGGGGAAACCGTATGACCAGTCTATCTAGCAAACTTACTGCCGCACTGAGCCGGGTACAGAAGCGCGGCGTTCGAAACTCCGATCGCGTGACCTATGGCAGGCATGAGCTTCGCGTCGGCGAGATTCGCGCGCTCGAGGCACTCTCCACGGTGCGCCAGGCCTTCAGCTTCGTCGTCGCCAAGTCGGGCATGGACAAGGCGCAGATGAGCCGCACTATCAAAGAGCTTTCGAGAAAGGGCATGGTGTCGGCCATAGAAATGCCGAATACGACTTCCGGCATAAACGCGCGACTTCTGGTGCGATTGACTGCCCACGGGGTCAATGCGCGTGCGGAAGTCCTGCGTCGGATCGCCGATGCCGATCGCCAGATGATGAGCGGTCTCACCGCCACCGAGCGCCGCATGCTTCCGAAGATCCTGGAGAAGCTCGCGGCCTGATCGAATTCGTCGGCTGCTGGCCTGCGCGGTCACATCCTGGTTGGCCTTTCGTCATCACATTCACACAAGGACCAACCGCCGCTCAGGTCAGCCGTCGGCGGGTACCCTCGCGCGTAGCACAGACGGAAGTGCGGCCAGCAAATCTCTATGAGGTTATCCGGTGCCGGTAGACGTGAGTTCGAATCTCACCGCGCGGGATTTCTTTGAACAACAACGAAGGGGAATTGAATGTCTTTTCCAATACCTGACAGCGCCCTCGCGCAGCACATCGCCATACTCGGTAAGACCGGATCAGGCAAGACAACCGCGGCGAAAGGGGCCGTCGAATTGATCCTGGACACCGTCGACGATGCAGCCAGGCCATGCATCATAGATCCCACCGGCGCTTGGTGGGGAATGAAGTCGAGCGTCACCGGCAAGAGTGCCGGCTATCCGTTCGTCATCTTCGGCGGTGAGCACGCAGACTTTCCGCTGGCAGCGGCGCACGGCGAGGCAATCGCCGAGATCGTCGGCACGACCAACACGCCGGCCATCATCGACACCTCGCAGATGCGGATCAGTGAGCGCACGAAGTTCTTCACCGAGTTCGCGGACGCGATCATGCGGAAGAACCGCGGCCCGCTGCACCTGATCATCGACGAGGCGCACATGTTCATGCCGCAGGGGAAGGTGCCGGATCCGTCGTCGGGCATGATGCTGGCCGCGGGAAATCATCTGGTAAGCGGCGGTCGATCGCGAGGCCTGCGCATCATACTCATCACACAGCGGCCGGCGAAGCTCCACAAAGACGCGCTGACTCAGGTCGAAACCCTGGTCGCGATGCGCCTGATCGCACCACAGGATCGGAAGGCTGTCGAGGAGTGGATCAAAGACAATGCCGACGCCAGCAAAGGTCGCGAGATCATCGAGTCACTCGCCACGCTGAAAACTGGCGAAGCTTGGGTGTGGGCGCCGGAGATCCGCTTACTGGATCGCGTGAAGTTTCCGCGGATCAAGACCTTCGACTCAAGCGCGGCTCCGACCGGCGAGGCCAACGGCAAAGGACCGGTGCTCGCATCAATCAATCGCGATTCGATCAGCGATCGTCTGAAGGTCCATGCAGAGCAGGTCGCCGCAAACGACCCCGCCGAACTCAAGCGGCGCATCCGCGAACTGGAACGGCAGCTTGCAGAGAAATCTAAGCCGGGGGCGACGGAAGAAGAACTCAAGGAAGCTGGTGCGCGTGGGATGGAATTAGGATTGCAGGCTGGCCTGTGTCGCGCCTTCACCGAGATCGAAGCGCTTGCCGAACGCATGACGAAGGATCTGCCACGAATCGACGCGCGCCCGGAGAACCCGGGACGCAGAGTTCTGGAAGGACGCCGCCCGGCGGAAGCTCCATCGGAGCGCCGAACCGGAACAGCGCCGAGCCTTCCTCGTGCACGGCAGATTGACGGGCGCGCGTCGTCCTTACCGAAGGGGGAAGCGGCGACGCTGACCGCTCTGATTCAATTCCCGCATGGTCTCCGCCGCGAGCAATTGACGGTGCTCACTGGCTATAAGCGCAGCAGCCGCGACGCATACATCCAGCGGCTTCGCGAAAAGGATCTGGTAGAGATCGTAGGCGATACGGTGGCGGCGACTGGCAAAGGTATCGATGCGCTGCCAGACGTTGAGCCGTTGCCGACTGGCAAGGCTCTACAAGAGCACTGGTTCCGCGAGTTGCCCAAAGGTGAGGCGGACATCCTGCGCGTGCTCGTCCGAGCGTATCCACGATCGGTTGCGCGGGCAGATCTTGATGATGAGACAGGCTTCGCGCGCAGTTCGCGTGACGCATATTTGCAGCGACTCTCGGCGAAGCAACTCGTCAGCGAGCCGTCGCGTGGTGAGGTTCGAGCAAGCGAGGATCTATTCTGATGGACATATCCGAAACACGACGCTGCCCACATGGAAAGCAGTTCGACGACCGCTGCGACCTGTGCGAATTGATTGAGCAGCAGGAGTTGTCAGGCAACGGCGAAGGCTGGGCTGTTTTCGCATGGCGCCGACTGGCAAGGGAGCGGGCGAATCTCACTCCCGACCAGCATCCCGAGTGGCCTCGCCGTGAGCAGTGGGAATGGCGTCACAAATATGGGATCAACGGCGCGGCCAGATAAGCCGCGCCTTATGGACCGGTCAATGACGCGCCGCAGCGAAAATAATAGTTGCAAATAGGAAATGATTTCCACATACTGTCCGCACTGGTTAAGGAGTGGCGACAGATGAAAGCGGATCAAATCAAACTCGGAATGACGGTCTCCATGTCCGGGTATGTCGGAACAGTGGTCCGAGTCTGCGAATGGTCTCGCAACGGCGATGAAGTCATGGTTGAGATCCGCCTTGCATCTGGAATTGGCTGCTACTCCTGCACCAGCCTTGAGATTGTGAAGACGGTTTGAGATTCAGGAGCGGCGCAGATGGTCACCAAGCAGCAAGAACAGAAGATCCGCGAGTATCTCGCCAAGCGTTTCGGCGCTCGCAAATACCGCATCACCGTCGATGGAAAGGTCGAAGTGCACGGCGACATGCCGAACAGCATAGAGATCGGCTGGTGGTTCTTCGGCTACGTCGACAGTGTCGAGGTCAAGCGCGCTGTCTTCGGCATTCCGGCCCGTGCCTGCCAGCCGTTCACGACCGGCGACGACAACGCGATCCGCGAGATGTTCGCCGAAAGTAAGGACGCTGGAGCCATCGCCACCGCTCTTGAACGCACAGACGGCGGCGTATATCGACGCATGCAGATTCTAGGTTTGATTCCTGACACCGGAGCGATCCGACTGTCAGCATGATTGATCTATTCAACTGACCAGAAGGAGATTTTCAAATGCGATCCATAAAGACTTTTTCTGCCATCCTGGCGATGGCCGTGGCCGCTTCGGCCCTCGGTGGTTGCGCGACTCAGCCGGAGCGCTCACAGATGAGCGGCATCCAGAACGTCGAGCTCGAAACCATCCGGCGTGACATGCCGACGGGCTCACACATCCGTCGCGAGACTCGCACGCAGGCGATGACCGCGGCTCAGTGGGAAGCCAACTTGCGGCGCCAGTCGAACGCCAGCGACACGGGCCGCACTCGCTGATGACGCTGATAGCTGCGGCCTCACGAGAGGCGCGCAGCCGTGAGTGGCATCCACCAACCACCGAGGTCACGAAGATGAAATACGAAATCGTCAAGGTCATCGCTGGATATATGGTCTATCGAGGCCGCGTTCCATCTCAGGTGTACTTCAGTTACCGAGATGCCGAAGCGCTGAAAAGCTGGCTCGAAGATCGCGACAACAACTACAGCGCGCTTCGTCACTAACCACTGCACCCTGCGCCTTCGATGAGGGTGCAGGCTGGAGTGATGGCAACAAACTGGAGATGAAAATGTATCGGTTCAATTTGGTCGCGAGAGTGACAAGCCAGACTCCGACTGGCTTTCCCGTCACCAGACTGGTGGGCGCTTGCCGTGCGGATAGCGCAAGCGAAGCCATCGCGAAAATGCGCGGAGCATTGCTGACTACACAGGTCCATCGTATCCGGGCGACTCAGGTCCGATAACACTGCACCTTGCCTCGCTGCGGCGGGGCAAGCTGGAGTGAGGGAAATCTACATGCGCTACACGATTGTGAGAGACCCGACGAAACTGCATCGGTGGATTGGGTACATCAACGGCGTGAACTTTCAGCGTGCGACTGCGGCTCGTGGCTATGTGGAGTTCACCGGCACGACTCGTCAGCGCGTGATCTCTCGAATGGAATATGCGCTGGGTGTGAAGTAACGCGCGCCCGCCCCTGGACAAGGCACTAAGTTAGAACGTTAGACCCCGATAAACACAGCAGAGGAGGTTTGCAGCCATTAGTACATAGCGCCCGGACCGCATGTGTTCCGGCAGGGTAAAGAGACCCTGTGAACTATGAGATCTATTTGCAAAGTGGTATGGAGCGCGCCGGGTGACCTGTAGGTTCCGGCGCGACTCCTCTCGATAGGTGGGAAACGAAGGGGAAATGGTGATGCTGTATCCGAAGTTTGGACAGAAGAAAGAAAAGCCTGCAAAGGCTCCTTACGATTTCATCATGGACGAGAAGCGCCGCAACTGGGAGAACCGCGAGACGTACGAGCGGCTGATGCGGCGAGGACTTGGATGTAAGAATGGCACTGTCGTCTTCAGTCATCACCTCGTATTCACGCCTGGAGAGGGCCAGCCGCCGCAGGAGATCCCGGCGGCCGATACCCTGATCTTCTCGCCGACGATCATGCGCAATGCCTTCGGTGAGGCTGGTACACAGATCCGCGCGCACCTCGCGACGTTGGACCTATGCGAGCGAGACGCTGCTCTGAAGCGGTATCTCGACGACGCTGACGTCTATCTATGAAGCCTCGCAACCAGCAGAGCGCCATCACGCGCACGCACTACGTCTACAGTCGCCGGGCTCGCAAGCTTCGACGGCGCGGTGAGGACGTTCGCTCGTTCGGCTGGAACGCCAACGGCCTGTGGATATTCGTCTGGTTTCCGAAGCGAAGGGGAATTTGAATGCATCCTGCGAAGATTTTTCTGATAGCGGCTGGGATCGTGATCGCATTCGGCATCACTGCGCTGTCGATACCAACTGAGCCCACAGAGTTGGAATGCGTGAGGCTCGTCGCCGAGCACGAGTACTGCCTCGGCGTTTATACGAACGCAGAGCGCCGCACGGGGTGCGAAGAGTCAATGCGCGCCATTGGCGATAAAGCTCGAGTCTGCGCGCGCACATATGTGAGCGCCAGGCGAGTTCAGTCGTATTTCATTCAGGACGACGAGCTCAACGGTCTCGCTGAGAGCGAACGAAACTTAGGCAACCGGCTATGACGAAGCGTCAGAAAGACGCAGCCGAGTTTAAGCGGCTGATGGAGGATGGCGGCTTCTCATATTCGGAAGCCGGCGCTGTTCTTGAGATGACCCCGCGCATGATCAGGAATTATTGCGCAGGCACCCACGATATTCCGAAAGTCGTGATGCTGGCCATGCGACATCTTGTCCACTGCGCGTCCGAGGAAGGTTCCGAATGAACATCGAGCAACATCCGCCAAAGCTAGAGTCGCCTTATGAAAGCCCTCTTACTGTCTGGCCGCAACCAGCGCGCGAAGAGATTTTGATTGACGAAACGCACGCGGTTATGGAAGGCGCAACTCTGGATAGGCTTTCAGAGTACAGCGCATCTATCCCGAGTGGCGTCTATCCCGGCAAGATGTGGGCTCGACGGGTCGTCAGAAGATTGGATGCTGCTGACTGGTACCTGTGCTGGTACAGCCGTGTCGAAGGACGCGATGACATTTGCGCGATCAACTCTCGAAGGATCCTGCTCGCATGAACGAACAAGACAAGCCGGAGGAACTACAACCCGCCGCGGCGGAGGGGCTGACGGAGGTGGATGCAGCGGCTGTCGCGGTATCACTTCAGTGGGCTGACACGCTGAAATACAGCGACTCTGCAAACGCGACTGCAATGAAACGACTTGCAGCAGAGGTTAGAAGGCTGCACTCCGTCGACCGCCTCGTCGCGGGGCTGAGGGAGAGCGACCAGCAACTCAAGCAGAACATCGGCGAACTGATTGCCGACAAAGAGGAACAACAGCAAGAGATCGCGCAGCTGAGGGAGCAGGTCGAAGGGCAGGCGCAGGAACTCATGCAGGTGTATGAGCACGACGGCACTGTCGCGAAATGCAAATTTGAGCGAGTGATCAAAGAGCGCGACCAGCTCCGCGAGCAGTTGCAGGAGTGGAAAGATCTCGCAGCAAAGCGCAACGATGAGGCTCGCGAGATTGAGCGTCAGGCGTTCGCTGGCATTCAGGCGCAGATCGCTGAGAACACTCAGCTCCGCGAGCGGCTGGGGAGGGCGGAGACTGGTCCGCTCAAGCTCGATACCGAATCGCAGGTGTTCTTCTACGAGCAGGACCACTACTACCTGTCGAACTTCTCATCGTTTGGCGTCCACTGGCGTGGACTTGATTTCGACACATCAGAGCATGCCTATCATTACGAGAAATTTCCGATGCTGGTCGGTGGTGAACCGCTTGGCATCTCCGATCTGCAAGCCAAGGTTCGAGCGGCATCCTCGGCACACGAGGCTTTCAAGATCGCTGAGCGAAACAGAGATCAGCGCCGGCCAGACTGGGATGCCATCAAATTCGATGTGATGCGCCAGATCTTGCGCGCGAAGGTGGAGCAGCATGAATACGTTCGCCGCAAGCTGCTGCAGACTGGCGACCGTGAACTGATCGAGAACAGTTGGCGCGATGACATTTGGGGATGGGGTCCGAATCGCGACGGGCAGAACATGCTCGGCAAACTTTGGATGGAGATCAGAGCAGCACTGCGCGAGGCCACGCCGTGAGCCTGCGTCGCCAGGTCTGCTGGATGTGCCGCGACAGCGGTTGGGTGTGGCGCTCGTCGGTGAAGTCCGGCGGCCCATGTGGATGGCAGCGATGCAGCTGCAGGAGAGCGCCGTGAGCGAGGAGGCGAAGCAGGCTCAAGAGTTGATTGCCGAGTTGAAACGCCGCAAAGCAGGCAAGGTCGCGCTCGTGGGCGTGTTTGTGCCGACGGTCGAGGAGATAATCGAGATCCTCAGTCGTTTCGAATCGCTGGAGCAGGACGCGGGGCGGTGGAAGATGTTTATCAAGATGTACAACCCGCTCGAGGCAACTCTCAAAGCGATCGACGCCGCCATCGCAGCGGCGAGGGAGGGGTGATGCACTACCGTCGAATGGACCCACAGCCGCCAGCGCCGGCCGGGCCGCTCCGAACTTGGTGGCATGTTGAGCGTGAGTACGAGAGGCCCTATGACATGCCACACGCCGAAGCAATCTATATCGACGGCGACTGGTACTGGCGAACTGAAACCGCAAGGGGAGATATATGAGCAACGCAGACGAGCCGGCGTTTCCTGGAGCGCTAATTGAATCCCGGGATGTACTTGACGATCCGGTCACTATCGCATCTCTGGGGCTGACCAAGCGCGAGTACTTCGCGGCAATGGCGCTCCAGGGATTGCTGGCGTGCCCGCATCAGATGTGCACCGACATGGAGAATCAGATCGGCTTGGCCCGGCAATATGCCGATGAGCTTCTCGCCGAACTCGCCGCGAATCCGGGAAGCGATGAGCACGCCAATGAGCATCCATGATCGCATCACGGAAATCATGCTACTGATTCCGTCAAGGGACGACCTTGCCTCAGCTACTGATGACCAGTTGGAAGAATTTCGCAAAGTTTCGAACCTCATCGCCAATGCCGCCTATCTAGAGCGATGGCGCCGCGAGAAAGAATTATCCGCGTCGGTCGAGAACGCGACGAAGTAATCCCCAAAGCGTAAACTCGCTGCACCCCACCCCCTCTGTCCGCAAGAGGGTGCAGCGATGACGCAAGAACAGGTCCAGCCGTACGCCGACTGGCCGAATCTCCCTTTCACACTTCCAGAAGGCACCCGCGTGCCTGGCGGTGGCTGGCCGTTCATTACATGGGGGTCGCAGTGGACATACATTCGCGGCGTTGAGCCCGATGCACTCTTTCACATTGACTGGCCGGACTCGATGAACCGAGACGGCCCAGCACTGACGGAAGTCACCAACTTCCCAGCGGTGATGCCGGTCAACGGCACCGTCAACGTCGGTAATTTCCCAAGCTCGCAGAACGTCGTCGTCACGAACATCCCGCACGTGCTCGTGGACAACTTTCCGAGCTCGTTCAACGTTGGAAACTTCCCGACGTCGTTTCAGGTATCGAACTTCCCGGCGACGCAAGTCGTCTCCTGGGCATCGCCGCAGCAAGTATCGATTACGAATTTCCCTGCGACTCAACCCGTCTCCGGCACGGTGAGCGTTGGAAACTTTCCTTCGAATCAGACGGTGTCGGGCACCGTCAACGTCGGCAATTGGCCCGCGACGCAGCCGGTCTCGATCGCCGGCACCGTCAATGTGAACGCGACCATCTCTGGTAACAGCACGCCAGAGAACGTTTTCAAGTCGCAGAACCTCAACGCGGCGAATACAAGCGCGACGGATATATGGACGCCAGCAAGCGGCAAGCGAGTACGGCTATATGGAATGCGCGTCTCCGGCGGTGGAACGCTGTTGGCGCTCGCGAACGTTGCGATCGACCTACTCGGAAGCGTGCTCGGCACGATCACATACGCTCGGCACTATCTGACGATCGGGACCACTCTCACGAACGGCGGGCTGACGCAGCCGCCGACGCTGTCATTCGGACCCAAGGGCATGCTGTTCGGAATCAACGAAGTGGTGCGAGTTCAAAAAGGAACCGCACTGCTGACGGGAAGCGTAGACGTGGGCGTCTATGGCGTGGAGGAATGAGGACGGACCGACTTCTCGAAATGAACCGGACGGCAATCCGACCCACCCCCGACATGGAGTGCCCATCCGTGAGCAGATCTCAAAGCCGGTCCGTGTGCATGGGCGCCCGCCGATTTCTATACCATCGGCCGAATGGCGCGAGATGTGATAACGCCATCCGTGGCGCCGCACCGGGTTACGGGTCCGGGGCGTTCCTATTCGTGTAAGCTGCGATCTATGGGGGAGGTCGCTGGTTCAAGTCCAGTCGTGATCATTGGTCGCGTAGCCAGGTGGTTAGAGCGCCCCCGCCTCACTCCACCGGCGTCGGCTCAAGCGTCGCGCCGGCCAGCACCCAGCCCATGACCTTCTCCACCGTCAGGCGCTCGTCGGCATCCAGCACGCCGTCTCGAACCTTGGTCTTCAGGTAGGCATCGAGCGCGTCGATCAGCCCCAGCGCGAGGTCGCGATCGGGCGGCGTCAGGTCGTGCTTCTTCAGTTCGTTCAGGGTCGCCAGCCGCAACCCGGCCAGCGTAACGGCCTCGCCGCCAGCCGCCAGTGCCCGAATGTCCGTTGCAATTGCCCGCACGCGCTTAGCCCGCGCCTCGCGCTTCTCAGGCGTCTTGGCGTCCCAGATGTAGCGCGAGGTCAACTGCCTGGTTGCGACCTGATAGCCGGCCTCCTCCATCGGCGAATTGTTGGAGCAGCTGGTTAGCGCTACTGCAAGCAGCACCGCGACCAGCAACATCGCAATGAAGCCAGGCCGGGCGAACCCGCCCTGCTTCGGCGGTGTGGCTTCAAGCGCAGCCTGAACGGTTTGCGCGACTTTGATCTGCGCGCTGTTCGTGAAGCCTCGAGACAAGGTCATCGCGCCAATCACTGCTGTCGACACCGTGCAGATGATGCCGAGCCAGCCGATCGCGATCGGACTGAGCAGGTCCTTGAATGCACCGGTAGTCACAAGACCGCCGACGGTTCCGAAGAGCGTAGTGAGCGCGCCGTAGATTTTCGTACCGTGCTCGGAAAAGAAACTGTTCATACATCACCTCGTCATGGCCGGTGGCCGTTGAATAACTTCGATTCGGTGCGGTCCATGCGTTTGCCAATCGCGCTGGATTGTTCTTCGAGCTTAGCGATTGCGTTGTCGATCTCTCTGATGCGCGGGCCGTACTCGTTGTGACGCCAGCGCACTTGGTAATCGGCAATTTCTTTGAGTTGCGCGTCGACATTCTCGCGCCACTTCTCGGATTCCTTCTCGCGCTGGTTCCAGATGTAGAGCAGCAGGCCGCCCACGAGGGACAAGAGCACGCCGATCAGTGCGATGGCGTGCTCCAGAGACATCAGCTTTCCAGCAGCAAGCGCTCAACGATGCACTTCACCGCAATCCGCTCGGACCGAGTCAATGCGATTCCTTTGAGGCGTTTCTGCTTCAACTCTTCGAGCAACTCTTTCTCCTCGGCTGTCGTGCCTGGATTGTCGATCAGATTCTGAATGATCACCGGACCGCCACCACCACCTGACATAGCTATCACTCCTTTGGTTTACTCGCAGCCTCACGCTGCTTCTTGACGTTCTCGAAGTTCTGACTCGGCTTGATGATGTTCGCCGAGATCAGCTTACCGTCGATTTCATGGATGTAGTACTCGATCATGCGGGCTTCGCGTTCGGCGATCTGTGCCTGCTTGCCAGCCATCTCCGCGCGAACGGCCGCGGTCTCGGCTTTCGCCAGAGCAACAGCAGCCTCAGCCTTAGCAATGGCTACGGCTGACTCCGAGCGCGAGTTCGCTGCATCAGATTTTGCATTCGCGACTTCGAAAGAAGTCTGCGACCGAACATAGGACATCGCCGACAACACGACAGCGACTATCACAGCAGCAATGAGAACGGCCGAAGTGCCTTTCCCCATCGTCTCAATCTGCACAACCTGCGCGCCGAAGTCGGCATTGCGCGCGACCGGGTAATCGGGCCAGGAATCGGTCATTTGTCCGCCTTGAGCAGCATGTCGACTTTGGTCTCGACCTTCGTCAGTCGTTCATTGGTGGTTGCCTGCTCTTTCACCGCAGCGTCTTGCTTGTCGATCATTCTTTGAACTTGCCAGAGGACAGCACCCAATAGCGCCGAGACAGCGAGCAGCGCAACTTGCGTGATCACCTTCTGCAACTCCGCTTTCGCACTCTCACCCTCCTGGCGAATCTGAGCGCCGATCGCGGATGCGGCGGCGCTCGCGGCAGCACGCTCTGCGGCAAGCTTGGCAACTGTCGCGATATCTGATGCAGGTGGTCGTGTATCACTCATGCATCAGGCTCCGTTGTCGTGACTGTTCTGAGCATTGACCGTGTTAGACGTGACTGCGGCTAGCGTGGCATCAGTGACAACACATTGAATGATTACTGAGATCGTTCGCTTCGCGGCTGGTGGATCGTTGGTTGTCACCGTTGTCGACGACGACGTTGGTGTATTGATAACTGGCGTGCTGTTTGGATCGTTGTGAGAAACGATCGACCATGCATATGTGTATGGCGGAGTTCCGCCAGCCGCCGAGCAAGTAAATGGATTGCTGGTTATCGTACCTAAATTCGCAGTCTTAAATCTAACAGAGGGAGTCGCATCGGCGGCAAATGAACCAGTTCGCTCAATAGTCACAGAAACATCTACGATAGCCGTTGCCGCAGTGGCATCCGTGATCGTGCATCTAGCGATGCCGGATCGAGTCTCAGGATTTCCCAAAGAAGTTGCGGTGAAGTTTGTACCTGCAGAAGATGCGCTGCCGAAGCTAATTCCAGAACCGCCACTTGCCCATGTCCAAGCATAAGAAAATGGACCAGTACCACCGATAGGGGAGGCTGTGGACGTTCCAGTAGTCTGACTGGCTGAAGTGCTTGAGCTCGATTGTGATCCGTTGTCGACAGTTGCCGCGAATGTAGTTGAGACGCCTAGCGCAGCACCCGATATCCCACCTGTAATCGGCACATAGATTGAATATTGACCGGCCTTGTATGCTCTGATTCTGAAATAGAATACAGACGTCCCAGTCTGATCGATCAGGGCTTGGCTATCGGCGCCGTCATAGACCACGACCGCACCAGTCATTGCGGAGTTACTTGCTTGCTCCAGCACGTATGTAACGCCCGGCGTCGCTGATCGAGACCATCGAACTAGAATCGCATTCTCTTGGCCGATGGTTGAGAAATTCGTCGGTGGGTCTGGGGCATCTATCTGAGTGATAGGTATCACTTCATTCGGCGTGATGTAATCAGCCGTAAGCATATCTTCATAAACAGTTGAAGATTCTTGCTGTGCTGTGATTGATACTATTCCTTGGTCTTCCTGGAATTCAAATTCCCGCTGTAAACAGCGAAACAAACGGCTAGTCCAGCCAAGTCTCGTATGACTCAATGTGAAAGTTTCATGGGCTGCAATCTTCATGAGTCCCAGGGATCCGCGAAGCTTCACTACTCGCATCATGCGCGATCGATGCATCTCAATTTGACATAGCCTTTGAGCTCTATAGCGATCGGTCACGCCGCGTAGATCAATCTCGCGCGGAATGCGCTCACTCCCATCCTGGCTTTCATAAGTCGTGTTCGTTCTAAATGGTGTGGTTTGCTCCTCATATGAAGCTGTGGCATCAGGAAATACAGCAGCCACTGCGTTGTATCGGTCTGGACGTGATGACCCGTCTTCTATTTCGATCGGAGTATCTCCGAAAAGATCAGCCTCGCTTATTGCGTGTGCTGGAATATCGTAACCACCAGAATATATTCTCCATACGCCGTGAATATTCGGGGCTTTACCTGCCATGCATGCAAGTATTGCCTCAATTATTTCTCGTCGCGTCTCTCCTGTGGAGACCTCTAAATCGCAAGTATACCTCTGTTGTGCGCCATCAGGCGTTGCATATATTCCAGTTATTTGGCTCTCACATTTGTTTGCAGCATCTATCACATAAGCATCATCAATTCGCGCATCTTCCTCGCGAAGCCCATATCTGATCATGCGAACAGATGTATCGTTAATAACACTGCCACCAGAAATAAACCAGCGAAGCACAAGGGCGGGATTTTTGGAATAACTCCATGTCGAAGGATCACTGCGACGATGACTGCCGCTTCCTCCATTAGTGCTATCAAGGCGTGGATCATAGAGTAGCGCCCCCTCTACGATTGCAGATACATCCGTTGGAGCGCCAGTAACGAAGACCGCATCATCGCGCTGCATCTTTATATGGATATAGCAGATACCCTGCAAACGATGTGTCGAATCCCATTCGGCTCGAGCAGACTGCAATACAGTGTCAACTGTCTGTGCGCTTGTCCCAAGATGCTTATAGATCCATACACGACCGGCAAATTGTCCACCTATAACAGCACCCGTGCCTGGATCAATATCCGAATCATTGATTGGAAGCTTATCCAACCACACTCCGCCAATTGAGTTACATTGATGGCCAGCAAGCGCAATCACATAATGAAGAAACTCACGTTGCGCACCACTTGAACGATAGAACAGAACCGCACCGCCGACTCGCCGCTTACCGAATACTATTCGTCGATTCTCAATCGTGTTTCTTACAGTTACATTTATTGGTGGCTTGAAGTTATCCGGATCCTTTGTCGTTGCTTTGGTGATAGCGCCGATGAGAAGATTGACGAGGATAGTTCGAATAATTATGGCTGCGGTTGCGCTAGCTGAAAATACTGCAGCTGCAGCCGTGGCAACTCCTACGCCCATTATGCGGGGCTCCAACAAGCCAGGAATCTGTGCCGTGTAATGCTCATAATCCCACGAGGCGACATTGTTATCGCTGTGTCCCCAAGACATACCCCAGAGGAAATGTCACCGATATTGAGCAGCACCACATCGCCACGCTTCGCCTGATTGCCAGGTTTTGACGCACCTAGAAGTGACTCGATAAATGCGGCCATTCCACCGGCGCCATCAATCATCTTCCGCGCTTCTTCTTCAGTGCGATAGTTTGGAAACTGGGCGGCAAAGTTTGTACCCGTCTGAGCAAACCAAGCTCGTGCGCAAAGCTGCATACAATCAGTGAGGCCATAGAGCATCGGCTTGCCATAAAATTCGTTATATACATCAGTCAATGTCACTTCCTTCGCTCCGTTCTTCGACGGCCGCCATTAAGGCCAACACCAACGATAGATCCGCCCCAGTATATTTGGGCAGTCTCCACTGATGGCACTTCTCGGAAACCATTGTCACCTGGAAAAAATTGCTGATGATGCTCGTGCGTGTAGCGCCACCCATCGGCCTGATCAATGATTGAGAGTCGATGCTCAGCATTTATTTCAATAACTGGCTCCAAGCCATCAACGCGTCGAGGCTTATCCTGCAGACCCTCCCAATTCTTTTCTGGAGTGTCTAGAAGTGTGCCATCAGATTTCAGAAATCCTATGTATTCGGTAACGCTTCGATTGAAGCACGTATCAAGATCGCTCTCATCGACAAGCGAAAGATCTATTCCGCTCAACTGAAAAGTCTTCGTCTGAGCAACAAGAGTCGTCGCTTCCGGGTTGGAGGAAATCTTTCCCAGATCGCCGGTTCCATAGTAGGTATTGCCACCGAAAGTTATCTGACCAAATCCGCTCCAATATCGCTGCACTCCTGAAGTGAAGTCTAGATCAGCAGCAATGAACATCTGTGCATATTCTTTAGCGGACTCAGATTCATTTGCAGAAGATACGAACCAGGACATCTATTGCTCTCTTTGAGAATGCATCTCAACGATCGCATCGTTGATAGAGATTGAGTATCCGCATCGACCAGAATTCAGATTCTGAATGATGTTTCTTGCGCAGATACGCGCCAGCCATAACCACCTGAATTCGTGCTTTGCGATGACGATATCTCTTTCGTCAAGTGCCCTTCCCCAATCAGTGATGCCGCTATTGATGTAGATCGCAAGTGAATACATCAACCCTCCTCAAACTCTATTGATGTCGAGGTGATGTATCCCGGATCATTCGCCCATTCAGGGAATTGACCATCGAACATGAAACGTCCCATTGGGTTATGAATGATCACCGGCGCATTTACTGCCGGGGTGGCGCGCAGCGGTGGGTGAAATTGCAAATGACCTAGTCCGGCGGAGTCGGAGTTCAGCACTGCATCCACAATCTTGAGCTCTGAACCGAACGATGTGATGACCTCGAATTGATCGCCTGGCAACAGCAAGTCAGTGGCGCTTACAGGCAGGCCTTTTAAACGCAGTCCACTACCTGTCTGAGTTGGTGAAGTGATCGCAGTCGTCGTCGTGCTGACCAACTGCACTGGCACGCCTGACTGTGCGAGCGTTGCGCGCCAAAGACTGATTGCATGCGCGGATGTGCCGGTATAGCTGCTAGTGCCATCGGCGGTCGCTGCGCCAATGTCAACGCTAAGAGTTGTAGCGGCGTTAGTTTTCCGACCAACCAGACAGCACATCACCCAGCCGTTTCCAAGGCTTCGTGCAAATGCACGTCGGTTCGCCCAATTCGCACCCGTTGCACCAGATGCGCCAACCGTACCAGAGCCGGAAAGATTGAAATATTGAGAAAGCCCAGTTCCGCCGGTTGCCTCATTGATCGTCACATAAGCAAATGATCTGCCGGCGGCTTTGATGGCGACGCAGAAGGCGAAGTCTGCCGCTGCGCTTGGCACCGTTATAGATCCCTGCGACACCGCATGCACTCCGGCGCTCGCGTTCTCAGTGATGCTATCACCAGTGGCAGTACCATCAGGCGCGGTCACATCATTCGTGCCTGCAGAGACGTTAGTCTTCGTCCATGAGGCATTGCCAAATACAGCCGACTGCAGCAGCCTATTTTCGCCATTGTCGACGAGAGCACATCTCGAGAGAGACGTGTAGGGCACGATGAAGTAATTCCCAGCCATCTTGCCGTTCATGTAGTCGGCAAATTGGAATGTCGGCGCTGTGGTTTGCGCAACGAATGCTGCGGTAATCAAACCTGGTGCAGTTGGCAATGAGCCTTGCGCCACGCTGTCGATAAATACTTGTCCATCGCCAGAATATGGCCCAGATCCAGAACGCACGAATACTCGGCCAACATATGGAGCGAACTGGGTCACCGTGACAGAGGATGTTCGCTGCACTACATAGGCGCTGGTGTTGGCGGCGCGCGTCACTATCAGTTCGCGATCGGAAGCGGAAAGAATCGACTCACCGGCAAGATTGATTGACCAACCGCTGGTGCCGCTCAAGAACGTGTTATTCGGCAACACCTCATTCGTTGGAAAATTTCCGCCGCGCCGATATGCCGCGTCCGTAACAAAGAAACGATTCTGACGACCGCGCAGAGATGCCATGAATTTCGTCATGGCCCGGCGCTCAGTTGGGGATACGACGCCGCCTTGTGGCGCTAGATTCAACGAGCCTCCAAGACGATCGCCACCAAGAGAAACAACCTGAGCAATACCGGTGTATGGATTTCGATAGACAGCAGAAGAGTCGATATATCGAACTGAAGCTCGTGCAACCTTAAGCCAGTCTGGCAACCAGATGTCGGTCATATCTTGTACTTACGAGTTCTGATGCCGACGATTATGTCAGACTTCAATCGCTGGTCTCTTTCATCGAGCATACGGCGCATTTCTTTGACACTATCGGGAGATGCGCCACGTGCGTCGATGTGGACCGGCGACGAGATACTCACACTAGTTCCCTGGCCATATCCCATGGCGAACGCGCCAGGACCGCCGCCCCAGATTGGCTCCGGGCCGCGTTCACCAGCGATGTACCATTTGTTCTGCGAGAGCGGGCCACCGTCTGCTTTATAGCCGCCGAAGATTGACGATACGAACGAACCCACACCCGCCCAGAATCCGCCGCCGCTCGCAGTCGTGCCTGAGGTTGTCCCAGCGCCTTTGAATGCGTCAAATAAAGCGAGCGTTGCCCGGTCCGCGAGCATGCGCTTAATCGTGCGCAGAAATTGATCAGCCATGTCATCGGTGCCTTCACCGATGCTATAGAACAGGTCGCTGAAGTTGTTGAACATGGAGCGACTGAATTCGTCTTGGATCGCATCGGCTCGAATCAGGCTTTCACTCAGTTGAAGCACCGGTTCGTTTAGGTCGGTGATGACATCACCAATGTTCTCGAATGTCGAAAAGAAATCTTCTCGAACTGCAACATCAGTTGCGTCAACAAGTCCGCGCCAATTCTCCATGCTCGTCCTAATCTGCTCATCAATCTCCTTCTGAGTTAATTTCCAATCCTCACGTGAGGCAAGAATTCTCTTGTCTGCTTTTGCATAACCAGGCGCAGCACTACCTCCAACACCAGCTGCCAAAGGAGCGGATCCAACCCCATTGGCCGTCTCGCGAAGTTGCCTGATTCTTGCTTCGAGATTCGCTATCTGCGTTCGCAGCGCTGTAGGCCCCATTACTGTAGGACCGTCTGTGAATCCAAAATTAAGAAATATCGGGATTGATCCTTCTGTCTCTCTGAGAATTCGAAGTTGATTCTCAAGTTTTTCCAGCTCCGTCGCGCCGCCAATAAGACGGCGCGCCGCGTCAGCAACGCCAGCAAGAAATCCGCCACCAAACGAAGCTGCGGATAATGCGAGCCCATCAGTTGATGCCTTCAGTCGCTTCATCGCATCGTCAGCTTCCTGCAATTTTTTTACATCAATGTCACTCAGCACTGTACCGAATTCTTGAGCCTCTCGGCGCGCGCTCTGTATTCCCCTTGCGCCTTCCTCAAACATTGGAAGTAGGTCTGCGCCAGACTTACCGAAAAGCGCAACAGCAGCACGTGTACGATCGGTTGGGTCTTTCAGTTTTGAGATAGCTTCGGCCAAAGATTCAAACTGTTTATCTGTAGATAGTTTTGACAATTGTCTAAAATCTATTCCGAGAGCGCGAAATGTTTCTCTCGCTTCTTTGTTGCCAGAGTTCGCCTGAGATATTGCAATCTGCATCTTCTTCAATGAAGTGCCGACTGCATCGATCTCGATATCGAACTGTTTCGCAGCAGCAGCCAATTCGCTTGTCTCCTTCGCGCCGAGAGCAAGCTTGACTGACATCTTGCCAATCCCATCTCCGAACTCAACAGCCTTGGCAATTGAACTGGTGAAGGTTTGAATTCCGACGAACCCAGCAAAGGCGAAGCTGAGCGAGGATTTGAGTTTTTTTCCGTTGGCATTAGCGGTGGCAATCGCAGAGCGCCACCCTGCGGCGCTCTTATCGTCTGCGACGATGTCGTAACGGGCTGTGCCTTTGGCCGTCATTTCTTCCTCGGCATCAGAACGCTCTTCAGTTTGTCTTCCAACTCTTCTTCATCCACTGCCGGTGATTCGCTTTGCAATTCGAAGTGTGCTTTCCACTCGATGATTTTTGAGACTGGCCACGAAAGGACTTCATCACTGTCTTTGCCCAACCGCTCGGCTATGCAGAAGCAGAGTCGTCTGAACGGTCGGGCTCGGAGTTTCCCTTGACGTCTTCGACCTCCTGAACACCGAGCTTACTGAGACGCCTCGACACCTCAGCGATTCGAGATAACGCGCCAGCGGATTTTTTGCCGAGCTCTTCTGCGTCTTCATCCTTAAAAATGCGGACACCGTTCTCGTCGACTGTGGTTCGAACTACGGTGATAGCTCGAGCATTATCCCGATTGGCCATGACGGCATGCTCCCAGGAATCGCGAAGCTCGCCCGACATTTCCTGTACGTAGACGCTGCCGCCCCACTCTGGAACATGAACCAACTCCCGCGCGAGTTGCGTTGCGAGAATCGCTTCTCGAGTTAAGCGAACCATGATGGCTCGTACTCATAGCTGAGGGCAGCGGCGCTGCGGATAACATTGTTCCCTGCGAAGCTCGCTGAGAACTGCTTCACGAATGCCGGAAAGGCGGAAACTGTGCCATCAGTGGCAGTGATCGAAAAAACACCGGCGACTTGCTGCGCTCTCAGCGTGCGCATTCGCGCCTGACCGACGTCCGTGTTATCGCAGATCATGTTGAAATTGCCGCCGCCAGGATCCGGCAAACCCTGCTGCTTCTCCATTGCTGTGCTTCGTAAGTGAGTCACGTCGATATCGCCGGCTTGGCCATCAAAGTGCTCAGCATCCGTAACCTTTCCAAGTTCGGTCATGGTCTGCGGAGTGGCGATACCGCCTGATGCATATGCCGTATATCCGGTCGCATCGATCCCGCCCAACTCAAAAGAGTTGGTCAGCGGATTCCGCACCACGAAACAGCGCCCATTGAGCTCTGTCATGCCGACAACACCAGTGATTCGGATGATTGTGCCAGCAGTCAATGCGTGCGCGGTTGACGTTACCACGGGCGGATTCGCGGCGGTGATCGCCGTGATAGTTTTCGTAGCGCCAACTGCGGTAGAGACCCGCATGAAGGTGCCTTGTGTCTTCGTACCAGCCATTGCCGTTACCTCTTGCGGTCAGTTCGGATCTGTTTCATCAGAGTGATAAGTGATCAGCCATCGCGATTCGTACTTGCCGGCAAACACTTCCCCGACAGCGTCGGTCTCCATCGCGGAAGCGCCGCCGTATTCGACCATCAGCACGAAGCTGAGCCCGAGTTTCTGCGGAGGGTTGATCGCTTTCTGAATCTCTGCGCGTGCTTCGAACAGCAGGGATTTCAAAAGCGCCTCATCGTCCGCGGTGCGATATGCAGTAGTGAGCACTTCCAGCTGACTGCCGATCTCGCCGTTAATCTCGGTGTATTCGGGCGCGGGGTCGTCATCGCCTGCGTTCACCGTGTTGGCCGGAATCTCGCCATCCTTCTCGCCGATTGAAAGCGTGCGGTGCTTAAACACACACTCCGGCGCCACACCGATTGTTGGCGACGCCTGCATGCGCGCAACGATCTCTTCAAGGATCTGCTCAGCTCGATGCATCTCACGCCCTCAGGAAAAGCAGACTCATGCCAGTTCCATCCGGCTCGTTACGCTTGAGTCGATACGTCGTTGTACCGACGACGATCTGCGCGTCTTTGATGAGTGATGCAACATCGCTCGTGCGTGCCTGCAACTGCGGCGACACGCTTTCAATCTCAACGCCGCCGAAGCCGGTCTGCACAAAGCCATTGTCGAAGATGGCCCAGAACTGCCGATCCTCAACGGACACGAGCTGACCGCCCAGTGACTGGATAATCCCCAGGCGGTCAGCGTCGGTTTCGAACATACGATTATGGCGCGTACTTCTTGCGGCCGACGGCCGACAGGCCGACGACAGCGGGGCCCGTAACGATCGTTCCCGTGACGCGCAGCCATCCATCGAAGTTGCGACTTTCGAAAGTCGCCTTCTGAATGTTGGCTGTGGTCACGACCGTCGGCGCTCCATTGTTTGGAGTGATGGTGCGAGCGCCAGTGCCGGCATTGTCAGTTGCAGTCTGGAACGACCACGTGACACTGCCGCCACCAACCACGCCGGTGTGCAGCAGCACATCGACATCGCCCTCAAATCCTCGGACATCGATCCACGCCGATGTCGCCGCTGCGGTATTCGCCGCACTGACCGGCGACAGAATATTCAGCACCGCATCCATGATCCTATTAGTGAGCATTGGAAAATCTCCTCAATGAAAAATCCGTGTGTGATTCCTGGTGGCTGCGTTACTTCTTACCGCTGCTGCCGGCCGTCGGCTGATCGCTGCCGGTCTGCGGCGCGCTCGGGGCCGACGCCGCTCGCTGCGCTGTGACGAGCATCGCGACCGTTTGCGTCAGAGCTTCGACGGCAGCCGTCAGCGTAGCGATCTGAGTCGCTGAATCCGGCTTCGGATTGCGCTTGCGTTCTGGCAGATAACTGGTGTTGCGCACAAGCTTCGTGTCCGGCGCAACGACCTCGATCTTGTTCAGCACAGTCGAAGCGATGCCGCGATCGAGATCGACCACGTCGCCAGGATTGACCACACCGAAGGCGCCATTCACGTTTGCGTAAAAACCTTTCGTTGCACGCACGCGCACCGGCGCGGTGTTCATCAACGATTGCTGCTGCTGATTCATTTTCGTTTGCTCCAAGAATGCGCCAGCTCAAAGTGGCCGGCGCGTGAGGTTTTGATGTGATGGTTTGTGAGTTTGTGAAATCAGGTGATTGTGTTGGCCGCCGAGTACGCCTGCGCGTAGCGGACCGCGACGTCGACCAGTGCCATTGCCCGGATACCGACAATGCCGGCTTGGAAGTTGGCGTACGGGTTCACCTCGATTTCGATCACGCCCCACTCGGCAATGACCGTCTTCGAGAAGTCGCCGAACAGCATCGACGCTGCGGGCATGTTGTTGGTGGACATCGCACGGTAGCCGTCGACCACGCCGTTCGTGAGCTTGCCTTCCCAGATCGGAGAGGCGGTGTTCGCGAATTTCACGCGAGTCTTGAACAGACCCGCAACGGCCGGCGTGGTGAGATAGCCAGCGCCATCGAACAGCGCATTGCCGGTGGCAGTGTCGGTTTGGAATTCGACAATGTCCGCATAGTCCATCGACGTGCCGGTCACCGATCCGATGCCGCTCGTGTTCAGGATTCCCAGCGGCTGACCGGCAGTGCCTGAGCCGTTCAGGCCAACGCGATCGATCTCGATGCCGATCACGGCTGCGAGGTCGGCCATGATCAGGCCTTCCGCCGACGGGTTCGACTGGATCAGCAACTGACGGCTGACTTCGGTATAGCCGCCGATGCTCTTCGGCGACATGTTGATCTGCACGAAGCCAGGCTGACTCTCGGTGATCGCAGTCTGCTCCGTGCCCAGCCAATACGGCGTGGCGGCGGTGCTCTGCTTCGGAATCGCCACGTTGCCCGACAGACCCGTCAACCGCGTGACGCCCATCGCATACAGCGCCGTGATGTTGCGCAGGATCTCGACGAAGCTCCAGTTGCTGGTCTCAACCAACACGCCAGCCGAACCAGCGACGAGCAGATCGCGCTTCATCAGCATACGCGCGAGCATTTCGATCTGGGTTTCGTTCTGACGCTGCTGAACTTCGTATGGCACGAAGAACTTGTTCGGCTCCGGCGTACGGCCGATCTTCTTCGCGATCTCGCGCGAGCATTCAGCCTCGAAGCTGGCTGCGGTCCATGTATTGTCGGCGATGGCTTGCACGGCCTTACGCATGCTGAAGCGATTCGCCTCAGCTGCAGACAGCCCCAGCATCGCTGGTGACTTTGGAGTTGCTTCGCCGCGCTTCTGCATGATCGCGAGCATTTCGCTGGACACCGTTTCCAGATCTGCGCCGCTCGTCACCCAGAGGTCACGAATATTGTCGGCGATGCCATTGGCCTGACAGAGATTCACGATCGCCTGACGGCGACCGTTCTCCAACGCCAGTGCACTACCAGTCGGCGGAGCGCCGCCACCTGCTGCGCGCGCTGCCACCTGCGCCGCCTGTTGTGCTGCCTGCTGTTCGGCGTTTGCGCCCGCCGCGGCGGTGGTGTTGTTCTCCACTGCTGTACTCCTGATTTCGGCGGGTTGCGCCGTTGGTTGTTGAATCGACTCTTGCTCCGAACTCTCATCGGCGATCACGACCTTTCGCAAAGCGAACTGCCCTGACCGCTCCTGACTTCTGCCAATGCCGACGGTTGCGTCGGCCGGGATCGTGACACTGGAAACCTCGTAAGGCTCCCAGTCTGTATGCGTATATCGGTGCTTCTTCACGTCCTCTTCGGTGACGTGGATCGCATAGAGCAACGAGACATTGCGGAAACCGCCGTCGATCATCGTTGCCAACTCTTCCGCCTTCGCGGTCTTGAAGAGTTTCACATCGACCCAGAGGCGCTTGCCCTGAACTCTGTATCCTTCGACAACACCGCGCGGATCGTCGGTGTTGTGGTTGAAGAGATGCATCACAGCGCCGCGACTGAGGCGGTCAACACGAATGGCAGAGGCCTCGTGGGACAGAACCTCATCGCCATACCAGCGATTCACCGGAGTCTCGGACGAGACCGGGAAGCTGAAGCGATAGTGACCGTCATCACCTTTCACCATGCGGCAGTCTTCCGCCGAGATCTGCAGATGCCGTTCCTGTAATGGCAGTTGATCGGGCAGCTGCTTCTTCGCTGCGTCGGACATTCTCATACCCTCCGAATTGGACGCACCCGCGCGGCCGGGTCCGTGTTGGTTGATTGTTGATTACCTTCGCCACCAGTCGGCGGGGTTGGCTCTGATGCTGGCTTGTCTTCCTTCGCATAGACCTCGGGCGACGTCGTGAACACGAGCTTCTTTGCTTTCATCTGCTCAAGCTCATATGCGCGTGTCGTCAAGATCTCTTCGAGATCTCTGCCATCCGCTGTCGCAGCGATCACATCGGTTAGCGTCGTGAGTCCACCCTCAATTGCTTTGAGGTATGCATCAACTTCGGTCGTTGGATCAATCCACGTCCAACCGCGCGGCTTGTACTTCACGGCCTCGAACTTGCGAGGATTCAGCGCATACGCTTCGAGAGTGATCGTTGTGATGCGTTGGGCGAACATTGCCTGCTGCAACCAGACTGGATGCAAACGCTGGCGGAAGTCGCGAATCATGAACCACTGAATAAAGCGGTATTCGTCGCGATCATCCAGGATGCCCATGCGCGACGATGAATAATTGCTCTGCGAGTAGTCGCGAGAGATCGCCTCATAGCTCGGGCCGGCGCCCGCCGAAACCTCGCGCAGCATCGCACGCATGAACTCAGCGAAGGCGCTGTTCGGCGCAGTGGCCGGCGGCATCTTCGCTTCTTCGCCGGGGTTCAGGCGCTTGAACACGCCCGCCTCTGTTTCCATCTCAGCGCTGCCGTCGTCCATCAACTCGCCGAAACTTTCGACATCCTCCGGCGTTTCAATGAAGCCGCCGACGTTTGCCTGCGCTCGGGCCTTGACGATCTCGGCCTCGCTGTAGCCGTCCATATCATTGAGTCGGCGAGCGGCGGCGTGCATCCACGGTTCACCGCGTGTCTGCGGCCAACGCTCAACGAGCGCGAGGTGTATCACCTCTGCCGCAGGCACGCGCTCATACTCATCACGACCTTGGTTCGGCCATCGCACATCGCCAGGATGGCGCGATCGAAACCAGTACGCCTGCGGCCGGTAATAGCGGTCCATCTCCACACCCATGCGGATATGGTTTCCGGCCCCGAGTGCAGTGACCGGGCTGAAGTAATCGTCAGCCAATCGCTCCGATTCGATCAGCTCAAGCGTCAGTGGAATCTTCGACCGACCGGCCGCGCGGTAATGCAGCCGCACGAACACCTCGCCAGCTTCGAAGATCTGCGCCATCAACTGCCGCTCAAACGCAGTGAAGTGCAACCGCCCGCCAATGTGGCAGGAGTCCGCCGCGCACCACTCGTCCCATGCGTCTTCGATATCGTCGTTGATGCGCGTGATCAGATCGCCGCCATTCGTCTTGACCTGCGCCTGCATGCCGATGCCGTTCGGCCCGATCACGTTGTTGACGATCAGCCGCTTCGCACGCTTGGCATATGAGAAATCGCGACACAGTTGGCGGGATCGGCCACGAAGCTGGCGAAGACTTGAGACCAGTTCGGCATCGGCACTCGAATCATCGCCCCGCCAATCGCTGGTGAGTCGATTGGTTTTCGCAGCCGCATACATGCGGCGCGCAATTCGACCAGCAGTCACGCGCTCACGTTTCTTCTCTTCGTTCTCGCGCTGAACGATTGCAGCTTGTTCAGCAATTCGCTCGCGCTCAGCCTTCGCCTCAGCGATCTCTGTGATGCGTGCCTTCCCAAGCGGCGTTTCGTACCAGGCTGTCATCGCTTGAACCTCACGCCAATGTTGCGGCCAAGTCCAGACTTCGATCCGGCTTCCTCGGTCGCAACCTGAGTTTTCAATCGCGTCTCCCAATCCAGCAGCTCTGGCAATGGGATACGAGAGATTGAGCGCCCGCCGATGCTCATAGCGAGTTGATCGGCGCTCGCCTTTTGTTGGAGCGTTGCCTGTACAGCATCCAGCAACTTGCGCGCAGGTGATCTCGGGTCGTAGTTGCCAGCGATTGCCGGATTCGCTTTGACTTCGACCCATCCACTGTCGACCGTGAACACGTTGACGCCATCACTGACGCGAGTCGTCCACTGATACCGGCCGGGCGCGATGTCCGCAGTCGTTGCCGCTGGCACGCTGAACGACTGCGAGGATCCATTTGCGACAGCGGCAAAGCTCGTCTTGCTGCCAGCGCTGCGCAGGTAGACAGTCGCCGCCCACGTCGGCGCTGGGTAATCGCCGTACTCGGTCGTCCATGCCCATGTGTCACCGGCAATCAACTCTGATGGGATCTTCGACGCTGTCATTTCCAGCCCTCGAACCTGACCAAGCCGTATTGGTCACGAGAGAACTCTGCACTGACGACCGGGATCGCAGCACCAGGAGCCAACTCTTGAAGATGACCCTGTTCGATTATCAATCGAAGCTCACCAACATAGTCGCCAAACTCAATCGCTCGAATCTTTGTATCTTCAGGAAGCCCAAGCGCCCTGATTAGCAGAGGCTCTGCTACCCGAAGCTTTGCAATCTTTGTTCGCTCATTCACGGTCGTTTCCCCTTCACCATCGTTTGGCCCAGCCCTTTCGCTTCGGCGGCATTTGCGACCAGTGCTTCGGCTGGCGCTGCTGTTGAACTACCGGCCGCGCGGATGGCGGTGGCGGCTCATCGTCATCATCGCCGCCCGTCAGCACTGGCTCCGGGTCTGCTGCAAGAGCCTGGTCAGAAACTGGGCGCGCCCAACTCGGCGGATTCGCCCAGTTGATCCGATCGGCCCGCATTATCTTGCAGCCCGCGCGCGCATACACATGCAGGTCAAGCGCTTCGTTCGGATTCTTGTTCTCGTTCTTCCAACCTTTGTCAGTTCTCTCTTCGGCTGCGAGCTCAAGATAGAAGTCCTTCTCGATCCACTTCGGAATGTGGAAGTAACCTGGCCCAACTTCGATGCGTGCGAGGTCGCCCATCACGGCATCCTTCAGCACGTTCGTATTCAGCATCCACACCGGCACGTCACCGCGACCGCCTTCCTTTCGGTCCTTTCGGTCCTGCGCATCGGGATATGAGACCCGCGCGGTCGGAGCATCCAGCGGCTTCGCGCCCTTCACCAGTCGAAAGCGTCGATGCTTGCGCTCCTTCTTCAGCCGACGAAAGAACGCATACGCTTTCGATGTCACGCCAGCCTTACCGCCCGAGTCGCACATGGTCAATCGGATCGGCAGCTTCACCGTCGCGCCTTCCACGGCGTAGCGCTTCTGCATCACCTCAGTGATCAGAAGCTCCCAGTCTTCGAGGTACGCCGCTGGATCCAAAGCCGCCGTGCGCTCGCCTTCAACGCGCTTGCTGGATGAGATCTTGAAGCGATCAATCAACCAGCCTTCGAGCTTCACGCCCCAGCCGAACACATGCACCACGAACCGATTCGTCTGCACGTCGACGGCAGCAATCAAGAACCGCACGCCCTCGGGGCATGTGCCCTTCGGCCAGTCCTCGGCGCGGTTCTTCAACTCCTCCATGCTCCGACGGTTCTGCGCTACGCGCGGCAGATACGGTGCCGCCTGGTCAGTGTTGGTAGTGAATCGAAGCGCGTTCTCTTCGCCGTTCGCCAGAAAGCCACCGAGCGCCTGAAAGTATTTCATCAACATCTCGGGCCAGGATTGAAACGCCGCCGCCGCACCGCCCTGCCAATAGCTCACCATCTTCGTTGCCCGCCGCTCGCCGGTGATTGAGTCATCAGGCAGAAAGCGTTCCCCGTCATGCAGCCACTTGCCGCCAAGGTTCAGTGCGCGCCGATCCTCCATAGTGTGGATCTGCCCACAGCGGACACAGGCCACGCGCGCGTATTCCTCGGCCAGCGCCAACGGATCTGACTCGCGCACCAGTCGCTCAAGCTCTTTCATAGCCGGCAACTGGAACAGCGACAGTCCCGGCGCCGCTTCGAACCGAGCGCCACAGCCTTTGCATGCCCAGTACCAGCGAGCACGCGTGCCGCGGTTATAGAGCTCAAGGATCCCTTTCGCCGGCGGCGCCTCGTGCGGCGTTCGCGGCTCCCACTTCGGATCCATGTACTCAGCCTTCGGCGAGCTCTCCGCGACGCTCTTGCCGCGTGACATGTACGTCTGCACGCGCTTCGTCTGCTGATCCCACAGCGGGCCGTCGCCATCGACGTTGTCGCGGTTCTCCGGCCGGTCGTAGTCGGTGGAGAACGCATAACGCAGCGTCTTGCCAGCGAGTTGAGACGCCGCTGGCCACGCGATCTTTCCGCGGATGCCAGAGCGAAACACCTTGTCGAACGTGTTGTCGTCCTGTGCTCGCGGCGAGAGCGCGTCTCGAAGCGCTGCCGCATTCCGGATTGCGCGATCGAGATCGGTCTGCGAGAAGTCGCGCGCCGCCTCCTTGCTCATCGTGGTGATCTGAAAGTCACCCGGCGCGCACTTCACGACATACGAAATGCCGCCGATGATGAACGTCATCGTCTTCGACGATCGCGCTGGCCCAATGAACACAATCTCGGTGTAGCGCCGCGATGCCAGATTGTTCAGCGGCTCAATCATCATTGGCGCGACCGACGCATCCCAGGGCGGACTGTGGTCCTTCAGGTACTCAGACGCAGCCTCGGCAGGCGTCAACGTCGACTGAAGCAGCAGCGCCGCGGTCTGCCGCGTGACCTCATGCGCTTGTGCGTACAGAGCCGACCTCCGGCGCCGTCAGCGCGCTGTGCATCTCATCGCGGATCTCAGAAACAGCCTTGTCGATCGCTTCAAGCTGCCCCGATGACAGCCCGCAGTCGCGCTCAATGCGATCGGTCAGCGTATCCAGCCCCTGCACCAGCGCCTTCAGAATCCGTGCGACCTCCGCTTCGACCTCAAGCTTGGGAATCACCTCGCCCTGCCGACGTAGTAGATCAAGCTTTTCGTTCTCGGCCTGGTAGTGCATGCGCCGGCGCACCGGCTCCATGCGATCCGGATCCGGCTTGCCGTCCGGACCGAGCACTAGCAGGACCTGCAGAGCCTGCTTCAGGCGATACACCGGGTAGCCGCGGGTCTCCCCCGACGGCGTCAGCATCGAATCCGCAATGCGGCGGGACACCGTCTCGCGAGTCATCCCGAACTCGGCCGCGATCGATGAAATCGACAGGTGAATTCCCTGCGCGATTGGATGCACTTCCGCCGTTTCCGGCGTGTCGTCACTCATCGTTCAATTTTGTTTGACAAACTGCTGAGGCCCTAGAATACCCAAAAATTACGCATTACCGCGCGCCATTGGCACC
>Ga0066905_100000001_pt1 | contig 76733 bp, 142 predicted proteins | sample PanSoiMetaPlot36_FD_67483 | JGI IMG/M metagenome (GOLD analysis project Ga0066905, IMG submission 67483) | Tropical forest soil microbial communities from Panama analyzed to predict greenhouse gas emissions - Panama Soil Plot 36 (version 2) | ecosystem: Environmental > Terrestrial > Soil >... | reverse complement strand
CGTCGGCGGCCGGGCGTACGCAACCCCCAGCCGCAAGTTGCCCCGATCGGACCAACGGCTTCCGTGGGACGTTTCCGCAGGTCAGGGGCTTGTCAGCCGGGCTGGCAACCCCTCCGGACCGTGGATCGCCGAACGGTCGGGCCCGTGGGGCGCCTCCGGACCCCTTCGGCGGGGTCTCGGATGCATCCGAACGCTCCACAGGTCACGCAGGGTGACATGCCACGGAGCGTGAGGGGCGAAGTGGATCAAGCGCGGGTGTCACGCAGGGTGACATTCCACGGAGAGTGACGGATCGGGGAGGCTGATCATCATGGGCACATCACCGCTGGTGACGGGCGGGTTCTGGCGGCAGGCGGCGGAGCGCGCGGCGAAGACGTTCGCGCAGGCGCTGGGCGCCGCGTGGCTGGCGAGCGGGGACGTCCTCGACCTCGTCGGCATCGACTGGGCCGGGTCGCTGGGCGTCGCCGGGGCCGCCGCGCTGCTGTCGGTCGTGACGTCGGTCGCGTCCTCGCCGGTCGGCCCGTCCGGGTCCCCCTCGCTCGTCGAGGTGGACCCGGTCCGGCCCCGGGGTCTCGGATGAGTCCGAACCGTCTGCGCCGCTTCGAGGTCCGGCGCGGCGCCGACGCGGACGGCGAGGTCGTCGCGCTGGGCGTCGAGTTCGTGACCGCGACCGGGCCGGGGTCGGCGGCCGTGCTGGACGTCGAGGCGGAGCAGCCGATGCCGGTGGTGTTCGCGAGCGCGACCGACGTCCTGTTCATGCACGACGGCTGCTCCCTCGCGTGGCTGGACGAGTGATGGGGCCCGTCGAGGCGACCGCCGCCGACCGGCGGCCGGAGGTCGTGGGCGTGGCCCGGTGGCTGGACGTGAACCCGGCGCTCACCGGGCCGGAGCGGGCGGTCGCGCAGGTGTTCGCGGTCGCGGCCATGGACCTGCTCGGCGCGGTGGGCGTGGACACGCCGGACCTCGTCGTCGCGCTCCGGTCGCTGGTGTCCGCGAAGGACGACGCGGTCCGGGCGAGCATCGCCGGACGAGGGGGGCGGTAGCCGTGGCACAGATCCTGCCGGAGGTAGCGGAGATCACGGTCACCGTGACGTGCCCCGTCGGCGGCGGGGCGAAGACCTGCGCCTCGACCCGGACGGCCCGGGTGCACGCCGCGGGCGAGTCGCTCGCGGAGCGCACGGGCGCCGTGATGGCGGACCTCACTGGTGATGTCCTCCGCTTCGTCCGGCAGGTCGCCACGGATCCACTCGCCGACGGGGGTTCGTGATGCCTGCTGCTGCGAACCCGAACGCCCGCAGGCGCAACGCCCGCATCGGCCCGGTGGACCTCCCGGCCCACGGTCGCCGTGGGAAGGCTCCGGCGTGGCCGCTGTCGGAGGCGAAGGACGAAGCGACCGGGCTCCGTGAGACGGCGCTGTGGGCCGCGCTGTGGGCCACCCCGCAGGCGGTCGCGTGGGAGCGGATGCGCTCCGAACGCGAGGTGGCGATGTACGTCCGATGGTCGATCAAGGCGGAGAGCCTCGACCGGGACGCGGCGTCGGAGGCCCGGCAACTCGCCGATCGGCTGGGTCTGAACCCGAAGGCGCTCCGCACGCTGATGTGGAACATCCCGGGCGACGAGGTGGCGGAGCAGCGCAACTCGCGGGAGCAGGGCGGCACGGCGGCGAAGGGGACGACCCGGTCGCGGCGGATCCGCGCGGTCGACGGCGTGGACACGGCGTAGTCGATGCCGTGGCGGGGTCCGCGCGAGCGGGGCGAGTTCCCGACGCTGGGCTACGTCGTGGGCGAGTGGATCGAGGAGTACTGCATCGTCCCCGATCAGTCGCAGCGGGGAGAGCCGTACTTGCTCACGGACGAGATGTGGTCCCACCTCGTCCACGTCTACCGGCTCCACCCGGACGCGGTCGTTCACCCACGACGACCGCGTCCGGTGGATGGGCTCGTCCACTACGGCACGCAGTTGCGGCGCCCGCAGAAGTGGGGGAAGGACCCGTTCAACGCGGCTAAGGTCTGCGCGCACGCGTTCGGGCCGGTCCAGTTCGACGGGTGGAACGCGGCCGGAGAGCCGGTCGGGAAGCCCGTGTCCACGCCGTGGATCCAGATAGCGGCGACGTCCGAGGACCAGACGGACAACACGTTCCGGCCCACCTACCGGATGGTCACCGAAGGCCCGCTCGCGGACACGCCGGGCCTCGACCCGGGGTTGACGACGATCAAGCTCCCGGGTGGGGACGGGTGGATCGAGACGGTCACGATGTCGGCGGACTCGCGGCTGGGCAACCCGATCACGTACGCGTCGTTCACGGAGACCCACCTCATGACGGACCGGAACAAGGGCCGCCCCATGATCCGGGCGATGAAGCGGAACCTCGCGGGCATCGGCGGCTCGTGGTCGGAGGTGACGAACGCGTGGGACCCGACGGAGGACAGCGCGGCGCAGACCACGGCGGAGGCGAAGGCGCCGGGCGTGTACCTCGACCATCGGGGCACGGGGCTGGCGAACCTCACAAAGGAGGAGTTCGCGAACGACGACCTCGTCCGGGAGCGGATCGTCGTGAAGTACGGGGACAGCCTGCGGGAGGCGGGCGGCTGGGTCGATCTGGAGAGCCAGCTCGCGCAGGTCCGGGACGGCGCGACGGGTGAGGCGGAGTCGCGGCGGTTCTACCTCGACGAGATCACGGTGGGCGAGCGGGACGCGATCGACGGGACGCGGTGGGCCGCGCTCGCGCGGAAGCCGAACCCGGACGACGTGGACACGCAACTCCTCCCCGGCGAGCGCGTCGTTCTGGGTTTCGACGGAAGCCGTGTATTGGACCGGACGGCGTTGATCGCGGTCCGGATCCGGGACGGCCGGTGGTTCCGGCTGGGCGTCTGGGCTCCGCAGGACTACCGGACCGACTTCGAGCGGGAGCACGGTCTCCCCGGCCGCGTCCCGGAACACCTCGTGGAACAGGCCATGGACGACGCGTGGGAGGCATACGAGGTCTGGCACATGATCGCCGACCCGTACCGCTGGCAAACCGTGCTCAGCCGGAAGGCGGGTGAGTGGGGGGCGAACCCGAAGGGGAAGCCGGTCGTCGTCGAGTTCCCGACGAACACCGAACGCCGGATGGATGAGGCGTGGATCAACTTCGAGGACGCGTACAAGGTGGGGCCGGGCGAGTTCACCCACGACGGGGACCCGGACGTCCGCAAGCACGCGGGGAACGCCTCGCTCGCGTTCGGGGGGCTCAAGCCGCCCCGGGAGGGCGAGGACGGGGCGGTCGAGCGCCGGTACGTCAAGATCGTGAAGAAGCGCGCGGGCTGGTACATCGACGCGTTCATCGCCGGGGTCCTGGGCACGTGGGGCCGGAAACGAGCCGTCGAGGAAGGGGCGCTAGTGGTTGAGGAAGTCGTTGAGCAGTGGGTGTTCACCTCGTGAGGGCGCTGCTGGTCCTGCTCGGACTGTGGGCCTGCGGGCTGGTCGCCGCGCTGGGCGTGTGGATGTGGTTCGGGCTGGTCGGTCCGGCGCTGGTCCTGGGCGCTGCTGCGTCGGCGGCGGTCCTGTTCTTCGGCGTGGACACGGACCCGGCGCCGGAGTCGGTCGAGCCGGAGGACCCTCGCGCGGGCCGTAGGGTGCCGGGCCTGTGACGACCTTGTACCGGAAGGCCCGGCCGCGCGTGGCGGAGGTGGACGTCCGGGAGATCACCTCGATTGAGGACTACATCGCCGCGATCGCGGAGGCGCAGTTCTTCGGGCAGCCGATCCCGGGGGTGACGCAGACGCTGCACCCGCAGGCGGCGGAACAGGCTCCGGCCGACTTCGCCGGGATGTCGCGACGGATGTTCGGCTCGTCGTCGGTGGTGTTCGCGTGTCTGCTGGCGCGGCTGTCGGTGTTCTCGCAGGCGCGGATCCAGTACCAGCGGCTGCGGGCGGGGCGCCCGACGACGTTGTGGGGGGACGCGTCGCTCGCGATCATGGAGCGGCCGTGGGAGGGCGGGACGACGGCGGACCTGCTCGCGAAGATGATCACGGACGCAGACCTCGCCGGGAACGCGTACGTGACGAACCGGTTCCCGGGGGAGTTGACCCGGCTGCGGCCCGACTGGGTTGACATCATCCTGGAACCGCGTGTAGTCCGCGACGAGTTCTCCGAAGACCTGTTCACGCTGGGCTGGCGCAAGATCGGATACGCCTACTACGAGGACGGCGCCCGCCACGAGGACCCCACGATCCTCCTCCCGTCGGAGGTGGCCCACTTCGCGCCCATCCCCGACCCCACCGCCACCTACCGGGGCATGTCGTGGCTCACCCCCGTGATCCGCGAGCAACTCGCCGACTCCGCGATGACCGAGCACAAGACCCGGTTCATGCGGAACGCGGCCACCCCCAACATCGTGATCAAGCACGCCCCGCAGGTAACCCCCGCGCAGGCGAAACTCTTCAAGGCGGCCCTCGACGAGGAGTACGCCGGACCCGACAACGCAGGCAAGACCATGCACATCGGCGGCGGCGCGGACCTCACCGTCGTGGGCCGCGACATGCAGCAGATCGACTTGCGCGCGGTTCAGGGCGCCGGAGAGACGCGGATCGCTGCTGCGGCCGGGACCCCGCCGATCATCGTGGGCCTGTCGGAAGGTCTCCAGTCCGCGACGTACTCCAACTACGGGCAGGCGCGGCGCCGCTTCGCGGACGGCACGCTCCACCCGCTGTGGACGAACGCGGCCGGGAGCCTCGCCCAGATCATGCCGACCCCCCCGGGGTCGCGGCTCTGGTACGACGTCCGGGACGTCCCGTTCCTGCGCGAGGACTCGAAGGACGCGGCGTCGATTGCGTTCACGCAGGCGCAGACGATCCGGACGCTCGTCGACGGCGGGTTCGAGCCGGACTCCGTCGTCGAGGCCGTGGTGGCGCAGGACATGTCTCTCCTCGTCCACACCGGCCGCCTGTCCGTTCAGCTACAGCAGCCGGGGACCTCCCCCGACGGCGCGTCCCTCGACGAGCCGGACCCCGAAGACGACAGCGGCCGTGCGGCTGCTCGATTGGAGATCGCCCGTGTCTAGGACGCTCGATCGACCGCGCGAGATCGCGCGTACCGACCTCATCCGCGAGGTGGGGTTCACCCTGCGGGCCGACACCGGGGAGGCGGACCCCGACGGTCGGACGATCGACGGGTACGGCGCGGTGTTCGGGCAGACGACCCGGATCGAGTCGTGGGAAGGGATCTTCGACGAGCAGATCGCGAAGGGCGCGTTCCGGAAGTCGCTCCGCGAGCGGACGCCGGTCATGCAGTACGACCACGGGCGCCACCCGCTGATCGGCTCGATCCCGCTGGGCCGGTGGGACATCACGGAGGAGGACGACCACGGGCTCCACGTGGTCGGGCGGCTGTCGGACAACTGGTTGATCGAGCCGGTCCGGCAGGCCATCGCCGGGCCGGAGGGCAACGGCGGCGGGATCACCGGGATGAGCTTCCGGTTCGCGGTCGTGAAGGACACGTGGACCGACGTCGAGGGCAAGCGCGTCAAGGATGACGAGTTGCTCGAACTGCTGTGGTACGGCGCCGGGGACCGGGGCCCGCTGCTGCGGACGCTGAACGAGGTCAAGGTGTCGGAGGTGGGCCCGGTTGCGTGGCCCGCGTACGAGCAGACCTCCGTCGGGGTCCGCTCGTCGGAGTCCCCGTTCGTGATCGATCTGGGCAGTCTCGACCTGCGCACGGAGCGCGGCCGGTCGAGCCTCGCCCGCGCCGTCGCGCTCGCCGACCGGGCGTGTCCACGCCCCGTCCCGGAGCGCGAGCAGGTGGTCCCCCCGTCCGTGGCTGGCGAGGGCGTGGACACGTCGTCTACGATCACGGACAGCACAGAGCCGCAGACCACTGCGAGCCCGGCCGGAGCGCACTCGACGGAGCCGCGATCCACCGGAGCCGATGCAGCCGGTGAGCACTCGTCCCCCACCGGTATCACGCGTCCGCGTGACTGGGCATCGAAGCGAGCGGCCGTCCGCGACACGTTGGACTCCGTCCTCGCTTCCCTCCCCTCGAAGGACTGAGATGGACGAGGACGACAAGGGCACCCGCACGGGTCCGGCCCTCACCCACCCGCAGGCCGTGAACCGGCTGCGGGACCTCGACGCGGAGATCGGCCGCCTCGCCGAACTGGACTCCCCCACCACGGAGGAAGAGGCCCGGTTCGACCAGGCCACCGCCGAGTTCAACGAGGTGAACGACTGGCGGAAGCACCTCGAACGGCAGGCCGCGCGGGCGCGCGTCGCGCAGGTCACGGACGGGGACCTCCGGACCGCCTCGACCCGCTTCGGCCGCGTCGGGCGCGCGGAGCCGGGGTCGGCCGCCGGGCGCGGGTCGATGGACACCATGGACGTGGACTCGATCACGGAGCCGGACTCCGTGGAGCTGCGCCGGTTCCGCAACCCGTGGAACCTGTCGGAGATGCGGACGTTCGACCGCCCGCAGGAGCAGGTGACCCGCGAGATCCGGGCCCGCGCCCTGTCCGCCGTGGAGCGGATGCAGGGCGCGACCGACCGGATCCGGTCGGCGGCAACGGACCTGATCGAGCAGTGGGACGACGAGGACGGCCGCCTCTCCCGGCTGGCGCTCACCCTGTCGGAGCCCACGTACCTCCGGGCGTGGTCGAAGATGGCCCGCTCCCCCCACCTGCCGAACCTGTCGGCGGACGAGAACATCGCGGTGGAGCGCGTCCAGCAGGCGGCCCGCGCGATGTCCCTCACCGACACCGCCGGTGGCTACCTCGTCCCGTTCCAGCTGGACCCGACGGTCATCATCACCGCGAACGGGTCGGTCAACCAGATCCGGCGGCTCGCCCGGCAGGTCGTCGCCACCGGCGACGTGTGGAACGGCGTCTCGTCCGGCGCGGTGTCGTGGTCGTACGACGCGGAGGCGTCGCAGGTCTCCGACGATGCCCCGACCCTGGCGCAGCCCACCGTGCCGATCTACAAGGCGGCCGGGTTCGTCCCGATCTCGATCGAGGCCATGGGCGACGCCCAGAACGTCACGAGCGAGGTCGGGCGGCTGCTCGCGTTCGGCAAGGACGTGCTGGAGGCGAACGCCTTCGCGCTGGGCTCCGGCTCCGGGCAGCCCACCGGGATCGTGACCGCCCTCACCGGCGGCTCGTCGGTCGTGAACTCCGCGACCACGGACACGTTCGCGCTCGCGGACGTCTACGCGCTGCACGGCGCCCTCCCGGCCCGGTACCGCAACATGCCCACGACCGGGTGGCTCGCGAACGGGCTCATCTACAACCGGATCCGGCAGTTCGACACCGCCGGAGGCGCGGGCCTGTGGGCCACGCTGGGCGACGGGCGGCCGGAGGGTCTGCTCGGCAAGCCGGTCATGGAGTCCGAAGACATGGACGGCGTGATCACGGCGTCGCAGGCGAACCTGGCGCTCATCTTCGGCGACTGGGAGAACTACGTCATCGCCGACCGGGTCGGCATGACGGTCGAGTTCATTCCGCATCTTTTCGGGGCGAACAACCGGCCGACGGGGCAGCGCGGCTGGTACGCGTACGTCCGCCACGGCGCGGACTCCGTGAACGACTCCGCGTTCCGGATGCTCGACGTCACCTGATCGAGCCCTGACCGTCACGCGGCGACCCCCGCCCCCGACCGGGGGTCGCCGCGTGGCACCTCGTACGGACAGAGCAGCCGATCCAGGGAAGGGGCCCGTCACCGTGGCCGAGAACGAGAGCAGCAGCCGGAAGAACGAGCCGGAGGTGGACCCCCGGCTCGACAACCGGACCGGGCGGCACGCCCCGAAGTTCGACGACGTCCCGCTCAAGCCGCAGCAGATCCACGGCGGCGAGCCGGGCGACGACTCCGACCACGAGGACCCGCCGTCGGGTCCGCGAACCACGGTCTACCGGTCGGAGGGCCCGCACGGTCGGGGCCCGCAGGCCGGGCCGTCGTCGGAGGACTGATCGATCATGGCCGACATCGTCTCCGCGCGGGAGCCGTTCTCGGCGGACGTTCAGGGCGTGCCCGTGTCCGTCGGGGTCGGTGACCTCTACTACGCGGACGACCCGGTCGTGAAGGGCCGGGAGTCGCTGTTCGGCGCGGTCACCGTCCGGCGGACGCTGGTCCCGCAGCGGGAGGGTTCGCCCGCCGGGGACGAGACGGCGGACGCGGCGCCGGGGACCCGCCGGAAGGCGACCTCGTCGCGCGTGTCCACGACCACCCCCGGGAAGGGGGCGGACGAGCCCCCGGCGCCGAAGGGCACCGGGAGCGTGTCCACGCCCTCGAAGGACTCGAAGGCGGGGACCTCGTGAAGGAGACCCTCGTCAACCGGGTCCGTGCCGTCCGGGCGCTGAACCACTCGTCGATCACGACGAACACGAACACCGACGGCTCGTCGGTGGGCCTCGACCAGTCCGGCGCCGACTTCCGTACCGCGATGCTGGTCGTCGCGGCGGGGGCGGTCACCGACGGCACGTACACGGCGGTCCCGCAGGAGAGCCCCACCGGCTCCGGCTCGTGGACCGACGTCCCGGCCGACCGGCGGATCGGCTCGATCGCGCTCAACGCGGCGAACGCCGTCGGTGAGATGGGCGTCATCCCGGACCCCGGGACCGCCCCGTTCCTCCGCGTCCGGATCACCTCGACCGGCGTCACCACCGGAGGCGCGGTTCAGGCTCTGTGGCTGTTCGGCTCGCCGAGTAGCTACCCGGTCGTTCGTCCGTGACCAGCCCGGCCGTCCCGGCGGCGCTCCCTACCGCCGGGCCGGTCGGCGATCGAAGGGAGGTGGCCCGTGCTGTCCGATGACACGATCTTGACGTGGCCGCCGACCCTCGACGACCTCAAGAACGATCTCGACATCGACCGCGACGACACCCGGCAAGACGACATGCTCACGCGGCAACTCGCCGCAGCGAAGGGCTTCGTCATGCGCATTCACCGGGGCCGGTACGAGTTCGGGACGGACGCGTTCGCTGCGCTGTCCGCGCTCGAACCCCCCGGCCCGGAGATGGTCCTCGGGACCGTCCGGCTCGCGAACCGGTGGGTGTCGCGGCGCCGGTCCCCGGACGGCGTGATCGCCATGGGCGACGTCGGGACGCAGACGATCCCCGGCTTTGACTCCGATCTTGAGCGGATGTTGGAGATGGGCCGGTACGGCGGGTCGATGATCGTATGAGCGGCTCGTACCAGGCCGCCCACGAGCGGCTCGCCGTGGTCCTCGAAGCCGCGTCCGCTGCTGCCCCGGCGAAGCAGCGGTTTCGGGTCGAGCGCAAGCCCGGACCGCTGGGCAACCCGCCCACGGTCTACATCCCCCCGCCGGAACTCACGTGGGACGCCGTGATGCGCGCGCCCACGGAAGCCGTGTTCGAGGTCGTCGTGGCGGTCGCGGCCGACGAGTTCGCGATCGAGCGGCTGTTCGCGCTGCTACCGATCGTCACGACCGCCATCGACGACGCGGAGAACCTCGACGCGTCCGTCCTGTCCGCGACTCCCGGCGTCTGGCGCTCCGGGAACGTTGACCTCCCCTGCTACTTCGTCCGGACGGAGATCGCGACGTCATGACCGCCCACAACCGGAAGCTCCGCATCCTCACCCTCGACATCGGGGGGAACGAGTTCCAGATCCAGTGCCGGAAGGCGGAGGTCGTCAACAACACCGACGACGCGGAAGCCTTCGCGACGTTCGACCCGGTGAACGGGGGGTTCGTCGAGGCGGCCGACGACGCGTACGCGCTCGATCTGGAGTTCTACGCGGACTGGCGGGTCGCCGGGGTGTCCGACTGGCTCTGGGACAACGACGGGGAGACCGTCCCGTTTCAGATCGACCACCACCCGGACATCCCCGCCGAGCACGTGATTTTCAACGGCGAGGTTCTGATCAAGGCCCCGAACGTGGGCGGCGAGATCCGGACGACGGAGATCACCGCGACCACGCTCACGTGCAACGGCAAGCCCGTCAAGTCGCGCCCGTAGGGCGTGGACACGTCCCCACCCCCTGATCGGAGCCACCGGTGCCCCTCACGTCCTCGATCCGGCTCGCCGTCGCGGCGAGCCTGCGGAACGCCCTCGACCTGGGCACTGCCGTGGCTCCGACGAGCCTCAACGAGTCGATCAACCTCACGGACGGGACGGGCGCCGGACAGGCGAACCGGATCTTCGCGGACACGCGGACGCTCGCCGCGTCCGCGACCGAAGACCTCGACCTCGCCGGGTCGCTGCTGGACGCTCTGGGCGGGTCGTTCATCCTCGCCCGCGTGAAGGCGCTCGTCGTCGTCGCGGCGGCCGGGAACACGAACAACGTCCTGGTGTCCCGGCCCGCGTCGAACGGGCTCGCGTCGCTGTTCTCCGCTGCGGGCGATCAGATCATCTTGCGTCCCGGCGCGTTCCTCGCCGTCGCTGCTGGCGACGAGGACACGACCGGGTATGCCGTCACAGCCGGGACGGGTGACCTGCTCACGGTCACGAACTCCGGGTCGGGAACGTCGGTGTCGTACGACGTGGTAGTGATCGGGGCTAGTGCGTGATCAAGTTCGAGTGCAAGCCGGACGAGGGTGACCCGTTCGAGATCGAGGCCGACTCCCGCGACGTGATCGCGTGGGAGGTCCGCAAGGCCGGGCGCCACCTGGGCATGATCCAGAACACGCCCCGGATGACGGACCTCGCGGAACTCGCGTGGCTCGCGTGCTCCCGCACGAAGCGGTGGACCGGGGACCTCGCCGACTTCCGGGTCGGGGTCGCGATCCGTCCCGTCGAGGACGAGGACGACGACGAGGACGGAGACGCCGGGCTGCTGGACCCTACCCTCCGGACAGCCTAACGAGGGCTGTCGTGCACCTCGCCATGCAGACGGGGATCCCGGTCCGCGAGTGGGCCCCTGGCATGGCGAGCGATCACGGGCGCGTGCTGGACACAGCGCTCGCCATCCTCGCGGAAGCGGCGCGGAAGGCGGAGAGGGGGCGAAGGCGTGGCGGGTGACGGATTCCGGGTGACGGTCCGGAACGATCGCGAGGTGGCGCGGGCCTTCGACCGGCTCCCCCGGCAGGCGAACCGCGAGTTGAAGGACGGGTCCGAGCGACTCGCCCGGCGGATGGCGAACGGGATCCGCGCGGCTGGTCGCGGGTTCTCCCGGCAGGCTGCTGCGGCTGCTCGGACCGTGCGGGTCGCGCGAGGTCGTACCCCGACCGTCGTCGCCGGGCCGGAGATCCGACTCATGGGGTCGGAGTTCGGCGCGCGGCGGCGGTTCGGGTGGTTCGCTCACCCCCGCTACCGGGGCGGCTTCGGGCAGTTCCCGGCCCGGCAGGCGGGGAACCCCGGCCGGTGGTTCTGGCCCACGTACCGGGCGTACCAGCCGGAGATCCGGGTCGCCCATCAGGAGATGGCGGCGGCGATCGTCCGGGACTTCGGGGCGTAGGCCATGGCGGACACCCGGTCCACGATCAACATCATTTTTGATGGGACCACGAAGGGTCTCGTCGCCGCCGCCCGGATCGCCTCGAAGGCGATCGCGGGCGTCGGGAAGGGGCTCGCCGGGATCGCCGGGGTCGGCGCCGGTGTGGCCGCGATCGGCGGGCTGACCGCCGCCCTCTCGCAACTCGCCGGGGTCGCGCCGCTCGCGGTCGGCGCGCTCGCGGTGTTCGCAGCAGCGAAGGCGACGTTCGCTATCGCGACGGCTGGGTTCACCGACGCCGTGGGCGGCGACGTCGAGGCGCTCGCGAAGTTGGCTCCGGCCGCGCGGGAGGCGGCTCTCGGCGTCAAGGCGTTGAACGACGGGCCGATCAAGGATCTCCGGCAGTCCGTCCAACAGGCGTTCTTCACCGGGTTCAACGACGATCTCCAGGCGCTCGCGGGCGAGTTCCTGCCCAACGTGCAGCGCGGCATGACCGGGGTCGCTACCGCGATGGCCAGCGTCCGACAGCAGTCGGTCGCTGCGCTGCTGCGCGACGCGGACGGCGCGTCGGAGGATCTGAATGAGATCCTCGGGAACACCTCGAAGACGATCCAGGGGACGGGCCCGGCGCTGGGCGACATGGCCGCCGCGCTGCTGCGGGTCGCGAACATCGGGTCCGACTTCCTCCCGGGGCTGACCGGCGGGATCGCCGGGGCGGCGGCCCGCTTCCGCGAGTTCGTGGAGACGAACCCGCAGGCGGTCCGCGATTTCATCGCGGGCGGGATCCAGGGGTTCCGGGACCTGGGCACGATCCTCGGCAACGTCGGGGCGACGCTGGGCGCGATCTTCTCCGGGCTCGCGGGCGACACCGGTTCGCCACTGGCGAACCTCGCCGCGCTCACGACGCAGATGCGGGCGTTCTTCGAGTCGGCCGCTGCGCAGGGCCCACTACAGGCGCTGGGCGAGGTGCTCCGCACGGTCTCCGCGATCATGGGGCAACTCTTCCTCGCGACGCTGCAAGCCATCGGGCCGGTGATTCAGGCGGTCGCCCCGCTGGTGATGGCGCTCGCGTCCGCGTTCGGACTGATCGCCGGGTCGCTCGTGTCCACGCTCGGACCGGTGCTCACTCAGCTAGCGAACGTCCTGTCCGGCGCGCTCGCGCCTGTGCTGCCGCTGCTGGCGGGCGCGTTCGTGGACCTGATCGAGCAGGGGATCGGGCCGCTCATCTCCGCCCTCGCCGGGCCGTTCGCGTCGATCCTCGGGACGGCGGTGGGGCTGTTCTCGTCGCTGGTGTCGGCGATCGCCCCGGTGCTCGGCGCGCTCGCGCCGATCGTGAACATGGTCGGGCAGACCCTGGCGCAGGCGTTCGCCGTGCTGGCGCCGGTGATCGAGCAAGCGGCCGGGATCATCTCGCAACTGCTCGTCGGGGCGCTCGAAGCGCTGCAACCGCTGTTCGTGGCGCTGCGGCCGGTGATCGAGCAGATCGCCGCGGTGGTGGCGGAGCAGTTGTCGCGGGCGCTGGACGCGGTGGCTCCGCTGGTCCCGGTGATCGTCGATGGGTTCTCGCAACTCGTCCAGGCGCTTATTCCACTGCTTCCGATTATTTCCAATCTGGCGACCACCGTCATTCCTCCGCTGGTCGATGCGTTCATTTCTGTGGTCCCCGCGATCATTCCTATGGTCGAGGCGATCATTTCCATTGCGACCGCGATCATCACAATTATCACTCCGATAATCGAGTTCGCGGCGCAGATCATCGCCGTGTTCGTCGAAATGGCGGCGGCGGTTATCGAGTCGGTCGTGGGATTCGTGACGACCGTTATTCAGTTCTTCCTCGACTTGATCAACAACGTTCTTACGGGCCTGGCAGGCTGGGTCCCGCAGGTGATCCAGTTCTTCGCCGATCTCGTGACCGGCGCGATCGAGTGGGTAACGACGCTGGTCACGGACGTGGTGACCGGGTTCACCGACATGGTGACACAGGCGGTCGCGAAGGCGGGCGAACTCGTCACCGGCGTGATCGGCTTTATTTCCGGGCTGCCCGGACAGGTCATGACGTGGATCAACGACATGATCACGCAGGCCGTAAACGGATTCCAGGACCTCGTCCGGCAGGCGGGAGAAAAAGCACAGGAACTCGTCGACGAGTTCATTAAGTGGATTAAGGAACTGCCCGGCAAGGTCGCTGATATCGCTAAGGAAATCATCGACGGATTCGTCCAGGGAATTAAGGACGGAATCGGTGCCGTCGGGCAGGCCGCCCAGGATCTCGCCAATTCGGCGTGGCAGTCCATGCAAGAGTTCTTCGGGATCGCCTCCCCGTCCAAGCTCATGCGGTTCACGGTCGGACGGAACGTGGGCTCCGGGTTCTCGCTCGGCATCACTGACATGACCGGCGACGTGATCGCGAGCGCCCGCGCTCTCGGACAGGCAGCGGTCGACAACATGGCCGCGCCCGTGACCGGGCTCTCGCTCGACCTCGCTCCGGTGACCGCCTCGCTCACCGCGCAGGCGGCGCAGGCCGCCGGAGCCGGGTCCGCCGCGCTCGCCGACATCATGGGCCGCAGCGTGGACACGCCCCCGCCCGACGTCCGGGTCTACATCGGGGACACCGAACTCCGGGGCATCGTCCGGATCGAGGTGGACGACTCCGAACGGGAAACGATCCAGCGCGCCGGAGCCGGGCCGGGGGTGAGCTACTAGTGACGATCCGCCGCAACCTCGCGATCAACCCCGCTCTCGGCGTCGATGACACGACGTGGTTCCCGTCCGCGTGGGACCGCATCACCGGCGCTCACGCGAGCCTGCCGCGCTCGACCGCGTTCCGGGGCGCAGCAGCGCCCAGCAGCGGGCAGATCGCCATGACCCGCGCGGCCGTGACCGCCGGGAAGTACTACGTCGTCTCCGTGTCCGTCCGGTTCATCGCCCCGTGCGCGTCGGGACAGATGAACATCGACTGGTACACCGGCGGGAACGTGTTCCTGTCCCCCTCGACGCAGGGCCCCACGTTCTCGCAGGCGGCGAACACCACGAACCGGTTCGCCGTGCTCGGACAGGCCCCGGTGAACGCGGTCCGGCTGACCGGCACCCTCAACGACATCACGGGCGAGGCGCAGGTCACCGCCTACATGGTCGAGGAGTTCGACACCCTGCCGGAGGCGGAAGCCGCGCTCGCGTACTCCGTGCTCGGCGCGAACTACTTCGACGGCGACACGCCGGGCGCCGTCTGGGACGACGGGACTCCGGGGCAGGGGACCTCGACGTGGGACACCGACCCGCCCACGACCGGGCTCACGGTCGTGGACACGCCCGCAGCGTTCGGGCTGGGTGTCCGGACCTCCCGGGGTACCGGCGCGGCGGACCTGCTCCCGCCGTTCGCCTCGACGGGCCTGTTCGCGACCGCGACGTACGACGACCGGCGCGGCCGGATCCGGCTCGATATCCAGGGGCTCGCGCAGGAGGTGATCCGGGTCATCGTCTACAGCCGCGCGAAGGGGACGTCCCGGTGGCGGCCCGTGCGGGGCGGGAAGGTGGCCGTCGCCGCCGGGACCACGGTCCGCCGGGTCGACGACTACGAGTGGCAAGCCGGGCGAGGCGTGGAATACCGGATCGACGCGCTGTCGAGCCCGGAGAACGTGCAGCCGCAGGCGGTCGTGCAAACGGCGTTCGCGGACCTCGAAGACACGCTCGACCAGTCGTGGCTCAAGTTCATCCCGGCGCCGCACACGAACCTCAAGGTGGAGATCATCGCCGATCTCCACGAACTCGCGCAGGAGAGCCGCAACGTGGTCCACCGGGTCGCGGGCCGGTCGGACCCCATCGTGGTGACCGACGTGCACGACAGCGTGTCCACGACCGTCCGGTTCGCCACCCACACGGAGGCGGACCGGCTCGCGCTCAAGCGGGCGCTCACGCAGGGCGCCCCGGCGTTCCTGCAAGTCCCGGAGTCCGTGCCGTTCCCGTCGATGTACGTCGCGATCGGCTCGATCCGGGCGCGGCGGATCGGGAAGGCGCGCAACGGCCGGACCTACATCACGGAGGTCCAGGTCACGGAGGTTGCGCCGCCGCCGCCGTCGGTCGTGGGGTCCGGGATGACGTGGGCGATCCTGCTCGAACAGTACGAGACGTGGGGCGAGGTGCTCGAAGCGTTCGAGACGTGGGGGGAGGTGATCGGCTGATGTGGGACGTGTCGGACGAGTTCCTCGACGTCGTGACCGGAAGCCACCGGGCGGTGGCCCGGCTGGTCCTGTGCAAGTCCGTCCAGTTCGGGCCCAACCCGGAGGGCGACGAGGTCCCGATGCTCGAAGGGTCGGCCGTGACCCTCTACGGGACGGCGGACGTCAAGGCGCAGCTCAGCGCATCGATCCCCGGGGACTGGTGGGACGAGGTCCAGCCCTACGGGTACGAGTTCTTCGCCGCCCGGGGCGTTGCCTTCGGGGACGGCCGGACCGAACTCGTCCCGCTGGGTTACTTCCCCATCGACGAGCCGGAGCAGCCGGACGCCCCGTACGGCCCGATCACGATCACCTCCGACGACCGGACGCTCCGGCTCGTGGACACGAGGGTCGTCTACCCGTGGCAGATCCCGGACGGGACCAGCCATCGCACGGTGGTGAACGCTCTCGTCAACGGCGTGTCCACGGGCTCCGGCACGTACGGGATGTACGCGGCGCAGGGCGGCCCGCAGGTCCCGATCATCTGGACGAACGCCGGGTACAACCCGGACACCACGCTCGTCGGCGGACAGCAGGTGGTCGACGGGTCCGCGTACGACTTCCTCGCGAAGTTGGTCGACGCGCAGGGCGCGCAACTGCGGTTCCTGCCGACCGGGGAACTCGCGGTCGTGCGCAGGGACCCGCCGCTCGACGCCCCGGCGGTCTACGCGCTCCGGGCCGGGAAGACGGGGACGCTGGTCCGCCGCTCCCGGAAGGTCAGCCGGAAGGGCGTCTACAACATCGTGCGGGCGACCGGGTCAGACCCGGCGTTCCAGACGGGCTACCGGCTGGCGTACAACGAAGCCCCGTCCTCGCCGCTGCGATGGAACGGCCCGATCGGGCCCCGGGTCCGCTACTACGCCTCGCCGCTGCTGGAGACGAGCGAACAGGCGGACGCGGCGGCGGAGACGATCCTCGCGCGCTCGACCGGGCTCCCGGAGGAGACCGGGTTGTGGGTCGTGCCGAACCCGGCGTTGCAGCCGCTGGACGTGGTGAGCGCCCCGACCTCGAACGGGTTCGGGACGTGGGTCCTCGACGAGGTGGCGGTCCCGCTCGTCGGCGGCGGGGAACTCGCGCTCAAGACGCGGACGTTGAACCCGGTCGACGACATCACCACGGACCCGCAGCCGGAGCCGGAGCCGGGCCCCGGCCCGGACCCCGATCCGGGCCCTGGTCCGGGGACGGGCGGCGGCGCGGCGGAGGACGGGATCCAAGCGGCGATTCTCAACGGGTGGGGGACGAAGTTGTCCGCCTCCGACGAGTTCGTGGGCAACACGATCGACACCTCGAAGTGGGGTCTCTATAACGGTCCGGGTCACTCCGGGAACGGGACGCGGCGTCCGGCTGCGTTCTCGCAGCACGATGGAATGCTCACGATCACGGGGGACAATAACAACCAGTCCGGCGGCGCCGCGTTCCGGTACAAGTCCTACGGCTACCGTGTAGAGTGCCGGGTCCGGGTGTACCGCGACGGTGAATCCCCTGGTCGGACGGACAACTATCACCCCGTGCTCATCCTGTGGCCCGACTCCGACGAGTGGCCCGAAGGCGCGGAATACGATTTCCTGGAGTGCGACGAGGGTGACAACAAGGGTGGTGGCTTTATGCACCTCCCGAACCACACGCCATATCGACAGGATCACTACACGTTCCCTGTGGATATCACGAAGTGGTTCAACATGGCGTGCGAGTGGAACCCGAAGGCTCGCACGCTCAAGACGTGGTGTGACGGGAAGTTGGTTTACGACGGACGCGGCCGGGTCGCGGAGGCCCCCGGGTCGATGCACCTCACGTTCCAACTCGACCACTTCGGCGGGAAGCCGCGCCGCTGCAAGTTCGACATGGCGTGGGTTCGCGTCTACACGAAGCCGAACGCCTGATGGGGCAGCGACTGGGCCAGTACCTCGCCGGACAGCCGGGCGGCGGGGAGCAGCAGATCATGCCCGGCTACATGTCCGAGTGGGACCCGCTCACCGGCGCGAACCGCGTCCTGTTCTCCGGGACGCAGGAGTTCGTGAACCTCGCGTTCGTCGGCGACCCCGCCGCGCTCGCGGTCGGCCGCGTCCTGCTCTTGATCACACCCGGCGCTCCGATCATCCTCGGACGCATCACGAAGCCCGGATAGGAAGGGAGGGGGACCGCATGGCGGAAGGACTGTCGCAGGCGGAGGCCATCGACCTGCTCGAAGACCTCGCGACCCGCGCGCTCTACATGCAACTGCACATCGGGGCACCCGGCCCCAACGGAACCGCGAACATCGCGGCCGAGACGGACCGGAAGTCCGTCACGTGGGACACCCCGGCCCTCGTCGGGGTCGCGGTCGAGATGACCCACACGAACGACCTCTCGTGGCCCGGTGTCGCCGGGTCCGAGGACTACACCCACGCATCGTTCTGGACGCTGTCGAGCGGCGGGACGTTCCGGATCTCCGGGCTCATCACCGCGAGCCCGGTCATCTCCGGCGACGACTGGGAACTCCCGGCCGGGGCGTACATCATCCGCTACCCGTTGGCTTCGTGATGGCGGGCCTCACCACGCGGCATTCGCTGCCCTACCCCGGACTCGACGACCAGCCGGACGGCCCCGACGCCGTGAAGGATCTCGCGGAGGCGGTCGACGCGCTGCTGTCGCGGCTCAAGTCCTACCCGACCGCCGGGCGCCCCGTCGGCGTGCCCGAAGGCTTCCTGATCTATGACTCCGACCTCGACGCCCCGTACTACTGGAACGGCTCCGTCTGGCAGCCCTTCGGCGGAGGCGGCGGGGGGACGTCGGGCGGCGCCCACTTCGAGCAGTCGTCCGCGCAGAACATCCCAAACACGACCAGCGGGCCGGGAACCATCCTGTCCCTGCCCGACGGTGACGACGGGGACCTGATCACCCGCAGCACGCAGGGCGCAGGCCACAAGTTCCAGTTGCTCGCGGGCGGGATCTGGGCGTGCGGCTCGTCGTGCCGGATCGCCTCGACCTCGACCGGCGGCGAGGTGTCCTGCTCGATCCGGGCGGACCTCGCCGGGGGGACGAACTTCGAGACGGTCGTGGCGGTCGACGGCGGCAGGCGCGAGGGGCTGCCCCGGACGTTGCAGCCGAACCGGACCCGCTACCTCCCGGCGAACACGACGCTCGCGGTGTTCATCTTCAACGGCACCGGCGGACAGCGGGTCGTGGAGCCGAACTCCGGCGAGTGGGCGAACCTCGACCTGTTCATGGTGGGGTGAGCGATGGCGACCCGCGAGATCGGATCCGTCCCCGACCGGTGGAACATCACCCACCTGGCGGGGCAGCCGTTCGAGGTCACGGTCCCGATCCTCGACGGGACCGGGGCGGCGGTGGACGTGGACGACCTGCTCCGTGGGCGTGTCCACGTCCGGCCGTCGGTGGACTCCCCGGACATCCTGTTCGTCTTCGACACGGAGGCGGACCCCCCAAACGCTGCGCTCGAAGGCGGCGCGACCGGGGCGCTCCGGATCTGGGCGACCAGCGCGGAGACCTCCGACTGGCGGGTCACCTGGCCCGGCTCGTTCGGGGAGGGCGTGGTCTGGTGGGACGTCGAGGTCGTGGACACGACCGGCGAGCCCCACCAGATCACCCGGCCGGGGACGATCACCCTCATTCACGAGGTCACGAGGTAGGAGGAGACCGGACATGCTCACGCTCACGACCGCCATCCGCAACGCGATGACGGACATCATCGTCGACAGCCTCGACGCCGGGTCCGGCGCCGGGACGATCCAGATCCGCAGCGGCACGCGGCCCGCCGACCCGGCGACCACCGCGACCGGGACCCTGCTCGCCACGGTCACGTGCGCCGACCCGGCGTTCGGGGCCGCGTCGTCCGGGGCCGCGACGATCTCCGACCCGGCCGGGGTGACCGCTGCTGCGACCGGGACCGCGTCGTGGTTCCGGGCGCTCGACTCGAACGGCGCCGCGTGCTTCGACGGGAGCGTCACCGCGACCGGCGGCGGTGGGGACCTCACCCTCGCCTCGACGTCCGTCGTGTCGGGGACCACGGTCGACATCACCGGCGGCACGATCACCGTCCCGCAGGGCACCCCCTGACCTGGGCTTTTAACGTCTGACCGGGCAGGGCTTTACATCGGGGGAGGTGATTTAACGTGACCGTGTCGATCGTCCAGACGGCGACCGCTTCGCCGGGGGCGGCGAACCTCACCATGGCCGCGACGCTGTCGGCCGGGGCGACGTCCCCGAACGCGCTGCTGTGGATCCTGGGCGGCGACAAGAACTCCGGGACGGTCACGCAGCCCACCGACACCCCGAACCTCCCCTACCTGCTCAAGGGCACCGGCTCCCCCGCCGATCAAGTCACGTTCGCGCTCGCCTACGGGACAGCGGACGGCGGGGAGACCGTGATCTCCGGGTCGATCACCTCGAACACCGCCGGGTGTCAGGTCTGGGTCGCCGAACTCACCGACGACGTCGGGACCGGGGCGTGGGCCCGGTGGGGCTCCGTCACGAACGAGACCACCGGCTCCGACGTGACCTCCGTGGCGCTCACCGGGCTGGTCGCCACGGAGACCGGGCTCGCGATCGCGGCCGTCGCGGCGGACTCCGTGAACACGCAGGGAACCGTGTCGTGGACCTCGTCGACCGGGCACACGTTCACCGCCCGCCGGGCCACCGCATCCGGCGGTGGACAGGCGGGTCTGTGGATCGCGACGGCGCCGGTCACGAAGGGCGACACGGTGTCCGTGACGTTCGACCGGGCGGGCGGCACGGCGGACCAGCACACCGGCGTCATGACGGTGTTCGCGCGGACGATCCCGTCGAACGATGGGGTCGTGGCTGGGCAGGCGCCCCGGGCGACGGGCGCGCTCGCGGCCACGCAGACCACGACCGGCGCGGTCGCCGGAGCGGCGCCCCGCGCGACCGGCTCGCTCGCGGCGACGCAGACCGACCCGGGCGCGCTCGCCGGTTCGAGCCCTCGCGCGACCGGCTCGCTCGCCGCGACGCAGACGACCCCGGCCGCTCTCGCCGGGTCGGCGCCCCGCGCGGTCGGCGCGCTCACGGGCGACGTCGAGGAGACGGACGACAACCTCGCGGAGTTCGCCGGGTCCGCGCCCCGGGCGGTCGGGACGCTCGTCGCAACGGCGGGGTTCCCCGGCGCGCTGTCCGGGACAGCGCCGTCCGCAGTGGGCACGCTCGTGGCGACGCAGTCGGAGCCGCCGCCGCCGGAGTTCGTGCGCCCGCTGCGGGCGGGTACCCCGGTCGTGTCGGCAGGCTGGTCCGCCGGGGACGTGTCCACGTCTCCGGGGTGGCGCGCAGGCGTACCCGCCTGAAACCTCCGCCGGAGGTGACATCGTGTCCACGGCGGACCACTACGAAGGGCAGGGCGCATGGACGACGAGGGCGAGGTCCGAGCACGGATCCGCGCGCTCACCCACGAGCGGACCCGGATCATCGACAGCGACGGCGGGGTCATGCCCGACGAGGTCGAGCGGCTCGCGGAGGTAGACGCGGAACTGGAGACGCTGGGCGTCCGCTTCGCTCCGCCGCCGGTGGCGTGATGCGCCTCGACGGGACACCGGGCCCGCTTATCCGGATGTTCGGGCGCCGGGGCGTGTTCCTGATGATGTTCGGGCTGGTGTACGTGGCCATCGGGGTCTCGTACCTGTCGCTGCGCTCGCAGCGGTTCACGGCGATCCCGGTCATCGGCCCGATCCTCGACGATCCGGCGTGGGGGCTGATGTGGATCGTGGGTGGGCTGGTCGCCACGGTGAACGGCGCGCTTCGGATCCGGTCCCGTGCCGATGCACCGGGGTTCGTGGCCCTGCTCATCCCCCCCGGGGTGTGGTCGATCTTCTACGCTACGTCCGTGGTGTCCTACGTCGCGACGGCCGGGGACACGGGCCGGATCAACTCGATCTCCGGCGCGGCCGTGTGGGCGCTCGTGTGGCTCGTCGTCACCCTGATCAGTGGATGGCCGGACGCAGACCCGGACGTCGCCACGAGGAAGTGAGGCCCCGTGGATCCGACGATCATCACGGCACTGATCACGGCGGGCGGGGTTGTCCTCGCCGCGCTGTTTACCCTCATGGGGGTACGGTTCACGCAGCGCGCGACCCGCGCCGCAGCGGAGCGGACGGCCGCGCTCGAACGCACGAAGGTGGACGCGCAGGCGTACGAGAGCGCGCGGCAGACGTGGGACGAGCACGTCGATTCGCTGCGCGAGCAGTTGGCAGACCTGCGTGAGGACGCTGAGAGGCAGCGGCGGACAGCGCAGGAGTTGAGGGCTCGCGTGGACGAACTCGAAGACGGCCGGGAGCGCGACCGGGCCCGGATCCGGGAACTCACGTCGTACGCGCGGCAGTTGCTGCGGATCCTCGCCGACCACGAGATCCCGTACCCGCCGCCCCCGCCCGGACTTGAACAGGAGACGTGATGGCGACCCCCATCGGAGCCGACTACCTCGCGGGTGACCTCGCGACCGTGACCGACGAGGAATGGCGCGACGCCCACGAGCGGCTCACGCTCGACCTCGTCGGGGACTGCGGCGACCCGGAGCAGGTGGACGAGATCGCCCGGCAGATGACCTACGTCTGGTCGCCGGGCGCTCCGGCCCGCACGGGCGGCGACGCCCACGACGTGGCGCCGCTCGCCGGGCAGTGGGACGGGACCCTCCCCGATGGCGAGTAGCGCGGACGTCGCGCGGATGCGCGACATCATCGCCCGCCTGCGCGCGGGTGGGGTCGAGGTGCTCGAAGTCCCCGGCTGGGCGACGCGCGGCGCGGACTGGACGAGGGTCCCCCGGGGGATCGTCGACCACCACGACGCGTCCACCCGGAAGTCGGGGGAGTGGGGCGCGCTGGGCATCATCCGCGACGGGCGCCCGGACGTGTCGGGACCGCTCGCGCAGTTCCAGATCGGCCGCTGCCTCGACGGCCGCCCACGGGTCGCGGTCGTCGCGGCCGGGCGGGCGAACCACGCCGGGAAGGGCGGGCCGCTGCTGGGCGCCCCGAAGGACTCCGGGAACTCGTGGCTCTACGGGGCGGAGGCCGCGAACGACGGCGTGTCGGAGCCCTACACGGACGCGGCTCACCGGGCGCACGATGTGCTGTTCCGGGCCGTGCTGGACGTGTGTCGGGTGGGGTCGGCGAACGTGGTCGGGCATCGGGAGTGGGCGCCCGGTCGGAAGTCGGATCCCCGGTACGACATGGGGTGGCGCCGGGCCCGGGTCGCAGCGCTGGGCGTGTCCACGCCGGGGACCTCGACGGGCGGGCGCCCGCTGCTGCGGGAGGGCTCGACCGGCGCGGCGGTGTCGGCTCTCCAGTCGTTCATGCGCCGGGTGTTCCCGTCGTACGCGGGCGGGCTGGTCGTCGATGGCGACTTCGGTCCGGCGACCGCTGCGGCGGTCCGCGAGTTCCAGCGGCGGACCGGGCTGGACGCGGACGCCGTGGTGGGCCCGGCGACGTGGGCGAAGTTGGAGACCCACGGATACCGTGTGGTAGCATAGCTGAGCGGATGATCGTCTGCCGGGCGACCACCCGGCACCCGCTGAGCGGCATAGCCGGTCGACGCGTGAAGCGGCCCCCACCTCACGAGGTGGGGGCCGCTTCGTCGTTCACCGGGGCGGCAGACTCGGCGCCTTCCGGAAGATCCGATCGAGCACAGCCGGAGCGAGCCGCGACGCGCAGCCCATCATGACCACCCCGGTCAGCATCGTCGGAACCATCCCCGCCGACGGAGGCAGGAGGTAGAACATCATCGCGGCAGGCCAGAACGTGAGCGTCGCGAGTTCCCCCGCCGTGACCTCGTCCACCTCGCCGCCGGTCACAGAATCCCCATGAACGCGCGGAGGGCGTCGGCGAGTTCGGGGTGTTCCCGGTGGAGCGGCTCGAACTCGTCGCCCGTCTTGCCGCCGTAGTTCGCGTTCCACTCGGCGACCAGCGCGACCGTGGTCGCGTCGTTCGCGAGCGCCCCGTACCCGCCCATCCGCGCGGACACGAGCAGCGTCCGCAGCCACACGAGCGGCACGATCGCGCGGGTCGGGTCCACCGGGTCGAGGACCATCCCGCCGCGCTCGCGGGCCTTCGCGTTCCCCGGATCCTTCTCCGCCTGCGCGTTCTGCTCCGCGACGTAGTCGAGCGCGGCGAGCCGATCCCGGAGGTCGTCGCGCTGCTGGCGGACCTGCTCGTCGAACGAGCGCCCGGCGCTCATCGGGTCCCCCGCTCGATCGCGCCCCGGTCGGAGAGCCGCTCGTCCAGCGCGGTCACGATGTCGCGCATGATGATGATCGCGTCCCCGTCCTCGCCCCGGCCCGGGTCCTCGCCGTGGTTCGCGATCCAGTCGATCGCCCACCCCTCGACGCGGCGGCGGAGCGCGAGCAGGTCCCGGCGGACGGTCGCCCCGGCGAGCAGGTCCGCGAGTTCGCCCGCCTCGATCGAGGCCATCCGGACCGTGCGGCGCTGCTTGTCCTGTAGCTCCCGCAGCCGGTCCGGGTCCGGCTCGCGCCAGTCCCGGCGCTCGATCGGCGGCGGCTCGTCGAGGTCGTCGAGAGCCTCGCTCGTCTGGTCGTACCTCACTGCTTGACCACCTTCCCCGTGGGGTCGTCGAGTTCGAGGGCGAGAACCTCCGGGTTGATCAGCTCTCCCCGGTCGCGGAGCCACGCAGCCCCGATGTACGCGGTCGCGCCCTCGCCGGTCGTGGACACGCCCAGGATCACGCGATCCCCGGACTCCCGGTCCTGCGCGCTCGCGAGGTACACCATGCTCCCGCCGTGCGCGACGACGCCCAGCGCGGCGAGCAGGTCGTCCCGATCGACCGACCCGCCGACGAAGTCGAGCAGCGGCGCGAGCCGGTCGTACATCTGCTGCATCATCACGAGCGCGTCGCCCGGGTTGTCGGCCGCCTCCGGCCGCCGGATCTGCATCTGCCCGAACGGCTGGTCCCGGGTCCCGCCCCGGCAGTCGCAGCGGGAGCAGCCGGTGTGCGAGCCGTGGTCCCACCGCACATGCGGGCACAGGACGCAGGGGTCCTCGCGCTGCCCGACGCCCTTCGGGTGGGGACCCTGCCGGTCCTGCTCGAAGCGCTCGATGATGTACCCGGCGAGGACGTCGAGGGTCGAGTCCGGGGCCCCGATGAAGAGGGACAGGGCGGCGAGCCACTGGCCGATCGGGGAGTCGGACGGCGGGTCGGACAGGTGGCGAGGGATCCCGGCGTCCCGCGCGATGGCGCGCCACTTCGTGTGCGGGTGCATGGTCGGCATGATCAGTCCACCTCGTCCATCCTGGTGAGTCCGGCGCCGCGCCAGGTAAGCCACGCGTCGGCGGGGTCGTCTTCGAGGCACGCGGCGCAGAGCCCGCGATGCTCGTCGTGGGGGCCCACCTCGCCGCAGCGGGTGACCCCGTGGTTGTGGTCGAGCCGGGCCGTGCAGTGTCCGGGGACAGGCTCCGGGTCGGCCGCCCACGACGCGCGGACGACCGGGGCGCCGTGGTCCTCGAAGTAGCGGCGGCAGTCGCAGCCGTCGATGGTGCACCCGCCGTGCTCGAACACGTCGGGCCGGATGTGAGACAGGACGTGATGACCGCAGCCGGTCCCGTCGTCCGGGCAGCGGAGCCGGGCCGTGGACACGGCCGCGTGCGGGCCGAACCCGGGATAGGTGGACACCACCTCGACGAGCGCCCGTCCCGGCCGGGCGCTCGCCTGCCCCGTGGGGATCGCGGGTCCGAGACGCTCGTTCGCGTCCGGGTACCGGAACTCCGCCTCGAGATCCACGCGGACCGTGGCTCGCGCGGTCACCGTCCCGCCCACCTCGACGACCTCGACGCGGCGGGGGCGTCCGAGCATCCGCTGCCACCATGTCCGGGGCCACGTCATCGGCACGGCCACGGAGTACGGGACCTCGACCTCGACGGGGATCGTCTGCGTCCCGGTGGGGAGGCGCGCTTTCCACACCTCCCGCTCGACGACCATCATGGCCTGTTCCCGGCCGCGAGCCATGATCTCGTGGCGGAACCGCGACGTCCGGGGATCGTCCAGCAGGTCACGGGAGATCGGCATCCGGCCCGCCATGATCTCCGCGTGGAACGTCGTCGTCCGGAACCCGGGAACCGTGTGGTAGTCCGGGGGCTCGTCCCACATCATCTCGGCCGCCTCTCCGTGCAGCCGCACAGGTCGAAGCCCTGCGCGACCCCGTCCACGTGGTTGACCTCGATCCGGACGTGACACCCCTGCCCGTCCGGGTCGTGGCGGTTGAACATGTGGCCGCAGCCCTGCGGCGGCGCCGGGCAGCGCATCACCTGGCGGAGCGCTTCGGGTGCCGCGTCCCCGGCGCTGGGCGGCGGGCCGGGGTCGGCCCGGTTCCCCCACGTCGAGTCGATCGCCGGGGGCGGACCGCCGAGCGTGACGTTCGTCCGGTACAGCCGGACCCGCTCGACCATCGTCCGGTACGGCGTGTCGGCGGGGACGCCCAGCGCTTCGGCGAGCCACTCGTTCCGGCGGGCGATGGTGTCGAGCGCGGACCGCGCGGTCCCGGCCCGCTTCGCGACGTAGGCGACCGCGTCGTCCCACGTCGCCTTCCCGTCCGGCTGGGTCCCCATCGGTTCGAGGTCGAAGATCCGCACGATCTCCGCGAGCGCTTCGTCCGGGGTCACGGCATGACCTCGTCCCATTCGGTGATCTCGCTCCGGGGCAGCGCGACCGGCTCGCCGCCGCCGTTCATCGGGACCCCGACGGGCGTGTACTTCCCGTTCGGGGTCGCCTCCCACCCGATGACGAAGAACCACCCGTCCGCTGTGCGGCAGGTGAGCGGGTAGCCCTGCGGGGTCATCGGCTGTGGGTGCCGGGGGCGGGCGCGACGACGGCGCCGTCCGGCTGGACGAGGTGGTGGCGTCCGGTCCGCTCGTCCAGCGCGCGGGCGGCGGCGAGCGCGTCGGAGCGGGAGCCGTGCACGGTGCCCCGGGCGTCCGGCTCGTCGTCGGTGGGCAGGGACAGTCCGAACTTGCGCATGGCGGTGTGTTCCTCGTCCTCGTCGTGGTGGTCGATCACAGGTAGCCCCCGTGCGGGTCCTCGTCGGCGAGCCATCCGCCGGGCCGGTCGGGGTGGTACTTCTCCAACCACGCGACGAGCCACACGGGCCACGTCGCGCGCTCGTCGTGGTTGTCGGGGGTGGCGAGGTACCAGACGGTCTGCACCTCGCCCACCTTGCGGCCCGTCTTCCCCCGGCGGCGGCCGGTGACGTGGGCGTTGACGATCCACGCGATCCGGCCGTCCGGGGCCACGGCCCCGTGGTAGGTGGCGGCGACCCGCTCCGGCGCGAACGCGGCGGCCGGGGTGGGGATGTCCGCCCACGGGAGGCTGTCGCTGCTGATGATCCGGGTACGGGTGTCGGTGACGCAGGTCGTGGACACGGTCAGCCCTTCGACGGGTCGGCGGAGCAGGGTCACCGGCCCCCACCGGCGCGGCGGGCGGCGGCTGCCAACTCCGCCTCTTCGGTGGTCCACGGCCGGTCGATCTGGTCGAGGCGGTCAAGGGCCGCGTCTGCGGCGGTGGTGGTGTCGCTCATACTGGGCCCTCCGGGAGGGGTCGGACGATCTCGTCGGTGGTGGGCTGGGCGGTCGGCTCCGTTTCGAGCAGGCCGTCCACCGGTCGGGGCCAGACCTCGCCGGTCGCGGCGCGGTACACGGCGTCACAGGCGGCGCAGCGGGTCCACATCACCGCGTACGGGGCGACCCCGGCGAGCAGCGCCACCCGCTCGTCCCGCTGGACGACCTGCCACAGCAGGGACCGCGCGGAGGTCGAGCCGCACACCGGGCAGCCGTCGCCGCTCACGGTGTCCGGCTGCTGCGCCGGGTCGTGGACGGCGACCCCGGCCCGGTAGGCGCGGAGCAGCCGCAGGACCCACGAGCCGCCGGACTGGACGATCGGGAGGAGTAGCCGGATCTCGTCGTCGGTGATGCCGGGCGCCTGCCCCTGCCACGCGTGGCGCAGGACGGGGGTGATCTCGACGGTCACGACTTGCACCCCCCGGCGACGACCGCGAGCGCGCCGGTCGAGTAGTAGGCGTACACACGGTCGCCGTGGGATGTGCACGATTCCATGAGGTAGGAGACGTTCGTCCACTGCCACCCGTCGGGCGCGCGGCCGACGGACTCCGCCTGCCCGGTCGAGCATCCGGCGAGCGCGACGACGAGGGCGACCACGGCGGCGATGCGGACCGGGCGCTTCGGGCGCCGGATCTTCCGCAGCCGGTCGTATATGTCGGTGAGGGTCTCGGCCACGGCGTTAGTCCTCGTCCTCGTAGACGACCTGCTCCGTCTGCTGCTCGCGGTCGTCGTCGTCATCGTCGTCGGGGACGACGGCGGCGAAGGCGAGGCCGCCGAGCAGCAGGGCGGCGATGGTGATCCCGACGCGGACGCGCAGGGACAGCCGGACGCGGCGGGGTCGGTCCTCGTCCTCGCGGCCGGTCATCGGCTGCTGCTCGTCGTGCGGGGCGCCCGGGTTGCGGTGGCGCGCGGCGCGGGCGTCGGCTTCGGGGCGGTGGTCACCCGGGGTGGCGCGGTGGCGCGGGGCGTGGACACGCGGTGGCCGGGATCGTCGAGGTCCGCTTGCGCGATGGGGTCCCACCAGTCCTCGTCCAGCGGCTCGCCGGTGACGGGTCGCTCGTCCGGCTCGTCGAGGTCGTCGGCCCATCCGCTGTACCACCGGCCGGTGGCGGGGTGGCCGTCGCAGGCGGCGCGGTCGAGGGCGATCGGCGGGGTGTCGGCGGATCCGCAGGTGGACAGGCGCGGGCGCTCGCCGCCGGAGCACGCGGAGATGAGGACGAGCAGCGCGAGCGCGGCGACGACCAGCGTCCGCGCGGCGTCCCGGCGCATCGTGGTGTGGGGCATGGCGGAGACGATACCCGGCCGCCGTGGTGTCGCGCAAGCGGCTTGCGCAACCCGCTTGCGCCGGGTATTGTCGGTGCCGTGATCGAGACTTACCCCGACCCCCGGAGGTGCCCCATGACGGCGGCATTCGAGTCCGCCCCCGACGGCGCGTCGTACCTCGTGAACGGCCCCGTCCTCAACTTCGCCCGCCGCGTGCTCGGCTGGTCGAAGGCAGAGTTCGGGCGACGCGTCGGCGTCCACGAGTCGACCGTCGGCCGGATGCTCGCCGGGGCGCCCACCACGGCCGCCGTCGCCCGGCGCATCCACGAGCAGATCCCCGGGCTCGCGATCGAGGAGATCGTGTGGCTCCCCGGGATCTCGAAGGCGCCGCCGCCCGGGGCGCTCAACCCCGACGCGCTCCCGCCCGTCCCGGCCGCCGAGCACCCGTCCCGGGTGGACCTCGTCCACGGCTCCGACTTCCCGCCTCCGGCATGACGAAGCCCCCGACACCCGAAGGCGACGAGGGCTCCGTCCAACCATCCACCACGATGGAGCGCGCCGAAGCGACACCGGGGCCCACTGTAGCCGACGCGCCGGACGTGGTGATCGCCGCGATTCAGGGCATCGGCTCGAACATCATCACGGAGCCCTGCGTCGTGGACGGCATGTCCGACGAGGTGTACCACCGGGACCCCGTCAAGGCGGGGAGCCTGTCCCACTCCGGGATGAAGACCCTCATGACCGACTCGCCCGCGTTCTACCGGGCGTCGCTGGACGGGACCCACCCGCGCGAGCCGAAAGACGCGTTCGACCTGGGTCACGCCGTGCACTTCTACGTGCTGGGCGTCGGCGCGGAGATCGAGGTCGTTCACGCGAAGGACTGGCGGGGGAAGGCGGCGCAGCAGCAGCGGGCCGCCGCCCGTGAGGCGGGTCGCGTGCCGATCCTCGAACGCGAGGACGCGAAGGCGCGGGGGATGGCGAAGGCGATCCGCTCGAACCCCCGGACGGGCCACCTGTTCGAGCGGGAGCGCGGGACCCCGGAGCGCGCGATGTTCTGGTACGACGAGGAGTTCGGGGTCTGGCGCCGGGCGAAGTTGGATTGGACGTGCCGACTCGCGGACGGCCGCCTCGCCATCGTGGACGTGAAGTCCCGGGGGTCGCAGGTCAATCGCGAGGGGATCGCGAAGGCGCTGTGGGATTTCTGGTACTACACGCAGGACGCGTATTATCGGGATGGTGTTCGGGCGCTGCTCGACGACGAGCAGGACCCCGTGTTCCTGTTCGTGTTCCAAGAGACCCGGTACCCCTACCTCGTCACCGTCGTGGAGATGGACGACGAAGCGCAGCAGTGGGGACGACTCAAGGTCCGCGAGGCGCTCGACCGCTACGCCCGCTGCGTCGGCACCGGGGAGTGGCCCGACCACATGGGCCTCGAAGGGCTCGCCGTCGGGGAGCCGATGCGGGTAGGTCTGCCGCGCTGGTCGACGCGAGCGCTGGAGGACCAGTGGGCATCCGGCGCGCTGGACATCCGGTGACCGCCCGGATCGTGGTCGAGCGGCGGCCGGAGTTCGAGGCCATGCGGTGGACGCCGGACACCGACATGGCGAACGTGGGCCGGATGCTCGCGTGGCTGGAGATCCGCGTCCGGTTCGGATCCCACCTGGGCGAGGGCACCGGTAGCCGCTCCGTCCTCGTCATCGAAGCACTGGGCCGGGACCTGTGGGTCGAGCCCGGATCGTGGGTCGTGTTCGACCCCCGCGCGTCCACCGTCCGGATCCTGTCCGACGAGCGGTACCGCGCCACATACGAGGAGATCGAGCAGTGACCATGAACATGACCGAGAACGCGACGCAGGCGACGCAGGTCGAACAGGCCCGCGCGGTCGCGGAGGTGGCCGCGTCCGTCTTCGCTGCTGCGGAGCGACCCCGGGACGAAGACCTCGCCATCGCCCGATTCAAGCGGTCGTGCGTCCGGATGGAGTTCGCGCAGCGGGCGTTCTACAACTACCCGCGCGGCGGGAAGCGACTCACCGACGTGACGATCCGCTTCGCGATCGAGGCGGCCCGCTGCTGGGGGAACATGACCTCCGGGAGCGCGGAGATCGAGCGGCGGCCTGGACAGTCGACGGTGGTCGCGTTCGCGTGGGACCTCGAAACGAACTTCACACGGCGGACGACGTTCGTGTCCCCCCACTCCGGATACACCGACACGCCGGAGCAGGGCGAGGACGGACGACCCCGTCCGGCGCGGACGCTGGTCGCGGTCCGCGACGTCCGGGAGAACAACCAGTCCGCCGGGTCGCGGGTCGAGCGGCAGCAGATCCTAGCCGCGCTCCCGCCGTGGTTCGTGGAGATGGGCAAGGGGTGGTGTGCCGAGACCATCGCGAAGCAGGGCGGCGGGAAGCCGATCGAGGACCGGCGGCGGCAGATGGTCGAGACGTTCGAGGCGATCGGGGCGCGGCGGGAGGAACTCATCCGCCGGATCGGGGCGCCGGTCGACTCGTGGACGGAAGTCGATCTCGCGACGCTGACCGTGATCGGGCAGTCCATCCGGATCGGTGAGTCCTCCCTCGAAGACGAGTTCGAGCGGAAGCCGCAGCCGCGCTCGACGACGGACATCATGAACACGCTCAACGCGGACCAGCGGCCCGACACGGTCGAGGGCGAGGCCGTGTCCACGGGCGAGCCGCCCGCGTCGCGGCAGGCGGTCAACGGGATCCTCGCGCGACTGGGCGAGTTGGGCGTGTCCGGCCGGGGCGCGGACGTCCGGGACCGCAGGCTCGCGATCCTCCGGGCGATCGTGGACCGCAACCCGGACGAGCCGGTCATCGGGTCGACGAACGACATCACCACCACGGAGGCGGAGATCGTCCGGGAGTACCTCGCCGCCGCCACGGCGGAGACGCTCGCCGCGCTGGTCGAGCCGTCGGACGGTGGGGAGTGAGTGCCGCTGTGGCCGCGGTCCCGGTCCTGTCCCCGGACGAACTCGCGGACATCTGCCGCTCCGTCGAGGGGTGCCGCGTCGAACTCGACGGCACCACGTACCGGGTGTACCCGCCCAACCGTGGAACGTCCCCGGTGTTCTTCTCGTCGATCAGACTCCGGACCTCGTCCGGGATGGCGAACAAGATATCCGATCTTCGCCGCGCCGGGATCGACGTCCGGGCGATCCTCGCGGAGCGCACGAAGCCGACCCCGAAGCCCGGCCCCCCGAAGCAGCAGGAGGACCCCACCACCATGACGGCCGAGAGAGTCCCCGACATCTCCCCCGCGATGACCCGGCGCGAGGGCGCCGAACTCCGGGAGATGGTCCGCAAGGTGTCCGAGACCTGCGACGCGCTCGCCGGGATGCTGGCCGAAGCGGACCGCCGGGTCATCGCGCAGGCGGAGACGATCGCCGATCAGGGCGCCGCGCTGGACGAGGTTCGCGCGGAGGTCCGCCACCTGCGCAGCGCGGGCCCGGTCGCGAAGCCGAAGGCGAAGCCGCTGTCCCGGGCGGAGGTGATCCGGCGGGCCGCCCTCGCGTGGTTCACCGCCCACCCCGGTACGCGGATGAACCCGGCCGGGCTCGCGGGGAACATCGGCGACGACCTGCCGGAGGACTGGCAGCCGTCGGAGATCGGCGGCGCCTGCCGAGACCTCGTCAAGGCAGGCAAGATCAAGGGTGGCGCGACCCGCGACACCCCGGCGGCCCGGAAGGGCCTCTACTGGTACGAGCCCCCGGCGAGGAAGAGCGGAGCGAAGGCGTGAACGAGCAGGAGACCCCGGAGCAGAAAACCCCGGAGGCCGTGTCCACGGCTGCGGTGTGGCCCGGTCCGCTGTCCACGGTCCCGGCCGGGACGGCGGTTCCCCGGGAGGGCGCGGCCGGGGCGGCTGCGCTGGGCGCCGCGCTGCTCGCGGACGTCGAGGCGTACCGCGAGCAGGTCCGCCCGTGCGTCGAGGCGGGACAGGTCCCGGCGTCCGCGTTCGAGGACGTGGCCGCGCTCCGGCGCGGGGTCGCCACGGTCGCGGACCTGCTCAGCGCGCGGGGGCTCCCGGCCGCGTCGGCGGAACAGGCGGTCCGGGTGGCGGAGCGAGTGACCGGGCTCGTCGCCCGCCTCGATGAGGTGGCGGCGACGGAGGCGCTGGGCCTCGACACGCAGGTCCGACGCCGCTGCGCCGCGATGGCCGACGCGAACGACGAGGAGTTCGCGGCTGCGCTGCTGGCGGCGCGGGCGGCCGGGGCGATGGACGTCGTCACGGTCTACACGGCCCTGCGGGCGAACGACACTCCGACCGCTGTGCGGCAGCAGTGGCAGACGCTGGCCCGGCTGATCGCGCAGGGCATGTCGGTGGCGGAGTCGGCGGCGACGCTGGGCGTGACGGAGCGGTACGTCGTGGATCTCGCGGAGCGCGGCGGGGTGGTCCTGCCGCAGCCGGACGTGCCGCCGGTGGCGGTGGATCTCGCGGAGGTCGTGCCGCCGCTGATCGAGGCGCTCGCCGCGCTGGGCAAGCAGGTGGAGCACGGGGCCGCGTCGCTGGGCGAGGTCCCGCCGGAGGTGGCGGCGGACTGGTCCCGGGAGTTGTGGGGGGTGCTGGTCCCGCTGGTCGGGTTCCGGTCGGCGGTGGACAAGCACGCCCGTAAGCTCTGATGTTCCACGCGAGCCGTGGGCTCGCGGAGCAGGGCAAGTGCACAGCAGATGTACATGATCTACGGAAACCGTGTATGATACGGTGATCCGCCCCGCCCCTCGCCGGGACCGCCCGGCGGGGGGCGGGTGACCGCTCGCCACCCCGGCGACGGCAGACCGGAAAGGGAGTGGGCCCCGTGCCCGACAACACCCCGCAGCAGACCCCCCCGAAGGCGAAGCAGGACGAGCGGGAGTTCTCCGCCGCGCTGCTCGACCTCGACCGGGGCAAGGTCCACGACGACGCCACGACCGCGCTCGCGGACGTGATCGAATGGGTCGGCCGGACCAGCGGCAAGGGCAAGGTGATCCTCACGGTCGAGGTCGAGCCGCAGGACCCGAAGACCCACGCGGACACCGGCGTCCTCCTCATCTCCGGGAAGGTCGAGGCGAAGTGCCCCCGCTTCGAGCGGGCCGCGTCGATCTTCTACGCGGACGGGCTGCGCGGCATCACCCGCGACGACCCCCACCGCGACGACGCGTTCCGCGACCGCGACTGATCACCCACCCGACAGGAGAACCACTCACACCCATGGACATCATCAGCAACTACCGCGACACCCCCGGCGCCGGAGCCGCGCTCGCCGCCGAACTCACCGAAGCCGTGGCCGCGCTGTCCGCGACCCCGATCCACCTCGACGAGCGGCGCGGACTCGCGGTCTACCCCGGCGGCCACCGGGTCGACTGGTCCGACGCGCTCGACCGCCCGGCCCGCACGCTGGGCACGACGAACCTCGACGACCCGGAGTCGTTCGTCCGGTTCGTCCAGCGCAACACCACTCCGGAGACGGTGATCTTTGGGTCGAAGCGAAACGGCCGCTTCGTCGCGGTGTTCAACGGCGACCCCATCGCGGAGACCGACCTCCCGTCCGAGAACCAGACGGCCGGGTACGCGGACCACCGCGCCGTGCTGGACCTCGTCCTCGCCGACGACTGGGCGGAGTGGGCGCGGGCCGACCGGGAGACGTTCACGCAACAGGGGTTCGGCGAACTCGTCGAGGCGCTCGCCCACACCATGGAGACCCCCGACGGGGCAACCATGCTGGAGATCGCGACCACGCTCACCGCGAAGACGACCCTCGACTACTCGTCGCGGACCCGACTGGACAACGGCGACATGTCGTTCTCCGTGGAGCAGGAGACCGTGCAGCGGGCCGGGCGCGGGAAGTCCTCGATCGACATCCCGCAGGAGTTCGCGTTCCGCGTCCCCGTGTGGGAGGGCACGGAGCCCGTGGTGTTCACCGCGCGCCTGCGGGTCAAGCCCGCGCAGGACGGGGTACGGCTGGGCTTCCGGATCATCCGCAAGGCGGAGGCCATCGACACCGCGTTCCGGTCGGTGGTCGAGCAGATCGACGCCGGGACCGGTGAGGCGCCGGTGTTCTCCGGTCCGGCGCCGGAGCCGTACAGCCGCCACCGCCGCTGATCGACCACCACCACCGACGAGCCCCCGCGCCCTTCCCCGGCGCGGGGGCTCGTCCCGTTCGGAGGCCCGATGACGACCACGCCCGAACCGCTCGTCCGCGAGTTCACGATCCGGATCCCGGAGCCGCCCCGTTGGCGCGGTCCCACGCTCGTCCTGTGGGCGCGGGTGTGGGCCGGGCAGGAACCGGCCGAAAGCCTGCCCAGCGTCCACCGTGCGGCCCTCTTCCGTAGCCTGCGTGCGCACGGTCTCACCCCCGCAGAGATCGGGGCGTGGACACGCACGACGGAATACACGGTCCGCCGCATCCTCGCCGCCTGACACCCCCTCCCCCACCCGTAGACACCCGACCACCCATGAGGTAGGTTCCCCGCCGTGACCACCCCCCTGATGATCGACGCCCGGGAGGCGTCCCGGCTGTCCGGCGTTCCGATCGAGACGCTCAAGTACTGGCGCCGACAGCCGGGGCGCCCCGGACCGAAGTGGACGAACGTCGGACGCCGCGTGATGTACCAGACCTCCGACGTCATCGCGTGGGTCGAAGCGCAGTTCACGGGCGAGGCCCACGAGGGGCGCGGCGTCGGCGGACGTCCCACCTCGACCGCGATCGGAGCATGACCCGTGCCATGGATGGCGGTAGATGATCAGATGCACAGCCACCGGAAGTTCGCGAAGTTGGGCGCCGACCGCCTCGCCGCCTCCGGGCTGTGGGTCACGGCCGGGTCGTGGGCGAGCGCCCACCTCACCGACGGGTTCGTCCCCGACTACATCGTGATGTCGTGGGACCCGACGCTCGACATGGCGCGGGCGCTGGTCCGCGTGGGGCTGTGGGTCGAGGACAAGACGGACGAGGACGAGGGGTACCGGTTCCACGACTGGGCCGGGTCGAACAAGACCCGCGAGCAGGTCGAGGCGGCGCGGGCCGACGGAGCGGAGCGCAAGCGGCGCAGCCGGGAGCGGGCGCGGCAGGCGAACGGGACGTTCGGCCCCCCGGACGACGATGGACCCGGCGGAGGTGTCACGTTCGGGTCACGCGTGACCGACGAGAATGTCACACGTGACGACGATGTGACGGACGCCGGAGTCACAGGGGAGTCACACCGACCCCTCCCCTCCCCTCCCCTCCCCATCCCAACAACTACGGAAAACACTTCGTCAAGCGCTCCGCGCTCGACGCCGCACGTGCGCTACTCCCCGGAGTTCGCCGCGTTCTGGGAAGCGTGCCCCCGCAAGGTGGGCAAGGAAGCCGCAGCGAAGGCGTTCACGAAGGCGCTCAAGCGGAGTGACCTCGACGCCGCGACGATGACCCGACGCATGGAGGTGTACGCCCGGTACTGGCAGGCGGCCCGGACGGAAGAGCGGTTCATCGTCCACCCGTCGCGGTGGCTAAACGAGGGCCGGTACTCCGACCCGCCCCCCTCCCTCGCCCCGGCCCGTCGAGGCCCGGACCGCACGGTCAACGGTGGTCTCGGCGAAGGCACCACGGCGGAGCGCGTCTCCGCTGTCCTCGCGCTCAAGCGCGGGGGATCCACCACGGAAGGCAGGACCGGATAGTGATCGAGTGGGACGACATGGTCGATCTCGTGGCGCTCGCCGCCACGTTCGACCAGCGCAAGGTTTCGGAGATTGACGTCAAGGCGTGGCAGATGGTCGCGCAGGCGGAGCGGTGGGACGACGGCGCCGCCGTGACCCGCGTCATCGTGGAGCACTACTCCCGCGACGCGGCCCGCCCCCGGATCTCCCCGGCCGCGATCTCCGACCGGCTCCGCGAGATCCGCCGGAAGGCGGCCGACTCGTTCGAGGACCCCGTCATCCCGGGCGCTCTCCCGGACGGGATGACCTACCCGGAGTGGTACCGCGAGCAGATGGCCCGCCACGTCGCGGGCGTCCTGCACCACTGGGCGGAGACCGGGGCGGAGCCGCGCCCCGCCGGGATCGAGCAGGGCGGCCCGGCCCGACTGGGCGAGATCCTCGCGCAGGCGCCGGAGCACGTGCGCCCCGCGCTCGAAGCGAGCATGACCCGGACGATGGCGAAGCGCGCGTGAGCGGGGCGAGCCGCCTCACGCGGGACGAGTACGAGAGCGACCCGGAGTGGGCGATGGCGCGGGCGGACCTGCTCGACGCCCGCGAGCAGCACCCGGACGACCCGGTGGCCGCGATGCTTGCGGAGACGTGGGCGTCCTTCCGGATGTTCCTCGTCGAGGTGGGCCACTCGGACGCGGCGGCCACCACGCGTCGGGAGAGGGTCGCCCTCGTGGAGTGGGCGGAGGCCCGTCGATGATCGCCGTCGGGTTCACCGGCTCGCGCCACCGGATCACCCCGGCACAGATCGGCGTGGTCGCGTCCCGGCTGCGGATGCTGCGCGACGACCACGGCGCCGACGAGTTCCATCACGGCGACTGCGTCGAGGCGGACGCAGCAGCGGCGGCGGTCGCCCGCAAGTTGGGTCTCCGCGTGATCGGGCACCCGCCGACGAACCCGCGCTTCCGGGCGTGGTTCCCGTCGGACGAGTCGGACGCGCCGCTGCCCTACCTCGACCGGGACCGCCGGATCGTCGAGGTGTCGGCCGTGCTGATCGCGTGCCCGCGTACGTGGGTGGAGGAGCAGCGGTCCGGCACGTGGTACACCATCCGCCGCGCTCGCCGCGCCCGGATCGGGCTGATGGTCTACGGCCCGGACGGCGCGCTCGTCGAGGCCCACCGCCCGGCGGTGTTCGCGTGACGGCGGCGGACGCGCTCGACGTGATCCGAGCAGAACTCGATCTCGTCGGCCGCGACACGGAACCGCCTCGCGTGACGCAGGCGGTCGCCGTGCTGCGGGAGGTTCTCGCCGCTGCGGACGATGCGACGAAGCGGAGCGCTCACCGCCACACGCTGTACCTCGACCGGCTGCGCGAGCGGATGGCCGGACACAGGGGCGAGCAGTGACGGCGGTCGAGCAGCCGCCGGACCTCGACCCGTCGTGGCCGTGCCTGCGGTCGATGTGCTCCGGCGCGGAGGATTGCCGGGGCGGGTCCGCCTGCGGGTGGGTCGGCGAGGACGAGCCGGAGCCGGAGCCGTGGGACCCGCAGCCGATCCGCGCGGAGGAGATCCCCGACGACCTCGTCGCAGCGGAGCCGGAGGAGTACCGGCGGACCCCGCTGTCCCTCGACGAGCAGCAGCAGCGGGCCGACCACTTCGCCGCCGCGCGTCGTGTCCACGTCGCGCCGCTCCCGTCGATGTTCGAGCGGCTGGGCGGGGGGTTCGACCCGCGCGGTCGGCACGTCGGGTGCGATGGGGAACCGGGTCCGGCGGGGGTTCCGGTGGGCGGCTGCGGGATGGCGCCGGGGCTGGCGTGCCGTCCGCCGCGTGGTCGGTTCGTGCCGGGGTTCGTGCACCCGTCGAGGCTGGCGTCTGAGCGGATGCTGTTCGGGCTCGACCCCGCTTGACGCTTCCCACGGAAACCGTGTAGCATCACATTCGGTCCGGGGCACGGGGACATGAGGAACGCGTAGTCCCACCCCGGACCCCCGTCCACCACACGGAGGAAACACAACACCATGCGAGACGCAACGATCAAGGCGCTGGACAACCTCGCCACGACGGACCCCCCGCTCGCGGTCGCCATCCTCGACCACCGCGCGGAGGTGACGACCCGCATCGAACGGGGCTGGGCCCACGGGAACCCGCTCGTCGCCACGGAGCGCGCGGTCCTGCTGCTCTTCGATGTCCTCGCGGGCATCACCATCGGAACCCTGCGCCACGACCAGGGCACATGGATGGCCGTGCGCTACCCGCTACCCGACTCGGACTCCGACGCGGTCGCCGCCCACTGCGGCACGTTCCGCTGCGTCGCCGGGTGGCTCGCCCACTTCGCCCAGCCGAACGCCCGACCGGTGTACGACCCGTTCGTGATCCACTACGATTCCGGCGTCGAGTCCCGCGAGGTGGCCGCGCTCGAACTCGACGGCCGCCGGGTCACGATCCGCGAGGTGGCCGTGGGCGCCCTGCTCGACCGGCCCCCGTTCGGGGGTGTCGCACCCGACGACATCGTGTACATGTTCGCCGCGTCGAACACCCTCGCGGACCTGTGGGACTACGCGGGCATCGTCACCGGCGGCGCCATCACTGTCCCGTTCGTCCTGGTCGAGCAGGTCGAAGCGACCCGCGACGAGTGCTGCGCGGTGGACGCGTGACCGCCGCGCTTCGCTTCCTCCTCGCGGTCCTCGCCGGAGGCATCACCTACGGCGGCTGCACGGTCCTGCTCGAACTCGCCGACGGACCCGCGATCACCCTCGCCGTGATCGCCGCCGCGCTCGCCGCGTGGCTGGGCCCCCGCGTGATCGAATGGGTCATCGAAGGCGTGACGTCGTGACCGCCCCCCACTCCGCCGCGCTGTGCGAGTGGCGGGCGCAGGTGGCCGCCGCCGCCGCCCGGCTCGACCTCGACCACCGCCCGGAGTTCCTCGACCTCGACGACTGCCGTCGCCTGCGCGAGATCCTCGACGCGGAGCCGGACCCCATCCCGTCCTCGCTCCGCCCCGGCGGCGGGAACCTGCCCACGGTGGACGCCGCGCTCGCGGTCCTGTCCCGGCTGGCGCTCGCGGAGATCGCCCGCGCCGGGATGGGGTCGCCCGCTTCGATCGCCGCGTCCGGCGCGATGGCCGCGATCTACACCTACGCCGCCGAACACGAGCACTGCCCGAAGGGAAGCCCGCAGTGATGACCGACGTCGAGGACGTCGTCCGCGCGCTCGTCGCCACCGGGTCCCCGGTCCCGCCCGCCGACGCGGCCCGGCTGCTCGACCGCATCGCCCGCCGCGACGGCTGCCACGCCCGCGAGTCCGCGATCCGTGAGGCGGCGGAGCAGGTCGTGTCCGCCGTCGCGAACGGGACCATCCTCACGATCACCACCACCACGACCCACCTCGTGAGCGTCCTCGACGCCTGCCGCCACCGGAAGCCGGAGCCGCCGCAGTGAACGACCAGCCGATCCGGGACATCGTGTTCGTGGACACGGAGACGAACGGGCTCGACGACCGGATGCATGACGCGTGGGACGTCGCCGCGTGGAACCTCACCACCGGGCACCGCATCCAGTTCTTCGCGGACATCCCCGACATGTCCACGTTCCTCGCCCGCTCCGACCCGAAGGCGCTGCGGGTGAACCGGTTCCTCGACCGGTACCCCCTCGACGGGCCGTGCCCCACCTACCGGGAGACGACCTCGCAGATCGAGGCGTTCCGCGAGGTGCTGTCCGGCGGCCGGGTCGGGACCCGCGCGGAGATGGACGCGCTCCCGCTTCCCGTGCTCGTCGGGTCCAAGCCCTCGTTCGACGAGGGGTTCCTCCGGCGGCTGTTCGTCCGCCACAAGTTCTCCGACCCCGCCCACGCGAAGACGGCGGAGTGGCACCATCACCCGATCGATCTGGGCGCGTACGCGGCCGGGGTGATCGGGGTCGAGCCGGGCACCACGAGCCTGTCCGCCCGCGCCGTCGCCACGTACTGCGGCATCCCGGTCGGAGACCACAGCGCGGACGGGGACGTCACCTCCGGCGGTCGGGCGTTCCTGCTGCTGCGGGAGGCGGCCCGCCGGGGCGCGCAGGGCGGAAGCGCCCGGATGTACCTCGACGCTCACGGGCTCGTCGGCGACGAGGTCGAGGCGGAGCTACTGCGCCCGCTGGCCGTCGCCACCTAAACTCCCGCACCCGCTTTCGGCGGGCGCGAGGATCACCACGAAGGGAACATCACCACCGTGAACACCGCATGGACGATCACCCTCGCGGCGGGCGTACTGCTCGTCGTCGCGGTCGTCGCGTTCTTCGTCGTCCGGTCCCGCCGGGCCGACGAGAGCGTGGACACGACCGGCCCCACCCCCGACGGCCCCGGCTACGAGGACGGGGACCCGATGCCCCACCCGCCGTCCGGGATCTACACGGACCAGCCGCTCCGGGAGCGCGCCGCCCGGGAGGGCCTCCCGTACCACCCCGGGATGTACGAGCGCGAGCGGCGGCCGATCCGCTCCGACGGCGTGTTCGGCGGCGGGTCCTCGACCGGCCGCCACACCACCCGCTCGCAGGCGGCCCGCGCGGCGGACGTCCCGCCGCCGGTCGAGCCGCTGGGCTGGACGAACCCCGCGTCCCCGTACTACATGGGCGGCGCCGTGGACACGCCGCCGGAGCGGCACTCGACCCCCGACCCCTCGACGGACTCCGGCTCGTCCTCGTCGTGGGGCGGCTACTCCGGCGGCGGCTACTCGTCCGGGCACAGCAGCCACGACAGCGGGTCCAGCGGCGGCGGCTACTCCGGCGGCTCCGACTCCGGCGGCGGCTCGTCCTCCGGCGGGGGCGGCGAGTGACCACGTTCCTCCTGTTCCTCGACGGCATCGGGAACGGCTCCGCTATCGCCGCCGCGATCGGGGTCGTGATCCTGCTCGTCCGACAGAACCGGCTCGCCGAGCAGGTCCGCGCCGCGTCCCGCGCCCGGCCCGCCGCGCCCCGCCGGGAGCAGCGGCCGATGATCCGCGTCGGTGACCGCTGGTACCACCCGACCGATCAGGTCACCCCCGCCCCGGAGGTCGACGGCATCAACGTCCGGGACATGCTCGTCCACCTCAACCCCGACCGGGACAACGTGTGGGCGGACGTCGTCCGGGAGTTCTACACGCGAGGTCTCGGCGTCCCGGCCGTGGCCGCGTACTTCTACCGGACCGACCGGAACCGGCAAGAGGGCCACTTCCTCCGGGCGCTCGACCTCGTCGCGAGCAAGGGCCTCACCGCCGGGACGATCGACTTCCTCCGCCGCAAGCACGGCACCATCACCACCCCCGACGGGAAGCCGATCACCGGTGACGTGTACGACGCCGTGATCGGGACGCTCGTCGACGTCCTCGCCGCCGCCGGTCTGCCACCGCAGGCCCGCGCCGCCCTCGCCGAGACGATCAAGCCGCTCCGCGCGGAGATCGTCCGGGGCTGACCGACCCGCCCGCCCCCGCCGATGGACACGGCGGGGGCGGGCCTTCCCGTTGGGAGACCTCATGGACCACGCCTCCGCCGCCCGCACGTTCGACGCCCTCGCGGGCAACCTCGACGCAGCCGGGCGCCACCTCGTCGGACCCGGCTTCGAGTTCGCCCGGCTCCGGCTCACCGACGCGGCCCGCAACGCGGACGCGCTCGCCGACATCCACCGGGCCGCCGCCCGCCACGACCTGCCGCGCGCCTACGTCGCGGACCTACTCGGACCCGACGCCGTTGCCGGGCCGCCGCCCGCGTAACCACCACGGAGGACCAGCATCATGCACAGCGACACGAACCCACGACTCCGCGCCGTCCGCTCCGTGGACGACCGCCCGGACGTCGAGGTCGAGGTCATCGTCCGCATCACCGACCGGCGCGGCTCGCCGCTCACCGAAGACGACCACCACCGGATGTGCTTCGCCGCCGACCGGACCCGCGACGTCGAGGACCCGCAGCCGGACACCGCCGAGCAGGTGGCCGCCGCGATCTCCGAAGCGGCCGATCGGGCGATGAACCGAATCTCCCTCGCCTACCCCCGCGCGTCCCGCTGATGGGCCACCTCGACACCGACCGGGACGACCGGCCCCGGACTGCGCAGCCCCCGCCCGTGGACACGCCGGGCGCCGCGTCCGTCCACGAGATCGTCGCCGTCGAACTCGACTCGATCGGGCTCGACGCCCTCGCGGCGGACCTGCGGGAGCGAGCCGCGTACGGGCTGCGCAAGTACAAGCAGACGCTGCAAGTCGACTCGCCCCGCGACCACGTCGCCGACGCCTACGAGGAAGCGCTAGACGCGGTCGCCTACCTGGGCGCAGAGGTCGAGCGCACGCAGGCCCGACCGGACGACGTCCCTACGCTGCTGCTGTGGGAGGCGGTCCGGTTCGCCGACCGGCTCCGGTCCCACCTCGCCGACCCCGCCCGCCGATGACGGCCCGCCCGGTCCTCGCCGACTTCGAGCTATTCGAGCGGGAGTGCCGCCGCCCCGCAGGCTGCGGGCGCCGCATCATGTGGGCGAAGACGAACGCGTCCGGGCGGACGGAGTGGATGCCGCTCGACGCGGAGCCGTCGGAGCGGGGGAACGTCCTCGCCTACCCGGCGCCGGATGATCCCCGGCTGCTGGTGTGCGACGTCCTCCCGACACGAGGTCGTGACGCCCGCCGCGCGGCGGGGATGCGCGCCGATGGGTGGCTGCTGTTCGAGCACCACGCCGTGTCGTGTCCACGCGCCGAGCAGTGGCAGCGCGGGCCGAAGGCGACCCGGCCGCAGCCCACCGGGATCCGGCGCCGCCCCGACCCGACACCACCCCCACCACCCGAAGGGCTGTTCCCCGGATGAGCCTCCCGACGTACGCCGGTCTGTGCCGGTACTGCCTCCGCGCGACGTGGTCCAGCGGCGGCGGGAAGACGGGTCTCCTGTCCACCGCCGCCGACCGCGAGCCGGGCGCCTGCGACACCTGCGTGTCGTGGCGGGCCCGCAACGGCGGCGCCGACCCGCGCGCCCGCCGGGGCAACGTCGCCGAGCAGGTCCCGGCGGAGCGCCCGGAGGACGAGCCTGCGTGGCGACGGCGAGGGGACCTCCGCTGCGTGCTGGTCCCGCTCCCGCCGTCCGCGTTCGAGCCGGAGCCGGACCCCGACGACGAGGTGGACGAGCAGCAGCGGGCGGAGCAGCGGGACGCGCGCAGCCGCGCCGCGCGGGGGCTGTGCGCCGCGTGCCCCGTGCGGGACCTGTGCCGGGCGACCGCGCTCGACCGGGGGTACGACGGGCTGTGGGGCGGGGCGCTGTTCGACGGCCCGCAGTGGCGGGACCTCGTGACCGGGGAGACCGGGCCGACGCGGTACGCCCCGAAGGCGCAGCCGGTCCCGGCGTGACGCTGGTTGTGCTCACCCCGCGCGAGTTCGCGACGGCCGCCGGGGTGGGCATGGCACGCTTCGTCGAGTCGTCGGAGCGTGGACACGACCACGCGTCCACGTACCAGCGCGGCTACCTCGAACGGATGGCACAGGAGGTCGTGGGCGCCTGCGGTGAGATGGCCCTGTGCAAGGCGGTCGGCCGGTTCTGGTCCCCGTCGGTGGGCACGTTCCACGCGCTCGCGGACATGGGCTCGAACGTCGAGGTCCGCTCCACCGCCCGCGCGGACGGGTGCCTGATCGTGCGGGACAACGACGCGGACGACCGGTGGTTCTACCTCGTGACGGGCGAGCCGCCGACGATGACGGTCCGGGGCTCGATCCTCGGGAGGGCGGCGAAGCGGCCGGAGTGGGAGCGGAACCCGCACGGCCACCGCCGGGCGTGGTTCGTCCCGGCTGCTGCGCTCCGGCCGCTGGTCGTCACCGGCGGCGTCGCCGCTTCCGGCCGCCCCGCTTGAGGGTCCCGTTGTGGGCCGCGTTCGAGATCGCCGCCGCCTTCGCCTTCGTCATCCCCGGCTGTCGGAGCAGGGCCCGATACCGGTCCTGCTCGTCGCGGTAGACGAAGCCGTACTTCCCGCCCCTGCTGGACACCATGTCCATCACCTCCCGGCAGGGGTACCCCGTGGACACGCCGTAACGCAAGCAACCCCCCGGCCGGAGCCGGGGGGTTGCTTGCTGTCAGGCGGTCTCTCCGGTCTCTGCCCGGTACCGGGCGAGAACGTCGGTGGGCTCCGCTCCGGTGACCTCCCGGTTCCGGATCCCGTAGAGATCGCGGGGGCCGGTGACCGTGAGGCCGTAGGTCCGCTGGACCCACTCGGCGAACCGAGCGTCGCGGGCCTTGCGGACCGCCGCGCCCTTCCCGCGGTCGGCGGCGGCTGCGTCCTCGCGGAACTTCCGGGGGCTGGTCCAGCCTGCGGCCTTCGCGCCGCAGGTGGAGCCGAGGTACACCCGGCCGCCGTCGTCGTTGCCCTCGTCGTCAAGGGCGGCGAGGACGACGGTGGACCGGAGGTCGTCCCGGCCGCAGTGCTCGCAGCGGGTGACCTCGTCGGTGGTGCCGAGGATCCGGTACGTCGCGGTGTTGCTCATCTGCGCCTCATCTCTGTTGAGTTATCAACCCGGGAGGGGGAGCGCCCCGCCCGATGAGAGAGACATTACCCGGCTAGCCGTGGGTTGTCAAACCCCGGAGGTGGGCCGATCGGGTGACAATCCACGGAGACGCCGGACCTCCGCCGCGAGCAGCGACACCGGGTCCCCGGTCAGCACCCCGACCCGCCCCCGGTCGAGGCGCCGCATCACGTCCTCGACGCGCGGGTCCGCCGCCGGATCCTGCTCGCCGCCCGGCTCGTCGGCCGCGTACCCGATGGTGAACCACGAGCCGCCCCGCTGCTCCCGCCACTCGACCCGATGGGCAGGCGACCCGAAGTCGTCCGGTTCGAGGTGCACGGCGGCGACCCCTTCGAGGTACCCGGCCCGCTGCCCCGGCAGGGCGAGGTGACGCAGCGGGTCCACCTGCGCCGCCTCGATCCGCAGCCGGTACAGCGGGACCGCGTCGATGGTCCTCGCCGCGTGCGACCACGAGCGGGTCACAGCGCGGACCGGGGGAAGGGCAGCAGCGCGGCGAGCAGGTCCGGCGGACCGTACCCGGCGTCGGCCGCGTCGTGCGCAGCGGCGACGAGGTCGAGCACGGCGACCGCGTACCGGGCCGCCTGCCCGTGGCCGTTCGCGTCGGCGACGTCCCGCAGCGCTTCGAGCCACGCGACCGCATCCCGATACAGCGGAGCCCTCCCCACGACCGGCAGGATCACCGGCGAGGAGAGGGCCCCGTGCATGCTGGTCACGCGTCCTGCGAGGCGGGCTCCGCGCCCGCCTCCGGGGCGGGCGTGTCCACGGGCTCGCCCTGCTGGTCCTTCGGCAGGCGGGCGCGGGCGCCGATGCCGCCCCAATTCCCACGGCCGGGCCGCTTCGCGTGCCACTCCCGTACCCGCTTGAGCCGGTACATGCTCTGCCGGGTGTGCGGGTCCACCCGCTCCGCCTTCGGCGGGGGGTTGTCGCCGTTCGGGTCGGCGGTTCGCACGTACCACTGGAACGTGTCGGCGGAGATCGCCTTGCCGTCGCTGCCCACGCACAGGGCCGCAGCCGCAGCCGCGTTGCCCCACTCCGCGCCCGCCGTCTTGTAGCTGATCGGCGCCATCGGTTCCTTGCGCTTTGCCACTGCTGTCCCCTCCCTCTCGTCTCGTTCTGGCGAGAGACCCTCTCCCACCATAGATGACACTACACGCTCGCCGGGGGTTACGCAACCCCCCGCCATGCGGAGTATGTCACGGCTACCCGTGGACACGCCCCGACCCGGGAAGCGCCTCGACCGCCGACACCTCGCCGGAGCCGGGGCAGTGCCCACGCTTCCCGTCCAACACCCGGTCGTGCCGGACGACTCGCCCGTCCGCGCGCAGGTCGAGGCGCTTCGAGCAGGTGGCGCAGCGGCCGACCGACCCGGACCGGTGGGCCCGCGTCGTCCCCGGCGGCTGGCCACCCCGCCGCCGACGAGGGCGAGGCAGGGTGTCCCCCGCCCCGCCCTCCGTGCTGGCGCCTGCGTCCTCCTGTGCGTCCCGCTGTGCGTCCTCCCGGGCTCGCCGGTCCGACGCCGCAGCAGCGGCCACACGGAGCCGCTCCGGGGCGCGCAGGGCCCGGCGCTCCGGCGTCGACATCCCGCCCCACACACCGGCCGTCTGCCCGGACTCGAAGGCCCATGACAGGCACTCCGCCCGGACCGGGCACGGCGCGCAGGCGAGGCGCGCCCGAACCACACCCGGCGCGTCGTGGCCCTGGTCCTCGTCGACCGGGAACCACACCTCCGGCTCGCTCGCGCCCCGGCAGTGGGCGCCGTGCCGCCAGTCCATGACCGGCCCTCCCTTCGTGGCGAGGGTGGATCCGGGACCCGGTCCCGCCCCCGGCCGAAGCCGGGGGCGGGTGGTGATCAGTCGGCCTGCGCCGCCGGACACCCGAACGCAACGTGGGCCGTGAGGGCTGCGCCCTCGTCACCCGTCACGCATGTGCCGCTCTCGCCGCACATGGGACAGGACCACGTCCCGTCCTCCGTGATGTCCTCCTGATCACCGTTTCCGGATCCCATCGGAACCTCCCTCTGTTGAGTTGTCCGGGCGGGGTGTCCCTCCCGGTGATGTAGACATTACGTGGGTCGCCGTGGGTTGTCAACCCCGAAGGGTTGGCCGATCGGGTGACATCCCACGGAGGTCCCGGCGACGACCTGCCGGAATCGAGCCCGGTTACCTGTAGACGATACACGGTCGCCGTTGGGAAGTCAAGCCCACTCGGCGCACGGGAAAGCCCCCGCCCGGAGGCGGGGGCCGGAGCCCGCAGGCTCAGATGGCCGCGACGTTCGTCCAGCGCTCGCCGTCGCCCGCCGGGAAGACCGTGACCCCGAAGTCCGCCACGGCGGTCATCAGGTCGAAGACCCGGGGGTCGAGGGTGGGGACGTCAACCCGGACCACGGTCCGGCCGGAGGGAAGCGGCAGGTAGGAGATGGTGAACCCGGCGGCCCGGATGGCGGCGGCGATGCGGCCGGTGGTGGTGACCTGGGCGGCGGTGGTGTTCGACATCGTGTCCTCCTGGTGTTCGTTCCCTGCTGACAAGAGAGACATTACCCGGCACGCCGTGGGAAGTCAACCCCGAACCATGGTCCGATCGGGTGACGTCCCACGGAGCCGGGTCGCGGGGTCGAGCACGGTTACCTGTAGACGATACACGATCGGCGTGGTGTTGTCAACCCTGCCGGGACCAGCAGGAAGCCCCCGCCCCGGAGGGCGGGGGCCAGCCCGGAGGGCTCAGCCCTGCACGTGGTAGCGGCCGGTCGAGGTGTCGGCGTGGGTGAAGATCGCGGCGTGCCGGTCGGCGGCGGAGGCGACGAGCAGGGCGTCCATGATCGGGAAGATCGAGTCACCGGCGGCGGTGAAGGCGACGATCGTGCGGCGGGTGGTGGAGACCTCGTGGATGTCGGTCGCCCCGGCGGCGGTGAGGGTGGCGGTGAGGGCGGCGGCGGTGGCGGCGTTCATGATGTTCTCCGATCTTCCCGGGGGGCCGTTCCCCCCTGACATGAAAGACATTACCCGGCCGACCGTGGGAAGTCAAGCCCGGAAGTTCGTACGATCGGGTGACATCCCACGGTTGACGTGGGATGTCCGGATGTGGCATCGTCTACAGGTAACCGACCTCGATCCCGCCCGGCGGGTACCCTGGCCAGCGGCCGGAGCGGGCACGCGCCGGGGGCCCGTCACCGCGTACGCGCGGCCCGCCTGCCGCCCGCTCCGGCCGCCCAGCGGAGACACCCCACGCGAGCCGTGAGAGGCCCGCTGCGGGCCTCTCAGCCCTCGCCGGTCCCTCCCGCCCGCCCGCCCCGCAGCGGGCCGCACAGGGTCGCTCAGCGCCTCCGGGCCGTGGACACGAAGCGGCCCCCGGAGCCGGAGCACCGGGGGCCGCAGGTGGGGGCCGCAGCCCCCGCCCGGTCAGGCGTCCTCGTCCTCGTCGGCAACGGGGAAGGGGCGGGAGCAGAGGGGGATGCCGCGCCGCTCGTCGGCGAAGCGGAGGGCGTCGGCCCGGGTCTCGGCGGCGCAGAGGGTGTCCCACACGTCGTCGCCGAGCAGGGCCCGGACCTGGTCCAGCACGCCGACCCGGCGGGCCTTGCGGAGCATCATCAGGACCGACTCGTCGAGGGCCTCCGCGTCGGTGTAGGCGGGGGCGGCGGGGGCGGGGGTTCCGGTGTTCGTCATGGGTGTAACTCTACACGGTCGCCGTGGGATGTCAACCCCCGGAGGGGGATCCCCGGCGTGTCGCCCGGCCGGGCGTGTCGGTGACCAGGGTTTCCCCTGGTCACCGCCCCACCTCACCGCTCGCAGCGGCAGTAGTTCCCCCCGCAGGACGGGGCCCGACCCGGGGTGTACCCGAACTCCGCCACGAAGGCGAGGTGATCGGCGATGCGCTCCGCCTTCGCCGCCTCCGCCTCCGCGCGGACCTGCTCCGGGGTCCGCTCGTCCCGCGCCCAGCCCCGGCCCTCGCAGTCCTCGCAGGTGGTGGGGACCTCGACCTCGAAGCCCTCCCCGTCGAGGACGAACTCACCGTCCCCGTCCACGGCCGGGACGAGGTGGGCGCCGCGCCCGTCGCAGGTCCCGCAGCGGTCGGCGGCAACGAAGCCCCGGGGGGCGCGAGCCGGGCGGGCGGGGAGGGCGGCGGGGGCGGTGGTGTTCGTCATGGGAATGACTCTACACGGTGGCCGTGGGAAGTCAACCCCCGGGGGTGGGCCGATCGGGTGACGTGCGTCGCAGCCGCCGGGCTCGCCGCATCGTCGCAGGTCGGAGGGGGTGGGGCCCGGCCGAAGCCGGACCCCCGGGCCCCTAGCGGATCACCTCGCCCGCCGCGTCGACCAGCGCGCCCGCGCCCCACTTCGCCTGTGCCTGCGCCACCGCGTCGGCCCGGCTGGTCGCCTCGCCCGCCCAGCGGAGCACCCGCCGGGTCGCGAGCCGCCGACCCTCGACGACCCACCGGACCGCCTGCGGCGCCGTGACCTGCGCTTCCGCAGCCCGGAGGGCGGCAAGGGCCCGCTCGTGGCGGTCGGCGAGGTCCGCGTCAAACGCGGTGTCGTCGCAGGCCATGAGGTCGTGGACCTCAGCCTCGATCGCCTCGACGGCGGCGCGGGCGGCGGTGAGAGCGGACATGGTGACCTCCTGGGTCGAAGCACCGGCGACGGTCGCCGGGGCGGTGGGGGCGAGGGGGGCGGGGGCGGCGGCTGCGTTGTTCATGAGGGAGACTCTACACGGTCGCCGTGGGATGTCAACACCCGGGGGCGTGGACGCGGCGTGTTGTGCACCCGGGCGTGTCGCCTCCCCGGGTTCTCGCAGGTCACAGCCTCGCCGCCCCGCGACACGCCGGAGCCCCCGGCGCGCGACACGCCGGGGGCTCCGCTGCTCGACCAGCCGCTACCGGGCGAGGTCCCGGGCGATCTCGCCCGCCCACCCGGCCCGGTGAAGGCTCGTCCGGGGGAGCAGGGTCCCCACCTCCCGCAGCACCGACGCCCGGACCTGCGGGGCGTACGCGGCCACGATGTCGCGGCGGACCTGCCTAAACACCGGCGACCCCGCCACCTCGTCGGCCGCGACGTCGAGCAGCCGGTCCGCCCACCGCTGCGCCCTCACCGCTGCGCCCCGGGCGTGACGTCCACGAGGTACCGGACCAGCCGCGCGAGCCGGGTCACCTGCTCGGCGGTGACCTCGAAGTCGGCCGCCGCTTCGGCTGCGAGGTCCGCCACCTGCCGCAGCGTGTCCACGACATCCGCGTCCGTGGCGTCGGGCGCCCGGCGCTGCTCGGCAGGCAGGTCCGCCCACCGGGCGACGATCTTCGCGACCGCCTCGCCCCGGCTCCGGGGCGAGTAGCCCCGGTACCCCAACCGGAACGTGAGGTCCCGAAGACCCCGCATGGACGTCTGGGCAGCGGCCTCCGCGACGACCTCGTGGGCCGCCTGCCGCTCGCGCGGGTCGGCGAGGTCGTACCCGGCGAGCAGACCTGCGAGCCGCTGCCGCCACGAGCCGATGTCCGGGTTGTCGATCAACGTGCCCATCATGTCCTCCTGCTGGTCGAGGTGGTGGAGAGGGGCAGCCGCCCCGCCGGAGCGGGGCGGCTGCTCGATCACTCGGCGCTCAGGACCGCGACGATCTCGCCGGAGGCGGTGAACCGGGCGGTGAGTTCGGCGATCTTCGCGTCAACGGTGGGGCCCGCGATCCGACCGTCCGCGCGAGCGGCGATCAGGCGGAGCAGGGTAACCACGGTGACCTCGATCATCTCTGCACCATCTCTCTTGAGTTGTCCCGCCGGGCCGACCGGCCCGACACGAGGGACATTACCCGGTCGACCGTGGGTTGTCCAGCCCGGACCATGGTCCGATCGGGTGACATTCCACGGAGGCCGTGAGAGGTCTCCTGCGGCCCGCGACCGCTTCGGTGGGCCCGGAGCCCAGCCGCGCCCGCTGCGCCCGGCACCGGCCCGCTCAGCCGGTCGCACGGGCCCGGACACGGCGAGAGCCCCACCGCCGAAGCAGTGGGGCTCTCGCGCCCGGTCAGTCCTGCGTCACCAGCCCCCGACCGTCCCGGATCTCGCAGGCGATCCCGCGCGCTCCGGCTGCGGTCATGACGTTGAGCGCCCAGTCCGTGACCTGCTGGTCGGTCCCGGCGAACTCCGCCTTCCCGCCGCCGATCAGGTCCGCTCGCGCCCACACGTCGCCGGTGGAGGCCCCGTGCTTCCCGGCCCGGACGTCCCACTCAACGTAGACGATCATGCGGCCGGTGGGGGTGAACTCGCTCATCCCTGACTCCCTCTGTTGAGTTGTCCCGCCGGGCTCCGTGTCCGACAAGAGAGACATTACACGGCGACCCGGGGGAAGTCAAGCCGGGGAGGTGGTCCGATCGGGTGACAACCCACGGGCCCCGGCCGGAGCCGGGGCCCGGCTCGCCTACACGGCGAACGCGTCGTGGTCATGCTGGACCGGCGCCCAGCACGGCACCGCGACGTGGTCGAGCGCGTGGCTCACCGCCGCGTCGAGGCCGTGGAACTCGCCCAGCACGATCCCGTCGGCCACGACCTCCCACGCCCGGTACTGGCCCGGGACGATCGTCGCCCGGCGCACGGCTGCGCCGGTGGACCCGTCCTCCTCGACCGGGCACAGCGCGAGCGAGAGGTGGTCCGCCTTCGGCGCCCACATCTCGACATCCCAGCCCAGCGCGAGCCCGGAGACCCACTCGGCGCCGACGACCAGCCCGGCGAACTGCCGGACCAGGGCGGCAACGACCCGGGCGAACTTCGCCGGGGCGTAGGGGGTGGTGGTGGCGGTGGTGGCGATCATCGGGACCTCCGGGTGGTGGTGGGGGGCTGTTCCCCCCGACATGAGAGACATTACCCGGCGACCGTGGGAAGTGCAAGCCCCGTGACCGACTCGTGACCGTGGACACGACCTGCGGCAGGTCGAGGACGCAGAACGGCCCCCCGGCCGCAGCCGGGGGGCCGTGTCCACCCGCCTACCGCGCCACCATCTCCGTGAGGCACGGGACGCCCTGCTCGTCCCGGTGGCCGCAGTACGGGGCGCCGAGAGCCGCCTTCGTCCGCGACATCCGGACCGGCGCGTCGTGGACGGGGCAGGAGAACGAGATCCACCGGTTTGTCTGCGCCTTCGGGCCGCTGGTCGGCCGCCCGACCGGGATCTCGATCCCGTCCGGGCCCACCGGCGCCTCGACCTTGACGGGCGCCATGTCGAGCGCCCCGTGGGGGTAGTCGCCCAACTCCGCCGCGATGACCATCAGCTCCGCCATGAACGGCACGTCCGCCTGCGCGGTGGTCATCCGCCCGGTCATGCCTAGCCGGGTCATGAACTCCGCGAACTCGCCCCCGTGACCACCCACGTTGTCCGTGGCAACGTGGCACAGTTCGTGAACGAGGACTTCGAGGACGTGGGCGGTGTCGCCCAGCGTCGGGGAGATGAACACGTGGTTGTGGCCGCAGGCGTCGGCCGCGCGGAACCACGTGACGCCCTCTACGAACCGCTCGTACTTCCCGGCGCCGGAGCCGCCGAAGCCGACGGACAGGTGGATCACGTCGGGGAGGGTGGCGCCCACCTGCTCGAACATCGGGCGGAGGATGTCGGTCGCCCGGTGCAACCAGTCCTCGCGGGTGAGTCGGTAGGTGGGGCCGGTGGTGGTGTCGTTGTCGCTCATCGTGTCCTCCGTGGCGGGGGGGGCTTGCCTGACATGAGAGACATTACCCGCAAGGCGTGGACACGCGCAAGCCCCCTGCGTGGATTCCGTGGATTGTCACCCGATCGGACCAGGCGGGTTGACAATCCACGGAAGGTTTGGCAAGGTAATCCACGGTGGGGAAGGTGCGTCGCCCGGCGCCCCGCCCTACCCTGTCCTCGTGTCCGCCCGCGCCGACGGGAGGTCGAGCGTGCGCCAGATCACCGGCCCGGTCACCGAACGTCTGATCGAGCTTGAGCGTCGGTCCTACGCCGCTGCTCAAGCCGCCGCCGCTGCTGCTGCGGCACAGGCATCCGCCGACAGCGCGCAGGCCACCGGGGACAGCGCCCGGACCATGGCCAGCAACGCCCGGACCATGGCCACCGCCGCCGGGACCGCAGCCGCCGACGCGACCACCGCAGCCGGAGCCGCCTCGACCGCCGCCCAGTCCGCGAGCGCAGCCGCCGCGCTCGCTTCGACCGCCGCTGCTGCGGCGAAGACGGCCGCCGACACCGCGAAGGCCACCGGGGACAGCGCGAAGACGAGCGCCACGGAGGCGACCGCCGCAGCCGCCGCAGCCTCGACCGCAGCCGCCGCAGCACAGACCACCGCCACCGCAGCCGGTACCGCAGCCTCCGCCGCCCAGTCCACGGCGAACACCGCGAAGACGGACGCAGCCGCCGCCCAGTCGACCGCGACCGCAGCGGGCGCGACAGCGGCCGGAGCGAAGACCACCGCCGACGCCGCAGCCGCTGCGGTCGCCGCGCTCACCACCCGCGTGACCGCGCTCGAAGCGCTCCGGCCCCGGCTCGTCCACGGCCGCGTCGCGGTGCCTGCGCTCGCGCTGAATACCCCGACCGACGTCGCGGTCACGTGGACCAGCGCAGGCGCCGTCCCGACCTCGATCGCGATCCTGCGCGAGCCCGGAGGCGGGACGCTGGGCTCGATCACGATGGTCCTCAAGTCGGGGACGCTCACCGCGACCGGCTGCACCATCACGATGACCGCCCCGCTCGTCCTCGGGACCGGAGGCGGCTACGTCAACGTCGTGGGGCTCGTCTGGTCGTGAGGCCGTGTCCACGGCTACTGTGGGGGCTCGCGGTGTGGCGCAGCCGGAAGCCTCGCCCGCCGGGCGTACGACCAGCGGATCACGAGCAGCGCGCCGGGGGAGGCCCCGGAGGTCGTGGGTTCGAGTCCCACCGCCGCGACACGAAGCAGCCCCCGGACCATGTGGTCCGGGGGCTGCTGGTCGTTCCGGTCAGGCTTCGGGCTGGTCGACGCCGTGGGCCTCGACGAGCCGGGCCATGTCGGCGAGCGCGGCGGCCACGTCGGGGCCGCCCCGGTCGTTGCTGTACAGCCGCTCGCGGTGGTCCGCGCCTGCGGACCCGTCCTTCCGGAGGTTGAACCCGCTCACGTGCGCGGACATCATCGTCCACGAGTTCCACGGCCCGGTGGTGTTCGGGCGGTCCCGCTCGAACGTCGCGGCCACCCGGGTCGGGCGCCACTCCTGCTTGCGGTGGTATCCGGAGACGAGGACTGTCGCGTCCTCGTCCAGCGTGGCGACCATGAACACCCGCTGCTCTTCGCGGGTCCCGGCCTGCCCGATCGTGTGGCCCATCGTCGTTACCTCCGTCCGCTCCGGCGGGAGCCCTTCCCGCCGTTCGTCCTGCCTCGCCCGCTCGTCGCCCGCTGTGGGGACGAGGTGAGCACGTACTCCCCGCAGTGCCGGTCGCAGGGGATGACCCGGCACGGGTTGTGGTGGCGCCGGTTCTGCGGGTTGAGGATCATCCGGTGCATCGCGGCGAGCGCAGGGCCCTCGTCGCGGAAGTGCCGCTTCGTGTTCGAGCACATGATCAGATCACCCGCCGGGCGACGCGGAGTTCGGCGAGGCGGACCGCGTCCCGGTGCTCGATCCGTAGGACGCGGGTGATGGCGCCCACGGCGTCCTCGCGGTCGTAGACGCGGGCGGTGTCGGTACCCACGTGTCCGAGGATGTTGCGCCGCGCCGTGTCCACGATGTCGAGCGCTCCGGCGGCCTGTTGCTCCCGCTCGTCGGCGGTGGCGCCTCGCCCGGCACGGTAGGTCGTGATCGTGAACCGGCCGTCAACGGCCGTCCACGTGCCCCGGGTCTCGCCGGGGGTGAGGTGGACCGGCTTCGGTGGGGCGGGGGGCTGTGCTGTCCGTGTCGTCATGCCGCAGACGTTACACGCCTGCCGTGGGTTCACGCAAGGGGGTTGCGTGACCCACGGGGGGCGTGTAATGTCTGTCGTGTCGGGCCGGACAGCGGCCCCAACGGAAGGACCGGACAGATGAGCAGCAGCGGCCACCGGATCTACATCCCCCGCCCCGACACCTCCCCCGCCGGTTGCGGCGACCCGCAGTGCGACGGGCACTGCGAGACCTGCGCCGACGCCGCCGCGTGGCGAGCGCAGAACTGACCGCCGGACCCGGCCCCCACCCCGGGGGCCGGGGCCCCACTACAGGAGAACCCCGATGGACACCCTCACCCCCGCGAACTACTTCGAGGCCCGCGACGACTGTGAGATGACCTGCCCGATCGGCGCCGGGCTCACCGGCGCCGGGCTCCGTCACCGCGCCGCCTGCCTGATCGTCCGCGACACCGGACACGCCTACCGCGAAGCCGTCGCCCGCGAAGCGGAGCGGCTGGGCGCCACCGACCCGGAGCAGCCGCGCACGCAGGCGTACATCTTGCTCGTCGGCCACTACGCGGACGAGCAGGTCGTCGGGGTCCACATCGCCGAAGACCCGGCCGACGCGGTCGCCGTCGCCCACCACATGACCCTCATGCGCGCCACCGCCACCACCACGCGCCGCCCGCCGTCGGACCTGATCGAGGTTCGCGCGGAGCCGGTCGCGCTGCTCGACGACAACGGCCACGACATCACCCGCTCCGTCCGACTGGAGATCCTCCCGTGACCACCCGAACCGCTCTCGCGGTCGCCGCGATGCTGCTCGGTATCGCCGCGATCCTCGCGTCCGTCGGCGGGCCCGCCGCCGTCGCTTCCTACCACCACGCGTACGAGGTGTTCCGGACCTACGGCGAGGCGGAGTCCCGCGCCGCGTGGCTCCCGCTCACCACCGACGGGATGTTGATCGCCGCGCTCGTGGTGATGTACTCCCGCCGCTGGGCGCAGCAGCCGATCGGCTTCGTCCCGTGGCTCGCGTTCGGGGTCGGGTTCATCGGCACCATCGCCGCGAACCTCGCGAGCGCCGACGCGTTCGGCGCCCCGTCCGTCGGCGAGGGCGTCGGCCGCCTCGCCGCCGCCGTGTGGGCCCCGATCTCGTTCGCGGTCACCCTCGAACTCGTCGCCGTCATGCTGGGCCGCGTCCGCGACTACGTCGCCCGGATGCGCGCGGACGTGGACACGACGTGGCCCGTGACCCACCTCGTCGGCATCCCGGTCTCCGCCGACCCGGAGCGCATCCGGGACGCGATCCGGGTCGAGCAGCGGGACGCGATCCGGGACGCCGTAGGCGCCGCGCTCGCCGCCCGCCCGACGACCCGGGTCGAGCAGGTCGTCTCGCGACCCGTCCCGGCCGTCGCCGACCCGGCGACCCGTCCCGACCGGAAGGCCCCGACCCGGGTCCCGGCGACCCGCAACCCGGCACGACCCGCCGGGTCAACCCGGGTCGGCGACCCGGACGACCCGGCGACGGTCGCGTGGATCGGGTCGGAGTGGGACCGGGTCGGCCGCCCGCCGACCGCGAAGGCGGTCCGGGAGCACGCGGGTTGCGGCGGGTCGAAGGCAACCCGGCTGCTCGCGCAGGCCCGGGACGCGCGACCCGCTGTGCGACCCGTCCCGGCTCCGGTCGAGCAGGACGCGGAGTCCGCGTCATGATGGCCCGGAGCCACCTCACGACCGGGCTCGCCGCCGGGTCGTGGGTCGCCGGGGCGGGTCACGGGCTGGGCGTCCCGCTCCCGGCGGCCGTGCTCGGCGGGATCCTCGTCGGGTACTCCGCTCTCCTGCCGGACCTCGACCACCCGGGCTCGACGGTGACCCACTCGCTCGGACCGGCGACGCGGCTCGTGTCGTGGCTGCTGTGCCTGTTCGTGGAGCACAGGGGGTGGACGCACACGAGGTCCGCAGCGGCGGTGTTCGGGCTCCCGGTGGCGCTGCTGGCGCTGCTGGTCCCGGCGCCGCTGGGCGGCCCGGTCATGGCGGTGTGGTGGTGGGCCTGCGTGTTCGTGGGCTGCTGCGTCCACCTGTGGGGGGACGCTCGGACGATGTCGGGGATCCCGTGGCCCGGCCGCGACCGGGGGTACTACACGGCGGTTCGGGATGGGCGGCTGCGGATCGGGCGGGTGTTCTCGACGGGGTCCGAGGTCGAAGCGAGCCGCCTCGCGTGGCTGTACTTCCCGGTGTCGGTGATGTCGTGGGTGGGGGTCGCATTGCTGGTCCTGTAACCGTTGCGGCTGTAACCGTTGCACGCGGAGCCCTCTCCCCCCTCGCGGTGTTTTCGCAGGTGGGGAGGGGGCTTTGGCCGTGTCCACGGCTGGGCGCAACGGTTGCGCAACCGTTGCGGGTCACGGTGGGGTCTCGATCTGCAACGGGTCGCGCAGGGGGCTTGCGTGGTCGTGGGTCGCCGTGTAATGTCTCTCGTGTCGGGCCCACCGGGTCCGGTTGAAAACTCAACAGAGACCCTCACCGGAGGACACGATGTCGACCCTCACCACGGCCGCCACCGCCCGCCCGATCGACGAGATCGAGTACTACCGCCTCCCGGAGCGCACAGCGGACGGCGTCCGCTGCGGATCCTGCTCCGACACCGAACGGGGCTACGGCGTCACCGGGCCGGACGCGATCGTCCGCCACGCCACCGTTGCCCACGTCCGACACTGCTGGGCGATTCAGCAGGAATGGGAGGCCGAGCACCGGGCGGAGATCGCGGCGGAGCGCGCGGCGGAACGCTACTTCGAGGAAGGCCCCGGCGGCGGCTACTACGCCGGGTCCGAGGAAGAGGCTCGCGACCGGTTCAACGATTGGCTCGCGGGTCGCTAACCCGGGACAGCAGAGAGGCCCGGCCCCCGTCGGGGCCGGGCCTCTCGCGTGGAGCAGGTTCTCCCGGGTCGTCCACCCCGGTCCGGCGACCCGCTCCGGCTCGCCGCGCGCCGGTGGCTGTCCGGGTCGCCCCGACCCACGTAGCGGGTCGCGTAGCAGGACGGGACGACCCGGACAGCCTACGGCGACCCGAACCGGTACCGGGTCGCCGCCTCCCGAAGCATCCGGACCGGGTAGCCCTTCCGCTGCTGCGGGTCGAACTGCCGGGGCAGGTTGTCCGACCGGACGCCCGGGAACTTCGCGAGCGCCCGACCGAGAGCCGCCGCGTCCCGGTCCCACCCGATCCGGAACACGAGTTCCTCCGTCCGGACCCACGCGTCCTCGTCGACCGGGACGGAGTCCAGCCACCGGACGACCCGGTCGAGCGGGTCGGGGACCGGGCGACCCGGACCAGCCTCCCGGGTCGCGTCCTGATCGCGACCCGGGACGAACGGGTTCGCCGCGATGTCCGCCGCGAGCGCCTCCATCTCCGCCATCTCCGCGCCGAAGTCGGGGACCTCGAACGGCGCCGCGCGCCCGCTCGTGTCCTCGTCCCGGTCGACCGCGACCGACGCAGCCGCAGCCGGTCCCTGCCGCTGCTCCGGCTCGTCGCCGCCGAGCAGCCGCCGGAACGCGTCCTCGTCCTCCGGACTCATGGTCGTATCCACGCTGTCCCCCCCATCGTTCGGGCCGCCCGCCACGGGCGACCCCTCGTCCACCTCGTCGACCGGCGCCGCCGGGACCGGGACCGGCGCCACCTGCTCGCCGGGCCACTCCCACCCGCGCCTCGCCACCGGGGCCGCCAGGATCGGCAGGCGCGAGGACGCCCACCGCCGCTCGTAGTCGAGGCCGAGCAGCGCGGCCACCTCCGGCTCGACCCCGGCCGGGCGCCACCGGGTGTTCCCGATCGCGACCGGCTCGACCTGCTCGGCGCCGTCCAGTTCCGGCGCCTTCGCCGGGAACGCCCGCGCCTCTTCGGTGTTCGGCTGCACGTACATCGTGAAGTTTGCGAGCGAGGTCGTGTCCACGGTCGACGGCAGACCCGGCAGGGTCCGGAACCCGTCGTGGGATTCCATGGTCCGAAGGCAGATCCTGCACGTGATGTTGCGGATCAACTCCGACGCCCGGTCGCCGAGAGCCGCGTTGATCCCGTACTGCGACAGCATGAACAGCCGGACCCCCGCCGACCGGTCCGCCTGCGCAATCATCTTGAGCAGGTCCGAAGCCGTGCAGTCGATCCCGTCGTGGGTCCGGATGGTGTCCGGGAAGTCGGTGAGGTGGGACACCTCTTCGAGGATCACGAACACCACCGGCAGGTCCGCCGTCGGCCGGATCTTCGACTCGTCCTCAAGTCGGGCGTTGCGCTCGCAGACGAGCCGGTACGTCGCCCGCAGCAGCCGCAACACGGAGTCGATGTCCTGCCCAGCGACGTAGTCGAGGATCGGGCGGCTCGTCTTCCCCGACAGCCACGCCCGCAGCCACGGCCACACGAGCGGGACCAACTTGTCCGTGGCCGCGACCCACACGAGCGCGTTCATGGTGCCGGTGATCCGCCCGATGATGTTGTTCACGAGGTTGGACTTCCCCGCCCCCGTCGCCCCCACGATCTTCGTGTTCGCGTCCAGCGGGAGCAGCAGCCGTGCCGCGTCCTCGTACTCGCCCAGATCCACCGGGTCCGCGATGTCCCCCGGGACCTCGTCCGGCTGGTACCACGTCGAGGCCCCGAACACGTCCCGCATCGTGATGTGGACGAGGAACTCTGCGTCGTCGCGGCCCGGCTCCGTCCGGACGCAGTTCTTCGGAAGCCGCGTGTTCGAGGTCCGCCGGTAGTGCATCGCCGCCTGCGTCGCCATCGACGGCGCCCGGCCCGCGAACTCGTCGTACGTCGGGAACTTCGCCGCGTCCGGGTCCGGCTCGACCGTGAGGACCATCCCGGCCCGGTGCTCTCGGACCTCCGTGATCACCACGTCCTCCGACCCCGACCGGTCGAGGATCGTCCGCCACGACCGTTCTTGGACGATCTGCCGCCCTTCCTCCCGGCGCTCGACCTGCCGGGCGTGGGCCTTCGGCGCCCGCAGGCACAGGATCGCGAACCACCCCCACAACGGCAGGGCGCCCAACACGAGCAGCGGGAGCGCGGCGCCCGGGGTGACGAGCCCGGCCCACGTGAGCCACGCCCCCGCCCCGGCCGCCGCGACCCACGCGAACCACACCGCCGCCCGCTGCTGGGCGACCCCGTACGCGACGTCCGCCCACAAGGTCCGGGCGAGCGCGGCGCCGAGGAAGCCCAGCACCGGCACGGCGAGCAGGAGCCACCACGGCGCGAAGTGCTCCGCCCCGGCGAACGTGTAGAGCCACCCGGCGATGAACACGACGAGGACGCCCAACACCGGGTAGCCCAGCGCGGGCGGGATCGTGATCCGGGTAGGCGTCTCCGACACGTGGTCCTCCTGTGGTGGTGGTTGGTACTGCCTAGGCCCTGCGGCCTAGTTGTCGTGGGCGCTGATATCCCACCGGCGACGGCGCGAGCCGCCCTCCTCCACGTTGTTGATCCGCTCGTGCTCCGCGCGCCGGACAGCGGCGGCACCGTCGCGGGCGGGCTTCGCAGCCCGGATGAGGACGTCCCCCATCACCTCGAAGAACCGGGCCACGCGCGGGTCCCAATCGATCTCGTCGGCGATCGTGGCGCCCACAACCTTGACGGACCGGCCCATCTGCTCCCACGCGTCCCCGGCCGTGTCGAGCGCGTTCACGCCCTCCATGGCCACCGGGTCGGAGAACGCGCGGGCGACGTTCGCCGCCGCGTCCACCATCGGGCCCCACGGCCCGGCCCCGGTCCCCCGCCGCCCACGCGGCGCGCTGCTGCTCTTCGGCATGTCGCTACTCCTGTCCGGGCCTGCGGCCCTGTCGGCGCCGCCGCTGCTGCGACGGCGTGTCCACGTCCCCGTGCCCGCTGGGCCCGATCCCGTCGAACCGCCGGAAGGCGTCGAGGACCCCCGCCCCCGAAGCCGGGCCCGCTTCCCCTGCGGCCGGGTCCCGCCGGATGACGGAGGCGTGCCGCCCGTCCCACCGGAACCCCCACCGCTCGAACTCCCCCGGCGCGAGCGGCCGGAACCGCTCCCCCCCGGGGAGGACGTCCCACCCGCGCCACCCCGGCGCCGCCACCACGGGACCCACCTCGTCGTCCCCGTCGAGTGCCCGCCGCCACGCCCGGGTGTAGCCCACCCCGCGCGCCCACTCCTGCCGCGCCGCGTCCACCCGGACGACGAGCCCCCCGACCCACCGCCCGGCCGCCCGCCCGACCCGGTCGACCCGGACCCACCGGAGCCCCCGCCGCGCCTGGACGAGGTGGACGCGCCCGACTTCCCGCGCAGTCGCGACCACCACCCCGAACCGCTCGACGACGATCGGGACCCCCGCTTCGAGGACGGGCCCGACGGCCCCGACGATCGGCGGGACGAGCCGGGCGAGCCCTTCCCCGACGAGGACGACCGCATCCCGCGCCGTCGCGACATCAGCCCGGAGCCCTTGCCACGCGGCCCGCCGCCCGCACGCCGGGTGCCACGCCGGTTCGAGCCGCTCGACGACGACCCGCCCGTCCCGCTCGACCGGCCCCCACCGGAGGTACCGCCACGGAACGGGTTCCCCGCAGCCCTCGCACGCAGCCGCTGTGCCAGCCCCCGAAGACCACGAGCCGACCCCGGCTGTCCCGAACGGGTAGACCCGTCCGTCGTCCGCCTGTTCCACCTGCGCTCCCTCCGGGCGGCCGACCGGCTGCCCTTCCCGTCCTTCGTGCTCTTCGCGTCGCGGGCCTTCCGGGCGACCAGCAGCCGCCACACGAGCAGGGCGAGCAGCGCGGCCACCGCGAACGCGACACCCCACCCCCACCCGAACGCCCACCCGATCCACATCGCCACGGCCAGCACGGCGGGCACCGCGAGGACCCACACCGGCAGGCCGGGCCGCTTCGTGTCCACGCCCTCGTCGGCGCCGGGGGCGTCGGTCCGCTGCGGCCGACCCTGCGCCGGACGCGAAGCCGGGGGGGTGGGCGGAGCCGCCGGGGTCGCGTCCGCGCGGCGACTCGTCGAGGACGTGGCCATCAGCCGATCCCTGCCACGCTCGACGCCACCTGTACGACCACGCCGAGCAGGTCGTATCCGAGACCCCACAGCATCGCCGCGCCGGACAGCACGGAGCCGCAGGCGAACGCGACGAGGATCCCGACGCGCCCGGCGTCGCCCCGGAACAGCAGGACGCCCAGCAGGATCACGGCGAGCGCAGCCGCCGCGATCATCGGGTCTCTCCCTGTCGCCCGGCCCGAACCCACTGCTTCGTCTGGCAGGCGCGGCACTGCTCCGCGTCCGCCTCCGCCGCCTGCCACGGCCGCTCGTCGCACACGTTCACCGGGGGTCCGGCGAGCGTGAGTTGCGCGACGTGGAGGACGCGAGCCGATGCGCGGTCGCCTGCGCGACCCCGGTCGCCTCCCGGATCGCGGGCAGGCTCACCCCCTGTTCCCGCAGCAGCCGGACGATCTCCGGCGCCCGGCTGTGCCACCGGTCCCTCGCTTCCCGCAGCGCTCGCAGTTCCGCGAGCAGCGGTACTACCGGTTCCGCCACCGGGCCTCCCCGTCTGGTCCATGCCCCGAACTCCTCCCGCGTTCCGAAGTGGAACGCCTGCCGATACAATACCTGGGTACCGTGGATCGGAGCAGGATGGGGGGCGTGGACACGCAGCAGATCGAGCAGGTCCCCCGGAGGCGCCTCGACCTCGACGCGTACCGGTGGCCCTGCTACCTCACCGCCGCAGCGGTAGCCCTCGCCGGGGGAGGATGGCTCTCCCACCTCGCGGGCCCGCTCTCCGCCTTCGACGACGTCCGCGCCCTGCTCCGGGGCGAAGGCGCCCCGATCACCGTCCCGCAGTTCCCGCCCGACGTGCCCGCAACCACGCTGGTCGTCACGATCCCGCCACCACCCCCGGAGACCGTGGTCCGAGAGGTCCCGGTCCTCCTGCCCTACATCACGGAGGACACCACCAGTGCCAACCCCACGACAGCAGCAGGACCAGCGACACCGGGAAGCGGTGGCGCTCGACCCGGAGCGGGAGCAGACCCCACCGACCCACCCGCGCGGACCGCGCAGCCACCGACGAGCCCAGCGACTCGCGACCCTGCTCCGACAGCGACCCCCGGCCCGGGTCCGAGCAGCAGCAGCGGCCCCGTCCCCCTTCCCTCCGATGGACCGGGGCCGACCGGTGACCCCGGAGCAGGTGGCGGCGGCGACGGAGCGCCGGGCGCAGGCGTCGACCCGGAAGGCGGGTCGGGTGACGCGAGCGGAGCGGCTCCACCTGCTCCGGCTGGACAACCCGCAGGCGACGAAGTCGGACCTCCGGGCGCTGCTCCACTCGCTCGCCCGTGACCGCCGGGACGGCGTGTGATCGCGCAGGGCCCGGCCGCCGAGCAGCGGGCGCAGAACCGGGGGACCTCGTCGGGGATCCTCGCGGTGTCCGCGCTGTCGCTGCTGTGGGTCGCCGGGTGGGAGATCCTCGCCGGTGGGATCCCGACCCCGGCGGTCGTGTGGTGGCTCGCGGGGTGGGGGCTGCTGGGTCTGCTGGGTAGGCCACGGTGAGCGTCCTCGACTTCGCCGCCGCGAACCCGGTGTCCGCGTTCTTCCTCGCGCTGCTCGTCGTCTGCGCGGTCGTGGGGGTGGCTGACCGGCTCACGGAGGCGCGCCGGTCGATGGCGCGGGCGGAGGCGGACAACGCGCGGGCGCGGCTGCTGTACGAGCAGCGGGAGGCCCGGAGCGCCCCACTCCCGCCCCGCCCGAAGACGCCGCCGCCTGCGCCTCCGGCGCCACGGACGAAGTGGGGCAAGGGCACGTAATAGCGGGAGCACGTACAGGGCCCCCGTGGGTTGACATCCCACGGGGGCCGTGTAGTCTCTATCTCAACACCCCACCACCACAGGAGGAACCCACGATGGCGAGCACCGGATCCCGCGCCCTGGACGCGGCCCTGCGAGGCCAGCAGGCGGAGCGCGAGCGCGCCGAGAACCTCGCGGACCTCGTCGCACGCGTCGAGACCTTCCGTGAGCGCATGGTCCGCTACGGCGGCCCGGAGGCGCAGGAGTGGGCGGGCGTGCTCGGCAAGATCCTCGACGTCCGCGACGCCGTCCACCCGAAGGGCTGAGATCATGACCGACACCGCCGCCGACTACCCCCGGTGGGACGAGCGCCACGCGACGACGCTCGTCTCCACGCCGGACGTGCTCGTCGAGATGGACTGGGTCGCCGACGACCCGGCGACGCTCGTCCTGCGCCGGACCGTGTGGAGCCGCAGTAGCCGCCGCGACGGGCGGCACATCCTGTGGACCGGCGACGTCGCGGCGATCCCGCGCGAGGCGGCCCCCGCGATGGCGCGGGACCTCGTCTCGGCGCTCGTCTGATCGAGACCACCGACCCCCCGGGTGTTGACATCCCCGGGGGGTCGTGTAATGTCTACCTCATGACGAACACCGACCGCCCCGCCCTCGCCCCCCGCCACGCCGTTGCCCTGATGGCGTACCAGTCCCTCGCCACCTACGCCGTTCCGGAGGTCGTGCCGGACGAGCGCGGCGACCGGTGGGGCGTCGGCGTCCACCTCGACGACATGTGGCCGCTCGCCATGGGCGACGTCAACGGCCGGGACGAGATGCTCGCCGTGGTCCTCGACCTCGCCGCCCGCACGGAGGGCGAGTTCTCCTCCGTCGTGACCGACGAGTTCGGGGAGACGCTGGTCGTCTTCGAGGCGGGGATCATCTCCTGACTGTCCGCTCCCATCGGCCCCCGCAGGTTGACAACCTGCGGGGGCCGTGTAGTATCTACACCATGACCACCACCACCGCAGACCGGACCACCACCGGGGCCGCCGCAGCGATCATTGCCGCCGCCCGCGAAGCCGGATGGGACGTCCAGCGGCGCGGCGGAGACCTCCGCTCCCGCTTCGTCAAGGGCGACACCGCGATCTCCGTCGACTGGACCCCCACCGGCCGCGTGAGCTACGCGGACCGCCGCGTCGCCGACGAGCAGGGCTCCGCCCTCATGGACATGGGCGGGACGTGGACCGTCCGCGAGGTCCACAGCAGCCGCAGCCGGGGGAAGCGCGCCGCTGTCCTCGCGTGGCTGAGGTGACCATGAACCCGCCCCTGTGCCCTCCGTGCCGGGACCTCTTCCTCCGCTGGGCCGACGCCCCGATGACCCCGGGTGGCATCCGGATCCACACGGTCGGCGACTCGTCCCCGTGGCTGGTCGAGCAGGCCCGACGCGCCCGCGTCCGCGACCATTACGACCTGATCGCCCGGCAGTCCCGCGCGGTCGTGGAGAACTGCCGCGCCGGGCGTCACGCGCAGCCGCGCGAGCAGGTCGAGGACTGACCGTGTCCACGCGTCGCAGCCCAGCAGCGCCGGGCCACCGCCCACGAGCGGGGGTCCGGTTCGCTGCTGGGCTCTGCGCGTCCTGCGGGGACCCCTTCGTCCTCGACCGGGACGAGCAGCCGTGGGCGCGGGCGCGGACCTGCTCGACCCGCTGTGCGAAGCGCCTCGCCTCACGAAACCGGCACAGCGGGAACTGTCGGCACTGCGAGATGGTCGAGGGCTTCCGGCTCGCACAGGATGCGGACATCCGCCGTATCGAGGTGGCGGGACAGGACGAGGACGCGCGGCCCGTGACGTTCCGGACGTGGCTCGCGTTCTACGAGTGGACGCCGTGGGACGAGCCCGTGGCGTAGGAGGAAGGGAGGACCAGCGGTGGGGAGACACACTCACCTCCGCATGACCGGGAACGCTCCGCCGAACCACCACGCTCGCCGGAAGCGCCGGAAGGCGCGGGAGCGTCGGCCGCGCTGCGAGTGCGGGAAGGCGATCTTCGGGAGCAAGGCGGAGGCGCAGGTGAACGCTGACCGGTGGGGGCTGGCGCGGGTGTACGTGTGCGAGTTCAACTTCGTGCACACGACCCGGCTCCCGCGATGGGACCCGATGTGGGGCCGTCCGATCGACGGGGGTAGCCCTGCCTGATCGGGCCGGTTGGAAACTCACGACCCCCGGGGTTGACATCCCCCGGGGGTCGTGTAGTGTCTACCTCATGAACACCACCACCGCAGCCGCCACCGCCCGCGACGCAGAGATCACCGGGGTTGTCACCCACTCCGCCACCCTGTGGGCCCCCGTGGTCCTCATCGGCTACAGCCACGGCCGCTTGCTCGTCGAGACCCTCACCGGAGGCGTCGGCGGCTGGTCCCGCAAGGGCAAGCGCCTCACCGTCGCCCCCCACCTCTTCGAGCAGGACTGACCGACCGCCCACCCTCCGCCCCCGCCACCCGGCGGGGGCGGACCTTGTTCCACAGGAGGAAGCCGTGTCCACGGCCGAACAGACCTGCCCCATCGCCGACCACCCCGCCACGCAGGCGGAGTCCACCACCTGCGCCCACCCGATCCACTGGCCCGACCGCGACCCGGAGCGCCCGTACTACCCCGACGCCTTCGCTCAGCTCTCCGGCGAGGACGGGAACGTGGGCGCCATCATGGGCCGCGTCGCCCGCGCGCTGGGCCGCGCCGGAGCCGACGCCGCAGCCGTCAAGGCGTTCCGCGCGGAGGTCATGGACTCCGGCTCGTACGGCGACGTCCTCGCCTGCGTCGGCCGCTGGGTCGAGGTGGGCTGACCGTGTCCACGCTCGCGAGCCTCGCCCCGCTGCTGCCCTTCGTCGTCTACCTCGCCGGAGCCGCCGCGATGGCCCGGCTCATCTTCGGCGCCACGGACGGCGGGCGCGCCCTCGTCGAGGCGGGCGGCGCTACGCTGGGCGCCTGCCTGTTGTGGGTCATCGCGTGGCCCGTGTTCGCGGTCCTGCTGGTCGGGGTCGTCGTCGTCCGGTGGGCGCAGCGGTGACCGGGCTCGAACTCGCCATCGTCGGCTACCTCGTCTGCGGGCTGGCCATGGCCGCGTCCCTGCTCGACCTCGTGTCCGGGCGGGCCGACCACCGGGCCACGAACCCGGCGCGGCGCCGGATCGTCGAGGGCATCCGCCACGAGGACCACCGGGTGGCCGCGATCGTCATCGCGGTCGTCTGCGTGATGACGATCGTCGCGTGGCCGATCCCGCTCGTGAACGGGATCCGCAGGCGCCTGCGGACGAGGTCGTGGCGGTGAGCGCGGGCGACATCGTGGCCCTCGCGTACGTGGTCGTGGGGCTGCTCGTCGCGGCTCTCGCGTTCCACATCCTGACCGGCGGGTGGGACCACCTCCCGGAGCGGGACGCGGGACAGCCGGGAGTGGACGAAGCGGCCGGGATCCTCGACGGCTTCCGGGCGTTCCGCGAGCAGCACCGGGGCCCGTTCGCGCTGGTCGTGGCGGTCCTGTCGCTGCTGCTGGCGCTGCTACGGCCGCTGGCCGTGGGCTGGTACGTGGTGGTGATCGTGGCGGCGCGGGTCGCTCGCAGCCGGGCTCGCCGTGGGAAGTCACCCGATCGGCCTACGGATTCGGCTTGACTCTCCCCGGAAACCGTGTAAAGTAGTTCTCATGAGGGGGACGGAAGCCCCCCGGGGCTCCGCCCCTTGATAACTCAATAACCTCCCCCACCGGGAGGATCTCCGGGTGACCCCCACAGGGGCACGGACCCGGGGTGTCCTACGGGACGGTGGCAGCCGGGGACGAGCCCGGCAACCTCCGCTCACGGAGGATCCGGCCGAGACCCCTTCGGGGCATGGACGGTCGGTGTCCCGGGATGGGAGTGAGCGTCGCGGGGAGCGGCGACCGGCCCGGAGGGCACTCCCCCCACCTCGACCCCCACAGACCACCGCTCGCCGGTGCAGGGGGTCGAGGTGGAGCCACCACAACCACCACGCACAGGAGGTAGACCGATGGCGCGACACACGCCGGAGGCCACGGGTAGGCACCCCATCCCGCAGGTCGAGACGGGGACCGGCCGCCACCGCACGGAGGCGGACCGGGGCAGCCTGCCCAGCGGGACCCCGTTGGGCACGTCGGAGCCGAAGGGCCCGCCGCAGCCGACGCGGTGACCGGCACGACCTCCGGGGTTGACAAGCCCCGGAGGTCGTGTAAGGTTACTCCTGTCGGGCCGAGAGGCCCGGCGCCACCACACGAAGGGAGCGAGACCATCACCGACCCGAAGCCCAGCGGGGGCGACCAGCGAACCCCCGACAAGGTCGACAGCGACGACCGCGACCAGCGGGAGCGCGAGCAGGGCGAGGACTAGCGCCCACCTCCCCGGGGTCGCGACCAGCGGCCCCGGGGACCAACCCAACAGAGAGGCGGTGCCCTTCGTGGCCTGCGTAAGGGACTGCGCATCGCGGGGCGTGACGTGCACGTGTCCGCGTGACGACCAGCGGTCGGACAAGAAGAGCGGGTGGCCGGAGCCGGTCAAGCCGGACACCGACTATGTGGACCCGTCGAGGAAGTCGAAGTGAGCGCCTCGACCTGCGGGCGCTGCTCGCCGCAAGGGCGGGTGTGCATCTGCACCCCGCCCCGGGACAAGACGGGCCGGAAGGTGGACACCCGGCCGAAGTAGCCGACACGGTCCCCGGGGTTGACATTCCCCGGGGACCGTGTAAGGTTACTGGTGTCGGGGGGAACGAGCCCCCCACCCACCACGGGAGGCACCGATGGGCTGGCGGAACCGCTGGATTCAGTTCGGACACGAGGGCGAGCCGGAGCCGCCGAAGCGCGACGGCCCGACCGAAGGGCCGGTGGAGGACTCCGACGCACAGGACGCGCGGACCCACCAGCGATACGACCTCGACGGTCGGCGCTGGGTCCGGCCGGTGAACTGCCGCTGCACGCAGTTCACCAGCGACCACACGTAGACCTCGCAGCAGTGGGCCGGGGGGCCGCTGCTGCTCACCAGGGGGCCCGGAGCCACGGGGGAGCGGCTCCGGGCCCCCGCTTCGTTCGGAGGTGCCCTCGTGGCCCGTCATCCCGCGTTCAATCACACCGGCGCGCAGGTCGTCGGCTACCCGCTCCACCGCTGCGAGGACTCGACCTCGACGACCCACCCGAACGGCATCACCACGACCTCGTGGCGAGCCGCCTGTGGGGCGCTGGGCTCCGGGACCGCCTCGCCGCTGTCCCCGGTCGTCCGGCCGTGGGCGACGGCGCTCAAGGCGCTTCGGGGGGAGATGTGCCGGGCGTGCTGGGCGCCGTGACGATCTCGTGACCTCGTCGGGTTGACAACCCACGGCGAGGCGGGTAATGTCTCTCATGTCGGGAGGGGAACTCCTCCCGGGGTTGAAAACTCAACAGAGAGGCACACACGATGGACACCATCGCCGAGCACGCCACCCGCGCCGCCGCCGCCGTTGCGAGCCTCCTCGCGCTCCCACTGATGTGCGGGCCCGCCGGAGACGCAGAGACCGGCGACATGAACCGCGACTGGGCGTGTCTCCGGAGCCACCGGGTCTACAACCTCCACACGTGGCACGGCAACCTGCGCCGCGACGCGGAGCGGGTCGCCACCCGCCGGAGCGAGTTCCGGGCCCGCAACCTCGCCGCCTACGTGGTCGAGGAAGCCGACCGGCTCAACCGGATCACGACCCGGATCCTCGCCGAACTCCCCGCCTGCCAGCACGCGGACGAGGTCCGGGCGGAGATGACGGTCGCGGAGGCTCTCCCCGGCTGCACCTGCTAACGACCAGCCCCCCGCCCATCCGGCGGGGGGCTTCGTCGTGTCCGGGCGTACGCTGCTCACCATCTCGCGGAGTAGCCGCCGTGACGGGTGGGCGAGGACGCGAGCAGTGCGGGGTGAGCGCGCGAGACGACCTGCTCCCACCCCTCGGTCGGGATCGGAGCGCTCGTCGGCGCTTGCACCCGGCCGGGGGTCGGTCAGACCCCCGGCCGCTGTCCCACGGAGCCCGTAGGCTGTCCTCGTGGCTTCGGTGAGCGCGCGGGACTGGCGGATCGTCCTCGACCGCGCGGGCGGCATGTGCGAGGTCTGTGGAGCCGCTCCCGCCTCGAACGTCCACCACCGGCGCGGCCGGGGGATGGGCGGGACCCGACGGGCGATCCACTCGCCTGCGTGGCTGCTCGCGGTGTGCGGGATGGGGAACACGTCGGGGTGTCACGGCCGGATTGAGGGCGACCGGACCGAAGCGGAGGCGAACGGCTGGGCGGTGGGCTGGCAGGTCGAGGACGTGTCCACGGTCCCGGTCCGGCTCGCGGTGGGGCTGGTACTGCTCGACGACGAGGGCGGGTACGAACTCGTCGGATGACCCCCCTTGTGGAGACCTACGGCGACCGTGTAGAGTCTGTCATGTCGGGGGGAACACCCCGGCGGGACAACTCAACAGAGAGCAGGTCACACGATGTCCGACACGCTGCGCGCCTCGATCGTCGTCACCGCCGACTGCTGCGGGCTCACCGCCCCACTGTCCGTCGTTGACACCCACGAATGCGAAGCCGACGACCTCCCGGAGTTCCCCGGCGAGTGGCTCGACGAGGTCGAGTGGGACGAGCGGTAACACGAGCAGCGCCCCCGCCTACCTGGCGGGGGCGCTCTCGTATGATCACCTCCGGGAGTCGTCCCGCGCCCGGTCCGGGGTATGGCGTGGCGGGAGCAGCAGGGGGGCGGCCCCGGACCGCCCCTGCTGCCCCGGCTAACCCCGGCTCGCCGGGTAGAATCACGGGATGCGCCTTCGCGTCCTCGAACTGCCCACCTCGCCCGTCCCCGTCGACTCCGGCCCCGGGGACGGCTCGACCGTCACCTACCGCATGGCAGAGCCCGCGTTCGTCCTCGTGTTCGATGAGGTGTCCGGCTCCGACAGCGTGGCCCTCGACGCCGCTTCGGTCGACGAGTGGCGCCGCTCGACCGGCGCCCGGGGAGCCCTCGTCTTCCGCAGCCGCGTGGACCTCCCCGGCGCGGACTCGTGATCACTCACCGCGTCGAGGTCGTCCCCGGCGCGCTGCTACTGGCCCGGGGCGGCTCGATCGCCGCCGCCCAGTCCATCACCGGCGACGTCCTGCGCGCCGTCGCGGAGCAGACGAACCCCGGCTACTTCGAGGTTCGCGCGTCGTGGGTGGCCTACCTCGTCGACGAGTCCGCCGATCTGGGCCTTGACGTCGTCGACTGGGACCCCACGACCCCCATCCCCGTCGGGGCGATCCTGCTCCGCTGTACCGGCTGGACAGCCGCGCTCGACCCGGAGACGCAGCGGTGAACCGGAACCCGTTCGGGCCGCAGCCCGGGGACGTGACCGTCCACCTCGACGAGGACGGCCGCGTCCCCGGCATCGACGGCCCCCACTGGCCCCCGCCCCCGCAGGCGCCCGGCACCCACTGGCAAGCCGACGCCCGTGGCGACGGGTTCATCGCCTGCGCGTGCCACGTCGGGAAGAACCACGCTGAGCCGTGGCAGCCGCTAGACCTGCCCGTGGAGACCGTCCGGGTGGAACTCGACGCGAACGGCTCCGGGGCGTACCCGTCGCTGTACCTCGTCGAGGTCGTCCCCGGCGACGTCGTCACGTACATCCTGTCGGCGGACAGCCTGCCCGACGTTCGGCGGATGTCGTGGCGGACTCGCGCCATCCTCCGGGGCTACTGCGATCGGCTCGTGAAGGCGCTCGACGAGGCCCAGTAGCGTGCGCCTCGCCGGGGGCGGCTGTCGTCGCGGAGCGGGCGGAAGGACGGCCCCCGGCACCCTATAATCCACGGATGCCGTTCACCACGCGCCTACTGGTCACCCCCGCTGCGGATCGGACGTGGCGGCTCGCGGAGCCGCTCGTCTACAAGGGCTCGCACGACACGTGGACCATCCCGAAGGGCTACGTCACCGACTACGCCTCCGTACCCCCGATCGCCGCGTGGCTCATCCCCACCTACGGCCGCTGGACGCGGGCCGCGATCGTGCACGACTACCTGCTCACGGAGGAACTCCCCGCAGGCCGTATCTGCTCGATCGACGCGGACGGGGTGTTCCGCCGCATCCTCCGCGAGCTGGGCGTGTCCACGCCCCGCCGGTGGCTGATGTGGGCCGGTGTCCGGTGGGGCGCCCTCGTCGGCGGCCGGGCGTCGGAGTGGTGGCGGACCGCGCTCCCCGTCCTCGCGATCAGCCTCGCCGCGCTCCCCGGGATGGCCGTGGGCGCGCTGGGCGTCGCGCTGGGCTCCGCCCCGCTGTTCGTGGCGGAGTGGTTCTCCCCGGCGAAGGCCAGCCCCCCGGAGCCGTCCCCCGCATCCGGGGTCGTCCTGCCCACCGGCGAGCCGGTCCCGCTACTCGACCTCGAAGCACTGCGCGCGGAGGCGGCTCGACAGCGCCGGGCGGAGATCGTCCAGCGCGACGACCGCGAGAGCCGCGCCGCTGCTGCTGCGCTCCGGCTGGGCGGGACGACGTGGTGGGACGGGGACGTCCTGTGGTGGGGCCGCGAAGGCGCCCACAGCGAACCCGTGGACCTCGTCGCGCTCGAAGACCTCGCCGACCGCGAAGGGAAGCCGTGATGTGCACCGGACCGCGCCGCTTCGAGGCGTCCAACCCGGACGACCCGGCTCGTCCTCGTCGGTTCCACGCGGCGCGGAGCGAGGGCATGACCATGGTGGACCTGCTCGCCGTCGAGGCTGCGCTACTGCGGCAGAACGAGGGCGGGGCGATCTCCGCCCATGAGGCCCGGCTTATCGCCGGGCTGTGGGCCGACGGGATCGCGGAGGGCATCTCCGGGGCCCCGGATCCGGCCGTGACCGATGCTGCGGCCCGGCTCGCCGCCGCTGCGACGCCGCAGGGCCCCGGAGCGCCCCACCTGTCCTCCGACGCTTCCCGGAGCGCGTACGCGGCTGCTGGCGCCCTCGCAGCGGCCGGGGACGAGCGGAACGACGACCTCGCGTGGCCGTTCGAGTGGGGCGCGCCTGCCCCGATGCTGGTCGACGAGAACGCGATCACGGACGCGATCGCGCACGGGTACGACCGCGAGGACGTCGAGGCCCACTCCCCGGTCTATGCGGAGGGCACGATGCCGCTCGTCCCGGACGAGTGGGCGTTCCCTCCGGCCCGGCCCTCGTGGATCCCCTCCGAAGGGGAGGTGGCGGCCGTGTTCGCGTCGCTGGGCTCGTCGGTGGACGGGATCGTCGCCGCGTTCGCTGCTGCGGGGGAGGCGCTCGCCCGCTTCGCCGACGACCTGTCCCGGTGGCGCCCTACCGGAATCCTGGCCGGTGTCAACCCCTACATTCGTGGCGCTTCGCCCCGATTCGTGGTGATCGACGAGGTCCACGAGTGGACGTGCGAGGCGCCGCCGGTGGCGCGGGTAGTCGACGCGCTCGCGCAGCGCGGCCCGCGCCTCGAAGCGTCGTTCGAGCGCCCGGACGCGGTCGTGGTGGACGTGGACCCGGTGGTCCGGATCTCCGCGCCGCTGGACGTGGACACGACCCTCGTCGAGGCGCTCCGGCGCGGCGACACGATCGACCTGTCCGACCGGCGCCCGCAGGCGGCCCGCTTCGCCCCGGTCCGGTGGCAAGCGTGACCGGGCTCGCGGTGGCCGCGCTGGTCGGCTTCGTGCTGCGCGGGGTGGTGACCTCCGCTGTCCTGCGGTACGTGTGGCGCCGCGACGGCCGCTGTCCGGAGTGTCGGACGCCGGGCGACGGTCCGGGCTCGTGGTGAGCCGCGAGGTCGAGCATCCGTGCGTGCGGGACGCGGTCCTCGTCGCCCGTGTCGAGGGCCCGTGGGTCGCGTCGCTGCGGCTGCGGACGGATCGGAGCCTGTGGGCGGGCGAGGCGCCGGTGTGGTGGCCGTGCTGGGCGGTACGGCGTGTCCACGGGGTGATCCCGCTGTCCGGGGAACGCTGGCACGCTCTCATGTCGCGCTACCACGACATGAGGCCCTCGTGAAGGACAAGCGGGACGAGTGTGGGTGTCACAAGGGGTGCATCGTGCTCGACCACGTCTGCCCGGAGGGCACGAAGCGCTGCGAGTGGCCTGCGTGCCTCACGGAGGCGGAGCACGCGGATTTGGTGGACGACCTCGTCCGGGATGAGCTACTCGGCGGCGCGGAGGGCCCTCTTCCGCCCCCCGGGTTGACATGTCCCACGGAGGACGTGTAGAGTCTTACTCACTGGCCCGGCAGTTAGAACCCGGTCGGTGGGATCGAAGCGAAGGCCCGACGGGGACCATGCCGAGAGAGCCACCGCGAGGGTAAGTCCGGGAAGGCGCCCGACGGGGCGGACCTCGACGGAGGTCATGGCGGCCCGGGGGACTCGCAAGCCCGCTCAGCGGAGGCTACGAACCCCCGGGCCGCTTCCCGTCGCCCACCACGAGGACGGAGCAGCAGTGGACGAGCAGCCGGAGCCCGGTTCGCGGCTCTACAGCGCCCACCTCGACCGGTGGGTCACCGTGGCTATCGTCGCGCCCGAAGGCGGGACCTGCGTCCACGTCGAAGGGCTCGACGGGTCCGTCATCGCGACCAGCGTCCCCACGAACGGGCTCTTCCCCACGGAGCACTACCCAGCCCAGATCGGCACCCACGAGCCGGACGGAACCCGGACGCACACCACGCCCGGCGAGGTCTGCGCCGCCTGCTCGGACATCCTCGCGGGCTACTGGGTCCCCGTGAACGACTGCTCGATCTCGTGGGCGATCTACGAGGCCCACCGCGAAGCCCACGGGTACGGGGCTTATCTGTGGCTCACGTGAGGCCCACGGCTACCGTGGGCGGGTGGACGAGCGGCACGACACGTACCGTGTGTACCTCGCCGCGCCCTCGAACCGAGGATGGCGCTCCCGCTGCCGAGTCTGCCCGCGCTGGTCGTCGGAGCCGGACCCCGATATCGAGGTGGCCCGCGCCGCAGGTCGTGTCCACGAGTTGTACCCGGCCGGGCTGGACTGGGCGGCCGTCGAGGCGTGGAAATGAGCCCGAAGGCGCGGGATCGGCTCGTCCTGCTCGCCCTCGTCGCCGGGCTGGCCGTGTCCACGGTCGTACTACTCGCCGTGTGGCCTTGATCGCGCTGCACACACGAAACACCCCGCTTACCGTAGGGATCATGCCGTTCCCCGCTCGCGCAGCCGGTACCTGTGCCCGCTGCTCCCGCCCCTTCGAGGCGGACACCCTCGTTACCTCGCTCAGCGGCCCCACCGTGCTCCCCGCTCGCTTCGAGCACTACCCCCGCTGCCCCATGACCCCCGTAGCCGCCCCCCGGCTCGCGGAGCCCGTGGCTCACTCCCGCGAGCCGCTCCGCGTCCGTGGGCGCCTCGCCGGGCACCTCTTCGAGATCCTGATCGACGGCCTTCCCATCGACATGGTCCGCGTCCGGGACGACGGGATCGAGATCCTCGTCAACCCCACCATCGCGGCCCCCAACGTCCGGGCAGGCGACCGCCAGTCCGCGTAACACCACAGGAGGAGCACCCACCATGCGCAACCGCTCGCGCTACCTGCTCGCCGCCCTCGCCGCCGTGGGGCTGCTCGCGCTGTCCGGCTGCGGCCGGGACTTCGACGCGACCGTCAACGGCGCCCACCCCGTCCCCGGCTTCGAGGGTGTGTGGCAGGGCTGCATCGGGAACGTCCTCGTGTTCTACGCGGACCGCTCCGACAAGGGCGACGAGATCGAGGGCATGTTCTACGGCGTCCCGGAGTGTGGCGGGGACGAGCCGATCCCGTCCGGCACGTGAGCGAGCGGAACGTGTTCTTCGGCTCGCGACCCTCGTCGCTGCGGGTCGAGGACCGGGCAGACGGCCGGGTGAGGCTGCGTATCGAAGGCCCGGGGTGTGATGATGCCCTAGTGGATCTCGATACGGCCGAACGCGTCGCCCTGATCGCCCGGCTGTCGCAGGGTGAGCCCGGGTGAGCCCGTTCGCCCCGTGGCTGTTCTTCGTCCTCGCCGCCGTGGTCCTGCTCGCGCAGGTCCGCATGGTGTGGGCGGCCCGCGACCGTGGGGCGTCCCGACGGGAGATCGCGGTCCCTACCGGAGGCGTGTTCGCTGCTGCGGTCGCCCTCACGGCGGTGGGGCTGCTCGCGTACGCAGGACCCCCGCAGTGAGCATCCTCGACGGTGGCCACGAGACGTACTCCGCCGACTTCGGCCGGGTACGGGTGAGCGACCTATACCCGTCCGACCGGATCCGCCTCACCGTCGAGGCCCGGTGTGCTGCGCTGGACGCGGCTACCCGGCTGATCGCCTCCGGCGGGAAGTGGCAGCACCGGGTGCCGATCGAACTCGCCGGAGCCCTCGAAGCGTGGATCCTGCGGCCCGACGACACTCAGCCGGACGACCCGCCGTAAGATGGCCGCTTGACGATCGCGCGCCGCGTTCGAGGGGACATCGCAGGCCCGGACCATCACGGTCCGGGCCTGCGGCGTGTCCACGCCCTACCATGTGGCGGTGACGGTGACCCCGATCGACCGGCCGCCTACCCTGCTCGACCACGCCCGCGCCCTGCTGCTCCCCCGGGACGTGGACCTCCTGCGGGAGACCCCACCCCACACGGCCCGCGTGCCCGCCCTGCTCGACCTCGTCTGCGACGCCGTCGAGTCCAGCACCGGCACGGGCCACCGCAGCAGCAGGGGAACGAGCCGTTCCCCGATCGGGCTGTCGGCGGCGGACCTGCTCGGCGAGGTCGAGGACGTCGTGGGTCGAGGCCCCCGCTCGTGGCTGGTCCGCCGGGTGTGGCGCTGGGTCCACGCCCACACAGCAGACCCCGACGCCGTGGACACGCTCGCCGTGTGGGTGGCCCGTGCCCGCGAGGTGGTGGAGCCCCCCCGCCCGATGCGCCTCGCCGCCCCCTGCCCAGCCTGCCGGGTCGCGGTGGTCCACGTCGAGGACGGGGGCGAGCGGGTCCGCAGGCCCGCCCTCGAAGTGGATCGCTCGACCGGGTGGGCCCGCTGCCTCGCCTGCCCTGCCCGCTGGTCCCCGGCCCACCTCGTCCACCTCGCCGCCGTGCTCGACCAGCAGCGGCAGGACACGTGCAGCAACCCGGCGTGCGAGGCCCCGTCCGGGCACCCGGGACCCTGCCCTCCCCCGGGCTGTGACGTCCCGATCGAAGGGGGGCGGCTTGACACGGTGGGCGATGGTCATCGATCATCGGGCGCGCGAGGGGTGACCTGTGCCTCCGGCTAGGCCCTGCCTCGACTGCGGGGAGTTCACCATCGGGACGAGGTGCCCGGACTGCGCCACCCCTCACCGTCGCCGCGCTCAGCGCAGGCAGGACGCCCAGCGGGGGACCTCGACACAGCGGGGGTACGGCGCCGCCCATCAGGCCCTGCGAGCCAGCCTCGCCCCGGCCGTCGCTGCTGGCGAGGTCGACTGCTGGCGCTGCGGGCGGGTCATCGGACCTGATGAAGCGTGGCACCTGGGCCACGCCCCCCGCCCCCCCGGTGGGGCCCCTCCCCCCCATGCTGGCGCCGAGCACGCGCGATGCAACATCGATGCATCGAACGGATCGTGACGTCTCGGATGACTGCGAGCGCCACGCGGAGGCCGATCACGCAGCGTGAACCCGATCTAGGTCACGCACCGTGAGGGGCGAGGGGAGGGGGGCCGTCACCCATCGTGACCCCCCCTACTTTGGCAGAC